>Ga0115011_10000572_pt1 | contig 29412 bp, 23 predicted proteins | sample TroAtlMetagenome_2_FD_88705 | JGI IMG/M metagenome (GOLD analysis project Ga0115011, IMG submission 88705) | Marine eukaryotic phytoplankton communities from Atlantic Ocean - Tropical Atlantic ANT8 Metagenome | ecosystem: Environmental > Aquatic > Marine > Oceanic | place: Tropical Atlantic...
AACTCCATTAGAGAATTAGCAAAACAAGTGGCTAGTCACTTGCCTTCTGAAATTGAAAAAGCTGCAAAAAGAGCAGATGAGTTGGCAAGAAATATGATGGGCGGTGGTACAATTTTTAATAACCTAGGAATGTACTATATTGGACCATTAGATGGACACAACATATCAGATCTTGTTCAGGTTTTGAAAAATTTAAAAAACTCTACTAATGAAGGTCCTGTATTACTCCATGTTGTGACAGAAAAAGGTAAAGGCCATCCTTTTGGTAAAGAAGTTATTGAAAAATATCATGCAGTTCCTAAGTTTGACATAATAACCGGTGAGCACAAAAAAAGTGCTTCAAAGAACAAGACATTCACGCAAATATTTTCAGACGAATTGATAAAACAGGCAAAAAAAGACGATAAAATTTTGGCTGTAACAGCTGCAATGCCATCAGGTACAGGCTTAGACAAATTTGCAGAGAACTTTCCCGATCGGTTTTTCGATGTTGGAATAGCAGAGCAACATGCTGTTACATTTTGTGCTGGTCTTAGCTCAGAGGGATTTAAGCCATTTTGTGCTATTTATTCAACTTTCCTTCAAAGAGCATACGACCAAGTTATACATGATGTAGCAATCCAAAACTTACCTGTTAGATTTGCTATAGACAGAGCAGGGTATGTTGGTGCTGATGGAGCTACACATCAGGGTTCATTTGACATTGCTTTTTTATCTTGCCTTCCAAATTTTGTTATTATGGCTCCTTCTAGTGAACAAGAGCTCGTTAATATGATTAAAACTTCAGTATTATATGACAAAGGCCCTTTAGCAATAAGGTATCCAAGAGGCGAAGCTGAGGTTTCAAAAAAGTTAACAGAGGCTAAAGTAATTAAAATTGGAAAAGGTAGAATTTTATTAAAGAATTACAATAATAATAAAAGAGGTGATATTGCATTTTTATCCATTGGAACAAGACTTGACGAAACGTATAAAGCAGCAAAAAAACTGATTTCTTCAGGTTATGCTGTTTCTATTGCTGACGCAAGATTTGCTAAACCAATTGATAAAGATTTGATAATTGAACTAGCTAATAAAAACAATCATTTACTAATAATAGAAGAGGCATCATCAGGTGGATTTTCCTCTGCTGTAATCTCATATCTTGCAGTTTCAGATCTCAATAACCCCAACTTTAAAATCAAAAGTTTGACTATGCCAGATTATTTCATTGATCATAAAAGCCAAGAAGAGCAGATAGCCCAAGCAGGTTTAAATGCAGAAAGCATTTTCCAAAAGGCTCTTTCTTTTCTGAAGTATAATAAAATTAAAGCAATTAATTAATTCATCCTATTTGAGCTTTATGGGCTAAAAAAAGATCAGCTAATGTAAATAGAAGCATAGCTTCCCCAACTGGAACTGCTCTAATTCCAACACATGGGTCGTGCCTTCCCTTAGTTTTAATTTCAATGTTGTTGCCATCTGCATCAATTGAATTTTTAGATGTCAAAATACTACTAGTTGGCTTTACTACAAACTTAACATCTATATCCTGACCTGAAGAAATGCCTCCTAATATACCACCTGCATGATTACTGTTAAAAGAAACATTATTTTGATTGTCAATATGCATTTCATCACTTGCTTGATTTCCATCAATTTCTACCAAATCAAAACCTGATCCTATCTCAACACCTTTTACAGCATTTATAGACATTAATCCTGAAGCAATTTCACTGTCTAATTTTGAATAAATTGGTGAGCCTATTCCAGCTGGAATTCCACAAGCTTTTAACTGAATTATTGCACCAGCAGAAGAACCTTTTTTTCTTACACTGTCTAAATATTTCTCCCATGTTTTTAAAAGTTGCTTATCAGGGCAAAATAAAGAGTTGGTTTTGGCAAAACTCCAGTCAATGTCATTTTTGTCAACTTTATGTGGTCCAATTTGAACAACACAGCCATGAATTTGAAAACTTTCAAATTGATTTTTTAAAATTTGGTTGGCTATAGCTCCGGATGCAACACGCATTGCAGTCTCTCTGGCAGATGATCTGCCACCACCTCTAAAGTCCCTTATGCCATACTTCTTGAAATAGGTGTAATCAGCATGACCAGGCCTGAATTGTTTCTCGATATCGCCATAATCTTTACTTCGATGATCAACGTTATCAATTATCATTGCTATTGGTGTTCCAGTAGATTTACCATTATATAACCCAGAAAGAATTTTAACTTTATCATCTTCTTTGCGTTGAGTAACAAATCTACTAGTTCCAGGTTTTCTTCTATCTAAAAAAGGTTGAATAATTTCTTCACTCAACTCTATGTTTGGAGGAACACCATCAACTACACATCCAATAGAAGGACCATGACTTTCACCAAAAGTAGTGAATTTTAAAATTTTTCCAAATGAATTAAAAGACATAAGAGCACTTACACAGTGCTTATATCGGGAGCATCAACAGCCTTCATCCCAACAACATGATAACCGCAGTCAACGTGATGTGTTTCACCTGAGACACCAGTTGAAAGATCTGAAATCAAATAAACACCAGCACCACCAACATCATCTTGTGAAACATTTCTTTTAAGAGGTGAGTTTAACTCATTCCATTTTAAGATGTATCTAAAATCACCAATTCCTGAAGCAGCAAGTGTCTTCATAGGTCCAGCGGAAAGGCTGTTTACTCTTATATTTTTTGGACCTAGATCTACTGCTAAATATCGAACAGAGGCTTCTAAGGCTGCTTTTGCAACACCCATTACATTATAATGAGGCATAACTCTCTCTGAACCATAATAGGTTAATGTTAGAAGAGCGCCACCATCGGCCATTAGTGGAGAAGCAAATTTTGATACCTCTGTAAATGAGAATACTGAAATATCCATTGTATTTAGAAAGTTTTGTCTTGATGTATCTATATATTTTCCCTTGAGCTCATCTTTGTCTGAAAAGGCTATTCCATGAATTACAAAATCTAATTTCCCCCATTCTTGATTAATTCGATCAAAAACTGTTTTTACAGAATTAGTTTCTGAAACATCGCATGGTAGAATAATTTTGGAACCTACAGACTCTCCGAGTGGCACAACACGTTTGCCAAGGGCTTCACCTTGATAGGTAAATGCTAGGTCAGCACCATAATCAGCAGCTTTTTTAGCGATAGCCCATGATATAGATCTATCATTGGCAACACCCATAACAAGTCCTTTTTTTCCAGACATTAAATTTCTATTAACCATCAATTATCTCTTTTAACAATAAGATTTAGGTATAATAATAATACTACTGATGAAATTAAACAAGTATACTAACTAAGTATTAATGCTTAATTTAAATCATAGATTAGAGTTTTTCTTATTGAAACTACATCGCCTGGCTGAGCTGAACGTTTAGAATCAAATACAAGATCACGATTATCTGCAGAAACTATAAGACGATAGCCCGATACTTTATTGATTGATTTTTGAACTAAAATATTTTGTATTTCACAAACTTCTCTGTCTTCATAACCAATCACTTCACTTTTATTATTTGCTAATTCAGATCCAATAAGAGCGCCTGCGGCTGTTGCAGCTTTATTTCCTGATCCACCACCAACTTGGGATCCAGCAACACCTCCTAATAGTGCGCCAGCAAGGTTGTTTGAATTTAATTCTTGGCCACTTGATAAAGATGATCCAAGTAAGGCTCCCAATGCTGTTGCAGCCTTGTTACCAGACCCTTCACCTACATTACTTCCCAAAACGCCGCCAATTATAGCACCAAATAATTTTTTATCAGTAGACCCAGAACTCTTTTTCTGTGCAGTGATGGGTACTTGTCTTATTTCGCAAACATTTCTTGTCTCAGGAACTTCCTCAATATAGTTTGTTGTTAGCACTTCAACATTTGTTACAATGCCTGTAATATTGAACGTTTCTGCATAAGTTTTAATATTGAAAAGTAAAAATAAAAACAATAAAGATACAAAAGTTTTGCAATTTAATTTTTTTATATTCAAATAATAATTAAATAACATCTTAACTCCAGGAAAAAAATTTATTAATTAAAAGTATATATAGTTATAAAGATAGGCAAAATTAGGGCACAATAAAAACTTAACAAAACTAAGGTTTAATCATGGATATAGATTTAAATAAACATCCAATAGATATCTTTTCTAATTGGTTAGAAGAGGCTAAAATTTCGGAAGTTAATGACTATGATGCCATGGCATTTTCAACTGTATCTGATGATGGTTTTCCTTCTGTAAGGATGGTTTTATTAAGAAAATTTGATAAAAATGGCTTTGTTTTTTTTACTAATTATAATAGCAGAAAATCTATTGAAATAACAAACAATGCGAAGGGAGCTTTATGTTTTCATTGGAAATCACTTAGAAAGCAAGTTAGGGCAGTAGGAAGAATAGAAAAAGCATCTACAAAAGAATCTGATGATTATTATTATTCAAGACCATTAGGAAGTCGAATAGGTGCATGGGCCTCTAAGCAGTCAAAAAAATTAGACAATAGAGACATCCTTTTAAATAGAGTAAAAGATTATGAAAATCAGTTCAAGGATGATCCTCCAAGACCAGAATTTTGGGGCGGATTTAGACTTATTCCAAAAGAAATTGAATTATGGAGTGATGGAAAATTTAGGTTGCATGATAGGTTTAAATTTGTACTAGTAGATAATCAATGGGAAGCACAAAGGCTTTACCCTTAGAAAATGTAATTTTATCGACATAAATGAAAGAATAATGACGCATTTAAAGTTTATATTGGTAAGTAAGTTCATAAAATCATTAAAAACCTAAGGAGATGAAAATGTTGTCTAAAGCGAAAGCTGTTGTAATCGGAGGAGGTGTTGTAGGCGTTTCAACCCTTTACCACTTAGCCGCTAAAGGGTGGGACAATGTTGTTTTACTAGAAAGAAAATCACTGACCTCTGGCTCAACATGGCATGCTGCTGGTTTATTACCTTTATTTAATATGTCTTATTCTGTTGGACAAATACATAAATACTCTGTGAAATTTTATCAGGAATTAGAAAATGAAACAGGGATGAACGTTGGATTTAGAAAAGTATCCAATATTAGGTTAGCATCAAATCAAGACAGAATGGATGAGTACCTTCAATATAAAGGTGTCGCAGACACCATAGGAGTCAATGTAGAAGTTTTAACTCCAGAAGAGGTAAAAAATATATGGCCATTAGTTTCAACTGAAGGTCTTGTTGGCGCTATCAGGCATCCTGATGATGGTTACATACAACCTGCTGATTTAACGCAGGCTATGGCAAAAGGTGCAAGAGACAAGGGAGCTAAAATTGAAATAAATACGGATGTTATCAACATACAAAGATCGTCTGATGGTATGTGGATAGTTGAAACCGATAAAGGGCAAATTGAATGTGAGCACGTAATTTCGTGTACTGGTAACTTTGCAAGAAAAACAGGGAGTATGGTGGGATTAGATGTTCCAGTAATACCAGTTGAGCACCAATATATAGTTACTGAGCAACACCCTTTAATTAAAGAAAGACATGAAAAAGGCTTGCCTGAAATGGGTGTATTAAGAGATTCGGATGCATCTTGGTATATGAGAGAAGAAGCAGGAGGCTTGATTTTAGGACCTTACGAACCGGGTGCTCCTGCATGTTATGTAAATGGCCCAGACCAAAATAGTGAATACGAATTATTTCAAGAGGACTTAGAAAGAATTTCAGATCATATTGATTCAGCAATATCCAGGGTGCCTATTTTTGGAGAACTTGGAGTTAAGAAGGTCTACAATGGTGCTATTGCCTATACACCTGATGGAAGTCCAGTGATCGGACCTGCTTGGGATTTAAAAAACTTTTGGATTAATGAGGGGCATTCTTTTGGTGTAACTGCTGCTGGAGGTGCTGGATGGCAATTGGCTGAATGGATTGTTGAAGGTAATCCAACAATTGATATGCTTGGTGTAGACCCTAGAAGGTTTGGAAGTTACGCCACAAAAAAGTATTTAATTGAAAAAAATGAAGAAGCGTATGCTAATGTCTTTACTATTCACTACCCTGATGAGGAAAGATCTGCAGGACGTCCTTTAAGAACAGCTCCATGCTATGAACGGTTAAAGAATATGGGTGCAGTATTTGGATCGTCATTTGGTTGGGAAAGAGCAAATTGGTTTGCGCCAAAAGGTGTTGAACAAGTTGACCATTGGTCATTTAGAAGATCTTCGTATCATGAACATGTTGGCGCTGAAATCAAAAATTTAAGTACTAATGTAGGAATGCTTGATTTATCAGGATTTGCTAAATGCAAAATTTCTGGCCCTTCCGCTGAAAGCTTTTTAAATTATTTAGTCGCTAACAAAATACCAAAAAAAATTGGGAGAGTTTCGTTGTGCCACGCACTCAATACTCTAGGTGGTGTTCACTCTGAATTCACAATTACTAAACAAGGAGAAAACTCCTTTTACCTAGTATCAGCAGGTGGTTTTCAAAGGTTAGATCATGACTGGATAAAGAAACATATGCCAATTGATAATTCCGTAATGTTTGAAGATTTAACTAACTCAAAAGGTGTGTTAGTAGTTGCAGGTCCAAAATCAAGACAATTAATGAATTTAGTTAGTAACAATGATTTTGACAATGGAAATTTTCCTTGGCTTGCCTCTCAAAATATTAATATAGGAATTTATTCTGCTTCAGCAATGAGGGTAAATTTTGTAGGTGAGTTAGGATGGGAAATACATCATCCAATAGAATATCAAAACCATATTTTTGATATTCTATTTGAACAAGGGACTAAACTTGGTTTGAAACCATTTGGAATAAGGGCTATGGACTCTTTGAGACTCGAGAAATCCTACCGCTTACCTGGAAGAGAGTTATCTATTGAGTATTCAGCTCTAGAATCTGGGTTGGATAGATTTGTTGCAGCGAATAAGGGAGATTTTATTGGCAGAAATGGACTGGCTGAATGGAAGTCAAAAGGATTTTCATATGGATTTGTAACAATTGAGGTGCATGGAATTAAGGATGCAGATGCATTAGGAAATAATCCAATTTATTTGGATGGAAAAGTTATAGGAAGGGCTACTAGTGGAGGGTATGGTCATAGAGTGCAAAAATCTCTAGTTCTGGGTATGATTAATCCTTCATTAATAAAAGTTGGGTTAAAAGTCAAAATTGATATACTGGGAAATAAATACGATGCTTCTATAATCGAAGAAAGTCCTTATGACCCCAATAATGAAAAGCTTAGGGCGTAGAAAAGGTAAAGCTATGAATGATAAACCTAAAAGACGATCTCGAGGTGGTGGCAGAGAAGCTCGAAGAGAGTTAAGATCATCTCAAGCTCAAAACGTAAGCAACAAGCCTTATATAAAAAGAAATATTCCAATATATGATTTAGTAAGTGATGAAGTCTGCGAAATGATTGAAGAGAATGCAGCAATTATCTTGGAAGAAATCGGTATAGATTTTCGTGATGACCCTGAAGCACTGTCCATTTTGAAATCAAATGGTTGTGATGTAAATGGTGAACGCGTAAGGTTCCCTCGCGGATTGTGTAAAAAATGGATTGCTTATGCTCCAGCTCAATTCACACAATATGCAAGAAATAAAAATAATTCTGTAGAAATTGGTGGAAATAATACTGTATTTGCTCCTGTTTATGGACCTCCTTTTATAAGGTCACTTGATGGTGAACGCCGTTACGCAACAATTAAAGATTTCCAGGATATTGTAAAATTAGCTTATATGAGCCCTGGTATTCATCATTCAGGTGGAACAGTTTGTGAGCCTGTAGATTTACCTGTAACAAAAAGACATTTGGAAATGAATTACTCTCATATGCGTCTTTCAGACAAACCATTTATGGGTTCTGTAACAGCGCCCGAACGCGCTAAAGATACAATTGATATGGCTAAAATTCTCTTTGGAGAGGAGTTTGTTAATAATAATACTGTAATGATTAGTTTGATTAACGCCAACTCTCCAATGACTTGGGATGGTACGATGCTAGGCGCTCTGAAAGAGTATGCAAGATCAAAACAAGCTGTTATTACAACCCCATTTATTTTGTCAGGTGCTATGGCGCCAGTTACTCCTGTAGGAGTGCTTGCGCAAACATTGGCAGAAGCTATGAGTGGTATTACTTTTGCTCAAATGGTAAACCCTGGCACGCCAGTTGTGTTTGGCAGTTTTGCTTCATCAATATCAATGCAATCTGGTGCTCCAACATTTGGTACACCTGAACCTGCATTAGTTTTATTTGCAGCAGCAAAACTGGCAAGAAGATTAGGGGTTCCATTCCGTTCAGGAGGTAGTCTTAACGGCGCAAAAATACCTGATGCGCAAGCAGCAATAGAGTCTTTAAATACTTTATGGCCCACTGTTTTGGGAGGAGTTAATTTTGTTTTACATGCAGCTGGATGGCTTGAGGGAGGACTTGTTTCAGATATTAGAAAATTTGTTATAGACGCTGATCAATGTAGTGCCATGTCAGTTTTAACAGAAGGCCCTGATATTTCAGAGAATGGTCAAGCTATGGATGCAATTAGGGAAGTTGGTCCAGGGCAGCATTTTTTAGGTTGTGACCATACTCAGAAAAACTTTGAAACAGCATTTTGGACTTCAAAAGTTTCTGATAACACAACTTTTGAACAGTGGTCATCAGAAGGTGAAACCAATCAAATGGACAGGGCTGGAAAAATTGCTAAAAATTTATTGGAAAATTATGTGCCACCTGAAATAGATCCAGCTACTGATGAAGAATTACGATCATTTATAGAAAAAAAGAAAGAAAAGCTTCCTAATGCCGAAGCTTAAAACCCTAAAAGCTTATAAGAATACCCCAATGAAGCATCTTCCAGCCAGTCAATTAAGTAATTAGCAAAGCTATTCCTACAAATGACAGTAAATGAATTCTTTGCGGTACAAAAAATTGTAATGTCTGTCAAAGCTAAAGTTGTTTGAGCACAATCTTTTAGTCCAAAGCTAGTTGGATCTAAATCAATGCTGCAGCCTTTAGATAATACCAACCTAGATTTTTTACCAGAAATATAAACTACTTGGTATTGATCGGTGAGATTATTAATTGCAGAATGAACCTTAGTAAGTTTTTTTTCTAATTCAATAATTTGGCCCTGAATTTCATTTGAATTGCTCAAGATCATCCATTCATCAGGGCTTATTTGAAGAACATACTTTTGATCATTAGATGTGCAAGTGCAGGTTTTATTTGGAATTTCAATATCAAGAGAGGACTGGAAAACCTTCCTAAAAATTGAACTTCTTTGGCTTCCTCTTAAATTATAAATATTAACTAAACCCGCATTTTGAATAATAATTTCGTGTGTATCGTCTTGGCTGACATTATTATTTAAACGTCTATTATCAATTGCTGTTTCACCTTTAATTTTATTGCTTTCAAAATTAAATCCCATTTTTTCTAACTCCATTAGGATCAAAAAATATTGGATTTACAACTTTTGCTTCAACTAATTCTCCATTTAATAAAGGGATGGATACATTGCTGCCCTTTCTTGATCTACCATCTTTCAATAATGCCATTGCAATACTTCTTCTGCAATTAGGTGAATAATAAGATGAAGTGACATGGCCTAGAATATTTTTTTCTGGTAGATTTTCTGCACCTTTTTCTATTGCGTGAGCGCCCTCGGGAATAACTTTTTTTGGATCATCAGTTAGTAAGCCCACTAATTCTTTTCTGTTGCTTGCACTCATAGACTCTCTCTCTAGGGATCTTTTGCCGATAAAATCATGTTTCTTTTTAGACACGATCCATCCCATTCCTAAATCATAAGGAGATACTGAGCCATCAGTTTCTTGGCCAACAATTACAAATCCTCTTTCCGCCCTCAAAACATGCATTGCTTCAGTGCCATATGGAGTTAAGTCAAACTCTTTGCCAACTTCAATAAGTTTTTTCCAAAGTTGAAGTCCATACCTTGCAGGAGTGTTAATTTCAAAAGAGAGTTCACCCGTAAAAGAAATACGAAAAACTCTAACGGGAATATTCTCAATCATACCTTCTTTAAATGACATGAACTCAAAATTTTCATTAGTTAAGTCTATAGAACAATTAGAAGCATCTAAAATAGCTCTTGATTTTGGCCCAGAAACAGATATCACTGACCACGATTCAGTAACGGAAGTAAAATAAACTTTTAGATGTGGCCATTCAGTTTGGTGCCATTCCTCTAACCAATTCAATACATTTGCGGCACCACCTGTAGTTGTAGTCATATGGAAATGATCAGTTCCTAGTCTTGAAGTAACACCGTCATCCATAACCATGCCATCGTCTTTAAGCATCAATCCATATCTACATTTTCCAATTTTGAGATTTGACCAACTATTAGTATAAACTAAGTCTAAAAATTTTGCTGCATCTACTCCTTTAATATCAATTTTTCCTAATGTAGAAGCATCTAATATTCCAGCACTATTCCTTGCAGAGTAAACTTCTCTTGCTACAGTTTCGTCAAAAGTTTCATTGTTTTTGGGATAATACCAAGCTCTCATCCATTGCCCAACATGTTCAAATTTAGCATTATTATCATTGTGCCATTCATTAATTCTAGTTAACCTAATCGGATCAAAAAGATTTTTTATATCTCGTCCACCAATATTTCCTAGAGTAGTTGGAGTGTAAGGCATTCTAAAAGTTGTTGTCCCAACTTCCTCAATTGGTTTTTGTAAAATATTTGCTAAATTAGCTAAGGCATTAATATTGGATGTTTTCCCTTGATCAGTCGCCATACCAGTTGTTGTATATCTTTTTAAGTGTTCCACAGATTGATAACCTTCTCTAGACGCCAAATGGATATCCGAAACTGTAACGTCATTTTGGAAGTCTATAAATGCTTTTCCTCCTTTGCCAACTATCCGCCCATTAGGGACGCTCCATATATTCCTCGGAGTATATGAAAACTTAGGGTAACTTGCTGCCATTGTAAATTTTGTGTTCTTTCTTTTATTAATTCTAACGAGAATCTCATTGGTTTTTTTTATAGTGTCATCAATGCATTCTTGAAAATCAAAATTACCATTACTTCCCCCAATTGAAAGATTGCTCTGGTTATGATTAGCAGGCTTAAAAAAACCTTCCTTTTCAACCCATTCAAGCTTGCCACCACTTTGGCTAAATAAACTTACAATCGGCGTCCATCCACCAGACATGGCAACTAAGTCAGTAGATATTTTAAATGGTAAAGCTGAGATGTCTTTAGCATCTTTTGAGATTGGTGCAACTTCAACAGATCTTACATTATTTTTACCATATATAGAAGATACTACATAGCCTAAGAAAACCTTAAAATCATACTTTTTAATTATTTTTAATATATCAGAACTTTGCTCATTTCTTGAATCGACAATACCTAAAATTTTAACACCCGCCTTATAAAGTGTAATTGCCGTTCTGTAAGCGTCATCATTATTTGTACAAACTAAAACTGAGTTGCCAGGAATCACACCATACTTATTTATATAACCTCTAACTGCAGAACTGAGCATTACACCTGGAATATCATTGCCAGAAATAACCAATGGTCTCTCATGCATTCCTTGAGCAATTATCACTTGCTTCGATCTAACCTTCCATAATTTGTGCCTAGATATAGTTTTTGAACTTTCAGTTAAGTGATCAGAGCATCGTTCTGCTATAGTTAAAAAGTTGTGATCATGATAGCCAAACACACAACTTCTTTTCAAAACTTTAACGTTATTCATGTCACTAAGTTGTTGTTCAATCTTTTTGGCCCAAACGATCCCTTTTGAACCGTCAATTTTAATATCGTCTTCGAATAAAAGACTTCCACCTAATTCATTTTTCTCATCAGCCAGCAGTACTTTTGCACCAGACAGTCCTAACATATAAGCTGAAATTAATCCTGACAATCCTCCACCAGCAATTAAAACATCGCAGTGGTAATGTAAATGTTCATATCTGTCGGGGTCTTGATGATCATAAGCTGCTTTTCCCAAACCAGCAGCATGGCGAATAAACCATTCATATTTTTTCCACATTGAAGAAGGCCACATAAAAGTTTTATAATAGAACCCAGCAGGAATGAGCCTAGCGAAAAACGAATTTATAGATCCTAAATCAAATTTAAGAGATGGCCATCTATTTTGACTTTCAACAACAAGTCCATCAAATACTTCAATCTGTGTTGCTGGAATGTTAGGTTCTGCTTTTGATCCAGTGCCAACTCTAAAAAGTGCATTTGGCTCTTCGGATCCTATTGAAAGTAATCCTCTGGGTCTGTGATACTTGAATGATCGCCCAACAACTTTTATATTATGAGATATTAAAGCACTGGCTAATGTATCACCTTTATAAGCAGAATACTTTTTCCCATCAAAAGTAAATATAACAACTTTTTGAGATGTAATTGGGTGTTTGTGAACTCTGCGATTGCCTGTTTTCATGACTACTTTTTTAAAGCTTTAATTTCAGCTTGAGAGTGGCGACGCCAATTACTTTTATATGCACTCCGTCCTTCAGTTGATTTAGGAAGTGATCCAGCAGAATAAACTTCGTAAATTTCGTTAGTTATGGTGTTTCTTACAATATTAAACCATTTTCTACATCCATGGGCGTGAAACCACCTTTCTGTAAAGTTACCTTTTGGGTTGTACCTCATAAATAAATATTCAGCCCAATCTTTATCTGATAATTGCACCTCATACCCAGGTCTTATAATATGAGCTTCACCACCACAAGAAAACTCACTCTCATCTCTGTAACCACAATTGGGGCATTTAATATTTAACATAAAAAAACCTTATAGTTAATGAGCAACACCAGCTGCACCATGCTCATCAATTAAATAACCTGTATTAAACCTATCTAGAGTGTAGGGGGCGCTAATTTTATTGGGGTTATCATTTGCAATTAAGTCAGCAAAAACATGACCACTACCAGGAGTAGCTTTAAAACCACCCGTACCCCAGCCACAATTAAAAAATAAGCCATCTATGTCAGTTTTTGATATAATGGGAGATGCATCTGGACAAGTATCTACAATTCCACCCCAATGTCTGAGCATTCTAAGCCTTGAAAGAACAGGGAACAGCTCAACTGCTGCAGCAATCATATGCTGTGGCACAGGGAAGGATCCTTTTTGAGCATAAGAGTTATACTTATCTACCCCAGCTCCAAGTACCATTTCACCCTTGTCAGACTGGCTTATATACATATGAACTGCATTTGACATTATTACCGTATCCAAAATAGGTTTAATAGGCTCGGAAACAAGTGCTTGAAGAGGTCGGCTTTGTATAGGCAATCGTAATCCGGCCATCTCGCCTAGGACGCTTGAGTGGCCAGCTACCACAATGCCTAATTTTTTGGTTGAGATGTATCCTTTTGTTGTATCAACACCTTTAACTTTATTTTGATCCCTTATAATTCCAGTTACTTCACAATTTTGAATAATATCAACGCCTAAATTATCAGCAGCTCTTGCATACCCCCACGCAACAGCATCATGTCGAGCAGTTCCTCCTCTTTTTTGAAGAAATCCACCCATTATTGGATACCTAATACTTTGGTCAGTATTAATTATTGGTATAAATTTTTTAATTTCTTCTGGGGAAAGTATTTCTGAATCAATACCGTTAAGCCTAATAGCATGCACTCTTCTAGACATCTCTTTTAATTCGTGTTCGCTATGAGAAATAGTAAGCACGCCTCTTTGGCTAAACATTACATTAAAATTTAATTCAGTTGAGAGAGTTTCCCATAATTTAAGTGCATGTTCATAAATTGACGCAGATTCGTCCCATAAATAATTTGATCTAATAATTGTAGTATTTCTTCCAGTATTTCCGCCACCAAGCCAGTTCTTTTCAAGAACAGCAATATTTTTTAGCCCATGGACAGATGCTAAATAATAAGCAGTAGCCAATCCATGACCGCCGCCGCCAATAATAATTACATCATAACTTTTTTTTGGTTCTGGGGTTCTCCAAGCTTTTTTCCAATTCAAATGATAAGACAGTGAATTTTTTGCAAGGGAAAAGATTGAATATTTTTGTTTAATTTTATCTTTCACAACTACAATATTATTTAAATTAAAAAATTAGTTTGAATCGTGTCACAGATAGCAAACAATTATATACCTAAATATATTTAATTATAATATAATCAACTATTATTTTATAATATTATATTAATCTTTTGGGCTTTAAAATAAGAAAAATTCCGATACAAAAAATTTGCAAAATTAGAAGTATTCCAAAAGCCATCGAATAAGCTTCAGCTGGGTATGTATTGTCAGAATTTCTTTCCCAAAAATTAATTATCCAACCAATTGCATATTGTAATGTAAAGCCACAAACGAAAAGAGAAAGGTTAAGAGCAGTAGAGGTTTTTCCAGCATCAGAAAGAGGAAACTGTGAATTCAACCATGAATATGCCAAGATAGCACTATTTGCAGAAATGCCAATTAGTATCCAAGGAATGGACGACTTAGGCATTATTTCGAAAGTTAAGATTGAATGACCTATTAATAGTACGATCGTAATGTAAAGATAAATATCGATTTGTGAAAGTTTAAACCTTCTTAAGAAATTTGGGAAAAATCCAGTTAAAATCATTCCTACTAATAAAGAAAGATTAAGTAATAAAAGCATATTAGTTGCTTCATCTTGATTGAGACCAGCAACGTCCCGAAGCCACTCACCAGCCCATAAACCTTGAATAGCTAAGCCAGTTCCACCTGAAATTCCAGCTAAAGGAGCAATCCTCCAAAAAATTTTACTGGTATATATTTTCTTGAGAGCAATGAAAGGTGACTCTTTATTATTGATAAGCTCTTTTTCAGGAGTTACATACCATATGATGAAAGAGACAAAAAAACATGCAAAAGCAAGAAACATAAACGCTGAACGCCAACCAACACTTTCTACAACAAAATAAAGTGGTTTAGTTGCTACTATTGCGCCTAATCCACCACTTGATAAGCACAGTCCATATAGCATGGGCCAATAATTTTTATTGTACCAAATTGAAATAATTTTAAAAGTTGCCATAAGGCAGCCTGCAACACCAAAGCCTATTACTGCTCTGGCTAATGTAAGTTCAAATAAAGTGTTTCCAAAACAAAACATTAAAGAGCCCATACCGGCAAACATCATAAGTATTATTTGAACTTTGCGCGCTCCATATCTGTCTAGTAGAATACCCAGTGGTATCTGAAAAATTGCAAATGCAAAAAGATAGGAAGATGTAAGCATGCCAAGTTGCTGTGCGTTTACATTAAATTCACTAATTAAGTAGGGAGCAATCACTGCATTTGTAGAGCGAAATAAGTAAGAAAGAAAATAGCCTCCACAAAATGGTAAAATAATTGTAAATATTTTTTGGGAAGTCTTCAGTTGATCGGTCAATTCAAAATGCTCTATAAATATAACAAAAAATAATAAGATTAATCAAAAAATTTGAAAAAATCACTAAGTGTATTTAAGCTCTTGGCAAAAATAATATTTACCATATTCTAATTTATTAGTTTAATCTTTTAAAGAAGGAAATTTAGAAAATGCCAATTATTAACAGTATTTCAAATATTAAAAAAGAAATGCAGGAGTGGAGAAGGCATCTACATACTATTCCTGAATTAGGCTTTGAAGAATCTAAAACATCAAAATTTATATCAAAAAAATTAAATGATTTTGGTATTGAGGTGCACCAAAATTTTGCTAAGACAGGTGTTGTGGGTGTTTTACATGGAACAGAACCAGGTGAAGCAGCAATAGGTCTTCGAGCGGATATGGATGCTTTAGAGATGCCAGAAGAAAATACTTTTGAATATAAAAGTCAAAACAATAGAAATATGCACGCGTGTGGTCATGATGGCCATATGGCAATGCTACTAGGTGCAGCTAAATACTTATCAGAAACCAAAAACTTTAAAGGTACAGTTTACTTTATTTTTCAACCTGCTGAGGAAGGATTGGGTGGAGGAAAGGTAATGGTTGAGGAAGGATTATTTAAGAAATTTCCAATGCAAACTGTTTGGGGAATGCATAACTGGCCAGGACTAGAGGTAGGTAAAGCAGCAGTTCATTCTGGGCCTGTTATGGCTTCTGCAGATGGATTTAAAATAACAGTTTTGGGTAAGGGTGGGCATGCTGCCATTCCCCAATTGGCAAATGATCCAGTTCCAGTGGCAGCTTCTATTATTTCAGGATTGCAAACTTTAGTATCGAGAAATATTGACCCTGTTAATTCAGCGGTTGTTTCTGTTACAGTAATCAAAGCAGGAACAGCTTCTAACGTAATACCGGATCAAGTATTAATGGAGGGTACCTGTCGCTCAATGAATCAAGAAGATCGAATCAAGTTAGAGCAAGGAATAAAAAATGTTTCTATAAACATAGCTAAAGCCTCTGGATTAGAGGCGAAAGTTGATTATATTTCAGGTTATCCTGCAACGCATAATACTCTGCAAGAAGCTTCGGAAGCTTCTATTATTGCTGAGGAAGTTTTGGGCATTGATTCTGTTGAAAAGGGAATGTCTCCATCAATGGCAAGTGAAGATTTTTCTTATATGCTACAAGAAAAACCTGGAGCTTATATTTGGCTTGGTGCAGGTAATCCGGGACCAGGTAAAATGTTACATAACTCTCAGTATGATTTTAACGATGAAATCTTACCATTGGGTGCAAGCTACTGGTCAAAACTTGTGGAAGTAAAGTTATCATAATTTTATTATCAATATCATTTATTAGGCTGCCATGAATTAGGATTATTTAAAAATTTTTTAATGATTTTAATTTCGTGTGTTGGCGTACTTCTTTTTTCAAGAATATTTAAAATGTCTTTCCAAGTAGCAAGTTCAACTAGCGAAATATTATGTGTTTTCAATTGTTCTAGTGATTTTTTGAAAATGCCATAATGAAAAATTACAAAGCAAGTAGTGCAGTCACCCCCAGCTTCTCTAATTGCATTTATGAAAGACATTTTAGAACCTCCATCAGTTGCAAGATCTTCTACTAAAAGAATATTTTGTTTTGGCTTAATAATACCCTCTATGCGTTTATTTTGGCCAAACCCCTTCGGTTTTTTGCGAATATATAACATGGGTAATGACATTAGCTCTGAAATCCATGCCGCAAAGGGTATTCCTGCAGTTTCACCTCCTGCAATTGCATCAAATGAAGCAGTACGCTGTAAAATCTGTAGAGCCATCGCCATAAGTTTCTGTCTTTCTTTTGGAAATGAGATTATTCTTCTACAATCAACATAAACAGGACTTTTTTTCCCTGAAGTTAATGTAAATGGTGTTCGAGTGTTTATTGAAACAGCTCCAATATCAATAAGTATTTCCGCAGCCTGTTGTGCAAATTTATTTTTTAGCATTTAAGTCTTTCTTTAAATCCAATAGTGCGTATATATTTAAAAGTTGAATAATATTTTAATACTAGCATAGAAGTTTGATTGTGATTGATAAAACTTTCCATAAAATTTTTATAATTTTAGGCGTATTTTTGACTGTTTTTTTAGTAATAGCCTGTCTATTTTCTCTATCAAGGGCTTACTTGGACATTAATATATCTTCTCATGGTTTATTTGCTTTGTTTTTAGGTTGTTTTTTTTCCTTTGCTTTGATTGGATTTCTTACGGTTTTATTATTTTTATCCCATCAGAAAGGATTTGATGATCAAGTGATAAACTCTCCTAAAGAAACCAAAAAAAAATAATTTAAAAATTATCATATACTAGCTTGACTTATTTGCTTGCTCAAAATAGAACAAAATATGAACAAAAATATAATTAGTTAGTGAAATTGATAAAAGATATACTTAAAATAAAAATTAAAAATAAATCTTATCAACAATTTTACAGTTGTGCAGTTACAGCAGGCTTTCCATCACCAGCAGATGACTATCTTGAGGACAAACTCGACTTAAATGAGTATTTAATAAAACGCCCAGCAGCAACATTTTTTGTTCGTGTAGCAGGAGATTCAATGATCAATGCTGGTATTCACAATGACGATATCATAATAGTTGATAGAAGCATTAAGCCAAGGCATGGAAAAATAGTGGTAGTGGCTTTAGACGGTCAAATGACTGTGAAAAGGCTTTATCGAAGAGATAAAAAAGTTGTTTTGCTGCCAGAAAATAGACTTTTTAAGCCGATTGAAATTTTGGATAGTATGGAAATGGTTATATGGGGTGTCGCTACAAGTGTTATTCATTTTCTTTAAGCAGAAGTAGTGATTATGTACGCGTTAGTAGACTGTAATAATTTTTATGTTTCATGTGAGAGGGTCTTCAATCCTATTTTGCAAAAAAAACCTGTTGTAGTTTTGTCTAACAATGATGGTTGTATCATTGCCAGGTCAAATGAAGCCAAATCTTTAGGCATACCTATGGGTGCACCTATGTTCAAATATAAAGATTTATTATTAGAAAATAATGTGATGGTTTATTCTTCTAACTATACTTTGTATGGTGACATGTCATCTAGAGTCATGAATTGCTTGAAGAACTTTACGCCTGAAGTAGAAGTGTACTCTATAGATGAAGCTTTTTTATGTCTCAAGGGTTTGAATAAAAATTTTTTGTTTAAAGAAATGCAAAAAATAAAAAATGATGTTTATCAATGGACAGGCATACCAGTTTCTATTGGTATTGCAAGCACTAAAACGCTTGCTAAATTAGCTAACTGCATCGCAAAAAAACATACAAGAGAAGGGGTTTATATTATAAGCAATGATTCTAAGGAATTAGAAAATATATTAAAAAAAACTAAAGTTGAAGATATTTGGGGAATATCAAAAAGATGGGGAGCTAGACTCCATAATATTAGTATTTTTACAGGTTTTCAATTAAAGAACTCTGATCCTCGGCAAATAAAACAGTGTTTATCTGTAGTAGGGGAAAAAATAGTACGAGAGTTAAATGGTGTACCTTGTATTCCTTTAGAGTTCATTCAACCAAGAAAATCGATTATGGTTTCAAGGTCTTTTGGTTCAATGATAAGTGATTTTGATAATTTGAAAGAAGCCATATCTAATCATGTTGTTGTAGCAGCCAGCAAACTAAGGTCTCAAAGTAGCTTATGTAATAGTATCTGTGTTTTTATTCAAACTAATAGATTCCATATAAAAGAGCCTCAGTATAAAAACTCAAAGGAAATATTATTTTCTGAACCAATGCAGAATACTTTTCGATTATTGAAAGCATCAGATCAAGCGTTGAAATTAATATATAGATCTAAATTTAAGTATCACAAGGCAGGCGTTATATTGTCTCAATTGGTAACTAAAACTAATTATCAAATAAATAATGAAATGGTTAATACGACAAGGGAAGAGAAGTTTGGCATACAGCCAGATTTATTTTCAAACACGCTCAATAATAGAAAAAAACAGAATAGAGGAGATAGGTTTATAGATTTAATTGATGAAATAAATAGTAAATTAGGGAAAGGTTCAATAACCTATGGCGCACAAGGTATTCAAAAAAAATCTAAAAAAGCTAAAGATTTAAGAAGTAACTGGCAGATGAAATCATATCATCGCTCACCATCTTATACTACAAGATGGAATGAACTGCTAAAGGTGTCGTAAAAGCATTGAATTAAGCGCCACCTGTTTGATGTTTAATAGGATTAGATAATATTCCAAGATTTTCAATGTTTATATTGATTGTTCCTGTGTTCTCTCCTAACAAAAGGCTTTTATGTCCTCTAGGAAATTTACCTGTACCTTTTCCGGTGGTCCCAAATGAAATTAGATCTCCAGGTTCTAATGTAAAATAGCTGCTTGCTTCTGAAATACATTCTTCAATAGAAAAACGGTAGTTGCTTGTATGGTCAATAGTAAAATATTCTTCGTTAAGGGATCCTGTAATAGAAAGTTTATTGGGATCTTGTATTTCGTCAGATGTTGTAATCCATGGACCCATAGGTCCAAATGTGTCTGTGCCTTTTGATCGAGTATGGTATACATAAAAAGCATCAGTATCATTGGGTCCATTTAAATTTCGCCAAGTATAAAATTCTGGTCTTGCAAGGTCAGAATCATAAGTAATTGCAATACTATCTTTTTGAAATTTCAAACCATGGGAAGTAACGTCATTATGAATTAAAAAACCAAAAACATAGTTTAACGCTTCTTTGGATGAAATATGTTTAGCTTTTTTTGAAATAACAGCACAAATCTCAGGTTCTGGTATTACAGCACCCCATTGAGGGTCTACGATTATTGGTTTGTTATGTCCTTGAAGTGCAGATGGGGGTTTCAAAAAAAAATTTGGCACACCAGGATCTTTATGTGCTTTTTTCATAAGTTCTTTGTTATTGAATGCCACACCAAGAATCTTTGAGGGTCGCTGAACAGGTGGAAGCCAGTTAAAATTGCCAATCTTTATTTTTTTTACATTATCTAAGTTTTTTTGAAATTCTAAAAGTAGTTTTTTATCCTGTTCGACAGATATAATAACTTCAAGTATGTCTTTGCTAGGATTACAATTAGTTAATTTTTCCAGCTCACTAAGTTTGCAAGCGTATTTTTCGTCAATTTTAATAATGACGTGACTCTTTCCATCTTCAAAGATAGATCCAAATTTCATTTAATTATTTACCATTTTGAAAGAAAGTCTTCCAATGTAACAGGAGGTGCATTCAAAATTGGTTTTGTTGGTTTTATATTTTCAAATTCTGTAGTTTCATAAAACCATTTTTTAGGTGCAGGGAAGCCCCATAGTTGAGATCGTCTTGTATCACTTAGATCCCAGCGTTTTGGGGATTGATTATAATCAATTATATTATAATGGCTCGTAAAAATTTCTACTCTGTGATCGTCTGGGTCTCGAAAATAAATAAAAAAAGCATTTCCTATGCCGTGTCTTCCAGGTGGTCGATCAATAGTATGACCAAGATCAAGAGATGCCATAACATCAGCTGCATGTATTACGTTTGATACTTCAGGAGTATGAAATGCAAAATGGTGTAAACATGGCCCAGCACCATTACTGAAAACTACATCTTGAGTATTATTTTTTCGTTTCAACCAAACTCCCCACATCTCATCAGAGTTATCATTTGCTGTATATTCCGCTAATCTAAATCCTATATTATTATACCATTCGTAAACTTTTGAAACATTAGGACTTGTTATTTGGACATGGTCAAGAAATGCTAGTTTACCTCCAGAATGTAAGTGGAATTTTTGCATTTGTGATGTCGTTTGTTCCATAGTTGAACATAACTCGATAGGTGTGCCTATAGTGTCGGAAACATGCAATGATTTTCCTTGGTAAGGCCTGTCTACGTAATATACATCGTAATTTAAACTGGTGAAATAATCCAATGCTTTCTTCAATTCTGTTTCTTCGGATACTCTATATCCTATCCTCTTGCATATACTAGGATTGTTTGAGTTATTTTTTTCAAATATCAAAGAATGATGACTTGTTTCTTCAAGGGCACGCAAGCATAAATAATTTTTATCATGGTGTGTCACTTCAAGACCAAGTCCAGTTTCATAAAAAAATCTAGTCTTATCTAAGTTTTTACTAGTTAATACCACATGACTTAATCTTGTAATATTGAACGGAGGCGAATTATTAGTTTTAAGTAGTGCCATAAATGTTCTTTATATTATTTCTTTTTTAAAAGATAACCTAGTATTTGCTCTGAGGGTACTGCTATACAAGATATATTTTTTGAAAGTAATTTTGAACAAGTCATTCTTGCTGAATTTTCATCTAAACTGTTGAACCTAACCCGCCACGCTACGTTTTGATTTATATGTATTGGAGTAAGTTGTGCAGGTAACATTTTTAACAGGTTAGGCGCAATCCTTCTAGCTTTTATTGCTATTTGGTGTGCATTAACTTTTTTTGAATATGTACCTACCTGAATACCCCAATGCTGAAATTTTCTATTTTTTTTAGTCAAGTTGTTTGAAGTCAGAAATAAAGGCTTTTGTATTGGTTTTTCTATGCCAATATTATCTTTGAGCAAAAATTTTGGTTTTATATAAGGTGAACTTATATTGCTAAATTTTGGCTTTTTTGAAGGCGCGCTAACAAGAACTAATTTTGGAGCCGACGCTTTCTTAAATGCACCTGTAAAAAGGCCCATTAAATGCTGGTCTCTTGTTTTTCCAGACTTGCCACCAAAAACTACACCGATTAAACTTACTCCATTTCTTTTGACTGAAGCAATTAAATTAAACCCTGATGCATCAATATAACCAGTTTTTATACCATCAGTGCCATAATATGATTTTAAAAGATTATTATGATTTCTAAATTTTTTTCCATTCCAATTAAATGACTTTGTATTAAATATTTTATATTCTGTTGGGAAATCTCTTTTAATAGCGATGCCTAATTTAGCCATATCATTTGCTGTACTTTTTTGATATTTATTATATAGACCAGATGCATTCATAAATCTGGTCTTATTCATTCCTAATTTTTTTGCAGTTTTTGTCATTCTTTTAGCAAAATTAATCTCAGACCCAGAAACTTTTTCAGCAATTGCAGTCGCAACATCATTTGCTGACTTTGTGACTAAAGCCAACATAGCTTGTTTTAAACTTATCGAGTGACCTTGTTTAATTCCAAGTTTGGATGGTGGTTGACCTGAAGCTCTTTTTGAAAAAGTAATTCTAGAGTTATTATTTAGATTTCCTTTTTGTATTTCTTCAAAAACTACATATAGGGTCATAACCTTAGTCATGCTAGCTGGATGTCTTAATTGGCTGGCATTTCTTGAATAGAGAACTTTGCCACTGTGCTCCTCAATAATAATTGAGGCATATTTTGAATTTGCATAAGTTTGGGAATTAAAAATAATTGCAATCAAAAGTATAAGTGAAAATACAATTATATAATAAAATTTTGATTTTTTTATCATAGTTAGTTACATACACATCAAATTTATAATGAATCATACAGATTCAATAAGATAATGCAATATCCTTTTGTAAATTATTAGCATATTCAATCAACTTATCTGTTTTCTGATCATTGAAATACTTACTTACAAAAAAACTTGAGCAATTTTTGTGCAAAACTCTAAATTTTCTTTGAATTTCTTGTCAAAAGTAACAATATTAAGGATAATGGAATATAATATTTTATATATTTAAAGAGGTTTAAAAGTGGTAATTAGTGATTTCAGTAATTTTGCAATTAAAATTACTTTAAACTCAGACAATGAAAATAATAATGAATTTAATAATAAATTCTCCTCTATTGTTTTAGAAGAAAAACCCAAGTTAAAAAAACCTCCACTTTATAAAGTTATAATGCTGAATGATGATTATACTCCAATGGAATTTGTTGTTGAAATGTTGCAATCATATTTTTCAAAATCACAGGAACAAGCAACTGAAATTATGCTGCATATTCATCAAAAAGGATTAGGCATATGTGGCTTATATACATATGAAATTGCTGAATCAAAAGCTACACTTGTTTTAGATAAAGCAAGAAAAAACCAGCATCCTCTTCAGATTAAATTGGAGAAAGAGTAATGTTATCAGACAATCTTGAGCAAACCCTTCATAGAGCAATGACATATGCCTCTGATAGAGGGGCTGAATTAGTGACATTGGAGCATTTGTTATATGCATTGATAGAAGATAAAGATGCCATTGAACTTATGACCGCTTGTTCTGTTGATTTAAATAGATTAAAAATAGAGCTAGACGACTTTATGGTTAATACACTTGATAAACAGATAGTCGAAAAATCAAAAGATATCCAACCAACGGTTTCATTTCAAAGGGTTCTTCAAAGAGCTCTTGTACATGTCCAGTCTTCTGGAAGAAAACAAGCTAATGGAGCTAATGTAATTATTGCTATGTTTGCTGAACGTGAAAGCCATGCGGTATGGTTGCTCTCTAATCAAGGAATGACAAGATTAGACGCTGTCAGTTTCATTAGCCACGGTACATCTAAAAACCCTTCGTTTTCGGCATCTAGAGAAACCAATACTTTAGAAAATGATGAAAATAGTAATTCAAATAATGTTAAAGTACTTGAAAAATTTTCTAAACCTCTTGTGTCGCTAGCTCGGGAGGGTAAAATCGATCCTTTGGTTGGGAGAGATAAGGAAGTTGAAAGATGTATCCAAGTTTTATGCAGGAGAACAAAAAATAATCCACTTCTTGTGGGTGATCCAGGCGTTGGTAAAACTGCTATAGCTGAAGGCTTAGCATACAAAATTGCCAACTCACATGTGCCTGAGGTATTGTCAAAATACGAAGTATATTCTTTAGATATGGGGTCACTACTGGCTGGAACTAGATATAGAGGTGATTTTGAAGAAAGATTAAAAGCAATAATTACTGAAATTGAGGAAATAGATAACTCTATTTTGTTTATCGATGAAATTCATACAATTGTTGGTGCTGGAGCTACAAGTGGGGGCTCTATGGATGCTTCTAACCTTCTTAAACCTGCTCTTCAATCTGGCAAGTTGAAATGCATGGGGTCAACAACTTATAAGGAATTTAGAAATTATTTTGAAAAAGATAGAGCTCTATCAAGACGTTTTCAGAAAGTTGATGTTGAGGAACCAAGTTTAGCTGATACAATACTTATTTTAAATGGATTAAAAACTATTTACGAAAACCATCATAAAATAAAATACTCTAATTCCTCTATTAAAGCAGCTGCTGAATTATCTCAAAAATATATTAATGATAGAAAACTTCCGGATAAGGCCATAGATGTTATTGATGAAACTGCTGCAGCACAAAATCTTATTCCAAGATCTAAAAGAAAAAAAATTATTGGTGTTAAAGAAGTTGAAGAGACAGTTTCTAAGATGGCGCGTGTTCCAAGTAGGAGTATTAGTAGAGATGATAAAACTTTATTGTCCAATATTGAAAATGATCTTAAAAGACTTGTTTTTGGTCAAAATAAAGCTATTGAAACACTCTCATCTGCAATTAAACTATCAAGAGCTGGGCTAAGAGAGCCAGAGAAACCTGTTGGTAACTTTCTATTTACAGGACCAACAGGTGTCGGAAAAACAGAAGTTGCCCGCCAGTTGGCCCTTGCTTTAGGTGTAAAATTAACACGTTTTGATATGTCGGAATATATGGAGCGCCACTCAGTTAGCCGTTTAATTGGAGCACCTCCCGGGTATGTTGGCTATGATCAAGGAGGGTTATTAACTGAGGCTGTTGACCAAAATCCACATACAGTTATACTTTTAGATGAAATAGAAAAGGCACATCCTGATCTATTTAATATACTTTTGCAAATTATGGATTATGGAAAATTAACTGATAATAATGGTAAATCAGTTGATTTTAAAAGTTGCATTTTAATAATGACGAGTAACGCTGGCGCAACTGAGTTATCTAAGAATGCTATTGGCTTTGCCAGTAAAGGTAGAGAGGGTGCTGATACAGAGGCAGTTGAAAAGATTTTTACTCCTGAATTTAGAAATAGATTAGATTCTGTAATTCCATTTTCATCACTATCTTCTGAAACTATGATGCACGTAGTGGATAAATTTATAATGCAACTAGAGGCTCAACTCCAAGAGAAAGGTGTTTCCATCATTTTAACTAATAAAGCTAGAAAATGGCTTTCTGAAAAAGGATATGAACCAGCATATGGTGCGAGGCCACTTGGAAGAGTTGTTCAAGAACATATAAAGAAACAACTGGCAGATAAAATACTTTTTGGTGACTTGGTAATGGGTGGTGAAGTCTTAGTTGATGTGAAAAAAAATAAAATTGTTCTCGAAAGTAATAATACAGAGCCTGAAAGAAAGTATGGCAAAAAATATAAATCTGAAGAAAAAAAGAGTAAAGTTTTAAACTAACGTAAATTATTTAGCTATTCTGGATTTTGAATGGTGATTTCTGTTTTAAGATATTGACATCATTTTTTATTTGTAATTTTTCAGCTTTCAAATATTTTTCAATTGCTTCACTTAAATTTTTATTTGAAAATTTATGTATTGAATACGTTTTTGTAGGCATGTAGCCTCTTTGTATTTTGTGTATACCTTGAGCACCTGCCTCAACTTTTTTTAATTTATTGCTAATTGCAAAATCAATGGCTTGATAATAACACGCTTCAAAATGTAAAAATTTAACTTGTTTTAATGAGCCCCAATTTCTTCCATATATTGTATTGTTATCAACTAAATTAATAGCACCAGCAAAATAATCATTATTTTCTTTGGCAAAAACAAAAACTATTCTTCTTTTAAGATTTTCAATAAGTAAATGCCAAAACCTCTCATTCAAGTATGCACCGCCCCATTTTTTTTCTATAGTGGATAAGTAGAAGCTGTTGAATATTTTTGCATGCCAATCTCTTATTCCTTCACTCTCTATTATTTCAAGATTTATCGAGCTTTTTAAAATTTTCTTTCTCTCACGTTTAATAGCTTTTCTTTTTGGAGACGAAAGTTTTGAAAGAAAATGTTCAAAATCTTGATAGCTTTCATTATTCCAATGAAATTGAATATTCTGCCTTTCTAACCAATGTTTATCTTTAGGAATATTTTTAATCTGTTCTTTATTGATAAAGTTTATATGAGAAGATGAAACATTATAAATTTCTATGAGGCTGTCCAAAGCTTTTAATAATAGATCCGTAACTTGTTTTTTATTATAACCTGTTTTGATTAAAAATCTTTCTCCTGGAACAGGAGAGAACGGTACAGCTGATAATAATTTAGGATGGTATTTTCCTCCAGCATTTTCCCAAGCTTGAGCAAAGACTTGATCAAAAATATATTCTCCCCAGCTATGACTTTTAAGGAAATTTGGTAATATTCCTATAACTAAATTGTCATAATACAATAAAATATGTTGGGAAACCCAACCTGTTTTTTCAGATACTGACCCACTATCTTCTAAGCAGCAAAAAAATTCATGTGATAAAAAGGGATTTCCCTTATTTGAGCTATCATTCTTAAAGTTAGCGCATTCGTTCCAAGCATTCCTATCTATTTGGTGCACACTTTCTATTACTGATGTATGAAAATTTGAGAATTCAGTTTTAACAGTATTCATTTATATTATTTGAGGGACTTCAAAAGTCGTATTAATCTATTATTGAATTTCAGCAATAGCTTCAATTTCAACAACTACTCCTCTCGGCAAGGAGTTTGTGCCTACTGCGAATCTTGCATGTTTACCCTTTTCACCAAATACTTCAACCATTAAATCTGAAGCCCCATTTATAATTTCAGGCTGTTTTGTAAATGTATCAATACAATGCACAAAACCACCTAATTTTACAATCCTTGATATACTATCTAATTTTGAATTAGTTGCTTCTCTAAGTTGGGAAATTATTGCAAGACCACAAGCTCTTGCCGCTTCTACTGCAGTTTCGACTTCAGTATCTTTCCCAACTTTACCAGTTACCATTTCACCATCAATTAAAGGTATTTGCCCAGAAACAAAGATTAATTTTTTTGTTATTACATAGGGAACATAGTTTGCAGCTGGGGCTGGTGCCGGAGGTAAAACTATATTTAAACTTTTAAGTCTTTCTTCAATCATAGACATTTTAAATCCTTTTTATTATGAGCAACCACTTGTTGAACCACAGGTATTACACTTCATGCAAGTACCATTTCTCACGAGTGTAAAGTTTCCACATTCACCGCATGCTTCACCTTCATAGCCTTGTATTTTTGCTTTTTGTATTGCAGTTTTTTTATTATCTATAGTATTAGTTGAAAAATCAGCATCATTTTCAAATGCAACACTTGATGTTTGAACATTATTTCCTGCATATGCCTTTGCTTTTGATTGCCCACCTTGGAGAACAGTTAATTCTAATTCTTGTCTAACATACCCTCTGCTATGTTTTTTTGAATTAAGAATAAGCTGAGAATGAGTATCGTCTTTTTCATATGGTTTTTCGGTAATTTCTTCGCTATTTACATGGCCTAAATCATGTCTATCAAGATAAGAAATAGCTAGTTCTCTAAATATATAATCAAGAATTGAAGTAGCCATTTTAATAGTGTCATTACCTGTAACAAGGCCTTGAGGTTCAAATCTTGTAAAAGTAAACGCTTCAACGAATTCATCAAGAGGGACACCGTATTGAAGACCAATGGAAACAGCAATTGCAAAATTATTCATTAATGATCGAAAGGCCGCCCCTTCTTTATGCATATCTATAAATATTTCACCAATTTGACCATCTTCGTATTCGCCAGTTCTTAGGTAAACTTTATGACCTCCAACTGTTGCTTTTTGTGTATAACCTTTTCTTCTTTCGGGTAGTCTAGATCTTCTAACTTCTCTAATAACTCTTTCTATCACTCTTTCAGTAATTGGTTTAACCGTTTCCATGGCAACTTCATCATCTTCCATCTCAGAAACTGAAGATGATAATGGTTGAGATAGTTTTGATCCATCCCTATAAAGAGCGTTTGCTTTTATACCTAGCTTCCAAGAACTCATGTAAGCATCTTTGCAATCTTCAACTGAAGCTGTACTAGGCATATTTATAGTTTTAGATATTGCTCCAGATATAAATGGTTGTGATGCGGCCATCATATTAATGTGGCTATCAACAGATAAAAACCGTTTCCCTATTCTTCCACAAATATTAGCACAATCGAAAACAGAAAGGTGCTCATCTTTAAGTTCAGGAGCGCCCTCTAATGTCATTGCTCCACATATAAAAGTATTTGCTTGTTCAATTTCATTTTCTGAAAATCCTAGCTCTGATAACATATTAAAATTAATATCATTGAGTTGATTCTCAGATAAATTCAAAACATTTTTACAAAATTCATCACCAAAAGTATATCTATTGAAAACAAACTTTATATCAAAAGCTGAGCTTAGTGAATTTTCCAATATTTTAAATTGTTCCTCAGTAAAACCTTTCGCTTCTAGAGTTTTTTCATTAATTTCTGGACATTCTTTTAATGTTCCGTGTCCTACGGCATAACTTTCAATATTTTTAATCTCTTGTTTATTATACCCTAATGTTTTTAGAGATTCTGGAACAATTCTATTAATAATTTTAAAATATCCACCTCCAGCTAACTTCTTAAATTTAACGAGCGCAAAATCTGGTTCAATACCTGTTGTATCGCAATCCATTATTAAACCAATTGTTCCAGTGGGAGCTATTACTGTTGTTTGTGCATTACGAAAACCGTGCTGTACTCCTAATTTAAACGCATCATCCCAAGCTAACCTTGCAGAATTTAGTAAGTTATTATCTAAACAATCATTTTCAATTAATGGTACTGGCAAAACACTTAAATTATTGTACCCATTTTTTTTACCGTATGCTGCTTGTCTATGATTTTTAATAACTCTCATCATATCCGTGGAATTGTTTTTATATTTAGGAAAGCAGCCTAATTCTTTCGAAATTTGTGCAGATGTAGCATATGAAACACCAGTCATAAGCGCAGAAATAGCGGCACATAATGATCG
>Ga0115011_10000573_pt1 | contig 29335 bp, 23 predicted proteins | sample TroAtlMetagenome_2_FD_88705 | JGI IMG/M metagenome (GOLD analysis project Ga0115011, IMG submission 88705) | Marine eukaryotic phytoplankton communities from Atlantic Ocean - Tropical Atlantic ANT8 Metagenome | ecosystem: Environmental > Aquatic > Marine > Oceanic | place: Tropical Atlantic...
CTGTCAGTCAACAAATAGTCAGGGCGACTATTTTGGATCAAGTGTTTATTCTATAAGCAGAACAATCAACCACACAACAGAGCTTGCTAATATTAACTTTATGAGTGATTTAAACGGCAACCTTTGTGATGAGAGTTGGGCGATAGATAATGTTAAGGTTTTTATTGATTTTGAACCAATAGAGGGCTGCACAGACATAACTGCTTGTAATTTTAATATAGAAGCAACTGAGGACGATGGGTCTTGTGAGCTCATAGAACAAGTTACCATCTCAGGAGAAACAGAAACGTGTGAAGAAAGTGTTTTATTAGAAGCTATTGGTGGGCCATATGAATCATATCAGTGGTATTTAGATGGTGATTTTATAAATGGAGAAAACCAAACAACACTAACAGCAACACAATCAGGAACATATAAAATAGAGGCTGAAAATGGGGTGGTGAATAACAATTTCTCATTATTATTTGATGGTCAAAACGACTATATTGAAATAAGTGACAACGAAACTTTTGATTTTAATCAAAACGACATTAGCGTTTCGTGTTGGGTAAAATTAAATAACACAACCGGAAACTATGCAATTATAGACCATATTACCGACCCAAATAATGTAACAACAGACGCAAGATGGAACTTTAGAATACAAGAGGGGAGGTTAAAAATATCACTTGAGGATAACGCAAATTGTGTGGGCTGTCAAAATGAGTTTGGGGCAGAAACAACCAATGCGGTTATATTAGACAATCAGTGGCACCATGTTGCATATACATTTGATTACCCCGAAACAATAAAATTTTATTTAGATGGTGTAGAACAAACTAATATCACAATTATTGTAAACACACCACTAGACAACACATTAAATCCTGGGGGGCCTATTTATATAGGAAGGCACGGAGATGACTCTAACTCAACATATTTTGATGGCAATATAGACCAACTTCATTTATGGGAAAAAGAATTGTCAGCAGGAGAGGTTGTTGCATATATGGACTGTCCGCCGATCGGAGATGAGGGGGGTCTTTTGGCCTATTGGCCACTAGAAGAAGATGGGATTGCTTTAATATACGACCAAGCAAACAATATATACAACGGAGGGTTTATAAATATGAGCACAAATGAAGCGTGGGACACAGATTCCGCCCCCCAAAACTGCCCCATAAACTGTTTAACTAGCGCAGAAACAATAGTTACAATAAACAACTGTGGATGTACAGATTCTACTGCTGACAACTTTGACTCTACCGCAAATGTAGATGATGGTGGTTGTGAGTATTGGGGCTGTACAGATTCTACTGCTGACAACTTTGACCCTACTGCAAATGTAGATGATGGTGGTTGTGAGTATTTGGGCTGTACAGATTCTACCGCTGACAACTTTGACCCTACTGCAAATGTAGATGATGGTGGTTGTGAGTACTGGGGCTGTACAGATTCTACTGCTGACAACTTTGATTCTATTGCAAATGTAGATGATGGCAGTTGTGAGTACTGGGGCTGTACAGATTCTACTGCTGACAACTTTGATTCTACTGCAAATGTAGATAATGGTAGTTGTGAGTACTGGGGCTGTACAGATTCTTCGGCCAACAACTTTGATTCTACCGCAAATGTAGATGATGGTAGTTGTGAGTACTTAGGGTGTGTAGATCCGGGCGCGTGCAACTATAATGTTACAGCAAACACAGATGATGGCTCTTGCGAATATGATACATGCGCAGGGTGTACCGACCCAAGTGCAAATAACTATAACCCAGAGGCAACAGTAGATAATGGAAACTGTGAGTATTTGGGCTGTACTGATTCTACTGCAGACAACTTTGATTCTACCGCAAATGTAGACGATGGTAGTTGTGAGTACTGGGGCTGTACAGACTCTTTAGCAGACAACTTTGATTCTACAGCAAATGTGGATAACGGGACTTGTGAGTATTGGGGTTGTGTCGACCCAAGTGCATGTAATTTTGACCCTAACGCAAACACAGACGATGGCACATGTCAACTTTGTGCTAGTAGAGAATTTAATGATGGCTCATATTTAGACGTGGATTCTGAAATTATAAACGCACAAGGAATAACTATTTCTTTTTGGGTTAATGACAATGATTTTTGCGCAAACCCAGAAGACTTTGCTACATATATAGATTTTGGCTCACAAGATAGCTACAGGTTTGTGGTTAGAAATAGGTCTTGTAAAATAGAGGCCTTTTTTGAGGGAGATATGTTACCAACAGAGTTTGATTGGGGAACAATGGACTGGGGTTACCCAAAGGCATCTGCAGCAGGGGGAATTGGCCCACAATCAGGCTGGAGACAAATAACAGCAGTTTTTTGCCCAACAACCATAACCATTTATGTTAGCACACAAGATGGAACAAATTTAGTTGCCTCTAATGGAACAGGCGTTTTCTTTGATCAAGGTTTTAATCTTTTTGCTGAAGATATTAAGAGAATAGGCTCCAATCAAGTTGATTATGAGCCCGCAAACGCAATGATAGACGAGGTTAGGATTTGGGGAAGAGCCTTAACACAAACTGAAGTAGAAGAAAGGGCGGGATTAATGACGGAGTTAAATACAACAGAAGAAATTAATAATTTAAACGGATATTGGAAAATGGATTGTGATAACCCGTTTTTAAATCAGATGACTGATGTTTTGGGGGCAGATAACGGTAGCTTAGTGAATGAAAATTTTAATGGAAATGGTTGTGATTTAAATAGTGATTATGAACAAGCTTGCCCGCCAGATCAAGATGGTTTCGTAGACTGCAATGCGTGTGATCCACCAGCAGGATGTACTGATGACGGGCTTCAAGACTGGTCTATTATTTCAGGCACGCCCGCTTGTAATTATGATTATCTTGCGGTTGAACAAACACCAAATTCTTGTTTTTACATTTGGGACTATTGTCCAAGCTTAGAATACCCAGAATATTATGATTGTGATTGTAAGTGCATAAACGATTCAGACTCAGATGATGTTTGTGATGAGTTGGAGGTAGAAGGCTGTAGCGAGGATGAAAGCGCTTGTAACTATGACCCAGAAGGGACGGAGCCATGTGTTTATCCAGAAGATGAGTTTGGGATTGATTATGTTGATTGCGATGGGAACTGCCTGAATGATATGGATGGTGACGGCGCTTGTGATGAATATGATAACTGTATTGATATATTTAACCCAAATCAAGACGATTTAAATGGAGACGGCATAGGCGATGATTGTGACGGCGTTGGACTAGAAGAGGGTTTAACAACAAAAAAGTTGATTAAAGTTACAGATGTTTTAGGTAGAGAAATACAAAAAGAAACCAATGGGTCTACACTTATGTATTGGTATAACACAGGAGAGGTAGACATAAAATATATATTTTAAAAATGAAAAAAATAATATTATTACTATTTATCTGGGGACAAATTTTTCCCCAGATAGAAGTTGTTGGAAGCCAAATTACAGTAGAAAAATTAAAAGAACATATTACCATTTTAGCGTCTGACTCTTTAGAGGGAAGAGAGGTTGGCCAACCAGGAGAGGTAATGGCAGCGGATTATATATCTAACTATTTTTCCCACATTGGAATACCACCATACAAAGACTCTACATACTATCAAGCAATACCACTTGAAAAAAGATTAATAGAAAGCGTTAACATCAAAATAGACGGGGTTCAATATGAATTTAAAGAAGATTTTTACACCTTCCCAAACTTTAGTCAAACACGAATAAGGTCAAAAGATATTGTTTTTTTGGGTTATGGAATAGACACAGAAAGTTATAGTGATTATAATACCAATGTAGAAGGAAAAATTATTATAATTTTTAATGGAGAACCAAAAGATGATAATGGCAATTATATTGTTTCGGGAGGAAAAGAAAAGTGCCCAGAGTCTAATTGGAAAATGAAATTAAATATAGCCAAACAAAAAGGAGCTCAAGCGGTTTTGTTTATTACTGAAAATTACAAACTAAATTATGAAAGAGTTGAGCATAAAATAGAACACCCGGGGGTATCTCTTTCACAAAAAGAAGAACCAATACCATTTTTTTATATAAGTGAAAAAATGGCTAATGATATATTAGGAAAAAATAAAATAGAAAAAATCCAAAAAAAAATAAAATCTAAAAAGCGTTCTTATAACAAAGTGGTTAACAAAAGTGTTGTTTTGGTAACTAAAAATAATGATACATTTTTTACAGGAAAGAACGTTCTTGGATTTGTTGAGGGAACCTGTTCAGAGTTAAAAGATGAAATTATTGTAATTACAGCTCACTATGATCATATTGGAATAATTGATGGTTTAATTCACAATGGGGCAGACGATAACGCAACAGGAACCGCGGCCCTTTTGGAAATAGCGGCCGCTTTTCAGCTTGCAAAAAAATTAGGATATGAATTTAAAAGAAGTATTCTTTTCTTTCCAAACTCTGCGGAAGAAAAGGGCTTATTGGGCTCATACTATTATACTGAAAACCCAGAGTTCTCATTAGAAAAAACAATTGCCTGTTTGAATGTAGATATGATAGGAAGAATGGATGATCGTCACCCAAATGATAGTAATTATGTTTATTTAATAGGCTCAGACAAGCTAAGCACGGATCTTCATAATATTTCAGAAAAGTCTAATGAAAAGTATGTTAATATGGATTTAGATTATAAGTTTAATGACCCAAATGACCCAAATAGGTTTTACTATAGGTCTGATCATTATAATTTTGCTAGAAAAAATATTCCATCAATATTTTATTTTAGCGGCGTTCATGAAGATTACCATAAACATACAGACACAATGGAAAAGTTAGTTTATGAAAAAGTTGAATCAATTGCTCGACTAATATTTTATACAGCATGGGAACTGTCTAATGTGGAGAACAGGCCAAAGGTTGATAAGGAAAATGATTTTAAACTTAATCGTTATTAAAAATCAAATTTTATGCCCTGCGCCAAAGGAAGTTCGGTTGAAAAATTAATAGTATTGGTTTGCCTTCTCATATAAGCCTTCCAGGCATCTGAACCAGACTCCCTGCCACCACCAGTTTCTTTTTCGCCACCAAAAGCACCACCAATTTCTGCGCCGGAAGTTCCAATATTTACATTAGCTATACCACAATCAGACCCCTCATGAGACAAAAACTTTTCGGCCTCTCTTAGGTTGTTTGTCATTATTGCTGAAGACAAACCTTGAGGAACATCATTTTGCATAGTTATAGCATCTTCTAATTTTTCATACTTCATTAAATACAAAATTGGAGCAAAGGTTTCTTTTTGTACTACCGCATAGTCATTTTTCACTTCGGCCAAAGCTGGCTTAACATAACAACCAGAGCTATAATCATCACCATTTAAAACCCCGCCAGAAACAATAATATCCCCCCCCTCTTTTTCCAACTCAATTAATGACTGTGTATACATATTTACCGCATCAGTGTCTATAAGTGGACCCATGTGGTTATTTTCATCTAGGGGGTTTCCAATTTTTATTTGTTTATACGCGCTCACTAATTTACTTTTAAAATCATCATATATAGAAGAGTGCACAAAAACCCTTCTTGTTGTTGTACACCTTTGTCCTGCGGTTCCTATAGCACCAAATACAACACCCACAATGCTAATTTGCAGATCAGCGTCTGGTGTTACAATCATAGCATTATTACCACCTAATTCTAAAATAGTTTTACCAAAACGAGCGGCTACTTTTTGCCCAACAATCCTACCCATTCTTGTAGAACCAGTTGCAGAAATTAGCGGAACACGCGAATCATTTGTCATCCACTCCCCCACACTATAATCTCCGTTTATAAGACCACAAATACCATCGGGCAGGTTGTTTTTTCTTAAAACTCCGGCCATAATTTCTTGACAAACCGCCCCACAAAAAGGTGTTTTTTCAGAAGGCTTCCAAATACAAACATTTCCACAAATCCAAGCAATAGCCGCGTTCCAGGCCCACACGGCTACTGGAAAATTAAAGGCCGAAATAATACCCACAACACCCAGGGGGTGGTATTGATCATACATTCTGTGCTTAGGTCTTTCAGAGTGTAGTGTGATACCAGATAATTGTCTAGATAATCCCACAGCAAAGTCACAGATATCAATCATTTCTTGAACCTCTCCCAAACCCTCTTGATAAGACTTTCCCATTTCATAAGAAACTAACGCGCCCAAAGCCTCTTTTTTTTCCCTTAAAGCGTCCCCGAACTGCCTAACAATTTCCCCTCTTTTCGGAGCAGGAACCATTCTCCATGAAGAAAAGGCGCTCAAAGATGATTGTAAAACCTCTTCGTATTGTTTTTTTGATGTTGAGCTTATAGATCCAATTTTTTTTCCATCTACTGGAGAAAATGAATCAATACTCTCCCCTCCCCCTCTTAACCAATTTGATCCAATGGCGGTTCCATTAGTTAAAGATTGTATATTTAATTTGCTTAATATGTTTTCAATGTTCATAACAATAATTTTATTTAAATAAATTCAAAATATCTAAACCGTTAGCATAAATAAATAGGGCAAATAACATAATCATCCCAATAATCTGAAGTCTTTCCAATACTTTAGGGCTTAAATCTCTTCCTATAATCATTTCAAATATTAAAATGGCCGCATGCCCACCGTCTAGGGCTGGTATAGGTAGCAAATTAAGCACGGCCAACATAATTGATAACATTGCCGTCAAGACCCAAAACCGTCTCCAACTAAAGTCTTCTGGAAAAATACTTCCTATTTTTATAAAACCACCCACCTCTTTATAGGCGCCCGTTTCAGGGGCAAACATTAATGCGAGCTGGCCCACATAATTAGAGATTTCTTTTTTTGTTTCAGAAATTCCAGCAGGAATACAAGAAGGGCTCTTACCACCAAAAAGACTATATTCTATAGAGTCCACTTCAAAAATATCTACCCACGCTTTATGTGTAAACCCAATTTTTGGGTCGTACTGCTCGGGCAGCATAATACTAATTGGTTTTATTTCATTATTAATAATAGAATCAAACGGCTCATAACTTATAAAAACTTCTTTTCCACGATTTTCATTAAAAGCCTTTTTTAAATCAGAAAAACAACGGATACTTTCATTGTTTACTTTTGTTATTTTTACGCCAACCGGCAAACCAGCCTCATTGGCCGGGGTCACATTTTTTACAGAATCTACAATAACAGGGCTTATGGGCCGAACCGTTACTATTTCAGCAATTATAAGTTGAACGTCGGAATCGGTGATTTTTATTGTTTCAGTTTTTGTGTCACCATTCAGGCGCCTTTTAACCGTAACATCCTTTTCTCCCCATAGAATTAAGCTTATAAAAACATCTTGAAATGTTTTGTCTTCGACATTTTTTCCGTCTATTTCAATAATTTGGTCACCAGTTAAAAGAGGAAAGGCGGGCGAAACTTCGGGGCCCAGCTCGTTACAGTCTATTGGCATGTTTGCATTTTTGTTAAAATTTACAGCATCAGGATCCATGCAACCAAAATACATAACCTCTATACCACCATTTGCATTGGTTTTTGAATTATATACAACATTTTCTTTTCCCCAAATCCATAGCACCATACTATATATAAAAAAAGCTAGAACAACATTAACAAAAACACCCCCCAACATAATGATTAATTTTTGCCATCGTGGCTTGCTTCTAAATTCCCACGGCTCAGGCTCTTTTTTTAATTGTTCTTTGTCCATTGATTCATCAATCATTCCAGAAATTTTAACATAACCCCCTAGTGGCAACCAACCTATTCCATATGTTGTTTCACCGATTTTCTTTTTAAAAAGAGAAAACCAGGGGTTGAAAAAAATGTAAAATTTTTCTACTCGGGTTTTAAACATTTTAGCCGCTAAAAAGTGGCCCATTTCGTGTAGGGCAACTAAAATAGTCAGGGACAAAAGTAATTGTGCTATTTGTATAATCATATATTTATATTAATGAAGAAGCCAGTCTTCTTGTTTCTGTATCAACCTCTAAAAGCTCTTCAATTGTTGGTTCTGCCACAAAAGTAATACTTTCCATTGATTTTTCTATAACTTTTTGCATATCTAAAAATTGTATTTTTTTAGTCAAAAAAGCGTTTACAGCAATTTCATTTGCAGCGTTTATAACACAACCCATATTCCCGCCCAATTCTATTGCTCTATATGCATAATATAAATGTTTAAAGGTGTTTGTGTCAGCCTCCTCAAAATTTAATTGTTTAATTTTTGTTAAGTCTAGTTTTTCAAAATCAGCATTAAATCTATTGGGAAAACTTAGAGCATAAAGAATAGGCACATTCATATTTGGAAGCCCTAATTGTGCTATTACTGAAGAGTCACAAAATTCCACTAAAGAATGTATAATTGATTCACGATGAACCACAATTTTTATTTTTTCTTTTGGCAAATCAAATAACCACTTAGCCTCAATTATTTCAAAACCCTTATTCATCAGTGTGGCCGAGTCAATAGTTATTTTGTTTCCCATTTTCCAGTTTGGATGACTTAAAGCATCGTTAATACTTACCAGCCCTAAGTCTGTTGTTTTTTTTCCCCTAAAGGGGCCGCCAGATGCTGTTAATATTAATTTATTTATATCCTTTTTTTTCTCTCCTTGTAGACACTGAAAAATAGCAGAGTGTTCTGAGTCTACGGGAATAATAGTTACCCCCATTTGGGCACATAGTTGTGTAATATAGTCTCCCGCAACAACTAAAGTCTCTTTACTTGCAAGCGCGATGTTCTTTTTTGATTTTATTGCGGCAATCGTTGGTCTTAATGCGGCAAAACCAACAATAGCAACCAGAACAATATCTAAATCCATGTCAGATATTATGTCGCACAAAGCCCTTTCCCCGCAATCAATTTTTGTTTTTTCATTACGTTGACCATTTAAATTAGCATAAGCCCCTTGAGAGTTTATGACAGCCCGGTCCGGACTAAATTCACGAATTTGTTGAGCAAATATTTTTTCGCTAGAATTACAACTAATTAATCTTAAGTCAAACTTTTCAGGATAATTAGATATAATATTTAAAGCCCTTTGGCCAATCGATCCAGTGGACCCTAAAATAGCAACACGTTTTTTTCTAATACTCATAATGCAAAATTATTTAAATAATCTCCAATTGTTCTATCGTTTGAAATTTGTGGACATTTATTTTGCCCCCCAAGCTTTCCAACAGATTCCATATAATTATTAATCCCCCCCCTTTTTAATTTTATAATTTTCAAAGGCCTAATTACACCCCCTTTTACCAAATCATTATAATAGATGTTTTGACGCCTTAAACCCAAATCAAGATCTGTAATAAAACCATTAAAATCAATAGGCTCTTTTCCAAACTCTATAAACCAATCGTGACCAGGAAGTCCCTCTTTAGGAGAGGTTTCGGGACACACAGTGAACCCAATTATTTCGCTATCGTGTTTTTGTACAGCAGCAGCAAGCGCGGTTTCCACCTCATGATTAATAACATGTTCACCAAATGCTGAAATAAAATGTTGTATGCGGCCTGTGATAATAATTTTATACGGATTCGTTGAGGTAAACCTTATTGTGTCGCCAATATTATAACCCCAAAGACCCGCACAGGTATTTAGGATAATAACATAATCAGTATTTAGCCTTACATCTTTTAGCCAACATCTTTTAACCTTCTCTTTTTTATTAAGAAACTCGGAGGTTTCTACAAACTCATAAAAAATACCATGGTTAGTTAATAGTAGCATATCAGGCTTTGTATAATCATTTTGGTAGCCAATAAAACCTTCTGATGCGGGGTATAGCTCTAAAAAGTCTATTTCTCCAGCTAACCTCTTAAAGGTGTTTTTATAGGGCTCAAAATTTGCGCCCCCATATACATATAGACTAAGGTTAGGAAACACGTCTTTTACATTTTTTTTCCCACACATATCTAAAAGTTGCTCAAAATACATAATCACCCAAGGGGGAATACCCCCAATTAAGCGCAAATCCTGATTCCGGGTTTCGCTAATGATGTTTTTAACCTTTAAGCCCCAGTCCTCTATAGAGTTGGTTTTCATACTAGGTAGTCTATTTTTTTGCAAAAAACTAGGAACATAATTAGCAACTATTCCCGAAAGCCTTCCACAAGGTATTTGTTTATAATTTTTTACACTAGGAGACCCCTGTAAAAACATCATTTTTCCATTAATAATGCTATAGTTTTTACTTTGATTCGCATATAATAATAAAGCCTCTTGTGTAGCCCTTATTTGAATTTTTAACATTTCTTTTGAAAGAGGAATATATTTTACCCCACTAGTTGTGCCAGATGTTTTTGCAAAATATTTTGGAAGCCCTTTCCATAAAATGTTTTTTTCTCCATTAGCGGCCCTTTCTATAAATGGAGACATTTTTTCATAATCAGAAATGGGTATTTTTTTTTGAAAATCATAAATAGATACTTGTCCAACGATATTATATTTTTTACCATATTCAGTTTGGCCTAAGACTGATGTTAAATATTTAAAAACACGTCTTTGATCACCTATGGCGTTATTACAAACGGCCTGGATCTTTTTTGTGTTTTGTTTCGCTAGAAATTTTACAATATATTTTTTGAAACACATATTTAGAATACAATATATTTTTCTGGATCAACATTTACACCATTGTGTTTTAGCTCAAAATGTAAATGCGTTCCCGTAGAAAGGGTGCCGGTATTCCCGGTGAACCCCACCAACTCGCCCGCATAAACAGTGTCACCTCTTTTTTTTATAAAGTTATCAGCGTGCATATATACAGACATAACATTTTCCGGGTGGTTAATAATTAAAAAGTTTCCAAACTCTGTGTTTTCTCCGACAATTAAAACTTTGCCGTTTAAAACAGAATATATTTTCTCTAAATAGTTGGTCGCAATATCTAACCCATAATGGCCACTATTTGTATTAAATGTGTCAGTCACCCAACCACTAGTTGGCTTAATAAAAGTTAAACTGTTTAAAATATTATCTTCATATTCTACATATGATCTTATAATAGAATCCGAATCCGAGATAGTATAATCTAAGTTGACTATATTTGGAGACAAATCAATAGCCTTTATTGAATCTAAATTTGGCGGACTTATCTCTCCCAAAACAATAGACCTAAAGTTTTCAACCCATTGGTATTGCTGATCTATCACCAATTCAAGGCTATCGTTATAGTGCATTAAATCAGCAAACTCTTTTTTGTCGACAGTATTATTATTATCTGCGATAAAATAATTTACTAAAGGGGTGGATAATAATATATAAAAACATAAAGCAGCGGACATTATGAAAACGCACAAAAAAACATAAAAAACATACAAACGGCTTGTTATGAAAGAAAATCTTTCCTCTAAAGAGTCAGCAGAAAGAAAAACCAACTTATATTTTTTTGTTATTTTCTTAAAAAAAAGCCTTATTTTTTTCAACGATATAGAATTTTTTAAAAATAATAACAATATAATAATAAACTAAGTTCAAAATTTAAAATAATTTTATTTATTAATAGTTAGAGTTTGTAGAAAAAAAAAAATTGAAAGTAAAAAAATATATATTCTTTTTAATAACCCTGCTTTTAGTGGGCTGCTCAACCACTAGAGATAATTTTTTTAGCAGAAACTATCACCAAACGACAGCTAAATATAATGGCTACTTTAACGCCAAACAAAGCATGCTTTTAGGTCTTGATAAAATAATATCTACCCATAAAGAGAACTATCAGACCATCATACCAATCGACCCACTATATAATATATATAAAAACGAGCCCCCTAAAGACGCATACCCTAACATGGACAGGGTGATTGAAAAAACAGTTAAGGTTATAAGAAGGCACTCTATGGAAATTGGCGATGATGAAAAAAACAAATGGATAGATGATAATTATTTTTTAATGGCTCAAGCTCGTTTTTTTAAACAAGATTATCTCGCAGCAATTAACACATTTAATTATATAGTAAGAAAATATCCTAAATCTGACCTTGTTAATCAATCATTAATTTGGGCAACTAAAGCACACATTAAACTAAATAATCATCAAACCGCAGAAAATAATTTAAATTATCTTTTGGTAGAATCAGATTTATCTATTAAAGAAAACAAGGGTGTATATGAAATATTAGCAGAATATTACATTCAAAAAAAAGCATATGGTAGCGCTATTAATTATATTCAAAAGTCTTTACCCGGAAAAGAGCCAAGGTCCAAAAAAACTCGAAAACACTTTATTCTAGCACAATTATACCAAGAGGAAGAAAAGGGAGATAGCGCTATTATTTATTATGATAAGGTTATATCCCTAAATCCAGAATATGAAATGACTTTTCGGGCGCTCTTAAACAAAGCGCAGGCCTTTGCTTTTTCTAAAAACAATTCTTTTGATCTATTAAGGGATTATCAAAAAATGTTAAAAGATGATAAAAACAAGGAATATAGGGATCAAATTTATTACGCGATTAGTGAAATATATTTAAGTCAACCAGACACCGTTTTGGCCATTGAAAATTTGAATAACTCTATTAATTCTTTTTTATATAATGTTGACCAAAAAAAAGATACACATATGCGGTTAGGTGAAATATATTTTTCACAAAAAAATTATACAAAAAGTTATTTACAGTATGACTCTATTATGGCGCTTATAAATTCAGAGTATATTAATTATTTTCAAATAAAAAGAAAACACAAACAATTAAAAGAGGTTTCAACATATGAACAAACCATAATCGAACAAGACAGTTTAATATATTTAGCGTCCCTACCTGATTCGGAAAGAAATCAAATAATTGATGATTATATAGAAGGCTTAAAACAAAAAGAAATACAAGAGCGTCAAGCAGCAGAAGAGGATAGAGGAGGGGGGGGCTTTAACTTATATGAATACAATAAAAATCAAAATCAGCAAAACACGGGCGGCGGGTGGTATTTTTATAATCCATCTGCAATGAGTTTTGGTTATTCAGAGTTTTTAAGCCGTTGGGGAAACAGGAAATTGGAAGATAATTGGAGGAGAAAAAATAAAAGCGAAATCAATATGGATGAAGAAGGAGACAGGGTAGATGACGGCCCATCAGAATCAGAGAAATATAATAGACAATATTATATTGACCAACTCCCCCTTACAGAGGAAAAACAACAATTAGCGCTTGATTTAATAGAGATCTCATATTATAAATTAGGATTGGCGCTAAAAGAATATTTTTTTGACTATGGAGGAATGATTAACACGCACAACATAATGTTACAAAAGTTTCCACAAACAGAATACAAATTATTAGTAATGATTCATCATATGTTGGCGTATAAAGTGTTAGAACAACACGATCAATCAGACGGGGTGCTCAAAAATATTATTAAAGAGTTTCCTAATAATGGATATATTGATGCTAATGGCGTATTAATAAAAAAAGAGGTTGATTTAGAGCAAACATTTTATGATGAGGTTTTTAAATTATATAACCAACAGAATTATACTGAAGCCCTGGCTTTAATTACCCAATCAAGAGAAGAGGGGGAGCGACAAACTAAAGAAAATTTAAATATAAGAATGATTGAGGCCTTTTGCGTGGGAGCAATATATGGCAAAAAAGATTATATTTTATATTTAGAGAAAATTGTTTTAGACCATCCAAATACTGATATAGCTAACCAGGCGCAATTATCCTTAGACATTCTATATGGATCTTTTTATGAAAATGAGGAAGACACATACCTCACAGACTTTGCTTTAGAGCACCATGTTATTATATCAGTTGAAGACTTATCAATTGATGTTCCCAAGGCACAGTCAATAATTACAAAATTTAATAATTTATTTTATTTAGAAAATGAGTTACAAGTAACTAATTTGTTATTAAATAAGAATACTCAAATCATTAAGGTGGCAAAATTTAACAATCAAAATGGAGCAATGAATTATTTTAATGATATTAATAGCTATGATCAGTGGCAAGAATTTTCAACTGAAAAGAAAATAAAATTATTTATTATTTCAAATCCTAATTTTATAAAACTATTTAAAGAAAAAGAATTAACAACTTATGAAGAGTATTTTTCAGAAAAATATTTAAATTATTAACTTAGCAAATCAACAAAACCCAATAATCAATGAAATTATTAGAAAAAAAAGAACAAAAAAAAGCCATTAACTCAATTGGAGAGGGAACCATTTTAAATGGAGAAATACAGTCAGGGGGGGACATTAGAATAGATGGTATATTAAATGGCTCTGTGAAAGTTGAGGGAAAACTGGTTTTAGGGCCTGCTGGAAAAATAGAGGGTGAGGTAGAATGCGAAAACGCTATTATTGCCGGAGAACTAAGAGCAAAGATTACATCAAAAAATCTATTAACACTTAAAGCATCTGCTAAATTATATGGTGATATTTTTTCAGGAAAATTAGAAATTGAGCCAGGGGCTATTTTTACAGGAAATTGTAGTATGGGAATTATTAAGGATTTAAAAGAAGCAAAGACTGATGATGGCGTAGGGGAAAAAAACTCTTTTACTTCAAAAAATGAAAAAACAGCCTAAAGAAATGAAAGGGGATTCCCTACTTTTTAAATCAACCATTTTAACTGTATTAGTTTTTTTGACCCTGATTATTGTTAATAAACAGGGCATAGTGAAACCTATGTCATTTTGGTTTTTTTCAGCACCAATATATTTCTTTTTTATAAGCCTTCTTTACGGAGTCTTTTTAGACAAGCCGTTAACAACAACAAGGTCTTTTTTTAAGATGTACCCAATGCTCATTCTTGTTAAACTTATTTTTACGGCCTCTTTTATTATTTTATATACCGAGTTGAGCGCGAATCCACAATTAAGCTTTTGGATTTTAGTTGTAGTTTTATACTTTTTGTACTCTTCTTTAATTGCAATAAGCTTATATAAAAATAATTGAAAAAAAACATATATAAATATTTAGGCGAAGGAACTAAAATGGTTTCTGTTGTGCTTTTCTTTTTTTTAGTGGGACATCAAATTGATTTAAAATTTAACACAAAATATTTTTCTATGATATTGTCGTTAATCAGCACAATAGCTTTATTGTGTTATTTGGTTAAAAGAGTTTCATCAGACTAATAAAGTGGCCTTTTTTTAATCACATAAAATTCTTGTATAAAAAAGTAAAAATATACTTTTAAATAAAATAAAATAATCTATTTTTGATGAACAATAAAATGCTATAAAATTGAAGCAATATATATTTCGTCTTTTGCCGTTATTTTTCTTGTTAGCCCTTTTGTTTCCTACCCAATCATTTTCCGGCCAATCTAACCCTGATGAGCCATTTGACCCGGCAAAAATGATTTTAGATCATATATATGACTCTCATGAGTGGCATTTATGGGGCGATGTGTCAATACCCTTGCCTATTATTTTGTATCATGAGGGAGAGGGTTTACAGGTTTTTATGTCTTCCAAATTCAAGCACTTAACAACGGACCATAATCATTATAAATTTGACCATGAGTCCGGAAAAATTGTCCATCTTAATGCAGATAAAAGTATAGATAAGAACGCCAAAATATGGGACCTTTCTATAACCAAAAATGTAGTCAGTTTATTTATTAGCTTTTTTGTTTTATGTTTTATGTTTATATCTGTTGCAAGGACATACTCCAGAAAGCCAAATACACCACCTAGAGGCATACAGGCGTTTATAGAACCTTTAATTGTTTTTGTTAGAGATGATATTGCAAAATCTGCAATAGGCGAACAGTCATATAAAAAATATTTACCTTTTTTATTAACTATTTTCTTCTTTATCGCATTTAATAATTTATTGGGATTGGTGCCCATATTTCCAGGAGGAGCGAACTTAACAGGAAACATAGCAGTTGCCATGGTAATGGCGGCAATTGTATTTATTATTACCACTCTTAGTGGAACAAAATATTACTGGAAGCACATTTTTGCGATGCCCGGCGTGCCTAAGCCAGTACTTTTAATTTTAACTCCAATAGAGATTATTGGGGTCATTTTGAAACCATTTGTTCTTATGATAAGGTTATTTGCCAACATAACAGCAGGTCATATAATTATTCTTTCTTTTTTTAGTTTGATATTTATATTTGGCGACCTAATGGGTCCAGCCGCAGGATATGGAGTATCTGTAGCCTCGGTCCTTTTTGTTTTGTTTATGATGACTTTAGAAATATTGGTAGCCTTTTTACAAGCATATGTTTTTACATTATTATCAGCAATGTATTTTGGAATGGCTTTAGAGCAACATTAAATATTATTAACTAAAAAATTAAAAAAAATGGAATTATTATCAGTTTTATTAGAAGCAGCGCCACTTCAGGAAGCGAACACCGTAGGTTATGGATTGGCCGCACTAGGAGCAGCAGTTGCCGCATTAGGAGCGGGATTAGGTATTGGAAAGGTTGGAGAGGGAGCCCTTAATGCAATGGCCAGACAACCAGAATCAATTAATGATTTGAGAGCAAATATGATTTTGATGGCAGCATTGATTGAAGGAGCGGCATTTTTTGCCATGGTAATAGGATTACTTGTTCTGTTCACTGTTCCTAACTCACTTGTAGCGGTATAAAACTTTAGTTTATGAAATTAGTATCACCAGAAATAGGTCTTATTTTTTGGATGACCTTATGTTTTGTATTACTTATTCTGATTTTGAAAAAGTATGCTTGGAAGCCAATATTAAAAGCCTTGGAAGAAAGGGAAAAAAATATTGAAAGCGCTTTATTTAAAGCCGAAGAGGCCAGGTCTAAAATAGAAGATTTGCAAAAAGATCAAGACAATATTATAAGAGAGGCAAAAAAAGAGAGAGAGTTAATATTAAATGAAGCTAAAAAATTGGCAGAGGAATATAGAACCCAACAACAGAAAATGATTAATGAAGAAATGGCTCAAAAAATGGCTCGAGTGAAAGAAAGTATAGAAATGGAAAAAAGAGCTGCCGTTGAGGAGTTAAAGCAAAATGTCGCATCATTATCTGTTCAAATTGCAGAAGGAATACTAGAGAAAAAATTGAATATAGACTCAGAAAACGAAGAGTTTATAAATAGAAATTTAGATAAGTTAGAGGTTTAAAATATGGATTCTGTAATTTCAAATAGATATGCCAAGGCTCTTTTTTCATTAGCAAAAAAGGATCACCTTTTAAAACAAATTAGCGAGGAGTCTAAATTTTTGATAGATTTTTTTTCTAACCAAAAAATGGCACAGGATTTTTTTAAAAACCCGGTTCTTAGGCACGAGCAAAAGATATCTATTTTTAAAAAAACTTTTCAAAATAATTTGTCGAATTTAATGCAATCTTTTATTGCGCTAGTTATTGAGAAGGGCAGGTATAGACAATTAGTGTCAATTTTGGGGCACTATATTGAGCTTTATAAAAAAGAGATGAATATTATTTCGCTAGAATTAGTGACTACCCAGAAAATTAATAATGAGTTAAAACAAAAAATTAATCAAAAGTTAGGAGAACAAGAAAATGTGGCATTTAAAGAAACTATAGACCCAAGTATTATGGGTGGCATTTTAATTAGATTGAATGATTTACAATTTGACGCCACAATAAAAAAGAAACTTAATAATGTTCGAAAAACATTTAAAATTTAAATATTATGTCAGGAATAAAACCAGCTGAAGTATCAGAAATATTAAAAAAAGAACTTGAAGGCCTTACTAACATTTCCGAATTTGAAGAAGTTGGGGTTGTATTAGAAGTTGGAGACGGTATAGCCAGAATTTATGGACTTACTAATGTGCAATCTGGCGAGCTTATAGAGTTTGAAAACTCTACTCAGGCCATAGTTTTAAACTTAGCAGAAGACCATGTGGGCGCCGTTTTAATGGACTCTTCTAGCTCGATAAAGCAGGGAGACGTGGTAAAGCGAACCAAAAAAATAGCCTCTGTTAATGTTGGAAAAGGAATGTTGGGCCGTGTTATTAACGCGCTAGGTCAACCAATTGATGGAAAGGGAGATATAACCGGAGAAACTTTTGAGATGCCTTTAGAAAGAAAGGCGCCTGGGGTATTATTTAGAGAATCTGTGAGCGAGCCTTTACAAACAGGAATTAAAGCAATTGACTCTATGATACCTATTGGTAGAGGCCAAAGAGAATTAATTATTGGAGACAGACAAACTGGAAAAACTTCTGTTGCAATTGATACAATAATTAATCAAAAAGAATTTTTTGAACAAGGCAAACCAGTTTATTGTATTTATGTTGCTATCGGCCAAAAGGGGTCAACAGTTGCAAATATTCAAAAAACACTAGAGATGGCAGGGGCAATGGATTACACTGTAATCGTTGCTGAAAATGCATCTGATCCCGCGCCTAAACAATTTTATGCCCCCTTTACTGGAGCATCTATAGGGGAGTTTTTTAGAGATACGGGGGGGCACGCATTAGTTATTTATGACGACCTTTCAAAGCAGGCGGTTTCTTATAGAGAGGTTTCTCTTTTATTAAGAAGGCCCCCAGGAAGAGAGGCTTATCCTGGAGACGTATTTTATCTACACTCTAGGTTATTAGAGAGGGCCGCTAAAATTATAGGTTCTGATGAAATTGCTGCTGATATGAATGATTTACCTGATTCTATAAAAAATCTTGTAAAAGGCGGGGGATCATTAACCGCCTTACCTATTATAGAAACTCAAGCAGGAGATGTGTCGGCGTATATACCTACAAATGTAATTTCTATTACGGATGGACAAATATTTTTAGAAAAGGATTTGTTTAATTCTGGGGTAAGACCGGCTATTAATGTTGGTATATCTGTTTCTAGGGTTGGAGGAAGCGCTCAAATTAAATCTATGAAAAAGGTGGCGGGGACATTAAAATTAGATCAAGCACAGTACAGAGAGCTTGAGGCATTTGCTAAGTTTGGGTCTGACCTGGACGCGGCTACGACGGCCATTATAGAACAGGGGCGGCGAAATGTGGAAATATTAAAGCAGGGGCTGAATGAGCCAATGCCCGTAGAGAAACAGGTGGCAATTATTTATTGTGGGACACAAGGCTTGTTGAATGATATTCCTATTGAAAAGATGAAGGCATTTGAGGAGCAGTTTTTAACTACACTATCTACTGATTCAAGTCATGTTTTAGAAGAAATTAAAGGAGGAAAAATATCGGAAGAAGTAACAAATATATTATTAGAAACTTGCAACAAAATTAAAGCGAGCTTGACTATATAGACCTATGGCTAACTTAAAGGAAATAAGAACCCGAATAACATCTGTGTCTTCTACTATGAAGATTACCAGTGCTATGAAAATGGTTTCCGCAGCAAAACTTAAAAAAGCGCAAGATAATATAGAAAAATTACGCCCTTATGCTGAAAAACTTAATCAACTGATTTTAGATTTAAATGATGGGGGGGGCGATGAATTAGGCCCTTTAGCAGAACAACGCACAGTTAAGAAGGTATTATTTGTTATGTTTTTTTCTAACAGGGGTCTTTGTGGAGGATTTAATGCCTCACTTGTTAAACATTTAGAGTCAATTTCTAAGAATGAATATAAAGAATTTGATAAGAGTATATTTTGTATAGGTAAAAAGGGGATTGAACTTCTTAAACGAAAAAAATTTAATATAGCTCATACTGAAATAGAGATACTTAATAATCCATCTTTTTCAGAAACAAGTACTATAGCCAATCAATTAACAGACAAGTTTTTAAACCAAGATTATGATAAGGTTATTTTGATTTTTAATCAATTTAAAAATGCCGCCTCACAAATTCCATCAGACGAACAATTGTTACCTATTTCAAATCAGAATGATTCTATAAAAAACAACAAAACAGATTATATTTTTGAACCAAATAATCAGCAAATCATTCGAAACATACTCCCAAAATCAGTTAAAACAATGGTTTTTAAATCGTTACTTGAGTCTATAGCCTCAGAACACGGCTCAAGAATGACAGCAATGCACAAGGCAACAGACAATGCGCAAGAGTTAAAAGACGGCCTAAAGCTAACCTATAACAGACAGCGCCAGGCGGCTATAACAGGAGAAATTTTAGAAATAGTTGCAGGGGCTGAGGCATTAAATACCTAGTTTAAAAAAGTAATCATAAATTTTTTAATTATCTTGAGTTTTTTATTTTAACCATGAAAAACTTAAAATTAAGTCATAGAATATTAATAGCAATGTTTGCTTTAATATTCTTTTCATTTATCACAGTAGGCTTAATTACAATAATTAGATATCAATCAAAAAATAAGTCTTACCACAAAGAACGTTTGCAAAGAAAAGATAGGGCCGTTGTTGAGTCTATTAAATTTATGACCAATGACACCCTTATTCTAGAACATAGTTTTGAAAACTTAGATCAAATATCACAGATACATAACTTAGACTTAAGAATATTTGACCTAAACGGTTCGTTAGTTCGCTCTTCTAAAAACAATAATAAGGATAATTATATTGAAAAAAACACATTTGATTTGTTAAATAAAAAAATATTAAACAAAGAGAAAAACATTAAACAAATTTATAACAATATAGAGGGCGATTTAGAAATATACACGGTTCTTTATAATAAAAAAGATATTCCATATGCCATTTTAAATATCCCATATAAGGCAGATGACTTAAAAAACATTAATGATGAAATACGTAATGAGGTGATGGTTCTTTTGAGCATTTATATTTTTCTATTTTTTATTTCGGCGATTATGGCATTAGCATTATTAAGGCAAATAACCCGTCCATTGAAAATGATTACCAAAAAATTAGGCTCTTTAGACATTAATCAACAAAACGAGCAAATAGATTGGCCAGTGAAAGACGAAATAGGAATGCTGATATCTCAGTATAACCAACTTCTTATTGAGCTAAAACAAAAAGCCGAAGAGCTGGCTAAGAGTGAAAGAAAATCAGCCTGGAAAAACATGGCCAAACAAATTGCACATGAAATAAAAAATCCACTGACCCCAATGAGATTAAGCGTTCAGCATTTTGAAAGAATTATAACTAAAGAAAATCCTGATCTCCAACCAAAGGTTTTAGAGTTTTCAAAAATGTTAATTCAACAAATTGATACTATGAATAGCGTCGTTTCAGCTTTTTCTAATTTTGCCAGCTTAGGAAATGAGAAGAATGAAGAATTTTTCTTAGAAGACGAGGTAGGAAGGCTAGTTGGGTTATATAAAGATCAAGGAATTAAATTTCAAAAACCAGACTATAATTGTTTAGTGAAAATAGATAAATCACATCTTACTAGGGTTTTGAATAATATTATAAAAAATGCTATTGAATCAATTTCCGAAAAAAAGACGAAAAATATACTTATACTGATAAAATCAAAAAATAATTTTTGGGAAATACAAATCCAAGATAATGGTAGCGGAATTCCAGAGAGTTTGCAAGAAAAAATTTTTGAACCAAAATTCACAACTAAAAATTCAGGCATGGGTCTGGGCCTGGCAATGGTTAAAAATATTATAGATGATTTTGGTGGTCAAATTACTTTTATAAGTAAATTAGAAAAGGGAACAACATTTTATATAAACATACCTAAACATGATGAAACAGGACAGTAATATTCAGATAGAAATAGAAAATAATATAGCCACACTTACTATTTGTAGGGAAAAACAGTTAAATGCATTAAACCAAAGTGTGCTTAATAACTTATCTATAGCCTTAGATAAGTTAGCAGAAGACTCAACGGTAAGAGTATTAATTATTACAGGACAAGGAAATAGGTCGTTTGTTGCTGGAGCAGATATTAAGGAGTTTCAACATTTTAACACAAAAGAAGGTTATGAACTAGCTAAAAATGGACAGGAAAATGTATTTGATAAAATAGAAAATTTTTCAAAACCAATTATTGCCGCAGTAAACGGATATGCGCTTGGGGGGGGGCTGGAGCTCGCCATTGCTTGTCACATTAGGGTTGCCTCCGAATCAGCTAAATTAGGGTTTCCAGAGTGTTCTTTAGGCTTAATTCCAGGATATGGAGGAACCCAAAGGCTGGGCCAATTAATAGGAAAGGGCAACGCCTTTGAAATGATATTAACCGGATCGATGCTAAACGCTGATAAATCTGAAAAAATAGGATTAGTTAATAAAGTTTCTGATGATAAAAATATTTTAATTGATGCTAAAAAAATTGCGCAAAAGTGTATTAAAAATTCACCAAAAGCACTTAATTCGGCAATAAAATGTATAAACAACAGTTTTTATAGAAATGGTTTTGAGTCAGAAAAAACAGAATTTTCAAAATTATTTAATACAGATGACTTTAAAGAAGGCGTTTTAGCTTTTTTAGAAAAAAGGCGACCTAACTATTAAAATGAAGGACTTACATTTATTTTTTAAACAAACCGTTTTTTATGGACTTAGTAGTGTTGTTGCGCGTGTTTTAAATTTTTTATTAGTCCCTCTATATACTTTTATATTTTTGCCCGAGCAATATGGAATTATTTCAGAAATGTATGCATATGCAGTGTTTATTATGATTTTGAGCACACTGAGTATTGAAACGGCATTTTTTAAATTTTCCAATGACGCTCGAGATAAAAAAACGATTAGCTCCACAGCCTCAACTCTTTTATTAATTTCATCTTCTATTTTAATTTTCATTGCTGTTTTTTTTACAGAAATTATCTCAGAATTAATTGGGGGGACAGGTTCCACAAACTATAATAATTATGTTTTTTATTTTTTATTAATTATTTCAATAGACACATTATGTGTTATTCCGTTTGCACAATTAAGGCTAAAAGAGAGGGCCGCGCATTTTGCAAGCATAAAAACACTTAACATAATAATTAATATTGGATTTAACTTGTTTTTTTATTTATACCTAAAGGAAACTAAAATAGATTATGTGTTTATTTCTAATTTATTAGCCAGTGGGTTAACATTTCTTATTTTAACTCCAACTATTGACAACTTTTCTTTAAATATTAAAGTGTCAAGAAAAATATTAAAATATTCATATCCTTTAATTATAGGAGGAATGGCGTATGCCGTTAATGAAACGGCGGATAAAATATTAATAAAATATTTGTGCAATGAAAACCCTTTAAAGCAATTAGGTATATATAGCGCCTGTTATAAACTATCTATATTCATGATTTTATTTATACAATCATACAGATTAGCAGCAGAGCCACTTTTTTTTAATTATCAAACTAAATTAAATGCTAAAAAAATTTACGCCCAATTAATGAAGGTTTTTGTTATAATAGCCATGTTTTTATTCTTAATCATTGTGCTAAATTTAGATTATTTAAAGTTTTTTATTTCAAACACATCTTACCACAAAGGCCTTTTTATAGTTCCAATTATACTTTTAGCGCATATTTGTTTAGGTATTTATTATAATCTTTCTTTGTGGTATAAATTAACAAATCAAACAAAATATGGAGCTATAATTTCGGTTCTAGGTTGTTTTATAACGCTATTTATTAATATTCTCTTTATGCCTATTTATGGTTATATTACAGCGGCTTGGGCAACTCTTTTTTGTTATATGACGATGATGCTGGTTTCATATTTTTTAGGAAAAAGAAAATACCCTATTCCATATGAATTAAAATCTATTGTTTCTTATATTGTACTTGCGTTACTTATTTATTTTATAAAATATAATTTTGATTTAAGTGGGATAATAAACACAACTATTTTGGTAAGTATATACATAATTAGTATTTTCTATATTGAAGGTTGGTATAAAAAAATAAAATTAATTATTAAATGAAAAAAATAATTTGTCAAATTATTAATAAATCAAATAATACTTTACCCAGGTATCAAACCGAGGGGTCTGCTGCAGTTGATTTAATGGCCAATATTAAAGAGAAAAAAATTTTAAAACCAATGGAACGGACCTTAATACCGACCGGCATATATATATCTTTACCCAAAGGCTATGAGGCACAAGTAAGGCCACGTAGCGGACTAGCTCTTAAATCAGGAATATCTGTTTTAAATACCCCTGGAACAATAGATTCGGATTATAGAGGAGAGGTGGGGGTCATTTTAATTAACTTTTCGAATAAAAATTTTATAATTTCTAATGGAGATAGAATAGCTCAAATGATTGTTACTAGTGTTTCACAGGTAACTTGGGTTGAATCAGAATTACTTAGCGAAACTGATCGAGGCGGTGGAGGATTTGGAAGCACAGGGAATCAATCATGAATATTATTATACCTATGGCCGGAATGGGCACGCGCTTAAGGCCACTAACCCTAGTTACGCCCAAACCTCTAATTAAATTAGCAGGAAAAACAATTATTTATAGAATAACAGAATACTTATATCAAAACATAGGGCTCAAGTCGGAATTAAAAACTATTGGATTTATTTTAAGTGAAGAGTCCCCTATAATAGAAAAGTATTTGAATGAAGAATTGGCAAAGAAATTTTCATTTCAAGTGCTATTTTTTTATCAAAGGGAGCCATTAGGAACGGCTCATGCAATTTTTTGTGCTAAAAAAATATTAAAAGGGAAGGTTTTAGTTTTATTTTCAGACACATTGTTTTTTTTAAACAAAAAAATAGATTTTTCAAGCAAAAATAATAATGGCTCAATATTAGTAAAGGAAGTAAGTAACCCATCTCAATATGGGGTCGTAACCATTGATAAGAATAAAACAGTGACTAGTTTTGTAGAGAAGCCAGATAACCCAACATCTAATTTGGCAATTATAGGGGTTTATTTTTTTAAAGAAGGTAAAGATTTACTAGTAGAAATAAAAAATCTTATAAAATCAGGCCATAAAGAAAAAAATGAATATCAATTAACTACTGTATTAAAAAATCTTACAAATCAAGGGCACCAATTTAAGGCAATTGGCGTGAATGACTGGCTAGATTGCGGAAGCCCAAAACAGCTTTTAATAACAAATTCATATTTACTAAAAAATAATAAATATGATAAAAAACAGATAGAAAAAGATAAAGCACAGATTATTCCACCAGTTTATATAGGAAAAAATGTTATTATTAAAAAATCTAAAATAGGACCCAATGTTTCAATTGAAGATGATGTTATAATAGAAGAAAGCGTGATAACAAACACAATTATTCAGAAAAAAACAACTATTATTGGCGGCAATTTCTCGGACTCTTTAATAGGTGAATATGTTTATTATAAACAAAATTATAAATACGCAAACATAGGAGATTATTCTAAATTTAATGATGATGAATAAGATTTTTAAACTATTTGTTTTCTCACTCTATATGACAGTATCTTTTGCGCAGGAATCAACAATGGGCGCTCAAGACAGAAAATATTGTAAAACTTATTTTTTAGCAGAAAAATATAAGTTTTTAGAAGATTATGAATTATCAGCAGAAAAGTATAAAGAATGTATAAACATAAACCCAGATGAAGCCGCTGCTTTTTTTGAGTTAGCTAAACTATTATTTTTAAGTTCTAATCTTCAGGATGCTGAAAATTATGCCGTTAGAGCAACAGAATTAGACCAAGAAAATAAATGGTATTTTTATTTTTTAGCACAATTATATAGATATCAATTTAATTATAAAAAGGAGGCAGAGACATGGGAAATGTTAACAATAATAGAGCCTTTGAATTTGGATTATTATTTTGAATCGGCATTGGCTTATTTAGAGCATAAGAACTATAAAAAGGCCCTGAAAGTATTAAATAATTATGAAAAAAAAGTAGCTTTTTCTGATCATATTTTTTTACTTAAATCTAAAATATTTGAGGAACAAGGGGACGATAAAAAACAACTTAAATATTTAGAACGTGGTATAGAAAAATTCCCAAAATCTATTCTTCTTCTAGAAGAAATTGCTCAATATTATATTAAAACAAGTGAGTATATTTTAGCCAATACTATTTATAAAAAAATAGTTACAATAGACCCCACAAATTCCACTGCACTATTAGCGTCTTACACCATTCTAAGTAATCAAAAAAAAATAGAAGAGGAAAAAAAAGTATTAACACAAATTATAAATAGTGACAAGATTGATGAATTAAAAAAACAAGAATTAATACTAGATATTTTAACCAAAGAAGATAAGTTGATTTTATATTATGAATATATTCCTAACTTAATACAGGGCTGTATTTTATTATATCCAGAAACAGCCTTTTTTTACAATATTTTAGCAGATTTTTATGCGCTAGATCAGCAGTATGTATTAGCTAGGGATTATTATTTAAAGGCAATTGCTTTTGATTCAAATTCATCTATTTTATGGGAAAGGGCTATATACATGAGCCTTTTAGAGCAAGATTATAAAAAAACAATTATAGATTCGAAATTAGCTATAGACCTTTTTCCGCTACAAGGTAACTTATACTATTATAAGGGTTTAGCAGAGTTTTATGAAAAACGTTATAAAGAATCAATAAAAACCCTTAATAATGCGATTATATATGTATTAGATGATGCATGGCTTTTATCGGGTATTTACGAAACACTAGGAAATAATTATCACGCATTAGCAGAACAAGACCCCTCTTCTTCATATCACATAAAATCAGATGAAAATTTTGAAAAAGCCTTAGAATATGATCCGCAAAATGTGTATTTATTAAATAATTATAGCTATTATTTATCTATTAGGGGAGAAAAATTAAATTTAGCTAAAGATATGATTGAGAAATGTATTAGTATTAATACAGACCCAAACCCATCATTTCTTGATACTTATGCTTGGGTTTTATTTAAACTAAACGAATATGATAATGCTGTAAAAATGATTCGAAAATCCATACAATTTGGAGGGGATTCCGCTATTATTTTTGAGCATTATGGAGACATATTAAAAGCCTTAGGTTTACTAGAAGAGGCGATTGTAGAGTGGGAAAGAGCCCTTATAAAAGACCCCTTAAATCAAGATTTACAGAAAAAAATATTGGACACAAAAAATGACTAAAAGTTTTTACTTTTTTTTAACCTTTTTTTTATTTAACAGCGCCCCTTTTGCCTTAGCCCAAAAAGATGTTTTGATTCAGGAAAAAAATAAAATAATACAAGAAATAACATACATTAAAGATCAAATAAATCAAACAGAATCAGATAAAAAAAGTAATTTAAAAACTCTTTTATTGTACGAAAAAGATGCAGAATTAAGAGAGTCTTTAATAAAAAACTATGAAAACGAAATTATAATAATCCAATCAAACCTAGACTCATTACAAACTTCTTTGAGCGAACTATACACAAAAGAAGATAGCTTAAGTGTAGAAGTTAATAATGTAGAAAACAAAATATTTAATTTATCCAATCTGTTTAATCAAACAATAACACAAATTTATTTATACAATGAGGGTTATAATTTTTTTTACCTAATTCTTGAATCATCATCTTTTGACCAAATGATTAATCAATATTTATATTTAAAAACAATACAAAACACAGCTCAAACATTATCTAAAAAACTGAAATTAGAAAAAACTTTTTTAGACACTTTAGACAAAGAGCTACAAATGAATAAAAAACAAATAGAGCAATCCATTAAAAAATCTAATGAATTAATAAAGAACAAGCATGTTTCCATTTTGGAAAAGGAAAAACAACTAGACTCTTTAAGCGTACAAAGTGAATTAAAAAAAGATTTTATTAATGATTTAAATACAGAAATAGAATTACTACAACAAGAGGTCTTAGATAAGGAGAAGATAGCGCAAAAAATAGAAAGTGAAATTGTAAAATTAAATAAAGAAAACAATTCTTTAGAAAACATTGTTAATTTGAATTTGTTAACCATTAATTTTGAAAATGAGAAAGGAAATTTAGATTGGCCCGCTGCTAATTGTGTGGTTTTGTCTGGATTTGGGACGGTTCCCCATAGAGCGTACCCCGAACTTCAAGATGTTAATAGGGGCATTGTTTTGGCCATTCCTAAAGGAAATGCTATAAAGCCTGTTTTTTCAGGACTTGTTTCGAATGTTATTTTGCTACCAAATGCACTTAAGGCGATCATTATACAGCATGGCATATACTCTTCTGTGTATAGTCAGCTTGATGAAACATATGTTCAGATAGGAGATTTTGTTACAAAAAATGACCTTATTGGGTCCTTATACATACAAGAAAACCATAAAACAGGGTTAATGGAATTCCAAATATGGAAAGAAATAGAACCTGTGAACCCTAAAATTTGGTTAAAAAACATTAACTAATCATAAAAAACTATTATTTTTATTAAAAAAATAACAGATGGAATTAACTATTTTATTAGAATCATTAAATTTCACAAACATCTTATTAGGAGCTATTGGCCCTTGGCAAATAGCATTAATTGTCTTGGCTATATTATTATTATTTGGGGGCAGAAAAATACCAGAGTTAATGAAGGGCTTTGGAAGCGGAATAAAGGAATTTAAAAAAGGCCTAAAAGAAGAGGAGGACCAAGAAGACAAAAAAAAATAATATTGCTCATGCAAATAAATCAAGATTTGAATGAAAAGAATTGTGTTTTTCATTCAACAAGGAAGAGCTGTGTTGAAACGGTTAAAGACTACATCAATAGGATATATGCCAAAAAAGATTTAAATATTTTTTTGGAAGTTTTTGAGAAAGATTCTTTATTAAAAGCTGAAAAAATAGACAAAAAAATTAAAAATAAATCAGCAGGAAAACTTGCGGGTTGTGTGATTGCCATTAAAGATAATATTTGTTATAAAGGACACACTATTACCGCTGCATCCAAGATATTGAATAATTTTAATTCACTTTATTCATCTACTGTTATAGAAAGACTAATACAAGAAGACGCTATAATTATTGGTAGATTAAACTGTGATGAGTTTGCTATGGGATCCACAAATGAGAATTCTGCATATGGCCCTACAAAAAATCCATTAAACCCACTTAATACACCTGGAGGCTCTTCTGGGGGCTCTGCTGCTGCGGTATCTGCAGATCTGTGTCATTTAGCAATTGGTAGCGACACAGGAGGGTCTGTAAGACAACCCGCTGCTTTTTGTGGAGTGGTAGGACTTAAGCCCACTTACGGTATGTTGTCTAGACACGGACTAATTGCATATGCATCTTCATTCGATCAAATTGGACCCATTTCTAAGTGTATTAATACTATAGATTTGTTTATGAGAATTGTAGCAGGAGCCGACTCTTTTGATACAACTTGCGTATTTAAAAAAGGGTATTGTGATAAGGAAATAAAAATAAAAAACAAAAAACAAACTATAGTAGTTATAGAAAATACGATTAATCATAAATCAATTAGTAATGAGGTTAAGGATTTATTTTTAAATTTTGTCACAAAAATAAAAAAGTCAGGGCACTCCATAAAATATATAAACCTCCCTTTATTAGATTATTTAGTGCCGGCATATTATATATTATCTACAGCGGAGGCGTCATCTAATTTGGCCAGGTATGATGGTATTAAATATGGATTTAGACCC
>Ga0115011_10000575_pt1 | contig 29288 bp, 30 predicted proteins | sample TroAtlMetagenome_2_FD_88705 | JGI IMG/M metagenome (GOLD analysis project Ga0115011, IMG submission 88705) | Marine eukaryotic phytoplankton communities from Atlantic Ocean - Tropical Atlantic ANT8 Metagenome | ecosystem: Environmental > Aquatic > Marine > Oceanic | place: Tropical Atlantic...
CGATTTCCGGGGGCGTCCCGGCCAGTTGGGCCTCGATCGTCCGGAGACGTTGATCGGTCTGGTTCAGCAGGGCCTGGGTCGACAGGCGATCCGCATAGACCGTCTGATAGCTGGCCGCATAGCCGGCCTTCGCCGCCGCGAAATCGCCGATGTCATTGGACCTCAGGAAGGCCTGATACTCGGCATCCGCGCGGGCCAGATCATCCTCGAAAGCCTGCTGCTGGGCGATATTGGCATCGGTACTGCGGTCGGTGAACAGGTCCCGGCGGTAGGCGAGATAGGCATCGATGACCGCGTTCAGCACCAGGGCGGAGCGCGCCGCGTCGCCACTCTCATAGCCGAGCGCAATCACAGGACTGCCGGGAGCCACGCCGATGGCCAGCCCGTTCTCGAGTGCCTTCATCGCCTGCGCTTCCTGGACAGCGCGGCTGCCGCTGGCCCTGTCGCCCAGAATGGCCCCCGGACCGAGCGCCTGGATCACGCGTTGCTTGACCTCCTGGCTGTCCAGGATAGAGGCCTCGGCATTGGTGACGATGTCGCCTTCCGGCGCCTGCCCCCGTTCGGTCAGACCGACACGCGGCTGATAGACATATTCCTGACCCACGCCGGCAAATATGCGGGCTTCGGCCGTATAGGTCTTCTTCAGGGTCATCACCGCCACGGCGCCCAGAACAGCAATCACGAGGAAGACCAGCACCATGACCCCGATCTGGCGGAACAGCAGGCCGACAATGTCCGCCAGGTCGTACCGCGGTCGGGCGGAATATGTGGCGGCGGAACGCATACGGGCGGAGAATCCTGTCGAGAGGGTCAGTCGATCCTCAGGGCGCCGCGTTAACCATCGGTTACCCACGTTCCCGGACAGTGGCCTTAGCTGGTCAGAATGAGTCGGAACGGGACGGAATGACGATCGATCGCAGACATCTGCTCCTGCTGGGTGCGGCACTCGGGCTTTCGGCCTGTGGCGGCAATGGCGGCCGCATGCCGCAGCCCGGATACGGGCGGGTGGCGCCGGCGACGGCCGGCAGCTTCCCCGACATTCCCTTTGCCGACTGGACCGACGCCGAACCGGAGTATGTGTTGTATCCGGGCGATGAAATCGAGGTCGCGACGCCGACCGCGCCCGAGCTGACCCGGACGCTGCGGGTTGGCCCCGACGGCCGCGTGTCCCTGCCCCTGATCGGACAGGTCATGGCCGCAGACCGGACCCTTTTCGAGCTGGAGTCGGATGTCAGTGCCGCTCTCTCGACGCAGCTGCTGCGCCCTGTGGTGGAGATTACCCTGCGACAGGCCGGCCCCCTCAGGGTGTGGGTCGATGGCGAGGTCCGGACGCCGGGCGTCTATGACATGGCAGGCGATATCGACGCCTATCAGGCGATCATTCAGGCAGGTGGTTTCCTCCCCACCGCGAAACCGACGCAGGTTGCCCTGATCCGTCGGGGACCAGGCGGTCGTCGCATGATGCGTGTGCTCGACCTGAGGCCTCGGCGGGGCGAAGTCGTGGCACTGAGGCGCGGCGACATCCTGTTTGTCCCGCGGTCCAGCCTGGGCGAGCTGGCCAACTTCTTCACCCAGGTGCGGAATGCCCTGCCGGTGGGCTTCAACTACTCCATCAACGGCCAGTACCAGCAGTTCTAGGCGGCCAGGGTAACCGTACCGCTGTCGATCCAGCGGCGGGCAGCGCGCTGGGCCTCGCTGATTTCCTCGCGGTCCATCTCCATCGACATCTCGCGGCGATAGTCGCGCGCCTCGATCGAGCCCTTCATGGCCGCAAGATTGAAGATCATATGGGCCGAGACGCGATCGAGGGGGCACCCCCCCTGTCCCGACGAATACATCAGGCCCAGTTTGAACAGGGCGTCGCCGTCCATGTCCGGCGTGGGCAGCGGCAGGCCGCCCGTTTCAGCGTCTTGCGCGAGTTCTTGCGCCATCATCACCAGTCCCTCCAGCCAAGGCCTTTCTGGCCCGCCGATAATCCCGATAAAACCGGTCGCGGTTGAAGTTAGCGTTAACAGCACAGGGGCGTGCGACGACTTTTGTGTCACCAAGTCATGAACGCAAGTTGCTGTATTTACGGGCTGTAAATCGCTCGTTCAGACCAGGTTTACGGTCGACACTTCGGCTCAGGTCTTGCGGGCGCGTTGTCCGAACAGCAGCTTGCGGGCGTCCTCCGCATCCTTCCCCGCCGCCGCCAGATTGCCCCGCAGCGCCTCGCCGACCGCCCGCCCGGCGCGAACCGCTGGCCGCGCGCCGACCCTATCCATCCAGTCCGCGAGATGGGGAAATTCGGCCAGGTCCTGCCCCTGGTGCGCCGGCAGGATCCAGGGCCAGATGGCCATATCGGCGATGGAGTAGTCGCCGGCGACAAATTCCCGGTCGGCCAGCCGACGATCCAGCACGCCGTACAGACGGTGGGTCTCGTCCGTATAACGGCGGACACCATAGGCGATCTGGCGCTGGTCCTTGATCATGGCGGGCGCATAGTGGCGGAAGTGATGGGTCTGCCCGGCCATGGGGCCAAGGCCGCCGACCTGCCAGAACAGCCATTGGTCGACCTCGGCGCGGTGACGGATATCCTGCGGATAGAACCGCCCGGACTTGAGGCCCAGATACTGGAGTATGGCCCCGGACTCGAAGATCGACAGGGGCTGACCGTCAGGACCGTCCGGATCGACGATCGCCGGCATGCGGCCATTGGGGCTGATGGCCTGGAAGGCCGGCTCGAATTGTTCGCCCCGACCGATATTCACCGGCTTGAGCTCATAGCGAAGGCCCATTTCCTCGAGGGCGATCGAGACCTTCCAGCCATTGGGTGTCGGCCAGTACCAGAGCTCGATGGGATTCGTCATATTGGGGCCTCCTGCGCCATGGTCTGCATCTGGGCACCTCCCATGCTCGGCACAAGGTTTGTTCACATACGGTTCAGCCTGTGGCTGGCAGGTCTTGTCCCGGATCATCGATCGTGATGACAGACAGGGGCGACAAGGACATCGAGATGAAACGTACCCTTTTGGTCTTCAGTGCCCTGACGGCGTTCGCAGCCCCCGCAATTGCGCCTGCCGTCGCCCAGGCCCAGCAGGTTGAGGCCCGCGAGGATCGCGGCGAGCGCCGCACCGAGGCCCGGGAACAACGCCGCGAGCAGCGCCGCGAGGATCGCCAGCAGCCGCGGACCGACCGGCCGCAACCGCCGCAGGATCGGGGGGACCGGCGCGAGGACAGGCGGGATCGCCGCGAGGATCGACGCGAGGACAGGCAGGACCGGCGTGAGGATCGGCAGGACCGCCGTCCCGACAACCGGGACGACCGGCGCGACCGGCGCGAGGATCGCCGGGACGACCGTCAGGATCGTCGCGAAGACCGGCGCGAGTGGCGCGAGGACCGGCGTGATTGGCGTCAGGATCGGCGCGAGGACCGCCGCGAATGGCGCCAGGACCGTCGTGAGGACCGTTATGAGAACCGCCGCGACCGGCGCGACTATCGGGAGTTCCGTCGCAATTGGAACCGGGATCACTGGCGCCGCGACTGGAACCGCAGCCACAGATCTGACTGGTGGCGGGGTCACCGCTCGTTCCGGGATTACAGCGGCGTCCGCATCGGCTTCTATTTCGCGCCGGGCTACGGCTATTACTCGGTACCGCGTCAGTACTGGAACCAGCGGTGGAGCGAGGGCCAGTACCTGCCGTCGATCTTCTGGCGCTACCAGCTGAACGACTATCGCACCTACGGGCTGGGCTTCCCGCCGATCGGCACGCGCTGGGTCTACGTCGACAACCACATCTATCTGATCGACGAATACGACGGCTACATCATCGAGGTCGTCTATGACTTCTGGCGCTGGTAGGCGTCAGGGTGAATGACGAAGGGCCCGGAGAGCGATCTCCGGGCCCTTTTGTCGTGGCGCTCAAACCGCGAGCGATCGCGTCGCGAGCGTTTGCGCGTCAGGAAATACCCAGCTTGGCCTTCAGGATGTCGTTGACAGCGGCAGGGTTGGCCTTGCCACCGGTCGCCTTCATGACCTGACCGACGAACCAGCCGATGGCCTGGGGCTTTTCAGCGACCGCCGCGGCCTTGTCGGGGTTGGCGGCGATGATCTCGTCCACGGCCTTTTCGATGGCGCCGGTGTCGGTGACCTGTTTCAGGCCGTGCGTCTCCACCACCTCGGCGGGGGAACCCTCGCCGTTCCAGACGTGGTCGAAGACCTCCTTGGCGATCTTGGAGGAGATGACGTTCGTCTCGATCAGTTCGACCAGTTCGGCGACATGGGCGGCCGGCAGCGGATTCTCACCGAAGTCCTTGCCGTCCGCCGCCAGCCGGGCCGAGACCTCATTGGTCACCCAGTTGGACACCAGCTTGGCATCGCGCCCGCTGGCCGCCGCTTCGAAATAGTCAGCCTTGGCCTGTTCCGAGATCAGCACGCCGGCGTCGTATTGTGACAGGCCGTACTGGCTCATGAAGCGGCGGCGCTTGTCGTCCGGCAACTCCGGCAGACCGGCCTTGATCTCGTCGATCCACGCCTGCTCGATCTCGAGCGGCAGCAGGTCAGGGTCGGGGAAGTAGCGATAGTCGTGCGCCTCTTCCTTGGAGCGCATCGAGCGGGTCTCACCCTTCACTGGATCGAACAGGCGGGTCTCCTGGGTGATCGAGCCGCCGTCCTCGAGGATCTCGATCTGGCGGCGGGCCTCGTACTGGATCGCTTGGGATATGAAGCGGAAGCTGTTGACGTTCTTGATCTCGCAGCGCGTGCCGAACGGCTCACCCGGACGCCGGACCGAGACGTTGACGTCGGCCCGCAGATTGCCCTTCTCCATGTCGCCGTCGCAGGTGCCCAGATAGATCAGGATGGTCCGGATCTTCTTGACATAGGCTACCGCCTCCTCGGGGCTGCGGAGGTCGGGGCGCGAGACAATCTCCATGAGGGCCGTGCCCGCACGGTTCAGGTCGACATAGCTCTCGGTCGGCGACAGGTCGTGGATCAGCTTGCCGGCGTCCTGCTCCAGATGCAGGCGCTCGATACCCACGTTGAAGAAGCTGCCGTCCTCGGCCTCGACCTCGACGACCCCCTCGCCCACGATCGGGTGGTACAGCTGGCTGATCTGGTAGCCGGTGGGCAGGTCCGGATAGAAATAATTCTTCCGGTCGAACTGGCTGAAGGTGTTGATCTTCGCCCGCAGGCCCAGACCCGTGCGCACGGCCTGTTCCACGCACCATTTGTTCAGCGTGGGTAGCATGCCGGGGAAGCCCGCATCGACCAGCGACACCTGCTCGTTCGGGCCGGCGCCAAAGCCGACGGCCGCCCCCGAGAACAGCTTGGCCTTCGACGCCACCTGGGCGTGGATCTCCAGCCCCATGACGATTTCCCACGGGCCCGTGCGCCCCTGGATGAGTTTGGTGTTGGTCGCGGTGTCAGTCATGTCCTGCTTCTAGGACGGTGTTTGCACGGGGTGAAGGTGTTTTCGCCGGGGCAGCGGGAATCCCGTCTTGAGCCTGTCGTGAAAACGGGGTTCTCTGGACAGGACGTTAACCCTGGAGACGCCCACCTTGTCCAAATTCATCACTGCTCTCGCCGCCGCCGCCCTGGCCACCGCCAGCCTCGGCGGCCTGTCCGCCGCAGCCCATGCCGCTGACACCGCCGTCGTTTCGGTGCGCGCCAACCCGACCGTCGACAGCCCGATCAAGGACCTGCTGGCCGATCCGGACACTGCCGCCATTCTCGAGAAGCACCTGCCCGGCATCAGCGACCACCCTGCCCGCCCGCAGTTCGAGGGAATGACCCTGGCCGAGGTCATGCCTCTGTCCGAGGGCGTCATCACCCAGGACATCATCGACGCCATCGACGCCGACATCAAAGCGCTGGAAGACTAAGGCTGAAGCGGTCGCCGCCTGATACTCAGGCGGCGGCCCTCACCACCACCGCTCCGGCTTGGCGACGAACCCTGCCGATTGTTCCAGAACGTCGGCGACCTGGAACACCGTCGCCTCGTCCAGGGCCTTGCCGATGACCTGAAGGCCGAGGGGCAGGCCGCCGCTGTCGACACCGGCGGGCACCGATATACCCGGCAGACCCGCGAGGTTCGCGGTCACGGTGAAGATGTCGTTCAGATACATCTGGATCGGATCGATTTCCTTGTCGCCCAGGGCAAAGGCGGCCGAGGGCGTCGAGGGGGTCAGGATGGCGTCGACCTTGTTCCAGACCGCGTCGAAATCCTGTGCGATGCGGCGGCGAACCTTGAGGGCGCGGACGTAATAGGCGTCATAGAATCCCGCCGACAGCACATAGGCGCCGATGGTCAGGCGACGCTGGACCTCGGTCCCGAAGCCTTCGGCCCGGCTGGTTTCGTACAGGTCGGTCAGCGACTTCGCCTCGCTGGCCCGGTGGCCGAAGCGCATGCCGTCATAGCGGGCGAGGTTCGACGAGGCTTCGGCCGGGGCGATGATGTAATAGGCCGGCAGGGCATATTTGGTGTGCGGCAGGCTGATCTCGACGATCTCGGCACCCGCAGCCTTCAGCCACTCGACGCCCTTGTCCCACAGCGCCTGGATCTCGGCGGGCATGCCGTCGACGACGTATTCCTTCGGCACGCCGATGCGCAGGCCCTTCACCCCCTTGCCAAGGCTGGCCGTCCAGTCGGGGGTTTCGACGTCGAGACTGGTCGAGTCCTTCGGATCGAAGGAGCACATGGAGCGCAGCAGTATGGCGGCATCCTCGACCGTCTTGGTGATCGGCCCGGCCTGATCCAGAGAGGAGGCGAAGGCAACCATGCCGAAGCGGCTGGCACGGCCATAGGTGGGCTTGATGCCGACCGTGCCGGTAAAGGCCGCCGGTTGACGGATTGAGCCGCCGGTGTCCGAGGCCGTGGCGGCGAGGCACAGGTCGCCCGCGACCGCCGAGGCCGAGCCGCCCGAGCTGCCGCCCGGTGTCAGCTCAGCGTTTGAGGCCTTTGATTTCCATGGATTACGGACCGGACCAAAGGCCGAAGTCTCGTTCGACGAGCCCATGGCGAATTCGTCCATGTTGAGCTTGCCGAGCATGACGGCGCCGTCGGCCCAGAGGTTGGCCGTGACCGTCGATTCATAGGGCGGGACAAAGCCCTTCAGCATGTTCGAGCCGGCGGTCGTCTGGACCCCGTCGGTGCAGAACAGGTCCTTGATCCCCAGCGGCGCGCCCTCAAGAGCGCCGCCCTCACCCTTGGCCAGCCGGGCGTCGGAGGCGCGGGCCATGTCGAGCGCCTTGTCGGTCGTCTGGACGACATAGGCGTTGAGGGCCGGATTGGCGGCCTCGATATTGGTGACAAAGGCGCGGGTGATCTCTTCCGAGGAGAAGTCGCGAGCCTTGAGCCCGTCCAGCGCGGCCTTGAGGGTCAGTTTGGTCAGGTCGGACATACTATTCGACCACCTTGGGCACGACGAAGAAGCCATCCGCTGACTTCGGGGCGTTGGAGAGCACTTCGGCGACCTTGTCGCCGTCAGTCACTATGTCCTCGCGCAAGCGCAGGGGCTGGGCCACGTTCGAGGTCATGGGCTCGACACCGTCGACGTCGACCTCGTTCAGCTGCTCGATCCAGTCCAGGATGCCACTCAGCTCGCGGGCCAGCGGCTCCAGCCGCTCCTCGGGGGTCTTGATACGGGCGAGATGCGCCACCTTGCGCACCGTCGCGGCGTCGATCGCCATTCCGGCCTCTCCACAACACGGGTGAACGGGCACGCGGCCCGACACGGCGGGATTAGCGGGACAGGCCCGGTTTCACAAGGCGGCGGCTAGCGCGCCGGGGTGACGGTTACCGTTTCAGGCACACTCCCCTCGGGGCCGGGTGTGAAGCTGAGAATGACAGCGGTCTGGCGGCTGCTGATCTCGCTGGTTGCCTGATCCATGACGCTTTCGCCCAGGCGAAGCTCGACCCGGCCGGCTGACACGGCCTGGATCTGGTAGTCGAGATAGTCGCCAATGCGGAACACGCGCCAGCCCTCGGCCGGGCTCTGGAAGAAGGCAATATAGGTGTAGAGGCCGTTCATGGCCGGATCGCCACCGGCGGTGCCAAACATCTTGGCGGTCAGATCGCCCTGATCCGGCAGATAGTCGAGCTCGACCACCGCGGCGGCGGTCTGGAGCGCATCATCCGTTTCGGGCTGCAGAACAACGGCCTGACCCGCCTCGACAAGCGCACCGCCCGGAGTGGGGGCCGAGGTCGATGCCGGCGCCGACGCGGGACGTTCTGCGGGCCCGGGATTGTTGAACCCCTCCCACGCGGCCGACAGGCGATCACACCCGGCAAGGCTGCCGATCAGCAGCCCACACGTGCCCCCAATCATGATCCGCTTCATTTCCAACCTCCCCATTCCCTGTTCCAGCTTCTGCCTTGCCAGTCCCGGCGGCAAGCCCTATCGCCTGCCGCGTGTCCGTCCATGCCCTGTCCGACCTCGCCGCCTACTGCCCGCCCGGCACGCCGTGGCTGGGGCTGGACCTCGGCAGCAAGACGATCGGCGTCGCGGCATCGGACGCTACCCGCATGATCGCCTCGCCGTTCGAGGTGATCCGCCGGACGAAATTCACCGACGACGCCCATGCCCTGTTCCGGCTTATGGACAGTCGCGGGGCCACCGCGCTGGTGATCGGCCTGCCGCTCAACATGGATGGCACCGAGGGGCCGAGGGCCCAGTCCAGCCGCGCCTTTGCCCGCAATCTGGATCGGCTCCGCGACATTCCGGTGGCCTTCTGGGACGAGCGGTTGTCGACCTCGGCCGTCGAGCGGTTCCTGGTCGAGGATCTGGATATGAGTCGCGCCCGCCGCGGAGCGGTGGTCGACCGCAACGCCGCCGCCTGGATCCTGCAGGGCGCGCTGGACAGTCTGCGAACGTGATCACGGTTCGCGCTTTCGTTTTGCCGCGCATCGGCCTATAGCCGCCCGTCGATGGCTCAACCCGACACAGACCTTCTGACTGTCATCAAAGAACGGCTGAGGCCGTTTCCCCGCGACCATTTCCTGTCGGTCACCGATCTGAATGAACAGACCGCGCGTGAGCTGCTGGATCTGGCGGACGGCTTTGTCGAATTGAACCAGGGTGCGGCCAAGTCGCTAGACCTGATGGCCGGGCAAACGGTCGTGAACCTGTTCTTCGAGAACTCGACGCGCACCAGTGCCTCCTTCGAGATCGCCGCGCGGAGGCTGGGGGCCGACGTGGTCAGCCTGAGTCCGCGTTCGTCGTCGGTCGCCAAGGGTGAGACCCTGATCGACACGGCCGCCACGCTGAACGCGATGAAGCCGGACATTCTGGTGGTGCGCCATTCGGCCTCGGGCGCCGCCGACCTGCTGTCGCAAAAGGTCGGGTGCGCCGTGGTCAATGCCGGCGACGGCCGCCACGAACACCCGACCCAGGCGCTGCTGGACCTGCTGACGCTCAAACGGGAGTTCGGCGACGTCGGCGGCCTGACCGTCGCCATCTGCGGGGATGTGGCCCACAGCCGCGTCGCGCGCTCCAATGTGGCCCTGCTGTCGATGATGGGCGCCCGGGTGCGGCTGGTGGGGCCGCCCACGCTGGTGCCGGGCGATGCCGACCGCTGGGGCTGCGAGGTGTTTCACGACATGCGGCAGGGGCTGGACGGCTGCGACGTGGTCATGATGCTGCGCCTCCAGCTGGAGCGGATGCAGGGGGCGCTGGTCCCCTCAACCCGCGAATACTACCGGTTCTGGGGGCTGGATCGCGAGAAGCTGAAAGTCGCCGCCCCCGGCGTGCGGGTCATGCACCCCGGACCGATGAACCGCGGCGTCGAGATCGACTCGGACGTTGCTGATGATCCCGACATCTCCCTAATCCAGACCCAGGTCGAGATGGGCGTGTCGGCGCGCATGGCCGTTTTGGCGGGCCTGTCGCTGCGGCGCGGAGGGGCTGGCCGATGACCGCCCCGCTGTGGATTGTGAATGCCCGCCTGCTGGACCCGGCCAGCGACCATGACGGGCCCGGCGCCGTGCGCATCGAGAACGGCCGGATCGCCGAGGTGGTCCGGAGCGCAGCGTTTCTGCCGTCTGATGGTGCGGAGACCGTCGACGCCGCCGGCCTGTGTCTGTCTCCCGGCCTGATCGACATCCGGGTCAAGACCGGCGAACCGGGAGCCGAGCCGAAGGAGACCCTCAAGTCTGCGGCCCTCTCGGCAGCGGCGGGCGGCGTAACGAGCCTGGTCATCCAGCCGGATACCGCACCGGCCGTGGACGATCCGGCCATGGTCGACTTCATCCAGAGACGCGGGGCCGCGCTCGGACTGGTGAACATCCTTGCCGCCGGCGCCGCGACCCAGGGCTGTGACGGCAAGCTGATGGCCGAGATCGGCCTGATGCAGGAGGCCGGCGCCCTCTATTTCACTGACGTCGATCAGGTGATTGCCGATAGCGGAACCCTGATGCGGGTGATGGCCTATGCCACCGCCTTCAACGCCCTGATCGCCTGTCGCCCCCATGATCCCTGGCTGTCGAAGGGAGCGGTGGCGACCTCGGGCGAGCTGGCGACCCGGCTGGGCCTGTCGTCGGTGCCCGCCATCGCCGAACGTATGCAGATGGAGCGCGATCTGGCCCTGGTCGAACAGACCGGCGTGCGGTTTCTGGTCGACCAGATCTCCACGGCCGGCGCACTCGGGACACTGGACCGGGCCCGCCTGCGCGGGCTGGAGGTCGCGGCCAGCGTCTCGATCAATCACCTTCGCTTCAATGAGGTGGACATCGGCGACTATCGCACCTTCTACCGACTGGACCCGCCGCTCCGCGACGAAAGCGACCGTCTGGCCCTCATCGAGGCCGTGCGGGACGGACGGATCGATGTGATCACCTCGGCCCACGCCCCCGCTCCTGCCGAAGACAAGCGCCTGCCCTTCGCCGAGGCGGCCCCCGGAGCCGTGGGCCTGCAAACCCTGTTGCCGGCCGCGCTGGCGCTGCATCATGAGGACGGGCTGGAGCTTCTGCAGATCCTGCGGCCCCTGACCTCTGGTCCCGCAGAGTTGCTGGGGCTGGCCGCAGGGCGTCTGGCAGAGGGCGCGCCCGCTGACCTTATCCTGTTCGATCCCGATACGCCCGTCGTGGTCGATGCCGGGACCTTGCGGTCCAAATCGAGGAACTCGCCCTTTGACGGCCGGCGACTTCAGGGCAAGGTCCTGCTCACCCTTGTCGGGGGGCGAAGGGTTTTCGAGGCCTCAACCGGCGACGTCCGGTAGCGGGCGAAGACCCGGCCCGGCCCCGTGCCCCTCTGGTCACGCCCCCCCGGTGCATTTGGGGTGCGCCTGCGGTAGGGATGTCGGAATCATCGACACCAGGCGCGACACCGCGTGCAGAGTCATGATATGCACGTATTGGCTGTATGGGGATTGAGGTGCAGGATCTGGCCGGAATAGCGGTGACGACGCTGCTTGGGGCGGCGCTGGCGGGTTACCTGCTGGGCTCGATCCCGTTCGGCGTGCTCCTGACCCGGGCGGCCGGAGCCGGCGATGTCCGCAAGATCGGATCCGGCAATATTGGCGCCACAAACGTGCTGCGGACAGGCCGCAAGGATCTGGCTTTGGCGACCCTGATTCTGGATGCCGGCAAGGGCGCGGCCGCCCTCCTGATTGCCCGCGCGGTGACCGGCAGCGACGTGGTGGCGGCGATCGCGGGCGGTGCCGCCTTCCTCGGCCATCTCTATCCGGTCTGGCTGGGTTTCAGGGGTGGCAAGGGGGTTGCGACCTTTTTCGGCCTGATGCTGGCGGCCGCATGGCCCCTCGGGCTGATCGCGGCCGGCCTCTGGCTGCTGACCGCGGCGATTTCTCGAATCTCGTCCCTCTCTGCGCTCGTGGCGACCCTGCTTACCCCCGTCCTCGCCCTGATGCCGATTGCGGTCCTGAACCTTCCGGCCCCCCATAGCGTCTTCCTGCTGGCCCTGTTCGCCATGACGCTGATCTGGCTGCGCCACTTTGACAACATCATCCGCCTGATCCGGGGCAAGGAACCCCGCATAGGGGCACGATCTCCGGGATGACGCCGGACGCCGACGAGCGTCTCGCACGACTGCAACTGGCCCGGACGGAACGGATCGGGCCGGTAACCTTCACCCAGCTGGTCCAAAGGTACGGCAGCGCCCGTGAGGCGCTGGACGCCCTGCCGGGCATTCTCCGCAAGGTCGGCGGGGCCACCTATGCGGCGGCCGATCCCCGCGCCATCGCCGACGAATTGGCCCGGGGTGAGGCGCTCGGAGCCTGCCTGATCGTGGTCGGGGATGACGCCTATCCGGAAAGCCTGGCTGCCGTGGACCCGGCGCCTCCCGTCCTTTGGGCCAGGGGCCGTGTCGACCTGCTGCAGCGGCCGGCGGTCGCCATAGTCGGGGCCCGCATCGCCTCGGCCGGCGGCCAGAGGATCGCAAGGGGCCTGGCCTCGCAACTCGGAGAAGGCGGCCTCGCCGTGGTCTCCGGTCTTGCGCGCGGCATCGATGCCGCCGCGCACTGGGGTGCGCTGCCGACCGGCACGATCGCCGTGCTGGGCGGCGGGGTCGATGACGTCTATCCGCCCGACAATCAGGATCTCTACGACCGCATGATCGTCGAGGGCTGCATTCTCTCGGAGAGCCCGCCGGGCACCCGGGCCCAGGCGCGGGACTTTCCCCGGCGCAACAGGATCATTTCCGGCCTGTCGCGCGGGGTGATTGTGGTGGAAGCCGAAATCCGCTCCGGCTCCCTGATCACGGCGCGGCTGGCCGCCGAGCAGGGACGGGACGTGTTTGCCGTGCCGGGCTCGCCGCTGGACCCCCGGTCCCGCGGGCCCAATGCCCTGCTGAGAGACGGGGCCATCCTCTGCGAACACGCAGAGGACGTATTCGATGCCCTCGGTAGCGCCGGCGCGCCCCCGCCCCGGTCCGCCGAACTCCCGCCCCCGGAAATTGCCACGGAACTGGACGACCGGACCCTCGCGGCTGTCGAAGCCCTGCTGTCACCGACCCCGGCTCCGCGTGACGATCTGGCCCGCTCGCTCCGCCTGCCGGTCGCCGTGGTGTCCGGAGCCCTGCTGGAGCTCAGTCTTGCAGGTCGGGCCCGGCTGCTTCCCGGCGGGCTTGCTTCGCGCTGATCCGCCGGGGCCGAGGTGTGATTGCCGCCCGCGCCGCCCTGTCGAGGAGGTTGGCGAGGCGTTCGTCCCCTGTATCGCGGGATCGGGCCATGCGGGCGAGTTCGAGGGCCATGGCGGCAATGTACTCGCGGTAAAGCGGGCTGGCAGGCGCCCGGGTCGTCGCCTGACCGGCCTCCGGAGCCGGGCCATGACTAAGTGCCGGTGTGGTCATTCGCATCCTCGCAGGATCAGGGAGTTTCTCGCTTATCGCGTATACCCATAAAATATCAACCTTACCGGGTTTCCGCGTCCGGTGATTGACATGGGTCGAGAGCCGAACCACGTTCCCCCGCCCCGTCCGACGCCCCAACAGGTCGGCTTCCTCCCCCGAAGAGCGCCACGCCCGCATGAACCTCGTCATTGTCGAAAGCCCCGCCAAGGCGAAGACCATCAACAAATACCTTGGCTCCGACTATGAGGTTCTGGCCTCCTACGGTCACGTTCGCGACCTGCCATCGAAGGATGGGTCGGTATTGCCCGACGAGGACTTCGCCATGTCGTGGGAAGTCGACGCCCGGGGTGCCAAGCGCCTGTCCGAGATCGCCGAGGCGGCCAAGCGCGCGGACCGCGTCATTCTGGCTACCGACCCCGACCGCGAGGGCGAGGCCATCAGCTGGCACGTGCTGGAAGTGTTGCAGAAAAAGAAGGCGCTGAAGGACACCGAGGTTGAGCGTGTCACCTTCAACGCCATCACAAGGACCGCTGTTCTCGAGGCCATGGCCCGGCCCCGACAGCTGGATATGGAACTGGTCGAGGCCTATCTGGCCCGTCGGGCGCTGGACTATCTGGTGGGCTTTACCCTGTCACCCGTGCTGTGGCGCAAGCTCCCGGGCGCGCGCTCGGCCGGTCGGGTGCAGTCGGTGGCCCTGCGCATCGTCGTCGACCGCGAGATGGAGATCGAGCGGTTCCAGCCGCAGGAATACTGGTCCATCGAGGCGGACCTGACGGCGGACAGCCCGCCCTTCACCACGCGGCTGGTCAAGCACGACGGCAAGCGGGTCCAGCGGCTGGACATCCGGGACGAGACGACCGCAATGGCCGCGCGCACCGCCATCCAGGCCGGTCAGTTCACGATCACCTCGATCGAGAAGAAGCCGGTCAGGCGCAACCCCTCGCCGCCCTTCACCACCTCGACCCTGCAACAGGAAGCCGCTCGCAAGCTCGGCTTCACGGCCCAGCGAACCATGCAGGCCGCCCAGAAGCTGTACGAAGGGGTCGACGACCAGGGCGGCCTGATCACCTATATGCGGACCGACGGGGTCTATGTGACGCCGGAAGGCATCGCCCAGGCCCGCGAGGTCATCGCCGACCGCTTCGGCCCCGCCTATGTCCCCTCCGAGCCGCGCTACTACAAGGTCAAGGCCAAGAACGCCCAGGAGGCCCACGAGGCGATCCGCCCCACCAATATCGCCCGGCACCCGGACTCGCTGCGCCTCGAGGACGACCTGCGCCGGCTTTACGAGCTGATCTGGAAGCGGATGGTCGCCAGCCAGATGGAAGCGGCCCGAATGGACCGCACCACGGTCGAGATCGAGACTCCGGACGGCCGGACCGGATTGCGCGCTACGGGCCAGGTCGTGACCTTCGACGGCTTCATCGCTGCCTATGAAGAAGGCCGCGACGACAAGCCCCGCGCGGGATCGGACGACGACGAGGACGACACCACCCGCCTGCCGGCGCTCAGGGAAGGGGCTGTGGCGAAGGTCGAGGCCGTCCGCGCGGACCAGCATTTCACCGAGCCGCCACCCCGCTATTCCGAGGCGACCCTGGTCAAGAAGCTGGAAGAGCTTGGGATCGGACGGCCGTCGACCTATGCCTCGATCCTGACCACCCTGCGGGACCGCCAGTATGTGCGGATGGAGAAGAACCGCTTCTATCCCGAGGACAACGGCCGTCTGGTCACCGCCTTCCTTGAGCAGTTCTTCGGCCAGTGGGTCGAGTACGACTTTACGGCTGGCCTCGAGAACGAACTCGATGAGGTGTCGGACGGGCAACTGGACTGGAAGACCCTGCTCCGCAATTTCTGGAGCCAGCTGAAGCCGGCAACGGCTGCCGTGCTGGATCGCCAGGGTGTGATCGATGAACTGGACTCGGCCATCGGTCCCTTCCTGTTCCCCGAGAAGGGGGATGGGACGGACCCACGCCTCTGCCCCCTGTGCAAGTCGGGCCGTCTGCACCTGAAGGCCAGCTTCAAGATGAAGTCCTCCTTCATCGGCTGCTCGAACTATCCGGAATGCCGCTATACCCGTGGCTTCGGGGCCGGCGCCAATGCAGAAGGCGGCGCCGAGGGCGGCGATCGCGATCTGGGTGTCGACCCGGATACGGGCCAGCCGGTTGCCCTCAAGATCGGGCGGTTCGGCCCTTATGTGGAGACCACCCCGCCGGACGCCGACAAGCCCAAACGCTCGTCCCTGCCCAAGGGCTGGAGCCCCGCCACGCTGACGCTGGAACAGGCCCTGCGTCTGCTGTCGCTGCCGCGCGAGGTCGGGCCCCACCCCGAGGACGGCAAGCCGATCAGCGCGGGTCTGGGCCGCTACGGGCCTTTCGTCCTGCACGACGGGGTCTATGCCAATCTTCCGGATATTGAGGAGGTGTTCGAGGTCGGGTTGAACCGCGCCGTCTCCCTGCTGGCCGAAAAGAAGGCCTCACGAGGCGCGCGCGGGGCCGCTGCGCCGCTCAAGGAGCTGGGCAACCATCCCGAAAGCGGCGATCCCGTTCAGGTCATGGCCGGCCGTTTCGGCCCCTATGTGAAGTGCGGCAAGATCAATGCGACCCTGCCCAAGGGCACCGAACCCGAGAGCCTGACGCTGGAAGCCGCGCTCGAACTGGTCGCCGCCAAGGCTGCCGCCGGGGGCAAGGGGAAGAAGGCTCCGGCCAAGAAGGCTGAAGCCAAAAAGGCGCCGACGAAGGCCAAACCGAAGGCGAAGGCCAAGGCCAGCCCCAAGGCCAAGGCCAAGCCTAGGACGGCCTGAGGGTCTTCGGTGCCAGCCCGGCCAGCACCCCGGGAATGAGATCCGGCAGGTCTTCGGCGATCAGTCCCGGGCCGAAGCGTCGCGCAGCCTCGGCGTGCATCCACGCCGCGGCGGACGCCGCGTCGAAGCTGTCCATGCGCTGGGCTACGAGGCCGCCGATAATGCCGGCCAGCACATCACCCGTCCCGGCGGTCGCCAACCAGGGCGTGCCGTTCGGGTTCACCGCAACCCGACCGTCGGGGGCGGCAATGACAGTCTCATGGCCCTTCAACAGGACGACCGCACCCGCCCGCACCGAGGCTTCGGCGGCCGCGTCGGCTGAGGGCAGATCGGCCAGATCCGGAAAGAGCCGCGCGAACTCACCCCTGTGGGGCGTCAGGACGTCATCGCGGTCCAGCAGGGCGAACAGGTCGTCGGGATGGCCCTCGAAAACGCTGAGTGCATCGGCGTCCACGACGAGGACTGCGCCCGTTCCGGCGAGCGCCCGAAGATTGGCGATCGTCTCCTCGGCAAGGCCCGCGGCCGGGCCGATGACCACCGCATCCGCATCCGCGAGCCGGTGACCGAGGTCGTCGGCGCCGTCAAAGGGCTCGACCATGACGGCCTCCAGCGCCGCAGCAATGACCGGAATCGCTGCGGATGACGCCAGGACCCTGACCAGCCCGGCCCCGATCCGAAGGCCGGCCCGCGCCGCCAGCCGGGCCGCCCCCGTGCGATGCGCAGGACCGGACACCACCGCCAGCCGCCCCCGCGCATGTTTGTGTATCTCCGTGCCGGGCCAGGGCAGCCGGCTGCGCCAGTCTCCGGATTCAGGGGGAACAGTCATGGCGCCTCCGTTCACGGATGATGATAATTGTTAAAAGGCCCTTGCCTTATGGTGCAATGCAATGTCCCATTGCGTTCCGAGTGCACTGACCAATTCCGGGTCGCCTCGGGGATGCCATGAAAAAGATCGAAGCCGTCATCAAGCCGTTCAAGCTGGATGAAGTCAAAGAGGCGCTGCAGGACGTCGGCGTCCAGGGCATGACCGTGCTGGAGGCCAAGGGTTACGGTCGGCAGAAGGGCCACTCCGAGCTTTACCGGGGCGCGGAATACGTCATCGACTTCCTGCCCAAGATCAAGATCGAGGTGGTCGTCAGCGACGACCTGGCACCGGCTGTGATCGAGGCCATCCAGACATCCGCCCGCACGGGCAAGATCGGCGACGGAAAGATCTTCGTGTCCGACATCCAGGACGTCATCCGAATCCGTACGGGCGAAACCGGCGCCCAGGCGGTCTGAACCTTCACCGGCCCTGCCGCAAGGCACGGCATTGCTGCCTTCCTCCCCCAAGCCACAGGACACGAACTCCATGAGCGTCAAGGCCATCCTTCAGGACATCAAGGACAAGGATGTAAAATACGTCGACCTCCGCTTCACCGACACCAAGGGACGGATGCAACACGTCACCTTCGACGTCGATCTGGTCGACGAGGAGTTCCTCGAGGAAGGGACGATGTTCGACGGTTCGTCGATCGCGGGCTGGAAGGCCATCAATGAGTCCGACATGCTGCTCAAGCCGGACCTTTCGAGCGCGTGGATCGATCCCTTCTACCAGCACACGACCCTGTTCCTGTTCTGCGACGTGCTGAACCCCGACACGGGCGAGCCCTACAACCGCGACAGCCGCTCCATGGCCAAGAAGGCGCTGGCCTTCGTCCAGTCGGCCGGCGTGGGCGACAAGGTCTATTTCGGCCCCGAGGCCGAGTTCTTCATCTTCGACGATGTGCGCTGGTCCACCCAGCCCCACGACACGGGCTATGCCTACGACTCGACCGAGCTGCCGGCCAACACCGGATCGGAATACAGCGAGGGCAATATGGGGCACCGCCCCGGGCCCAAGGGCGGCTACTTCCCCGTCAACCCGGTCGATTCCGGCCAGGACCTGCGCGCCGAAATGCTGTCGGTGATGAAGGACCTGGGCCTCGATCCCGAAAAACATCACCACGAGGTGGCGCCTGCCCAGCACGAACTGGGTCTGAAGTTCGCCGAGCTGGTGACCATGGCTGACCGGCTGCAGCTGTATAAATACGTCATCCACAACGTCGCCGCCGCCTACGGCAAGTCGGCCACCTTCATGGCCAAGCCCATGTTCGCCGACAACGGCTCGGGCATGCACGTGCACCAGTCGATCTGGAAGGACGGCAAGCCCCAGTTCGCCGGCGACAAATACGCCGGCCTGTCGGACATGTGCCTGTGGTACATCGGCGGCATCATCAAGCACGCCAAGGCGATCAACGCCTTCGCCAACTCGACGACCAACAGCTACAAGCGTCTGGTCCCGGGCTACGAGGCGCCGGTCAAGCTGGCCTATTCGGCCCGCAACCGCTCGGCATCGATTCGTATTCCGTGGGTCAGCTCGCCCAAGGCCAAGCGTATCGAAGCCCGCTTCCCCGATCCGATGGGCAACCCCTATCTGACCTTCACAGCCCTGCTGATGGCCGGTCTGGACGGCATCGAAAACCGCATCGATCCGGGCGCCCCGGCCGACAAGAACCTCTATGACCTGCCGCCGGAAGAGCGCGGCAACATCCCGGAGGTCTGCGGCAGCCTGCGCGAGGCCCTTGAGGCCCTCGACAAGGACCGCGCCTTCCTCAAGAAGGGCGGCGTCATGGATGACGACTTCATCGACAGCTACATCGAGCTGAAGATGGAAGAGGTGATGCGCCTCCAGCTCCATCCCCACCCCGTCGAGTTCGACATGTACTACAGCTGCTGATCTTCAGTCTGATTTGACGACGGCCCCGGCGAGCGATCACCGGGGCCGTTTTCAGTTGGGGGCAAACCTCAGCGCCGGCTCAGACCGCCAGTCCGTCCTCAATGTCGCGCTTGCGGCGCCGCATCTCGATCAGCCGCACGCACCAGATCGAGACTTCGTAGAGCAGCACCAGCGGGATCCCCAGCATGATCTGGCTGAGCGGATCCGGCGGGGTGACGAAGGCGGCGACCACGGCGATGGCCACGATCGCGTATTTGCGACCCCTGGCGAGCGCGCCGGAACTGACGATGCCGGCCATGCCGAGCAGGGTCATGACCACCGGAAGCTGGAAGCACAGTCCGAAAGCCAGCAGCAGGGCCATGACAAGGTTCAGATAGTCAGACACCCTCGGGAGCAGCTCGGCCGAAATGCCCCCGCCCGTGACCTGCTGGCCCAAGGAGAACAACATGACGAACGGCAGCATGACGTAATAGACCATGGCCGCGCCGAGCAGAAACAGCAGGGGCGCGGCGACGAGGAACGGGAGGAAGGCGCCGCGCTCATTGCGATAGAGGCCCGGAGCCACAAACCGGTAGACCTGAAACGCCAGAACCGGAAAGGTCACGACGACCGCGCCAAACGCCGCCAGCTTCATCTTGGTGATCAGGAACTCGAGCGGCGCGGTGAAGATCAGATTGACGGTCTCGCCATCCCCGCGTGGCACAGGCACCAGTCCGGCGGTGCCGAGGATCAGATCGAACGGGGACACGCTGCCCCCCGGCCCGGCCGCCTCGCGGAATTGGGCCGCTACCGCGAAGGGCTGCACCAGAAAGACATAGATGGGATCGGCGACGATGAAACAGCCGATGAAACCGAGAATAAAGGCAGCGACGCAGATCATCAGCCGCCCCCGCAGCTCGATCAGATGATCCATCAGGGGCGCGCGGGAGGCCTCGATCTCGTCTTCATTGCGATCACGATGGCTCACAGGTCCACCGCCTTCTTGCGGCTGACCTTGGCCCGGGCCGGGGTGGTCGTCTTCGTCGCGGGCGATTTGGCAGCCTTCGCGCGGGGCTTGCGGACGGCCCTGGGCTTGGTGGCGGCCTCGGACGCGGTTGCTTCAGCCTTCGGCAGGGCTTCAGGCTTCGCCTCGGCAATCGGCGTCGGCAGGGGCGGTGGGACGGCCAGCGGTTCCTTCAGGCTTTTGTCGATGTCGCGGAAGGCTTCCTCGGCCTCGGCGCCGAGCGGCACGGCCTGGGCGTTACGCAGGGCCTCGACTTCCTTGCGCAGCTCGTCGAGCTCGGCCTGACGGGCCATTTCGTCAAAGCTGGAGCGGAACTCATTGGCCATGGCGCGGGCGCGGGCCAGAAACTGGCCGACCTTCCGCATCATCAGGGGCAGGTCTTTCGGTCCGACCACAATCAGGGCCAGCAAGCCGATGACAAGGATTTCCAGCCCGCCGATGCCGGGACCCAGACCACCCATGAATCACACGCTTTCGTTCAGGGGGACGATCAGCGCTTCAGGTCTTCTTTTTCGGCCTCGGTGCGGGGCAGAGCGCTCTCGCCGGACTTGTCGTCCTCGCCCTTCAGGCCTTCACGAAAGGCGCGAATGCCCTTGGCGGCATCGCCCATCAGGCCGGAAATCTTGCCGCGTCCGCCGAACAGGAGAAGGGCCAGAGCGACAATAACGAGGATTTGCCAGATGCCGGGCTGCATGAGTCTACGTCTCGAAAATCAGGGTGGCGGGAGTGCCGGTGACCTTGGTCTCAGATCATATAGGCCTTGTGATGGCCATGCGCCAAGCGATCCTGTAGTGCGCGGCCATGGCTGCTGAACTTTCTCATGTGATCATCCACACCGACGGGGCCTGCAAGGGCAATCCCGGGCCGGGGGGCTGGGGCGCTATCCTGCAGACCGGCGCCGGCCACGAGCGTGAGCTGCACGGCGGCGAGCCGGAAACCACCAACAACCGCATGGAGCTGACGGCGGCCATCATGGCGCTGGAGGCGCTGACCAGGCCCTGCCGCGTCGATCTGCACACCGACAGCCGCTACGTCATGGACGGCATCACCAAATGGATCGTCGGCTGGAAATCCCGCGGCTGGAAGACCGCCGACAAGAAGCCCGTCAAGAACGAGGACCTGTGGCGCCGCCTCGATGAGGCCTGCACCCGCCATCAGGTGAAGTGGCACTGGGTCAAGGGCCACGCAGGGCACGCCTTGAATGAGCGTGCGGACGCGCTCGCGAACAAGGGGATCGACAGCCTGTTCCGGCGCTAGGCTCCGGCCTGATAGCGTCGGTGCAGCAAGGGCTTTCCGAGCCAGTAGGACAGTTCTGCCGGACGGGTCACGTTCCAGACGGCCAGATCGGCCGCCTTGCCGACTTCCAGCGTGCCAACCTCATCCGCGAGGCCGAGGGCCCGGGCGGCCTGGCGGGTGGCGCCCGCCAGGGCCTCCTCCGGCGTCAGGCGGAACTTCATACAGGCCAGCGCCATGGCCAGCGTCATCGAGGCGAGCGGCGAGGTGCCGGGGTTGCAGTCGGTGGCCACGGCCATGGCCACCCCGGCGTCGCGGAAGGCCTGAACGGGCGGAAGCTGCGTCTCGTCCAGCATGACGAAGGCCCCGGGCAACAGGACGGCCACGACGCCGGCCTCGGCCATGGCGGCCACACCGTCATCCGAGATGTATTCGACGTGATCGGCGGACAGGGCTTGGTACCGGGCGGCCAGCGCGGCCCCTCCCCCGTCGCTGAGCTGGTCGGCATGCAGCTTGACCGGCAGGCCCAGCCGGCGCGCCTTGTCGAACAGCCGCGCGACCTCGTCGGCCGTGAAGGCGATCGGCTCCAGATAGGCATCGACCGCATCGACCAGCCCCTCGGCATGGGCGGCCGGCAGGACCTCATCGACCATCAGATCGACATAGGCCGCGCGCCGGTCAGCGAACTCGGGCGGGATGGCATGCAGGCCGAGGAAGGTGGTGCGGACGCGAACCCCGCCTGCCTGCTCCAGCGCCCTCGCAACGCGCAGCATGCGCATCTCGGTCTCGGCATCGAGGCCATAGCCGGATTTGATTTCGACGGTCGTGACACCGCTGTCGGTCAGGGCCTTCAGCCGGTCCAGCGCCCGTTCGGTCAGGGTCGCGTCGCTGGCCTCGCGGGTGGCGCGGACGGTCGAGACGATGCCGCCCCCCTCGCGGGCGATCTGGGTATAGGGCACGCCGGTCAGGCGGCGCTCATACTCCCCCGAACGGTCTCCGCCGAACACCAGATGAGTGTGACAATCGATCAGGCCGGGCGTGACCCAGCGGCCGTCCAGCCGGTCGATCCCGGTGGCCTGATGATCGGGCATATCCGCCCGCCCGCCGATCCAGACGATGCGCCCGTCACGGATCAGGATCGCGCCGTCCTCGATCGCCCCATAAGGCTCGCCGCCCGGGACCATGGTGGCGAGGCGGCAGTCGGTGATCAGCCGATCGGCCTTCATCGGGCCTCGAACCCGGCCAGCAGCTCGCAGAACCAGCGGCCCACCGTCAGCGAGCCCAGATCGCCGACCTCGAGCGACGGATCGTATTCGGTCAGATCGACGGCCCGGACCTTGGGACAGGCGCCGATGAGTCGCGTGGCCTCGAAGAAGGCATGGACGCCCACTCCGCCGGGGCGAGCCCCCGGGCTGGCCGGCCACTGGCTGCGGTCGATCACGTCGATGTCGACATCGACATAGATGCGGTCCACCCGGGCACTGAGACGCCCCAGTTCCTCGGCCACAACGGTGGCAAAGCCCCTCCGCTGGCATTCACCCGAGGTGCGCACCGAAATACCGGCCGTCCTGGCCTTGTCGTGGGCCTTCTTCGTATTGGCGAAGGGCGCGAGGCCGATCTGGCTGATAAGCGATCCATCCATGCCGTCGTCCAGCAGGGCCTGGACCGGATTGCCGTTGGTCAGGCCCTGGTCGGTGTCGCGCAGGTCGAAATGGGCATCGAGGGTCAGCAGGCCCGTCCCCTCCAGCCCCAGCCCGTGCACACCCGGACGCGTGACGGCATTGTTGCCGCCGACGATCACGGTCAGCCGCCGACCCGAGTGGGCTGCGACCGCATCGCGCAATGGAGCGAAGGCAGCGGCCGGAGCCATGGCCTTGAGCGCCACATCACCCGCGTCGTGCACCCGCGTTTCCAGCGAGCGGCCGGTCTCGACGTCATAGGTCGAAAAGCGCAGCAGGACAGCGCGGAGGGCACGTGGACCGAGGTCACACCGCCCCGGCGTGAGCGAGCGCTCGTTGAGGGGCGCCCCGATCAGGGCGACCTCTGCATCCGGGTGATCGCCGATCAGATCGGCAACCGACCGCCAGCCCAGGGCCTCTGAGTCTTCCATCGTCATGAGCGGGACCGTAGAGACGGGATCATGACGACTCAACCGCTCTCGAACACCCGCACGATCCGCAGCCCGCGCGGCCCCGAACGCACCGCCCGGACCTGGGCCGCCGAGGCTGCCCTGCGGATGCTGATGAACAATCTGGACCCCGAGGTCGCCGAGCGGCCGGAGGACCTCGTCGTGTATGGCGGGATCGGCAAGGCGGCCCGCGACTGGCCGTCGTTCGACCGGATCGTCGCCGAACTGAAGACGCTGGCCGAGGACGAGACCCTGCTGGTCCAGTCGGGCAAGCCGGTCGGGGTGTTCCGTACCCATGTCGATGCGCCACGCGTGCTGATCGCCAACTCGAACCTCGTGCCCAAATGGGCGACCTGGGAGCATTTCAACGAACTGGATCGCAAGGGGCTGGCCATGTACGGCCAGATGACCGCCGGCTCGTGGATCTACATCGGCACCCAGGGCATCGTGCAGGGCACCTATGAAACCTTTATGGAGGCCGGGCGCCAGCACCATGGCGGGGACTGGTCCGGCAAATGGATCCTGACGGCCGGGCTGGGCGGCATGGGCGGGGCCCAGCCGCTGGCCGCGACCATGGCGGGGGCCTCGTGCATCGCCATCGAATGCCAGCGCAGCCGGATCGAGTTCCGCCTGCGCACCCGCTACCTCGACGTCATGGCCGAGACGCTGGATGAGGCACTGGCGCTGCTCGAAAAGTCGTTCGAGGACGGCAAGCCGACCTCAATCGGACTCCTTGGCAATGCCGCCGACCTGCTGCCCGAAATGGTGCGTCGCGGAGTGCGCCCGGATCTGGTGACGGACCAGACCAGCGCCCATGATCCGGTCAACGGCTATCTGCCCTCGGGCTGGACGGTGGCCGACTGGGAGGCGAAGCGGATCAGCGATCCGGCGGCGGTCGAGACGGCGGCCCGGGCCTCCATGGCCACCCATGTGAAGGCCATGCTGGACTTCCATCGCATGGGCGTGCCGACCACCGACTATGGCAACAACATCCGCCAGGTTGCCTTTGACGAAGGGGTCGAGGACGCCTTTGCCTTCCCCGGTTTTGTGCCGGCCTATATCCGCCCGCTGTTCTGTCGCGGCATCGGCCCGTTCCGCTGGGCCGCCCTGTCGGGAGACCCGGAGGATATCCGCAAGACGGACGCGGCGATGAAGCGGCTGTTCCCGGACAATGCGGGCCTGCACCGCTGGCTGGACATGGCGGGCGAGCGCATCGCCTTCCAGGGCCTGCCGGCGCGCATCTGCTGGATCGGACTGGGCGACCGGCACCGGGCGGGCCTGATGTTCAACGAGATGGTGGCCTCGGGCGAGCTGAGCGCGCCCATCGTGATCGGCCGGGACCATCTGGACTCGGGCTCGGTCGCCAGCCCCAACCGCGAGACCGAGGCGATGAAGGACGGGTCGGACGCCGTATCCGACTGGCCGCTACTGAACGCCCTGCTGAACACGGCCTCGGGCGCCAGCTGGGTGTCGCTGCATCACGGCGGCGGGGTCGGTATGGGCTATTCCCAGCACTCGGGCGTGGTGATCGTCGCCGACGGCACGCCCGAAGCCCCCCGGCGCCTCGAACGCGTGCTATGGAACGACCCGGCCACCGGCGTCATGCGCCATGCAGACGCCGGCTATGACATCGCGAAGGACGCGGCCCGCGAACACGGCCTGAACCTGCCGGGCCTGAGCTGAACTGCCACCGGCGATGATCGCCCCCTGAGGAGACCCGCATGGAATTCGCCGCTGTCGCCCTGCCTCTCGCCCTCGGCATCATCATGTTCGGCCTCGGGCTGGACCTGACACCCGCCGACTTTGCCCGCGTAGCGAAACAGCCCAAGGCCGCCGCGGTTGCCCTGGCCTGTCAGTTGCTGTTGCTGCCGGCGATCTGCTTTGCGCTGGTGCTACTGTTCCGGCTGCCGCCCATCCTCGCGGTCGGGATGATGCTGCTGGCGGCCTCGCCCGGCGGCACCACGGCCAACCTCTACAGCCACCTGTTCCGGGGGGATGTGGCGCTGAACATCTCGCTGACCGCGATCAACTCCGTGATCGCCGTCGTCACCCTGCCGGTCGTCACCAACCTCGCCATCGCCTGGTTCCAGCCGGGCGACCTCAGCGTCGGCCTGCAATTCGCCAAGACGCTGGAGGTGTTCCTGATCGTCCTCGTGCCGGTGGCGCTGGGGATGGGCGTGCGCAGGCTGAGCCCCGGGTTCGCCTCGGCCATGGACAAGCCCGTCCGCATTGCCTCGGTCGCCATTCTGGTGCTGGTCATCGCCGGATCGGTGGCGAGCAGTTTCGACCTGCTGGCCGCCAACTTCCTGCTGCTGGGCGGCATCTCGACCGTCTTCTGCGTGCTCAGCCTTTCGGTCGGCTATGTCGTGCCGCGCCTGATGAAGATCGAGAAGCCCCGGGCGGTGGCCAGCGCCTTTGAGGTCGGGATTCACAATGCCACCCTCGCCATCGTCATCGCCCAGGGTGTGCTGGAGCGGCCAGACATGTCCCTGCCGGCGGCCGTGTACGGCGTGCTGATGTTCCCGATCGCGGCCCTGTTCGGCCTGTGGGTGAGTCGACGACATCCAGCGCGGGAGGCTAAGGGGAGCGCATGACCCTGACCCTCGGACACTCCCCCCTGACCCTGTCGCAGCTGCGCGCCGTGCTGGATGGACCCGTCGCCCTGTCGTTGACAGACGCCGCATGGAATGCGGTCGACCGGGGTGCCGCCACAGTCGCCGCCATCGTGGCCGAGGGACGCACGGTCTATGGCGTGAACACCGGCTTCGGCCTGCTGGCCAACACTTCGATCAAGCCCGAGGATCTGGAGACCTTGCAGCGCAATCTGGTGCTCAGCCATGCCTGTGGCGTGGGCCCCGAGCTGGAAGACCGGGTCGTGCGGCTGATGATGGTGCTGAAGGTCGCCAGCCTGTCGCGCGGGGCATCCGGCATCCGGCGTGAGACGCTGGAGATGCTGATCGCCCTCCTCGCCGCCGATGTGCTGCCCTGCGTGCCGGCAAAGGGATCGGTCGGGGCGTCGGGGGATCTGGCCCCGCTGGCGCATATGAGCTGCCTGTTGCTGGGGGTCGGCGAGGCCCGGGTGAAGGGCGAGCGGATGGCGGCCACCGAGGCCTTGGCGACGGCAGGCCTTGAACCCCTGACGCTGGGCCCCAAGGAGGGTCTGGCCCTGTTGAACGGGACCCAGTGTTCGACGGCCCTGGCCCTGACCGGCCTGTTTGCCACCGAGGATGCCTTTGCCGCTGCGCTTGTGGCCGGGGCCATGTCGGTCGACGCCCTGAAGGGGTCGGATGCACCCTTCGATGCCCGTATCCATGCCCTGCGCGGCCAGCCGGGGCAGATCGCCGTGGCGGAGACCCTGCGCGAGCTGATGGCGGGATCGGCCATTCGCGACAGCCACCGGACCGATTGTTCCAAGGTGCAGGACCCCTATTCGCTGCGCTGTCAGCCGCAGGTGATGGGCGCGGTCCTCGACCTGATCCGCACGGCAGCCACGACGCTGGAGCGTGAGGCCAATGCCGTGACCGACAATCCGCTGGTGTTCGTCGAGGAGGGCGACGTGATCTCGGGCGGAAACTTCCACGCCGAGCCGGTGGCCTTTGCCGCCGACCAGCTGGCCATGGCCCTGTGCGAGATCGGCAATCTGTCCGAGCGCCGGACCTCGATTCTGGTCGACCCCAAGATGAGCGGCCTGCCCGCCTTTCTGGTGCGGGAGTCGGGGCTGAACTCGGGCTTCATGATCGCCCAGGTGACGGCGGCGGCGCTGGTGGCCGAGAACCGCATGGTCGCCCATCCCGCCAGCGTCGACACGGTGCCGACCAGCGCCAATCAGGAGGACCATGTGTCGATGGCGACCCATGGGGCCCGGCGGCTGCTGGACATGGCCCAGAACACGGCGACCGTGGTCGGGATCGAGCTGCTGGCCGGGGCCCAGGGCCTTGACTTCCATCGCCCCCTCAGGTCATCGCCCCCCCTGGAACGGGCCTGGGCCATCGTCCGCGAGGCGGCGCCGGAATATGCGTCCGACCACTATTTCGCGCCGGACATCGCGCGGGCGACCGACGGGGTGACCGCCGGTCGCTATCGCGACTTCGTGCCGGGCCTGCTGCCCTCGGCCTAGAGGCCGGAGGCGCCGAGGCAGGCGGCGCGGGTCGGCACCGGGGGCAGCTGGTCCATGGCGTCGGGATCCTGAATGAGACCGGCCGCGAGCTCGGCGACCTCATTGTTCACATCATCCGAGGACTTGCCGAGGGCCGCGCCGGATTGTTCGGCATTGGTCAGCAGGGTGTAGTTGTCCGAGAGGAGCTTTTGCAGTTCCGCATCACTCATCTCCTGCTGCATCAGCTCGATCATGCCGAGGGTGCCGAAGGCCGCGCAGGTCAGGTCGAAGTCGTAGCGGTCCTCCGCCCCGCGCGGGCGGGTCAGGTTGGGGACCTGGGCCGTCGAGGCGGTCGTCCCGCGCTCGGTCACGATCAGGCGGTAGGCACCCGTCTCGCCCGCGGCATAGCTGTTGGCGAGGATGAAATAGTCACCACCCGAGGAGGTGAAGATCAGGCGCGAATTGGTGTTGTCGTCGCTGATGTCGTCATTGGTCTGCTCGACGGGCGGCTGGCAGGCCCGGCCCGGCCCCAGGCCGATGAAGGTGTCGAAGTCGGTGGACGTCAGATCGATGGCATAGGACTGCCCGGCCCGTGTCGAGACGATGTAGCAGTCGTAGCTGCTGCCATCGACCTCCATCACGGCATCGCTGGCGGTCAGCGTGCCCCGGACGGGCTCCCCGATGCGGATCGCCGTCTGGGCCGAGACCGCAGATGGGATCGCGAGGGCAGCCATCAGGGCCGTGGCGGCCAACACACCGGGGCGGGCCAGAATTTTCGGGGACATGAAACACACTCCTGTCGGGGCGTCATGCCCCCGGTCAAACATTGAGAGAGCCTAGCGGAACCGCGTTACCGGTGTGAAGCCATGGGCCCGGTCACAGTTGGCCACGGTCGTCAGATACTCCGACACCTGCTGCGGCTTGTCGTCGATGAACCCGCCGAGGGCGATCAGGACAAAATTGCTGGAGGTGAAGTCGATCATGCCCTGTTCGGCTGCCGACACCCGACCAGAGACCTGACGGTCCCGGGCCGCGTAGTCGATCGTGCCGACATTGCCGTAGCGGCGCACATTGGGAAGCACATCGCCCATGGCCCGGTAGGCGCCTGCACAGATATAGGCGTCGGTGCGCCACTCGCTGACCACCTCCGGCAGGGCGTCCATGCTGCCGAGACGTTCCTCGACCTCCGGCAGTCCGGCGGTGACCTTGATCCAGTAGTTGCCGCCCTCGCCGGCGTTGAAGGCATTGGCGCGGATCAGGAGACGCGGCTGCGTGAAGGTGCCGCTGACCTGGGAGTTGGTGTTGTTTCCGCTGTCATCATCCGCCGCTACGGCCGTCATGCCGTCGCCGCAATCCCGGCCGGTCCCGACCACGAGGAAGGTGTCAAAAAAGCCGCTCATCAGGTCGATGGTGATCGGCTGACCATTGGGCTCCACCACCCAGCACTGGTAGTAGCTGCCGTCCTGAAGGCGGGGCGAGCTGGCATCCAGGGTCCCTCCCGACTGCTCGCCGACCGCGATCCGGGTCTGGGCCGAAGCGGCGCCGGCGCCGGCGGCAAGGGCAAGGCCGACAGCAGTGGCGGTAACGAGACGTGCGAGCATGGGGATCCCTCCAGATGTGTGCAGGAGCCTAGGCCCGAAGCTGCAGCAAGGCTTCTGACGGAGTCTGACGAGATGAGGCTTCGGCGAGGACGGTCCTGTCGTCGGCTCGTGCACGAGCCTTCCTCCGCCCCATGAAATGGAGAGGTGATGCGTGGATGCGCGGAAGCCCCTCTCGCCGCGCGCGGCAGAGGAGATGGAGAGGCGGGCGGCGCGCGGGCCGGGGGCCCGGAACCGTCGCTCCCGTGCTTTCGCCGTCAGGGAGCGTGTGTGAGTTTCGGCACCTGACCTGGCGCCGCCCCGGTCGGTTCACGCGAGCGGTCTGAAGCTCCGGTCTCTTCCGCCGGGACCGGGGGCGCCGACGAACTTGCGCACCCCGGCTCGTTTGACC
>Ga0115011_10000576_pt1 | contig 29277 bp, 52 predicted proteins | sample TroAtlMetagenome_2_FD_88705 | JGI IMG/M metagenome (GOLD analysis project Ga0115011, IMG submission 88705) | Marine eukaryotic phytoplankton communities from Atlantic Ocean - Tropical Atlantic ANT8 Metagenome | ecosystem: Environmental > Aquatic > Marine > Oceanic | place: Tropical Atlantic...
AAAGTCATACCCTGACAATTCGAGATTTCTAAGAGTCGAAGAAACGGACTGATGGGCTAGCCCAGTAGATCTTTCGATCTCTGCTGAAGTCTGCCCATTCATCCCTGAAAGAGAGACGGCACGCAACACTGCACTCTGCACAGTAGAAGCACGCTCTTTCTCAAATTCAGCGTGTGCCCTGGAAGTTCCCGATTCTTTTACTTTCCCCGTGTCGCCGTTGTATTCAAACGATGGTTGAAATGTTTCCATTAGAACGGTTCTTCAGGGGGCTGTTCCTTTGCCTTTGGAGCGTTAGTGCTGCCACCCTTACCTTGCTTCTCGATTGAAGCAGTAGCCCAACGAAGAGATGGAGAGATTTCGTCAGCGATGACCACAACCTTGCGGCGTGGTTCTCCACTTTCTTTGTCTTCCCAGCGTTGTTCTTCTAACCGGCCTGATACGTTGACACGCATCCCCTTAGTCAGACTCTCAGCACAGTTCTCTGCGAGTTGTGCCCAAGCGGTTACGTCAAAATAAGAAGTCTCTTCTTCCCATTCCCCGTCTTTGTTCCAACGGCGGTTAACGGCCATCCTTAAACCAGCGATAGCGGCCCCGTTGTTTGTGTAGCGAAGTTCTGGATCTGCAACCAGATTCCCCGCGATGCTTACATTGTTATCTACAGCCATGTCTTTCTCCTATCTTGGCGTGTCGTTTATATGTGTTCTAATAGCCTATCAGTCGGAACGAGGGTACGGGCCTGTCTCGGGATATAAGTTACATACCCTCCGTTAGAGAGGAGCGCTAAGTCTTCCCTGATCGTTGTTAACGATGCAACTGACATAGCACTCTGTATTTCCCTTAATGTTGGGCCGTACCTGTTCTCTTTCCAAAAATGTCCAATAAATAATGCTGTTTTAATAAGACGGCGTTCCTTGGTCCCATCGTTATCATCCCAAACCTTCCACTGTGGGTCGGCGGTGATCGAACGAGAGGGCTCGGAATCTCCGAATGTATAGTTAAGTGCGCTCATATGTACAGTCTAGAACGAATCCCCGTAAGAAACACCTGATACCTGGACAGAACCTAAGGCTTTTTTGCTCCCCCCATTGTCCCAATGCCAAGAGCGTAGTAAGGCCCCGAATGTATGAAAGCATGGATCATCAGGGTCTTGGGTGGCTTTCAGTTCCACAAATTGCCAATTATCAGGTCTGAGCCATAAAACTCCGCACCGATCTATCTTTGGTACAGGCTCAGTGGAACCGTCAGGGTGAATTACCTCCCGAGCATTTGCATACGCTGCCAATTGGAGCGCAACCTCAGGGTGAACCCCGGATCTTGTTGTCTTAAAATCAATAAGCCAAGACTCGGAATCTATATTCGCTATTGCATCAAAAGAACCGGCATATCCGAGATCCCCATAGAAACCAAGAACAGTCTGTTCGGTCATAACCCACTCAGGGTTACATTTATCGACGAACTGATTAAAGCCTTCGATGAAGGGTGCTTCTTCCTCAGATATAAGAGCGTCTTCCTTGTTGATTATTGAATCCAACCTCTCATGGACATTGGTCCCAGTCTCGGCTGCCTGATTCAAATCACGTCTAGGCGCTGCTTTCAACCAATCAATGTCTCGTTCACTGACAGTGCCTCGTTCAACAGCGGCTTCAGCAACTTTCTTAGCAGCCCAATACTGAAGAAACGGTTTTGGAAGCATCCCGACCACGCTTGTAACGCCCGGGTACTTTTCGTTTTCCCAGACGTATAGGCGTGAATCATTCTTCTTGACAGTCGGGATCTTCGGAGTTGTCATCTAATGTCCTTAACGATTTCCATAAATTCCTGTTTGTCAAAATCTAAAAAAGAACTCTTAACTTCTCTCACGTGATCAAGAATAACGTCTACTTCTTCAGAATCGAGAAAAGCCCCTAGAAAATTAACGGACCCCTCTACGGGTGCCCCTGTGTCATCTATCGGGTCAGGGATTTGTATACCAATAATCTCTTCTTCCTTGTCGAAGAAGGCGACTTTGCTTACGTCATCTTCACTAACTTCCATTGATTCTGTTTCAACCGCTAACCCCATAAATGCTTTCCAATATGGTTTAGTCGGTTCTTCATTGCCGGGAATCCATAAAAGCATTCCCTCATCAGCAAATATCTCTGCCATGTCTTTCTCCTATCTCTTTGTCTAATAATAAAAACAACCGGTGACAAAGGGGCTATTTCCCTGCCGCCCCTCTACCACCGGTTGTTAGGTCATGCCGTTCTTTAAGAACGGGCTTGTATGTGTAGAACATCGCCTGCTCGTGTCGTCCGTGCCTTTTTGCCACGGTTACGTGCGGCGATGTAAACCTGGGCTCTGAAATGTTCAGAGTCCTGGTCAAAATCTGAGCCCTTCGTGAGTTCCCAGATGTTTCCATCTAGCCATTGGTCCCACGGGTAACGAGTATTGCTACTCGTCGTGGGCCATGCGCTTACTTTCTTAGCCATGTGTATGTCTTCCTATGTTTGGATAGATGTACCTTTTGTACATCTGTACTTTACCATCATCCCAAGTCAGAAACAACTTGAAAAGAAATTTGAACCCCCTCGGACTGCCGGTGGGTATCGTTTAGCCAGTAGAAGGGGCTCAACAATCCCACCAACGTGTGATGACTGGGTAGCGAGGGCGACCTAGTTAGTGAGATTATTGAACCCCCCCGAACATGTTTTAGATAACGATATGGATCGGGGGGAGGTTCATAATTAGGCAGCCACCTTGGCGGCTTTCGATGGATGAGTTGCCTCTCCAGCGAATTCAATTATGCCTGCGTCAACAAGATCGTCACGAGCGGCGACCCAAAGGTCACGAAGTATCGTCTTGCTGACTTTACGCAAAGCAGCGTTATTGCAGTGGCCTGGCGTCCAGTCCTCACGGTTCTCCGTGTAAAACTCTTTCGACTGTTCATAAAGGTCACGGTAAGGAGATCGAGGTTTCTCAACCCCATTCTTATTAACCCCACCTACCATCTTCATGCAGTTAGCGGCCTGTAAATAAGCGATGCTCTTAACTATGGGATTGCCAAGTTTGAAAGCATCACCCTGGTCCATGCCTTTGCGTCTTTTAAGAGAAGCGTCTCCCACTCCGCAATACGCCCACAGTTTGCCGACGTTGCGGATAAAGGGTTCGTCTTCTACTAAGACTCGTTCTTCATCTCCATCTGGGGTTTCCTCCCAGTGGTGTGGGAAAGCAAGAACCGGGTGGCCGATCTCTCCGCAGATACGAGCAATGGTTTTATCTCCAATACCCGCAGTGTCGAGAAACGCTTGCATGTGCTCACCAGCAAATGCCTTCTGCATTAAACCGACAAGAAACTTCTCTTGTCTTTTCTCTGCGGTGGCAAGAGTGGTGAAAGCAGAAATCTTTTTCATTTCCGCAAAGTCATCATCTGATGTTGCCCCGTGGAGAGCGTGAAGAAAGCGTTCGTCTTTCTTGCTTGTCATATCATCATAAGTTCTTAGGCAGTCGATATGAACTCTGTTCTCATACGAGATGCGAGCGTCTTCTAACTGACTGTAATTACGAGCAGCGAGTTTCAACTTTTTGAAATCACTTTGGATCTTGAGTATTTCATCGGTAATTAGTAATTGGTTATTCATAATATTTCTTTCTGTAAGTATGGGAAGGGGGCCGAAGCCCCCACCCATGTTTATGTCTTATTCGGTTTCTTGAACCACTGCAACGATGTCATCGTCACATTCGTCAAGAGTTGATTTACCTGTTTGAGTGAGCAAATCGATTGTTACTGTGTGTCGCTCTTTAGTGCGAGCCATACCAGCCATCTGTATATCAAGATCAGCGATCTTCTCTAGATGGTCACTGATGGTCATGTCACCAAAGCGAATCCTGCGTCCATTGATATAGATAACAGTGTCACGAACGTCCATGATCTCTGGATGGAAGTCATTTATGATCTGACCTCCGCCTTTGACTACGACGCTTAGTTTGTCTCCGGCTCTTTTACGAGCCGCTGAATTCATTTCGTTAAGACGAACTTGTGCAGCAATTGTGTGTGAATACTGGACCATCGCTGGTTCCAACCACACCCAAAGAGCATCAAAGTCGCCACTGGCAACGAAACCCTTAACGAGTTTCTGCATTTGCTTAAGGACTGAGGCTTTATCAACTTGGTCCTTAAACAAGTCATTCATTACGTCTCTTGAGGTGGACGCCACCTTTATGTCTGTCATATTAACCCCTGTTAGGTCGTAAATAATTTGATTTGGGTGGGAGCCTCGGCGTCTCCCGTGGGGGTGTATATCCATCGCCCCTGCATGGCTAGTGAAATCTATATAGAAACCCGAAGGTAACTATTGACAAGAACAGTCTCACTAGCGACTGATCCCCTGCCGTACTTATGTACTGTATCAGGTCATCTACTACTTGACAACCTTTCTTGTAACTTTTTCCTTCTTCGCCTCTACACGCTTAACTGTGTAGACAAGTTTTTTCTTATTCCATTCCAACCCTTCATCTATTGGGAAGTCATGGTTATGACATCCTGATTTAGGGTCACCGGCTTTAGTAAGAGGCCCATAGCAGTTGATAATCCTTATGCCGTTCTCTCCATGCCGGGGGTCAAGGTAGGCACTATAGAAGATAAACCAACCGGCCATTTCTTCTAATTGGAAGCGTCTGCCTTTTATCAGTGGGAGTCTTCCTTCGAGACGAAGTTCTTCATAGAACTCCCAACCATCTTCCAACCTTTGAGCGAACGTCATAGCACGCTCTGCTTCTAATCGTATTGCGAATTCTTTACTGGGTCGTGGGGACATTTAATTTCTTTCTCGTAGAGGTCTTACCTTTACAAGTGTACAGGATGGAACACCAATTTGCAACCTGTAGTTTAAGAAAAGAAACTATTAGGAGCCCAATCGAGGTCAATATCTCGGAAATTCATTTGCTTCCAGGTCATCGGCCCGACAACCCCATCAACAGAAAGAGCATTCGAAGTGTAAGCACGTTGCTTGTTCCATTCACGCTGCCAAAGTTTGACACGTGACTGGGTTCTCCGACCATACACACCATCAGGTGTTGACCCTATTCTCCTTTGCACCAACTTGACCGACTCACTTCTCGACCCTCGTCTTAAGGTCCCAGGGAATGCCAGATCTGGGGTCTGTTGCTTAGGAGTTGTTAAAGCGGCGACAAGAGCGGCTTCTTGTTCTGGTTCCTCTGCTACCACTAACCGAGCCAACCCTGGGACATTGGAAGTGCGAGAAACAACCGACTGACGGAAATCGTGCATGTCGAAAGTCGGGTCTACTTTCCTTGATGTCCATTCCGAGTGACCGATCACACCGGAAAGAGGATTGATGTTGTGCTCGTCGCAAAGGCTGGCACAAATAGCCACACATGCCTCATATTGAGGTGTGGGAATATCCTGCCCTAGACCGTCATTGATGATTGATACTCCGAATAGTCGTGCGTTAGCGGAGATCTGCCCAGGCGTTGTCGCCTTGCCCGAAACGGGCTGCCCCTTCATCATGCGGTCTAGGACGGATTTATTCCCCCGCCCTGCGTGGTTAGCCTTCAAGCCATCAACAGCCAGGGAGTAAACGGTGCCATCCCTACCAATAAGGTAGTTGTAGAGCGGGCCTGGGACCTTAGCCACTCCACGTATACACATAGCAATCACGTTCGACTCTGATGCTTTAGCGCTAGATGCCGTGTGGTGCACGACAATTCCTACAGGGGTTGTCATTGAGCGCCCCGAAGTTTTACGGCCGGGAGCAGGGACAACATTCAGAGGCATAAATCTCCTAAAAATTGTTGTGGCTCTAGTATGGTGTGTTAAATGAGAGGGCGCAATGTTTTAATAGTGGGTGCCTCAAGCGGCATCGGTTTAGCGTTCGCTAACACAGCCCGCTTCGAAGGAGCGAACGTCGTTGGCGTTGCCCGCCGTGAGAAACTCCTTTGGGACCAAAAGTTCTACCCAATCACAGCAGACGTCACCGAATCTGAGAGCATGGAGAAAATGGCTGCGGAAGCGGCAGCACATTTCGATGGCCCTATTGACCTGATGCTCTACTCAGTGGGCTTGCCCGGGACGATGGAAATGAAAGACATCGAACTCGACACCATGGGGTTCTGGCAAGAGATGTATGCGACCAATACCGTCGGGGCGAATCTTGCCACTGCGGCAATTCTTCCTTACTTGAATCCTGATGGGATGGTTGCTTTCTTGTCCTCGAAAAGCGTCGAAGAAGAACTCCCCCTTATCGGCGCTTACACATCATCGAAAGCCGCTTTAGATCAATCTATTAAAACCTGGAGACGTGAACACCCTGAATATCGATTCTGTCGGGTGGTTTTGAGTTGGACAGCCCCAACCGACGCAATGGACCATATGGGGACAAGACTCAAAGACGCTTTTGGTATGTGGAAACATATAGGTGTGCCAGGAGGCACGATAGACACCCATGAACTAGCCGAAGCACTTGTAGGACAATTCTCCGTTGCCCTCAATTACCCTAAAATGGATTTCACGGAACTCCAGATAGACACACGTTTCGACGGAAAGAGTTTCGACTGGTGGGACATGATGGAAGACTTAGTACCTTAAGCCTGTCTTCGGTACTTCTTTCTTAAAGGAATAGCCCGGCGAGTATCCACATCATCAGGGAACGTATGCCAGGAAGTCCCCTTCTTCGGGTCAAAGTGTTGCCTACCCCAAACCGTGTCCCGGTCTGTAAGTATTTGTTCGTCACTCATACGCCGTGTATGCCTAACGGGTCGTCGTCGCTACCGAACATTTTTGACATGCGGTAGAACTCATATAAGAACTTGTTGAATTCGCCTTCGTCATCAGGCGTGGTTGTGTGATGTTGCCACTCACCGTGCAAAAATTCGATGAAATCGTCGTTGGGATCGCCTAAACCAGTACTCATAACATGCCCTTAAAAAACTCTCTAAGGGATTGTAATAATGTAAAACCTAATATCGCTAGAGAACCGATAACAGTCCCCACAATTGCTACAGTGAGGCTTACCGCTACTGGCAGGACTCGCAGGCTTCGGGATTCTCTAGATCGCATGATGCCTCTATAGGGGTGTCGTCCATAAATGGATCTATGTCTGGTCGTTCACCTAACATTTCATCTGGTAAATCTTGTACTGTTGGCATCGTTCCCCACACTGGCATTAGTCGTCTACTTCCCAAATTTTTAGCCAGGTATTCTTTCCTACCACACCATCAACGGTTAGGCGTTCTACCCTCTGGAAGTTTCTTACAGCAAAGTGTGTTTTCCACCCAAATTTGCCATCAGGATTACCTACTTTGAAATCTAAGTCCGCTAAACGACGTTGAAGCATCTCTACAGGGTCGCCTTTGGACTTTCTACGCAAAGGACGGATAGCCACAGCATCCCCAACTTGCTTTATGTGTCTTATGATCGCATGAAAGTCAGGGAGTGTTGGTTCTGGCTCCGGGATTTCATACCCCTCCCCTAAAGCAGGGGCCGGGAACCACTCTGATGTGTACCTGGGTTGCATATGCCAGTTCTCTGAAGGCACGGTTTTGCGTATCCCGTAATCCTCAGCGATGTCGTGTGCTTTCGCCCATGAGATCCGTCCTGTTAGGCGGATATCGACGGCATAAACGAAACCGTCAAATTGCTGCATATGCCATGACCCCCGCCATATCCCTTTCCCGTCTAGCCCTTTAGGGCCAAACCTTCTGTCGGGGTTAGCGGCGAGGTTGCCTTTACCGTTCTTATACTTTGTATAGAACTCTTTTTGCTGATTGTATGTTCTTCCCCCAGAACAGATCTTTACTCTCCCTTTTATCCGAGGGTCAGCGAAATAGGCTTCTAACCTTTTGCGATACTCGGGGTGTAGCAGAGTTAAATCAACAGTTCTGGAAGTTACTGGTAATTCACTCATATGTACAGACTAACATACACCTGCACGAAAGCCTATGTAATTAGGCTTTAACGGTGTCGCCCTTCAAGGTCACTTATTTGAACGTACTTGCCGACAACCATATAAATAAAATCCCTCAGAGTGACATCATGGAACCCAGGGATGTATGTGTACTTCTCCCCATTGACACGAAAACTAACCATTAAGCCACCCCATTGTTAGAGGATTGTTTCATGCGGCGTCTAACTGCTTCTTCAGGGGTTATATGTTCAACAGAGGGTGCTTTCATCCTGCTGGGTGTCGCCCCCGCAGACAATTGGATCGTCCCATAGTTCTTTTTTAACTCCCCGCTGCATCCTTGACATGACTCTTCGTATGTTTCTTTCATGCTATGAACCACATCTACGGAGAGACCACATTCTTGGCAGGTGTAAACGTATGTCGGCATCACACACCCGCCATGGCAGCGCAGGTGTGATTTACCCATCCTGCTGTAGCCCATTCTCTGCCCGTTTTAGGGTCCGTCCAAAGCAATTCACGACTTCCGCTATAAGCATCACTTATTAGACAACGCTCAACCAGTTCCACTGAATCAAATACTTCTTCCATTTTTCTTTTCAACCTTGCCCCATACACGTTCCAGTTCATCGTACCTCTACGGGGCAGGCCACCCGTTTCGTCGTCCTCTAAGACAAGATTAAACGCAAAGAGCCCGTGAAGAATCGTGTCAATGTCTCCTCTGCCGTTTGGGTGAGGGTTACCCGTCCACCATCCTGTCTGCTGTTGATAAGTGCCTCTGTGGTCGTAAACGGGTCTATCTTTAGGTGACGGCCCTATGCTGTCGTTTTCTACAGTGATGAACCATTCGAGTCGTTGTTTAACGTCAGGGCAGATCACCATCACTTGCCCTCCTGGTGCTGTGACTCTTTTAACTTCTGTTAAGAACACTGGGACTTGTTCTAGGGGGATGTGGTAGAGGACTTGCATGATCCCTACTTGGTCGAATGTGTCATCGTCCCATGGGAGGGAATAGTTTTCGACAAGGACATCTGGTTCAACACGAGGATCTATGTCTGCGTTAATCCATCCTTCGGGTTTGTGATGCCCGCATCCTAAATTCAATTTCATGGTCTTATAAATGCGACACTCATTGTGTCTTCTGGGATCTTGTCTAATGGCACTTGTATCTCCTCAACAGTCGGCCCTACACGATCTGCGAGTGCTCTTAATGGTTCTAAGTCTATTCGATAAACGCTACTGGCGTTTTCGCAAAAAATTTTTTTGAGATTTGGCTCTTCCCAGTCGTGGAATGATCGTCTTAGGTGTTCTCGTGTGTATGGGTAGGTGCCTTCTCTGTGTGGGTAGTCGCTTCCCCAGAGGATTTTGTCTGGTCCGATTGTTTTCATTGATTCGGCTTCTGTGGGGGTTGGGAAACTTGCTCCTAGCCATACGTTTTGTTGGAAGTATTCGGAGGGTTTGTTTGGGAGGTGTTCTTCGATGCTTCCTAGTTGGGGGATTACGCCATGCATCATCCACATGTGGTATTCGTCCATGTGTTCGAGGTCTTTTATGACCCAGGAGGCGTCTTGTTCTGTCATCACGTAGCGGAGTTTGGGGAATCTTTCGAATACTCCTGAGAGGATCATGTGTCCTAGGTGTCTTTGGGAGAAGTATGCGGCTTCTTTGAGGAAAAGTAGTCGTGCTGAGGGTGTTTTTCCGTAGTTGGGGGTTCCTGCACCGGAGTGTTGGGTGATTGTGAGGTCGAGATCTTGGGCTACTTCCCATATACGGTCATATATAGGGTCAAATAGGCCGGGTATACCGGCGTCTGGGGGTATTAAAGGCAACAAAAAGCCCGTATGCCCGTTCTCAGCAGCCAATTCGAGATCTTTTATCGTGTCATCAAGGTTATTTAACAAAACTTGGGGTAAACCACGTCGTCTGTTCGGGTGAATTGAGCAAAAATCCGTCAACCACCTGTTATGAGCACGTAAACCCTCCAACCTGAACAGGTAATCCAAGTCGTTAACAGGGGGAATGAACACTCCAGCGGCAGTGATAAGGCTTTTAGGGGCGAAAGGAGGGATTGTGTTAGGGAAAATCACCTCAGCGACAATCCCATCGGCCTCCAACTGGGTGTTACGGAACTCGCTATCCCAATTTCGGGCTCTTTCAGGGTTACCCGAACCTTTCAAAGGGTTAACGAACCTCTCCCTCCACTCCTTAAACGCATTCTGATATGAGGCAGACACATACTCTCCGTACATGTCGATCGTCGCCCCAGCATGGCAATCAGCGGAGATCAACAAATGCTTCATTTAGTGCACATAACCCAAAACGACTTAGGGTCATTCCCTGAACCGTATGTCACTTCGTTAAAAAAATTTTTTGCATAATGGGCGACCCTCTCAGGGTAAGTATTCCAATACGAACACTCATTCAACCCACCAGGGTTAGGAACCAACTGTGCGACTATCGGATCATCCTCATATATAGGAAGACTAGGGTGCTCCACCCCATTCTCATAAAACCATTTACAGTCCTGCTCCCGAATCTCCAACACACCCCTATGCCTCAAAACCCTCCACACCTCCGACAACAACCCATGCACCTCCCCTAAAGGAACATGATTCAACACATACCCCAACAACACATGATCAAACTCCTCATCCCAAGGCAACGGCTCCCCCCACACCAACGGAAACGGAGCAGGGCCGGGCCGTTGAGCCCAAGGATAGTCAGCATTCACCCACCCCTCCCTAATGTCATTCCCACACCCCAAATTCAACCTTTTCGTCTCTATCACAATACCCACCCTACATTTCCTGGGACCCCTATTCGTATCAAAGTTAAAAACAACCCCCTACCCCTCCACTAACGGTAGACCCTACAAAAGTGTTGCAAAAATGCCGAAAATGGCTGGCCGGAACGATAGGGGGGGGTCTTCCCGTTTCTTTTGCCCCCCCTTCCCCATCGAACATACGTTCGCTTTGTGCTGCGCTCATACATACTTATTAGGTGGCGCTCGTGTGGTTCTTATCTCCCCCTCATTATTGGATGAGGGTGGGCAGTCGTTGGGGGTCTGAGATTGTGCAGCGAGTGGCGGCATAGATGGGGGGATAGGTGGCGGCATCATTCAGACTGATTATGTGGTGGCAGTAGGTGGAGAATCTCTAGCAGTTTTCGCTGCTGATTTTGGCTCGGATATTTTGACATCGGGGGGGTCTTGAAATACCCCTATTCCCAGTTTGGGGTGTTTTCAAATAGTCGGGCGCAAAATTTCTTTGGCTAATATTCCCCGTCTTTACAGGGATTTTGAGGAGGGGAAAAAGAAATCTGAGAAATAATCCACCAAAGGTTGTTTTAACTGCTAGGTTATTTATCAGTGCCAACGGGGCACACGATAAGGAGAAAGAAAAATGGCAAAAAGAACCACTACATACAGAGGGTTAGTAACCACCGTAAACGTTGCAGGTAAATGGCAAAATGTTGTGATGAATGCAAAAGACACAACAGCAATGATCGCCAGAATTGAAAAAGCAACTGGTGAAACTTTTCCAGTAACTTCCGAATACGTCACACGTAAAAGAGTGAATGAAGTTATAGCGGCGGGGAATCTCTAAGAGATCCCTAACGGGTTAAGGGGAACGAGCCCCCGAGCAGGTGCAAAGCCTGCAAACCCACGATGACAAACAGTTATCAGATACAAAACTAAAAGGAGAAAGACCTGTGAAAACAGCAATAGCAAACTACATAGCCAGAGTTAAAGATTCAAAAGATCTTTGCGGCGGGTGCAAAGTTGACGGTCACGTAGAATGTGGGCGGGAATACTGGACACATACACTAACTGAATCCATAACCTGTCCCTGTTGTGTAGAGACTGACAGTTTCACCAGAGAGACTGAGGAATACTGGAAGGAGATAAGGAGGGCTATAGCCCACGTGATCTTCGATGAACAGATGGCAGAAATAATTGGATTCGATACCTTCAACAGAACCTGGGTAATCGTCCGAGGGCAGCGAACTCTAGTGGAAGGACGGGTGTGAAAATGGAGGCACTGGCAAACATACTTCACGGGATTCTGCACCACCCACTAACAACTCAGATAGGGGTGCCGCTGTTTATGATGGGCGCCGTGCTCCTCGTGTGGGGAACTATTCAGGGATACATTAACGACAGGCAACGAGAACAAGAACGAGCCCAGATGATAGCCCGCCTGACAGCCGAGCGAGAGGAGCGGCTGGCACACCTACCAGAATAGGACGGGCGGCGCTTACAGAGGCGCTACGACGGACTGAGAGAAGCCCCCCAATTCAGGGGGGTTTTCTTTCGTGGTTGTGGATAACTATATCTAATGTGGATAACCGCGAGGTCCATGCAGCCCCCGGGCCACAATCACCTGTGAATCCTGGCGTGTGAATCGGCACCCCCCGGTGCTTACACGCACGTGTGAATTTCGATCCCCCCCCTACCCCCGGTGCTTAAACGCACGTGTGAATTTGGCGTGTGAATCTACCCGGTGCTAAACGCACGTGTGAATTTGAGATGCCTGCTTCCGGGGTGCGGTCGCCCGGCTCCCGGGCATACGTCAGCCCCCGGGGCTTGACGGCCGGTGCCCGGCTCCCGGGTTAGGGGAGCGTCAGGCTTTGTCCGGGGTAGATGGTGGCCGGTCGCCCGGCCCGGGTCAGTTGTTGTTCGAGTTGGTACACGACCTCTCGGGTGTCGTAGCCGGGGCAATGTTCCCGTGCGATACTCCAGAGGCTGTCTCCGGGTTGCACTATGTGCTTCTCCGGGGTGCAGTTGATTGTGGTCGGGGCGAAGGGCGCCCAGAGGGCTAACCCAATCCCCAACGTGAGGGCGACGAGAGCGCCAACTAGGAGCCTCATGGCTGAGACTCCCAGTGGTGATTGAAAGCGCACTCAACACAAGCGTCTTCACCATTCACAGTGTTGGTTCTGACGACTCCATCAGGGTCTGTGTAATCTCTTGTGTTTTGTGTAACTCCGCACTCTATGCAATTAAAAGTGTTCATGTCTTTCTCCTTTACTTGTATATATATACTATACACTATAAGTAGACAGAAAGCAACCTCTGACAGAAAATATTCTAGATTTTTTTAGATTTTTCGAATCACTCTAGAAGAACATGCCGCCTACCCCCGCCTACCCCTTCCGGGCCGGGTTGATAATTTTAAGGGTTGCCCCCCGTTACTGGGGTACTGCCTGGATTCCTTGGACTGATAGCCAGCCTCCGGGGGGCTTCCCGATCTGTTAGGCGAACGCTTCGATCTCGGCGTTTGCCTCTCGTTCTATGTCTGCGTCTAACATTATGGCTTCTGCCATGTCGTCGCATATGTAGTAGTAGTCCTCGGCTCTTACGGCTCCGGGGCATCCGTCGCCACACCATGGACACATTTCGTAATCTGGTGCTTGTAGGTGTTGATCGTTCATGTCTTTCTCCTTTTCGGTATATATATACTATACACTATCAGTTGACTAATTGCAACCTCATTTCAAAGATTTCTTAAAGAAATCGGGAGGGCTAGGGAAATATGAAAACCCTAACCCTCCCTGCAAGAAGGTAGAAGCGAAAGGAGGTGAAAGCCTCTACCATTTTTGAACTACAGAGCCAGTGTTATTAATTAACTCTGCCCGAACTCTCGAATTAAGAACATCGTTTTAGATTAAAGTTTGATTTCCTTTACGAGGCCGGTTCCTCCGGCCGGGCTATTAACCGGGCCGGGGGATTAAGCCTTGGAGGGGAGTCGCTCTCCGAACCTATTGGTATAGGCCGGGGTGAATACCATTCACCACGAACTCGTCATTGAGGCGCTACCTCTGACCGTTGCCCTCCTCCGATATGTGACAGCCGGGGCTGTCAGCGATCTATTTAGTTGTATTTGTAAAAGTTACGAAGCGCCTGATTTTCACGGCGGCGGCGAACACGTGCCTTGCGAGTTCCCTTGTGGTCTCGATCGGTGTCCGTGTATCCGTATCTTATTATTGTTCCTTTGTTCATGTCTTGCTTACCTCCATATATATATTATACACTATCAGTAGACCAATTGCAACCTTTAATTAAAGAAATCTCAGATTTTTTTCAGCCCACAGCCGGAGGTTGCGATGGCCGGGGCTCCCGGCTCCCGGCCGGGGGTTTAACCCCTGACTCGGATAGCCCTTAGCAAAACTGCTTTGCTAAATTTGAAAAAGTGGATGACACGATTGTTGTCATGAAGTTTTTCGTAGTATCTGTATTCGTTGATAATTTTCAATGTCTTTCTCCTTATCTGTATATACTAATTATACACTACTGGTTGACCAATTGCAACCTTTAGTTAAAACTTTTCTAAAAAAATTAGGGGCGAACCCCTCGCCTACTTTGCGTAGACGAAAGGCTCAACCTCTATGCCTTCAGGGTGTCCCTGTGGGTCACTCATAAAGGCTATGAAGTCGTCGTCACAAATCCATGAGATGTGGCGGCGAACCTCTTTCTTACCTTCTGCAATGCCTTTACGACCTGCTGGGCGGATCACGTTCATTGTGTAACGTGCCTTACCAGTCTTGGCAATGTGAACTTTAACCAGTCCGCCAGCCCAAGCACTGAGCCATACGCCTTGGTCGCTGTTCACGATTGGGGAAGTTTCCTCTTTGTAAACTTCGCCTGCGTCGTTAGCGATTCCTTTAAGGTCAGTAAGAAGACTTCCGAGCGTGCCTTGATTGCTCCAAACCTTCCCTGCATCACTTTGATATTTAGGTGTTACTGTTGCCATGTCTTTCTCCTTTATCGGTATATATATACTATATCACACTTAATACTAAAAAACAACCTTTAATTGAAAATATTTCAGATTTCTTTTCCACATGATTACCCACAGCCTGTGGATAAATAATCGAACGTCTGTTCGTCGAACGTGTGTTCGAGCCGGGGCAACAGCCGAGGCCGGGGCTCCCGGCTCCCGGGGCTACATTGCCTCGTGTGAATTTAGCGTGTGAATCTGGGGTCGGTTTTACCCGACCCCAAACTCTCAAACTGAAGCGGCGGAACGCTCACGCATCGCTGCCATAGCGGCGACGCATGTTTGAACAGTGAGAAGTTCCCCGTTGCCGAAGACTTCGCACTCCTCAGTTATCCCTTTACTGAATCCCTCGGGGACTGGCGATGTGTTGCCGTCCTCGTCGCAACTCGTAAAGACAACTGGTCCGACCAGTTCCCTACCGCAAACGTGTGAGCCTAAGAAGTTGTAGACAAAATCGCCTGCGATTAGTCCTTCTTCATTGACCCATGCGTCAACCTTTGGGGAAACACGGACGAGTTCGATTCGTCCTATGACGAGAGCCTGCAAGTCAGCCAGGCTATCTGCGCCTGGTTTCACTTTGTAGACTGAACCGTCATCGTCTATTACTAGGTAATGTTCCATGTCTTTCCTTTCTTGTATATATACAGTATACACCGTAGATAGATAAAAAGCAACCTTTAGTTAAAATTATTTCAGATTTATTTTCGAGGCCGGGGCCTCCGGCTCCCGGGCACTTCCCGGGCTACATGCTCGTGTGTGAATCTGCGTGTGAATTTAGTGGCAACCCCAGGGGGAGAGCGAAAGGAGGAAAGACTCCCACCCCCGGGGCTACCTGTCGGCGGTGAGTGTCCGACCTCCACATTGTAGGTTCTCAGCCGAAAATCTCGTGAGAGCCATCTTCTAGTTTCCGAGCCTCGCTTAAGAGTCGGTCACGTTCATCCTCGATAAACATAATGTGATCACCCCAATCCTCCGGGGCGTTCTTTATGCCTACGCTTGAAAAATCGTTTAGATAATTCAAAGCGTCAAGGATCTCGTTACAGGTTCTAACCTGTGAGTCGATTGACTGTAATAGTCTCATTGTCTTTCTCCATTCTCTTTGTTTTCTTTTATGCCTCACAGTCATGACCGTAAAACCATTCCTGTGCGTCTTCCGAATCCATAAGGTCAAACACTCGGGCGCACTCAACGCAAACGGGTCGTCTTTGCTTACGGATATCTATCCCGAACTGCGTGTCCGGGGCTACTGCTATTTCCATGTCTTTCTCTCTTTCTTTTGTCGGTCACTAGGAGCCGCCCCCGGGGTGGGGGCTGACTCCTTTTAGTAATTGTTAGTCCGCTAAGTAAGCGCCACCTCGTTTATGAAGTTCTTGGTAGATGTCAACGTACTTATCTTCCACCAAGAAACGATTCAAAGCGTCAATGATCTCACCTTCGAAAAATTCCTTAAGATTTTCTTCAGGATTTTCTTCGTCAGCGAAATCTGATATAAACCAAGAAACACGATTAAAGTTAATGTGTTCGAAGTTAATAGTTATTGTGTAATTTTGATTTTTCATGTCTTACCTTCTTTCTTGTTGTATATATATATTATACACTATTAGTTGACTAATTGCAACCTTATTAGTGAATTTCTTAAAAAACTTTCAGGAGCAACCCCCGGGCCGGGGGCTGACTCCCTTCGGTTTCAGCCGTACTTTGCCACATCCATTGGATCAGGCAAAGAACTGCGAATCGCACTGTCAACGTGAGCCTCTAGGCGAGAGATTAATTCCTCCGCACAAGAGACAAACTCCATTGGGCTTTGACCTTGACCAAGTGAATCATCGCAGATCCAAGTAACCCAAGACCCAACTACTGAGTCGATGTACATTTCTTCTTGCTTTGTCATGTCTTTCTCCTTTATCTGTATATACTAATTATACAACCTTTGGTTGAAAAAACAACCTCATTTCAAAGATTTCTTTTGAAATCCCAAGATTTTTTTAGAGCATGGCTCCCGGGGGAAGCCGAAGCCCCAACCCCTATACAGGGGCGGGAACCTCGACGTTCTCCAAGATGTAATTCAGAGCCTTGGAGGCTTTGCCAGCGGCGTCCCAAATAAATCTTGGGTCACCATCCAGAGCCTTGAGCCATGAATTTATGTAGGAAGCGTGATCCTCCCGGGGTGTTGTCTCTACCCCACGCATCACGCTCAGGAAAGTGGCACCAAGTTCGGCGACCAGTTCCTCGAAGGCGTACTCGTTACGTGCACCCCTGTCGCCTCTCCACTCGCCTTTACGATCTAGGCGTGATGAGTGACCAGTCCAGTGGGTGAACTCGTGAGCAACTACACCAAACCATCCTTCAGGACTCTCGAATTGAGTGTCCTCCGGGGTGTTGATGTAATCCTCGCTTGGTGAGTAGAACGCCCTATCGCTAGGGGTCTCTCTCCAATCGGCGCCTAGAGTTTGGAACCATTCCCGATGTTCCTGTACGTCAATGTCTCCACTGACTACTGGCTGTTCGGGCTTCTCCGGGGCATTGTCAACCTGCGAGGCGTGGAACACTGAGTATGCCTTGAGCATCCCTTTTTTGTCCCATCCTTCACCGTCCATTGGTTTACTTGACCATTTGTTTTGGTCTTTGTTAAACCATGCCGACGAGAAGTAAACAATTCCTGTTCCCTTTTCGCCTGCTCGAACTTGACCACCAAGTTTCGCCCAGCCTTTGTATGTACTCCAGCGTGCGTCACTTGGATCAGGTGATAGCCACATAAGCACTAGAGCATTCCCACCAGTGTAGGTGTTATTGCTTTGTGCGTTGTATGGCAATCTGCCAATACCCTGCCATGGCTTAGTCCAGCCTTGGGGATCGTTTTTCATAGCGTCAACAATTTTTTGTGTGATGCCGTGAATTATGTTGTCTGTCTTATCGCTCATGTCTTTCTCCTTTGTTATCGGTATATGTATACTATACACTACTTAATACTAAAAAGCAACCTTTAATTGAAAATATTTCAGATTTCTTTGGGGCGAAGCCCCCGGGGCTGGGTGTTGAAAAACCCTCCTCAGATCCTCTCAAAACATTCTCACTCATTCATGGGTTTTCGCAGGGATTGGGTTGGGCTTACCTGTTGAAGCCCACCGTTCCATGGTTGGTGTCCTTCAGGAAACTTTCGTCTTCTCTAGCCTGATCGCTCCACTGCTGACCTCTTTTTTGGTAAAAATAAGATTGTCGTTTTTTGGAATCTGAGAAGGGTTTCGGTTAACCCAACTCGTTTTATTAAGTTGTCAACCTCCAGTATACCATATCCAACCTACGTTTTGCAACCTTTAATTGAAAATATTTCAGATTCTTTTTATCGAACATACGTTCGAGCCGGGGCATAGGGGCGGCCGGGGCTCCCGGGCAGCCTCCGGTGCACCCGGGTACATGCCCCGGGCACAGCGGTCGTGTGAATTTCACGTGTGAATCTCTCGTGTGAATCTACGCAGGCACGAATTGCTTACGTCCATCACTCGTTGTGCCACCAGTAGCCAAAGCGTCAACTCTGACCAAAGTGCCATAGAGATTATGTTTTGTTAAATATGTTTCAGCGGCTTGTTCATAAATCCAAACGCTGGCGAGTTGCCTCTCAGTTGTTAAATACACCCGAGGAGCCACCCGATAATATTGTTCTACGAAGGGAAGGTCAGAGTCTCTAACAATGAAACCCTCGACGACTTCGGTTCCCCTAAGCCATCGAAGGACTTCAATGTTCGACTGTATAACCCAACCCTCCCGGGGTTGATCATTCATTAGCCCTCCTCTATCAGGTCGATATCGGTGGACAGGTCACTATCGAAGTCCATGTTGTCAATCTCTATTAGGCATGTGCTTGCGATATCAGACGGAATGCAATTCCCCATGAAGTCCAAGTCCCACTTATGAGGTGAACCATTGAATTCTTCTTGTTCGTCTGTTTGTTGAACAATCATTGTTATTTTGTATTGACTAGGCATGAGTTCCCTCCTCGTATTCGCCCATAAGTTCAACATCCCAGTCCCGATGTGTATGGGAAGCGGACTCGACTATCTCGTCTTTCTCATAGTCTGTTGTGCCACCCCAATAGGATGCCAAGCGTTCTCCCTGTGCTAAGGCATCTTCCTTGTCCTTAGCCTTTATCCAAAGTTTCACACCTTCGGTTAGCCCAATGATTATTTGGTATTCAGGCATTAGCCACCTCCCGGGGTTGCCAGTATTGGACGAACATATCTTTCATCCCTTCCTGTTGTTCTTCAGTTGGCTCTCCGTCAAATGCGACTTCAGTAACTCCTCCATTCTCAAATACGTTTAAGCATTGGAATGATGGTTGCTCCTCTATCGAATAGACAACGAACCTAACATTAGGGAAACGAGCCGAGACCGTTATAAGTCCAGCGTTAGTAGTTCCCCATGCAGTATCGAAAGCAAAGGCTGAATCCATTAATTGCTCTAAGTGACAGTCAGCCCACTTACTCCCGTAGTTCTCTATAGCCCATTGACGACCATCGAACCCGTCATCCTCCACAGATGTGAAAGCAGATCCTACAGATTCGCCGTTAATGATTATTTCTTTAGACGCCTCTCCCGGGGCTGGGATGAGCGCTTTGATGAAACTCAGATCTTGGGCAACACAACCCGAGAGGTAGCAAGCGAATGCTAGCCCCTCAGGTGTGCGCTCAATACTGAGTTCGTTAGAAACCCAGTTCGGCATAGTTACACCGCCACCTTAGTTTTATAGGTGGGGGTTAAGGTTACTTGGTAACCTTCGCCGACGAGTTTGCTAACGAGGAACTCGGGTGTAAGAAGTTGATCCAGTACAGCCTCAACTGTCTGAGTTACTTCCTCATCGAGATCCTCTCGGGTCACGACATGATCTGCGTTGTGCAGATCCTCGAATGAGACGAGATCGTATTCCGATGGATCGAAATCCTCGGGCTTAATGAAGTCTGCTTCATCCAAGGAATCCTGGATTGCATAGTTCATTTCGTCTACAGACGGGATGTCTGAGTTCATGCCTACGGCATCGGATATGGCATCGTATAAGTCAAGGTTATCGACTGCCTCGGTTATAAGCCCATCAATATCATTGGGATTGAAATCGTCCAATCCCAGATGGGGGCGGATGGCTTCAGCAAATGCTTTCAGCAATCCTGTGAATTGTTCGTCCATATTTTCTTTCTCCTATGGGGAATGTCTTCGTGATGGGTATCTCCCACCAAGTACAAGTGTACAGGATGCAACATCCTTTTGCAACCTTTAATTGACGATTTCTCAGATTTATCTCAGATTCTTTTTATCGAACACCTGTTCGACCGAGCCGAAGCCCCCCGGGGTTGAGACAATCTTCTGGATATCGCATCTACACTGCCAGCCCCCGGGGGTATTCAGTTACGGCCGGGGCTCCCGGCTTCCGGGCTCCCGGGCAAATCTGTGATTGCAAATCTGTGATTGCAACGGCGTGTGAATCTGGGCGTGTGAATTTGGCTGGGGGGTTACCCCCCCAACCTGTCATTTCCCCATGACGATCTTTATTACGTCGGTAAACCATGCTTCAGCATCGTCGTATGGAAGTTCCCAGTCGCCACCCAGTTCATTGAACATGGTGATGATTTGGTTCTGTTCCTTGGATAAACATTCCTCATGCACATGGGCACGGGTGTCGTTCCACCGACGATCTTCGTCGAGGTAAATGGTTTCATCGCAAACGTCGCATTCATAGCCAGCGCATTCAGCGCAAGACCATCCGTCGAAGTCGTCTTCCACCCAGCCAATTCTGTTAACCCACTTGCCGTAGCCCGGGGCTGTTGATTGTCCACAATGGAAGCAAGGATCGATGATTGTCATGGCGTCTTTAATAACATACGTCATTTCTGCCACACCTCTCCTGTCTCCTCGTCTGTGATCTGCCACGCATAGCAGTCCTCGACTGTTCCGCCTTCGACTTCATTTCCGTCAGCGTCGAATACTTCAAAGTTGAGAAGTATCTCAGGTGTATGTTCTTCACAATCACGAAGCCAGTCCCTTAATGATTGAGGATCATCGTTCCCATCGTGGGGATAGATATCTCCGTCATATGGAACTTCTATTTCGTGTGAAGTTTCTACTCGCCAAGCGAGTTCTATAGTTACTGTTCTTGTTGTCATAGGGATTTCTCTTTCTTTCATTTGGTTTCCCGGGGCCGGGGGGTTACCCCCCCAACCCTGAGAAGATTTATATAACTGGTAAGACGCCGCCAAGATAACTCAGCGAACCTGCGTCATTACCTTCGTCGTCTGACATGGGAACAATCCAGTCCCCACTATCAAGGAACATGACGAGCGGGCGGCTATACCACCCAGCGTCATGCGCCTCATCTCGGGTCAGATAGCGAACGTCTTCGATAGTCCTACCTTTCAGAACTGTCGAAGCCTTCGCTGTCCAATCTGTTTCTATGTCACGCATAACGAATCGCTTCGTCATACTCGACACCGCAAGCCTCGAAGAAGGTGCGATAATCGAACCTGCCATTCTGAGCCGCAAGGAATCCCGCCATCTGTCCAGCGATTTCGGTCTTCATTGGCGTTGTATCAACCAATACCCGAGGATCGCCTTCTTTAACAGGGAACTCCATTGACTTGTTCAGAACACGGCTATCAGGGACTTGCTTCACTATTTCGGCAACTCCCCTAAAATGCTTTCTTGTCATAGTCATGGGATTATGTCTTTCTTTAATTATGTGGGCATCTCCCACCTATACAAGTGTACACCCTCCAACACTAATAAGCAACCTCTAGGTGACGATTTCTCGGATTTATCAAAAAAATCGGCAGCCGGTTCTCCCGGGCGTTTCCCGGGGGCCGGGGTATCCCTATGAAATTGTGAAGTGATTACGGTAGGAGTCAGACTTTCGTCCAATACCAGTGCCACTTACAACAACCCGTCTTGCGCTACCAAGCCCTCTTAATGTTGTTGAGATCGTCCCTCTTTTTAACCGTTCTAGCATCACATATCGGAAGCAGGGGAGCCGAAGCCCCCCTGTCCCCCGAAACCTTAGGCGTTTAATGTGTTGACTATTTTCCTTGCCTCTTCAACGATGGTACGCAAACTATCTGTATCTAAGTGTCCGTACTTATCCCTGTAGGAGTCAAAGGCTTCGTCAGCGTCAAACTCTTCTAAGGCGTCATCACCGCCGTAATGGAATTCCTGACCGTTCTCAGCCAACCACCATGCTGGTATTTCATCAGGGTGGCAATCCATACAATACGATGTGACGAACTTGAGGAGCATGTCCCGCTGTTCGATGCAAGTCATTGGTCTAGAAGTTCGCTATCGACTTCATTGACCTTTGCAACCGCATCTTTGATGATGTCAAGAAACGCTTCAGCGTTCATGACCAAAGTGCAGGAGTCTATGTCGATGTGGACTTCATCTTTCGGTGCAAGCCCATCCACGAAATAAACTGAGCCGTAAGTGCGCCGAGGGTTTGTTGTGACCCGACAGCGCTGGGCATCTTCTATGGTGATAGAGCGGTCGGTCTTTACTCCGTCTAACTCTGTCACCACATTGGTTGTTATTTGCATTATGTCTTCCTTTGTGGGGAATATGTCTTACGAGCCGTATCTCGACCCACTTACTAGGATAGGGGTTGAAACACTAAAAACCAACCTCTAGGTGAAGAAATATCAGATTTCTTTATCGAGCGCTCCCGGGCTCGACTCCCGGGGTGATCTCCCGGGGCAAATCTGGACTGCAAATCCGTGCTGCAAGCCACGTGTGAATCTACCGTGTGAATCTGTGTGCAGCCTCCGGTGACTGGGTAGGTGTGAATCTGGCTCCCGGGCTCCCGGGGTGCGGGCAAAAAATCGTCGTGTGAATCTGGGTTGCAATCAGTGTTGCAAGTTACCGTGTGAATCTACGTGTGAATATCTGGGTTGCAAGCAGGGAGCAGACCCAGCGTGTGAATCTGCCCCCCGTTGCTACTGACAGGGGATTTAGTCAGCCAGTGAAGCAGTACCAGGGGTGCCGATCTTGGATGCAAGTGCGCCCTTAAGTACTGAGACTGCTGCGGCAACGCCAGCACCAGCCATCATTTTCCATTGATCAACGCCAAGGTCAAACATTGAGTTTGAACTCATAGCGCCTATTGCGGCCTGAACGAAAGTTGCTACTACTCGCTCTATCAGGTCTCTTGTTATCATGTGTCATCCTCCTACGGTTGACGGTAAAAAATCCAAGCGCCAGCAGCGCCGGGAATGGGTTTTCTGAGGTGTTTTGTCTACTGTATGTGGTGTGTTTTCGTATAGGTGTTCTGTTTGTGGTGTTTGTGTTGTCCCAGGTCTTAGCGTCTACTGTTAGGTGTTATTTATTATTGTGACGACCACCGAAACGACAGCCGTTACTATCGATGCTGGCACGGCATACATCCACCGTTCCACCATACGAATACGTTGCTCCAAGTCATCTGTTTTACGATTCTGGGAGTCATGTATAGCGTCTAACTTCTCTTCAATACCCTCCAACCGTTCATTCAGAACAGCGAGAGTAATAGCCACCTTGTCTAACTCAACCATTCGAAACTGCATCCCACGTAGCCTGATCTAACACACCAGTCACTGGGACACCGAGTTCCGCTTGGATAACCCGAGTTAACTCCTCTGTTTGCTCACCGAAACTGCCATCAACCCCAATAGGTTCCGCTTCAATAGAGTCATTCAAATGCAGAATCTCATTACAAACAGTCTGCCATGTCTCTACCGCTTCCCCCTTCTCCCCAGGAGCACACATCATAACTATCGCTGGCATGTCTTCAGTACTGTCCCCCCCGTAAGTTACTTCTCCCCCCTGTTGTTCTTGTGAATCGCCTGCGGCGGGCTTCTGTTCATCTGCTTCAGAAGAACTGGCCTCCACCCATGCTTCGTCGCCCTCGGTGTCAGGATCGTCGGCTATAAAATGGCCTTTTTCGTTGCGGGCCCGAACCTTTTCGGTTTGTGGCGCCATCGAAGGGTCATCTTGGTGGCTTGCCTGGTCTGGCGGAGCGACTGCTACCCCGTCTACCCATGGGATTTCTGATGAAAGTCCAAGGTCGGCAGAAGTATGCAAGTCTTCGTCGCAATCATCTGGCCAAGCATGTAAATACGTCATTGCCTGCTGTACGCTCGAAACCGTGGTGCGTTGAGGGTATTGAGCGCCTACAGCAGGATTAAATTCTAAAACGTCGTCTTTACGAAGATCGCAAATCAAACCACGGATAGCATCCGCTTGTTTTTGCGTAAGAGGAGCATCGGGAACGCCGATATTTATTCTTTCTCTATTCTCTGTTACATACTCATCGTCTGTAGTGATTTTGCCTTTAGCGTCCACGCACCAACCACATCGTTGGTCGTCTCTCACTATCCAAAGTTCATCTGCCATCCCCTGCTCCTATTATTTGATTGTCGGCTATATGTAGAGATTACTCGAATCGGCGACGAAGTAGTGGAGCACGACGAATATGTGGGGTAGAAGCGCTATCTGTAGCCTTTATCGGGTCTCTTACAGATAACTGTTTATCCAACTTTTCTGATAAAGATTTAAGCCGTTTGATGACCGTCTCTATATCCGCAGCAGTCGCAGTGCTGACAAGAGCAGGGGCATTCTTCGCATCCACAATGTTCACATTTACCTTCTTTATTCATCGTCTCCCCCATATCTCTTGTTGGAATATATATCTTTTCACAGAAAATTGGATAGACAGAGTGAACCATCGCTACAAATTATGGATTTTGCCTTATACTTAAAGGTGAAGGACACCTATACGGAGGTCCCAATGAAATATACGATCGAGTCCGAGAGTGAAGCGATTCATGCCACCGTAAGGAACCCCGATGGTTCCAGACGGGCAATTAAGATCGCTCGCTTACTACACCTGCCAAATGCAAGCCGCAGAACAGCCGCAATGTTTGGTAGACACGCAGAGAACACATGGGAACAACAACCTGAATATGCGACGTTTAGTTCCCGCCCTGGATCACCGGTACTTGCCTGGAACGGTAAGGTCATTGATATCGAAACTAAAGAAGATATCTACGCCCACCAAATAGGCACTATCCACCACAATTCGATCTTCACAAATGAAGGTCAAGTGGCCCAGGTAATTGCACTAGAACTGGAGAACATTAATGAGAAATAACCCTTTTAGCCCAGGAAGTGAGCAGGGAGGGAAGATGAGCAACCCTTCTGATTCCAATAACCCTATAAATCAACCATTCGCTTTTGCCACCCCACAGACACCGAAACAAATAACACCCGATTTAGTAACAGTCTCTAGAGACACAGTAGACACTTTGAAGGACCTCCTACAGGGCATGACAGAAACTTTCCGAGAACATGGTATGTTTGATCTTGCTGATGAAGCAGAAATGGTTGTCGAGTTGCTCTAGGAGACCCGTTGCCGGTCAAATGTACAAAAAGTGAATCGTCGTATATGGCTGGATGCCGATGTGATGACTGTAGAAGTGCCCACACAAAGCGAGAACGTGAACGAAGAACAGAAAAGCGCCAAGGAACCGCCCAGAAATCCCCATCGGCAAGGGCTCGTTCTGGTGGACGTGGGTTAAACTGGGATGATGCGCTCACCAGAGGACAAATCGCAGAAGCCAGAGGCTGGGAAAAATAGTTGGGCTGATAGCGACCAACAAAGATACGAGCCTCCAGGGGGAATTGATACCAGTTTTTATCGAGGTACGACACCCGAGATAACTGAAGAAGTCGCTAAAGAACTTCTAAATTACGACGTTACCCACTACACCGGTGGCATTTCCAACTATCACTGCGCTTTAGACATGAGTAGATGGGATGATCTTGAAGTCTGGATCAACGAGCAGGCTGAAATAGCGCACAAGAACCGTTGGAGATACTTCGAGGATGAAGACGGCAACCCTTACGCACTAAACGAAGACAACAACAAGTTCACACCTGAACAAATTGAAACCTCTCCCATTAGGATGCTCTACTGCATTAACTCTGAAGGGATGGAAGGGCATGACCCAACACCCCCAGAATTCGCCAAGATCTTCCGAGACTGGGAAGACACCATCTACAAATGCGTACTTAATTACACAGACAAGTACCCATATGTAGTCAATTGTCTCTGGTGGCGTACACGTGGACACTTTATGAAATATGTGACCAGTGGTTTCCTGGGACCCCATGCAGACTGCGACAGTAACTACCGTACACGTGATGGGCAGCGCTATTTACCTATGTCAGAGTTCCCCACACGACAAACAATTTCAATCAGCGCCAACCTGAGCCAATGCGGTCGAGACTACAAAGGCGGAGTCCTACGCTTCCCTTACTACGACATAGACATTGATATGGATGCTGGGGATGTAGTTATGTTCCCTGCAAACTTTATGGGAATGCACGAACTCACGACAGTTACAGAAGGCGAACGACACGCATACCTGGTTGCTTTCGGGTCAGGGACAGACGGGAAAACACAACCAGATGTGTCCGAACCCGAGTGGGCCAACATGTGGACTCCACCAATATGGTTAAACGATGTCCACGATGACTACGCAAAGGTAATTAGGCACTCTCCCATTTGGGCTAAAGAACCACTCTTCTATAACCCAGTCGGTCAGAACAGACCCCTAGAAGGAGTCGGCGTAGATAAAGCAGGCGGAGGGCACTTTGACGACAATGACCCGTTCTTAGTTGAAAGGGCTAGCGATATGACTGAGGCCCCAGGAACCATGCCACAGCAACTACCCGTTCCCCAGAGATTAGGGGTGTTACCTCGTGCAGAGTCCATGAAGGGAAAGCAATAGCGACACCTTTTTCCTTGCTGGCTTCTACTTCCCCAAATGGCCCATCATAAAGAAGAAGGTCACATCCTTCGTAACCTTCTGGGTCTGATAGTTGAATCGAAACAGATATCTTCCTCCGAGAGTTCATGCCACCCCAGTCGGTATGTCTCATAAAGTGACCTTCGCCTTTGTAAGCCAAAATCTCTAACTGAGGTGGTTCGTCAAGCAACTCGAATCCCCATTGGTTTATCCTGACTACATAGTCATAAACACTCTGAACTAAATCTGGTCCTGTTTTATAAGTAATCCTCGAATTCATACATTTTCTAATGTCTGGGAATACACCTTCAGGGAGATTGTTTGCCGCAGATAAAACCCCAGGGCGAAACCCGTTTTTATTGGCTAACCGCATGGCCTCTTCACACTGAGCAGGAGACCAAATCCGTTCCTGATGATAAGTGTTCATCATGGTGTAACCGAATTCACACCTTTTGTAGTGTCCCTATCCGTCTCAAACTTGTAGTTTAGATACTTGGCTAATACTGGTTTTAGGAGGTGATATATCAATGTTAAAGCGCTTTGTTCGACAATTATTCAGTCGTAAACAAGTGTACTCGAACTACAGAGGGCAACGTCTATCTGATTCTCTAGAACGAGAAATTCTTAAGAGTTACTTCCACCGATTTTAGAATGCCTATGGGTTTCCCGCATTTCTAAAAATTTCTGTCCAAGGTCAAATGTCGTTTCATCGGCATCAGCCTTGGACAGTTTCGCAACTAACCGCTTTTCACTTTTGGTAAGGTTCTCTGCTTCGCCACTATCTAGGTTGTTCCTATCCAATGTCTCAGTGATTCTTACAGCCATAGCACCGAGCCGTTGAATGAACTTAGGGTCATCTAAACCGCCTTTACCATGGTAAGCGGTCCTCTTGGCGAGTAAATCCACAGCCATTCCCCAGGTTTCTGAAGAGGGTGGTTTGACCCCGCACATCTTGGCAAGAGTCTCTCTTCCTTTAGGGTGTTCTACTGCTAACTCATCTGCCAGGAAGCCTAGTTGTTCTGCTTTGTCTGCTAAAGCACAGGCTTTCGCCATCCGTCTTTGCATCTCATACGGATTCATAAAATCAATCGCACCTTGGCTTTCTTTTTCGATAAATGGTTAATTGCTCCCGAAACAGCGTCAACTTGATCGTCGTGGCTTCCTTTGGGGAATTGCACACATTCATCAATTAAGTCTTTCGTCCATCTGCCCCTCAACAATTTTACGTTACCCATTTCACAGGCAGAAGAGAACACTCTGGCTCTTTCTTCTTTAGTACCTGAAGATCTAACCCCCTTGAAGGGGAAACCTAAAAGAACATTACGTGCATAGTAGTCAATTGTGTTCACGCCACTTGCCCCTGGTTCTTGTTCCATCCAAATATCTGTTTTGGAATCGTCTTGTTGTGCTGTCATAACAATGCGCCTTTCGACCTCCGCTGGAGTGCCACGCATTCTTTGTATATCTAAAACGTAATACCTCCCAGCGGATATGCCGACTAGCGCACCAACTGTCCAGTCGGGATCTTTACCTTTAGCGTCTGCTGTTGCGGCTAAATCCCAGAATCTAATTTTTTTCATTGACTCACGTTCTGGGATATCTCCTTCCATAACCATGTCGAACCAGGCAGTTTCGAACATCCCACCCTTCTCTGTTACCTCCCAGTTGCCGTCTAATAGCCTTGCCCGTTCAACGGCGTCTAGTTCTTGGAGGCTTTCAACGTATGCTTCCCTGTCAAGAGAAGGGTTATCCGAAATTCGTGCGGGCATAAATTTACGGTCGCCAGTTGAGTTAACTACGAACCTTTCATAAACCCAATCGTTGCCTCGCCCTCCAGGGTTTGTAGCCGCCCTAACCCTTAAAGGGACATCTGCCACTGTCATCCCACAATCAGGGCAAGCCCTTAGGGATGGGTCAGGGTTGGGTTTACGCACACGAGAAAAACCGACATACAAATACACTCTGTCTGTGGACCACTGGGTTAACTCATCTGCCCCTACAAACTGATATGCGAATGACTGGAAGTTGTACCGGTCTTCATCACGTTCACAATGACCTAATGTCAAAGTTGAGCCTGACGGGAACGTCCACCTTTTGTTAGTTACGTTGTAAGAAGCGCCAGTTTCATTTAACCATTCTGTCGTTCTATCGATGAACCCATCTGGACCAGATAACTGAGGGAACGTCTGCCTGAGTAAAAGAGCAGAGTATCCAGGGACACATGCGTATTGAAGAGCGGCAAGTAGTAGCGTGTCTGATTTTCCACCACCTGCGGCACCCCCAAATAATGCTTCTCTAGTCGTCGTCCACGTCAGGAACGCTTGCTGTTTCGGGTGAGGGTTGTGCGGCAGGTATATGTTGCACGGCTTCTTCCACGACATTAGCGTCGATAATTTGTCCCTCGTCTCCGTCGTCTTCTCCATCCCACGCCTCCAATACGTCTTTTGGTAAATCTCCTGATTCCACTAAAGCCTCTAATACTTTACGTTGTTTGTCCCCATCGGCTTCTGTGAGAACGTGCATATGGGCTGATAACTGGGCTACTGGTCCCCCTTGTGCGCCTGTAACTTCCAAACGAGTTGCAGGGTCAGCCCATCTTTCTGGGAACGCTTTTGCCAGGAACCTCTCAGCCGCTCGCCAATCTCCGTCTGCTGCTTCTGTGTACCAACGTGCGACCAATGCTGCTTCTGCTTTTGCTCTGGCTTCGTCAAGTTCATCCACAAACCAGAGAAGTTCTTCTTGGACTTCGGTGAGAGCAATTCCGTTTTCTTTATCTTCACGTGCCTG
>Ga0115011_10000577_pt1 | contig 29222 bp, 23 predicted proteins | sample TroAtlMetagenome_2_FD_88705 | JGI IMG/M metagenome (GOLD analysis project Ga0115011, IMG submission 88705) | Marine eukaryotic phytoplankton communities from Atlantic Ocean - Tropical Atlantic ANT8 Metagenome | ecosystem: Environmental > Aquatic > Marine > Oceanic | place: Tropical Atlantic...
CGCGCCGGACAAAAAATTTACGATTGCTCCGGAAATGACCGACCTCGCCAATCGCTATGCCTTCGACCACCAAGGTCAGATCGAATACCGGCACCTTGCAGTCATCAAGGAACTTCATCAGGCGAGCATTGAAACTCTCAAGGATGAAGAGGTGCCCCGGAGCGGCTCCTTGGTTAAGAACGAACTCGAGTGGCTCGAGTGGCTCGGGGTGGACATATTCAAGATTCTTGCGCGCCCTCCCGACGGAGAGTGGGTCCTCCGCTTCGCGCCGGAGGATTCCGATGCGGTTCGTCTGGTATTTAAGACCGGGGGCGTGGTGAGGATCTTTGATAAGGGTCTACCTTCGAAGGGGAGGTTTTCCACAACGGAAATTGGAGAACTTCATGTCATCCGGCCAGAAGATAGAGGCAACTGGACCCTTCGTTGGCGAGAACCTTGGCTCGATGGGCGGGACCAAGCAGGCCGAAAAGTGCGTTTCCGGCGCCGGGCCTTTGCTTTTGAGAACCCATTCGGGAACAAAGAAGAGCAGCGGCGCCGCAAAAGTCCCGAGAGGCCTCGATGAGCACATCCTTCGTCCCAGTCCCAGACCTCTCACGAACCTGACCTCCAGCCCCTCCCACGTAAGGGCTCTATTGGCATTGCCAACCTCCACGCAGACCCTTATCACAGGCGCGCTATGAAACTGCTCAGCGCACTCGCAATCACAATCCTGATGCCCGGTCTCGCCCTGGCAGATCACCATGGTTCCAAGGACAAGGATGGATTCCTCGAACTTTTCAACGGCAAGAGCCTCGACGGATGGACCATCAACGAATCACCTGACTCCTGGAAAGTCAGTGATGGAAAAATCATCGTTAAGGGACCTAGATCTCATCTGTTCTACACGGGCAAGGTCAACAAGGCCAACTTCAAGAACTTTGAGGCCAAACTACAGGTTCTGACCAAGAAAGGAGCCAATGCCGGATTCTATTTCCACACCAAGTTCCAGAAAGACGGCTGGCCCAAGAAAGGATTCGAAGCTCAGATCAACGCCACCCAGGGAGACCCGAAAAAAACTGGAAGCCTCTATGGGGTTCGGAATGTCATGAACACTGCCCCTCATAAGGACGAAGAGTGGTTCGACTACCACATCGCGGTAAGGGGGAAGAAAATCACGATCAAGGTCAACGGCAAGACCACTATCGAATATATCGAACCCGAAGGAGGACCCACCAAAGCTGAACGCGGAGGCTTTGACCGTTTCCTCGACAGCGGCACATTCGCAATCCAGTGCCACGATCCGGGCAGTGAGGTTCACATTCGCAGTGTGAAAGTCAAACCTCTCGACTGAAGACCGGAGCACACCTTCCCTTTACTAAAGCCGCCCTGTGCTTCTCGCTGGGCGGCTTTTTTGTTGCCCGGCGACATCCTGCAGGATCGCAACCGGGATTTACGAAATCCCGTGATCGATTTTTCATCTCAACTCCTTTAAAATCACCACCGAGGTTTCACCACACTATTCGTGGGCACCTCCTCCACTTTATAGCATGGCGGATCACCACAAGGTAAGTGACGACGCGTTCAAGGCGCCAGAGCCTGCGGAACTCAGCAGGATGCTACCCTCTTTCAAGGTTACGCAACTTCTCTCCTCGGGCGTCAGCGGTGCGGTTTACGTGGCCCGCCAGAAGTCTCTTGATCGAAATGTCGCTATCAAGATCATGCCGGGGAGCGAAGGACCCCAGCGGCGCAGGTTCGAGAAGGAGGCCCGGGCTATGGCCAAGCTCCGGCATCCGAACCTTATTGGAGTACACGATTTCGGCGAGACAGACGGATTCTTGTATCTCGTCATGGATTTTGTGGATGGGAAATCCCTTCGGCGCTCAACCCGCGGCGAGGCAATAGACCAGGAGACCGCCCTGAAGCTCATTCTGGCAATCTGCGAGGGACTCGCACACGCTCATCAGGCAGGAATTATCCACCAGGCGATCAAGCCAGACAACATCCTGATTGGCTCGAACCTCGAACCCAGGATCGGGGACTTTGGTCTTCCTCACCACGGAGAGGACAGAGCTTCTTCATCGGTAGGATTGGATCATATTGCTCTCCAGTATGCCGCGCCAGAGGTCGTAAACAAACGAGCCCGTGCAGACCGACGCTCGGATGTCTACTCGCTTGGAGTCCTGCTACATGAGCTGCTTACCGGCGAACTTCCTGACGATGGTTTTAGTCCTCCATTAAGGAGCAGAGAGCAACGATTAGACACTCGCTTCGAGAAGATTCTGGAGCGGGCAATGCATCCCAGCCCGGGCAAACGCTTCTCGGATGCACGAGCGCTACAGGAGGAACTGAAACCTCTCCTGAACACACTTGGGCAGAGCAATCTCTTGACGCGTGGCAGCCAGGATTCAGAGAGCGCGGAGAGCTCTGCGGAGGTGGAGGAATCTCGCCACCGGGCAGTCCAGCAAAGTAATACCCTCGCTGCGATGGCAGCTACCGAATCGCGACGATACGACCGTCTCATCACCGTCAAGATTCTGGTCATCGCGATTCTGGTCATCGCTCTTCTCTCGGTGTGGTCGGCCTACAACCGGAGGAAGGAGGAATCCAACCGGAAGGCCAGGATTGCGGAACAGCAGAAAAATGCCATAAGCTCTGGGGGCAAGGTGGATCCTTGGGCTAATCTCGAGAGGGATCCGGTCCGCGAAACAAAGGGAGAACCTAGACCCACGCAGGCCCGGGAGTGGACTCTTTTTGACCTCCAGGAGCAGCTTCTTCGGGGGGAGCGTGATCGCTTTCCCGAGGGCACCTGGGATCTGGCGGACCGAAAGGCCTACTTTGTCCGAACTGCGATGAGTTGGAGCGAAGCCAGTAGATTTGCAGAGTCTCATGGCGCTCACCTCGCGACCCTCCAAAACGATGAAGAGCGGTTGGCCCTTCTCGCCAAGCTCCCAGAAGGTAAAACCACCTGGCTGGGTGGAGGTATGACAGGGTCGAAAAGATGGGGATGGGTGGATGGACGCTCTTCTCCCCTCAGTAAGCCATCCGAGGCGACCGGCCAGTATCTCAATATGAGTGGTAGCGGGACAATCCGCGCGTCCCCCGGTAAGACCAAGCATCCTTTTTTCCTACAATGGCATCTCTACGGAAAGAATCCCGGCTCCCTGAACGCTCAATTACAGCGCTTCAACCTCTCCATCGACCAGCGAATACCTCTCTTCCCCCCGGGGACTGTCACAAATGGTGACCGTCATTACCTTATCCTTGAACGCACACTGGAATGGGAAAAGGCTCGGGCTTTCGCAGAGGAGGCAAATGGACACCTGGCTGTAATCGGAAGTCAGGAAGAGCAGGACTACCTAAAGCGCGTTGCCGCGACCTGCCTCCCGGAGAAATCAGCAGCATGGATCGGAGGCTATTACTCTGGGGGCGCATGGCGGTGGGTTACCAATGAAGCTTGGTCCTATACGTCCTGGTTGGCTACCGAGCAGGATTTCGACCCTGAATCCACCGCGCTCTGCTTTACCTCCGGCCAGCAGTCAGGGTGGGCAAATTCCGATCCTGAATCAGAGCTTTCGGCTCTGATAATCGAATGGAGCCGGGATCAGTTCACCGAGCTGTCCACCGTTGCAGAAGACCAAAGATCGTGGACTACAATCCGTAATCAGTGCGCGGTGAAACTCACGACGACACGAGAAAAGTTTCTTCAACTCCTCAAGGCTAATGGATCATCCATGTCTATGGCCCTCGATAAGTGGCACACCGGACTCCCCCTGCAAAATCGCAACCGCTACACCCTCTCCTTCCAAAAGGCCAAGGCAACAATCGCCAAGGACGGCCGCATTAATCAGGAGGGGCGCCTGCCACCTCTGCCTGCCGAAATCGCCTCGGTTTGTAATGCCTGTCTCCGGGAACAGCTTGGCCTGGACCAAGAGTATGCGAGCGTCATGGAGAACGCCCGGAAAACCTATGTCCAGCAGCTGGGCATGAGACTGGGCAAGGCAAGAGATGCGCGACAGTTTGCCGAGGTCCGTGCAATAGAGACTGAGCTAGAATCGGTAATAACCGTCCAGTCCTTTGTATCGCACTTCAATATTGCGGGAGATGACTGAGTCGTGAATTTGTTAAGTTGGTGTAAAAGAAGTTCTAAACACCTCCTCGAATGGTCATATTTGTTCATGCGCCAAAACGATCGAGGGATTAATATCTTATCTCATCTCTGCCTGCTCATGTTGGGCATGCTATCTCTCCACTGCGGCGCAGAGCCTCAACTAACCTCCTGGTATACCTCGCAAAGCGGCAAGTATGCCCGCATTTTCACCAGTAAGGAAAACGAGGCGGCAGGCCTCACCTCCGCAACCTGGAGCCGCGGACAGGGAACCCAGGCCTCCCCAACCTATTCGGGTGTTCATGAGATCCACCACGATGCCAGCTGGGTTTATATAAGGACGAGCGGACTGGGCTTTCACGTCATGGGGCCCTGGTATCTCGACCAGGCCAAGACTCGAAACTTTCCCAACTTTCCGAGCAATACGGCCACCACTTACCGTATCCCCCGCGACCCGACAGCCTTCAACGGAACAGTGACAACAGGTTTTGGAGCAATTGGATACTTTGTGGACGGGGTGGCACTTTTTGATGCCACTGACACTTTCTCCTACATCAATAGTAGCGCCAGTGATGCCAGCCCCCAGGGAGGAGGCCGGGGAGATGGGGTCTGGAATCGAGATGCATACGTCAATGAGGGAGTAACCTTCGACTCGGCCAATGCTCATCAGGCAAGAAACCTGCACCACTATCATGCAAATGCTCCGGCTATCCGTCACCTGCTGGGCGACAGCGTTGACTACAACGCGCAAACGAACCGCTATACCGAGAATTTTAATGGCAGACACTCTCCTGTCCTTGGATGGGTTTCTGACGGCCACCCCATCTATGGACCCTACGGTTACAGTGACCCCCTCGATTCCGCCTCCCCCGTTCGACTCATGAACAGCGGCTACCAGAAACGTGACGGCAGCAATGGATCTACCAATCTGAGCCGGACCGGGCGAACCAGTCTGGCGGCCTGGGCCAACCGATTGCAGGGCCGAAGCACCACCCTTGCCACAAATCAATACGGCCCGGCGGTAAGCAACACCTACATTCTCGGCCACTATCTCGAAGACTATGCCTACATGGGAGACCTGGGCCTGAGTCAGGGCATGAACTTCGACCTGGACGAATACAATGGGCGCTTCTGCGTCACCCCGGAGTTCCCGGAAGGAGTCTGGGCCTACTTTACCACCATCTCAGCCGACGGGACCCCAGCATTCCCCTACAATATAGGCCGCAACTTCTATGGAACTCCGAGCGGCAGCAGCGTTAACAACATCCCCGCGGATGCTGTCCTGTCTTTTGCTGGAGGCCCCAGCACCCAACACCAGGCAGATGTGGTAAGTAAGAGTGGTGGTATTGTGACTCTCACTTGGTCCACCGTGGAGGGTGGATCCTACCAACTCGAAAATTCAACGGATCTGGAAGCATGGTCAGAGGAAGGCGGCGAAATCATCGCTGATGGCACCTCAAATACCACATTCAGCCGGGCGGGCAACACCACCCGATTCTACCGCCTTAAAAGGACTGGAATTGCCACATACGACCAAACCGGATTCAACAACCAGTTCGAAGAGGGACAGGCTGGAGGCGGAGGAGGAGCGGGAGGCGGAGCGGACAATTTCGTGGCCACCTTCACCGGCCCACCCCTCCCCCCGGCACAGATCATTCAGGATCTCCGCATCGGGAACCCGGGTGTCCCGGCTAGCCTTGTGAGTAGAGACTCTGGCACTCAAATCACAATTTCTTTCGATGCTGCAGCCCTTGGGCCTGGCAACCATGCTGTCTATGTAATCTTTACCACTCCCAACGGAAACGAGCTTACTCTGACATCGACCAACCGCTTTTCACCATGAACAGCTCAGCCAGTCTGACCCTATCCAAAAACAGCCTGCACCTCTGAAGGTCGCTCCGCTCCGTGGCCCCCATGGACCGGCCCTCCTAAAAACCACAAGTCTGACTTTGATGCTCAAGTGCCCAGTCTGGCTCTGTTTGCTCCTTGCCGTCATCTCCCATTCATCGAAGGGAGAGCTCTCCCTCGAGTTGAGACACCTGTGGAACAAGCAGGCTCTCTCTACTCCAAGCGAGGAGCTTGTTACTGCTTCCGGGGAGCGCATCAAACTCTCCCGTTTCGCCTACCTTCTCTCAGGCCCACGCCTGCTCACAGGCAGGCCGGGAACAAATGCGGGGAAATGGCTCCACCGTGCGGACTGGTTTGCCTACGTTGATGCTTCGCGGCCCGGAGGACTGAACCGATTGGAATTAGGATCTCTCCTGCCGGACAGCTACAGGGCCCTGCAATTTTCGGTCGGCCTCAACAAAGCCACCGATGAGACTGATCCCAGCTCATATCCGGCCACTCACCCCCTCAATCCGAATTACAACAATCTTCATTGGACTCCCCAAGGAGGATACATCTTTCTCGCAGTCGAAGGGCACCTTCTCGACAATGGGTCTACGGGTGGTTTCGCCTACCACCTGGGTCAACCAAGGAACAGGGTAGCAATCTCACTTCCCATCGATCTCGATCTGACCGAACCCGCCGTCCTAGAGATCGATGTCCACGTCGATCGGATTTTCGGTGGCGAGCACCCTCTCAGGATTGGCCGTAATCCCTCCACCCACTCAAGAGAGGGTGATCCTGTTGCCAGAAAGCTCAGGCAACAACTGACAACAGCATTCGAGCTTCGCGGCATCAGGCAGGCCCAACCAGCCGCCAGAACGAAGCCCGCATCAAAATCCTCTCTTGTCGGCACCCCCTACCGATTTGAAATTGCCAGGGGGTTCCCTATTCCAACCTTGCCAACTTCTCCTCCCCTCACCAACGAACGCGTCGCCCTGGGCGAACGAATTTTCAACGACCCCCTCCTCTCGAGCACTAACAAACAATCCTGTAGCTCATGCCACCAGACCGCCCACGCCTTCTCCGATCCTCGTCGTTTCAGTGAGGGTGCCACCGGGTCCCTCGGAACTCGGAATTCCATGCCACTCTTTAATCTCGCTTGGAAAGAATCCTTCTTCTGGGACGGAAGCTCCCCCTCCCTGAGAGAACTGGTCCTCCACCCGATCCAGAGCGCCATCGAAATGCATGAATCGCTCCCCAACGTAATAGCCAAGCTCGAGTCGGCCGGGTATAGGCCTCTTTTTCAGGCTGCCTTTGGAACTGCAGACATCACGGAGCAACATCTGGGAATTGCCCTTGAGCAGTTTTTACTGACTACAACCTCATATGACTCGCGCTTCGACAAGGCCGCGAGAGGAGAAAGTGAGCTCACTGCAATTGAAAAACGAGGATTCGAGCTATTTATGACGGAATATGATCCTCGTCGCGGCCTGAAGGGCGCTGATTGCTTCCACTGCCATGGCGGCGCGCTCTTCACCGATCACCGTTTCCATAACAATGGGATACCCGATGACCTCGATCTGGGTCTGGAGCTGGTCACCGGCAGGGAGACCGACCGCAACCTCTTCATCACACCCTCGCTTCGTAACATTGCCCTGACAGCGCCTTACATGCACGACGGACGGTTCCAGACGCTTGGGGAAGTCATCGAGCATTACGACTCCGGGCTTCACCACAGCCCTAGTCTTGACCCAAATCTAGCTAAGCATCCCCGAAAGGGGCTCGGAATGGGGACGAAAGACAAACGAGCGCTCGAAGCGTTCCTCCGAACCTTAAGTGACCCCCAGTTCATTCCACCCGCAGAGTCCGGCAAAGAGAAGGGCCTCTGATCAGACCTATCCGGGTTCTTGGAAACTCTTCCCGGGAAGACTGCTAAAGGTGTTGGACTCGAGAGCGTCTTCCCTCCACAGTGCGCCCCTTGAACCTACCAAACTCCCTTACAGTCTCGCGTCTGGTTCTTACCGCGGTCTTTGTGGTTGGTTTCATGCTGGGAAACCAGAGTGGCTATGGGATTGCTCTCTTCGCCTTTATCGTCGCTGCGATAACCGATTTCCTGGATGGCTACCTCGCGCGTAGGATGGGTCTCGTCACCTCTCTCGGGAAATTGCTCGACCCCATTGCGGACAAGATTCTCACGGCCTCAGCATTCATTTTTCTCTGCGCTCATGAGCAACGCCTTTGCCCTGTATGGGTAGTAGTGGTTATTCTTGCCCGTGAATTTCTCGTTACCGGTCTGCGCCAGATCGCGGTCGAGAAGGGCCAGGTGATTGCCGCCGACTGGAGCGGGAAATGGAAAACGACCTTTCAAATTGGTTATTGTTCAACCGCCCTGACGTGGCTCTTCCTTGAAGCTCTTGGTCAGCAGGAATGCTTTCTAGGCCAGATTACCCGACCAGATAGCTGGGTCATGCCAAGCTTCCTCTGGCTCTCGTTAGCTCTTACCATTCTCTCCGGTCTCCAGTATGTCTGGAATAGCCGAGATCTTCTGCGGGAGGGGTGATCATGGAATCTGGCCAAATCGGGACCAGAAAACATGTATTCTGGCTATTTCAAGGCCTTCCAGCTCATTCCCCCTCATCGGCAAGGAAATGGGTGTCACCTTATGAGGGGTTAAGATCGTGCGATCATAGGTTGCTTAATTATTTCAGCTCACTAATCTTTCATGGGTATGAAACAACCTACCTTAATCAGATCTGCTGTCCTTGCCGGATCAGCACTCATCGCGGGACTCGCCTTTGCAGGCGACGAAGCCGCTCCTGCAGCCCCATCCTCTGGCCTCGATGTCGAGTTAGGATTCGGATACAGTAGCGAATATATTTTCAGGAGCATCAACTTCGGCGATGATCTCTTCCATGCAAGCATTGGGCTGTCTGGCAGCGGTTCGCTTCCCATCTTAGGAGACGTTGACCTCTCTGCCGGTCTCGACCTGCGCACGGCGAGCGTAAATGCAGCAGTCTCAGACACTGCTAACAATACTGTTAGCGGTCAGGAGATGCGCATCAGCGCTGCCGCCACCAAGGCTCTTGGCAGCTTTGACCTGACGGTCGGAGTCACCAATTACTCTTACTTTGGCACGGCTGGCGCCGGGAGCTCGGATGTCATGGAGCCCTACATCGCGTTGAGCACGGAGCTCGCGGGCCTCAATGTTGGTATTGGTGTCTACGACCAGGACTGGTTTGCCGTTAGTGACCCCTACATTGAAATCACCGCCGGCCGCTCGATAGACCTCGGTGGTCTTGGCCTCTGCGTCAAGGGGGTGATTGGTAGCTGGAACGAATTCGATGACACTCACTACGGTATCTGCGTTGGCCTGCCCATCGATGCCTCTGACAGCATTACCGTCACTCCTCACGTTTCGGCGGTATTCGGTGATACTCTTACTGGCGATGACGAGTTCAGCGCTGGAGTGAATCTCGGATTTGGATTCTAAAGGAATTTCCTGCTACAAAGATTTAACGACAAAGGGGGAGCCTACACGGCTCCCCTTTTTACGTCTCCTTTTTTACGCCGGTTCACTGCCAGCAGATCGCGACTCCTCGAGGATCCCTGTCTCTCCCTCACTACGGGCCACTACAACCGCCGCACAGGAATCACCGAGTACATTAACCGCAGTCCGGCTCATATCGAGGAGCCGGTCGACTGCAAGAAGGGCCACGATAGCCGCTTCTGCTCCTGGAACCCCGGAATTCTTGAGGATGATGAAAATCGCGACCAGGCTCGCGGAGGGAATACCTGCTACCCCGACGCTGGTCAGCAGGGCGGCTAGCACCACCACGAATTGCTGAGCGAGGTCCATCTGGAAACCCACCACCTGAGCTACAAAAATGACGGCCACGCACTCATAAAGAGCCGTTCCATCCATATTGACCGTGGCGCCCAGAGGGAGGGTGAAACTGGCGGTTTTCTTAGAGACCCCGGCATTGTCCTGGATACACCGCATCGTCACCGGCAGGGTCGCCGTGGAGGACGCGGTCGAGAACGCGGTGAGCAAGGCCGTTCGCATGGCTTTAAAATGGGCCAGCGGGCTCACCTTTCCCACATAGCGGAGAATGAGAGGCATGATCACCGCAAAGTGAATGAGCAACGCCGCCAGCACGGTGAAGAAATACTTCCCAAGGACGAGGAAGATCTGGCCTCCAGATTGATAGACTACCGGAACGAGAAGCCCAAAGACCCCGAGGGGAGCAAGGGCCATGATCCACCGCGTCATCAGGATCATGACGTCATTAAAGGACTGAAAGAAATCCCTCAGAGGTCGCACCTCGGACGAGGGCAGACGAGCGATGGCAATGGCAAAGAGCACACTGAAGAAGATGAGCCCAAGCATCTGTCCGTTATTGGCCGCAGCATCTATGACATTAACTGGAACCATTCGCAGGGCGAAGTCTGCCAGCATGGAAAAAAACCCCCCAGTTCCTGTTCCGATCTCCGCCGAGCGGGCCTGTGCGGAACTGACCTTGGCCAGCGCGGCCTCGCTGGCTTGCTTTTCCTCATTTTCAAAGGCCGCCCTGATTTCCATGTTAGGCTGCCCGTCCGCTCCAAGACCCGGACCAACCACATTCACCAGAACCAGTCCCACGACAATCGCACACAAACTGGTAAGAGCGTAAAAGCCCGCTGTTTTCCCCAGGAGTCGACCGAAGCCGGACATCCCTCCTAGTCCCGCAATTCCCGCCACCACAGAGGAGACGATCAAAGGAACAATAATCATCTTCAGGAGATTCATGAAGATCGTCCCCACGAACTTGCAGATTCCCACAAACCCCGGAATAAAGCCCTCCTTCGCCTGTGCATCAATGGAGCGAAGAATAAGTGCTACCAGCGTAGCCAGCACCAGCGCACCGAGAATCTGCCAATGTGGTTTAATCTTTTTCATCGTGGTTCACGGTCACGAGTGAGCAATTCACGGTCAACTGTAAATCTCCTGAATGACCACCACTATCCACGGAGAATCCATATCCTGCGGCCCTCCGCCCATGAGGATAGGGGCCCCCAACGGTTGACTGCCCACCGTCGCTCACCCTATACGAGAATGATGTCAGGACCGGTTCGCACCCGCTTCGCCCCCTCTCCGACCGGGTATCTTCACATCGGTGGGGCACGAACGGCACTCTTCAACTGGCTTTTCGCCCGCAAGCACGGTGGTAGTTTTATCCTCCGAGTCGAAGATACGGACCAAGCCCGTAATACCGCAGAGGCGCGGGAGGCTATTTTCAGTGGAATGCGGTGGCTCGGACTGGACTGGGATGAGGGGCACGAAAAGGAGGGGGAGCATGGCCCGTATTTTCAGTCCCAGAGAACCGCGATTTATGAGCATTGGTTCGAAAAGCTTCGCGCATCGGGAAGAGTCTACGAGGACGACGAAGCTTGGCGTTTCAGGTTTGAGCGCAAACCTGTGACAATGAAAGACCTCGTATGCGGAGAGGTCACTATTGACTATCGGGACGAATCTAACACGCCCGACATGGTCATAAGGCGATCCGACGGATCCTTTGTCTTTCACTTTGTCAACGTAGTGGATGACCTCGAAATGGAGATGACTCATGTCATCCGTGGCGAGGATCACCTCATGAATACGCCCAAGCACCTTCAGCTCTTTGAGGCACTGGGACAGAACCCTCCTACCTATGCCCATATCCCCCTGATTCTGAATGCGGATGGCAGTAAAATGTCCAAGCGCGACCAGGGGGCCGCGGTTCACGAATACGAGGGGCGCGGATTCCTCCCCTCCGCAGTCAATAACTTCATCGCTCTCCTCGGGTGGTCACCAAAGGACGAGAACGAGATTTTTTCTGCTCAAGAACTGCTGGAACGGTTCTCCCTTGAGGCAGTCAATCGATCTCCCGCGCGCTTCGACTGGGATAAGTGCCAATGGCTCAACCAGCAGCATCTCATGGCGCTCTCTCCCGCAGAATTTGCCACCGTCGCCAAACCTCACGTCGAGCAGTCTGGAGTTACCGTGACTGCGGACTATGAGGCAATGGCTGCCAGTGTTCAGGAAAAAGTCCAGACCCTTGCCGAGGTCCCGGGTATGATCGACTTCTATCTCAAGTTGCCCCCTGTAAATGAGGAGATCTTGGGCAAGGTCCGGAAAAATAATGATGCCCCTGTCCTTCTCCAAGACCTCTCTAATCGTATGGAGGAAATCGCCGACTGGTCCCAGGCTGGAGACTCCATAGCAAAAACTGCGGAGGCGCATGGGCTTAAACCAGGGAAACTCATGTTTCCCCTGCGTGTAGCCCTTTCCCGGCGCTCGGGCGGACCAAGCCTTGACGAGATGCTTGCCATCCTTGGCAAAGAGGAGTCCATTCGTCGTGTCAGGATCCTGACCGAGGAACTATCCGGGAGCACAGAAAACCAATGAAGAAACTCTACACCCTTGATGACCTGGTCAGTCGCGACACCTTGGACGAGGGCGCGGACCAGCCTGCGCGCCTTGCCGTTATCGGTTGCCCCGTCGCGCATTCCCTGTCACCCCAACTCCATCAGGACGCCCTCAACGAATCCGAGAGTGGAGCTCGTTACATTCGGCTTGAGGTTCCTCCCGGAAGAGTAACCGAAGCACTCGAACGCCTTGCGGATCTTCAATTTGTTGGCGCGAATGTCACTGTTCCTCACAAGTTTGAGGCCCTCTCCGCCGCCGACGAAATTGATGATTCTGCCGCCATGCTTGGTGCGGCCAACACCATTCTTTTCGATGGCGATCGGAAACTTGCATTCAACACTGATGGACCCGGTTTCGTTCGGGCCATTCACGAAGAATTTCTTGTCGATGTGAAAGACCTCCGGATCATGGTGGTGGGATCCGGCGGAGGAGCAGGAAGAGCCATCGCAGCACAATGCGTACGGGAGGGGTGCGAAAAGCTGGTCCTTGTCAACCGGACCGTCGAAAAGGCGGAAGCCCTCGCCAAGGAGCTTGCCCCATATCTTGAGAGCGAGCGATTAGAGGGCCCCGGCGACCGCCTCAAGGTCTTTCCCCTCAGCTCTCCTGAAGTGATCACAGAGGCAGATCACATAGACCTTATTGTGAATACCACATCTGTGGGCCTCAAACGGTCTGATTCGTCACCGCTGCCGTCACCGTGCCTTCAGCCTCATCATCTGGTTTATGACACGATTTACAACCCGCCCCAGACACGCCTTTTACACGAGGCGGAGCGGATTGGGGCACGGGCAGCAAACGGTTGCTCGCTCCTGCTACATCAGGGAGTCCTTTCCTTTGAGCTCTGGTTTCCCGGAAAGCAGCCCTTAGCGACCATGCGCAGGTCTCTCAGAAACACTCTGGACCACCAATAGGCCTGCCGCTCAGGGAAGAACCCACTCTCCAGCCAGAAGTTCAACAATCTCAACCTGATTCTCCTTCAGGGTTCCATTACCCTTTCCCACCCGGATAACAGCACGGACATCTTCCTGGCGATCGAGAATAAAGTTTCCGAAATTAAACAATTCAAGGAGATCACGGTCAACGGGAGACCCGGAGGGCGCAAAGCCCCAAACCTGCTGCTCAGAGCCGGGGAGCATAACGAGAAACCACGATCTCAGCTCATCGACCTTGCTGTCATAATGAGGTTGCTTGTCGAGCGTGCAACGAACCATCACCTCGCCTCGCCCAACGGCCGAAGCAAGATCCGCCACTGGGACTTCCCCCCATCCGGTTGAGGCCGCCCAGTCCATCCTGAGACCTTCCGGAGAATTCACAAAGTAGGATCGAAAAGTGCTCTGATCCTTACGCAGGCCCTCCAGGATGAGGAATCCAGTATTGTTAGTGTCCGCGAGGGTCCATTTGAAAGTGCGAGGATCCGCGGTCATAAATTCTGAATCCCAACCCATCCCATGATTCGCGATTTCCCCCAGCGCAAAATCCTCCCGTCGAAAAACCAACTCCGGGACCTTTCCTCCTTCAGCTTGATTTAACCGGTCAAGGATATCGATCGCGCCCACGTAGTGGACATGTGGATTTTCCTCAAACCATGCCCTTGGGCCCGAGAAATCAAATTCATCCTCAGCTGACATGTTGAAGTTAAAGTTGAGCTGCCCCTCGGAAGCCGCCGTCGGTGGATCTTGGTTGATCAGGATAAATGCGGTGATGATAGCCAGGACGGGGACAACCAGCGCAAGAGCCCAAAGCACCATTCTTGCACCCAGCTTCCCCGACGGCGCACTCCCCCAGTTTTCATCAACAGCTTTGGCGTCACTTTTAGGATTCTTATCTTTTTTAATAGGAGCCATCTTCTCCCTCACGGGAATTGAACTCGCTCCTTCATCAGAGGCCTTCTCTACCCGGGCACCTCTCTTCTTCAGGAAAAGTGTCTGCCGTGAATTCCCCTTGCCCTTCGAGCCTTTCCCCACGACTCTCATGCCCTTGGGAAGATTACCCTGGGGGTCAATTGGCGGGAGAGATTTGTCAGCCATGAACTTGGATTGGAGCAAAAAGGATCCGGACTAAGAGCACAACTCCAATTCACTCTACCTTCTCGGATCCCAAACCAGGGCGTCTTTTCTCACGTTCAGAGGATCCTCTGCCTCCAGAGAAATTCTCTGGAAACGATCCTTCCCCGGCTACGGCAGACAACCAATTTGCAGCTAGAACCTTGTCAACCACCAGATAACGCTCGCCATCTTTGCTGGTTTCCCACCTCAACTGCACTCGGACCCTTCGAAGATTCTCAGGGTCCCGGTGCCAGAGGCGGGGGGCCCCTGGAAGTGTCCGGCTGGCATCGCGTTGAAAGATTTCATAGAAGCGCCTGCCACTCTCGGAGTCTCTCTCCACCACAACGGGAGGAGTATCCTGCTTCCACATCTCCTCAGGATTATCCCTGAGCTGATAGAACTTCAGGACCATGACGGGAGTTCCTTTCTGAACCCGGGTCGTGATTTGTCTGGCGAAAAGCCTGAACTCGCCCGGCTGGTTACCCCCCTCAACATCAGAGTAGAATAATGACCAGGATTGGGGAGAATGCCTTACTAGAGCCTCCCAATCGATCTTCCACCTGTTTCTCTCCCGGAGAAAGACCACCTCGCGCAAATAGGGCTTACTCTGTATCTTAATATCCGACCCTGCTCCCTGCTCTACCCGGAGAGACTCTATCCGGAACAGCGTTTCAATGATCGGATTACCACCGGGAACTCTGATCACATTGGCGCTCACCGGGATTAAGCTGCTTCCGGGTATTAAAGTCCACATCCTGCTCGAGCGGTAGTAACTTTGCATTTTCGGTGCAACGTCCGAGGAGTTACCGACAAACTGGGCGCGTCCAGCCCAGCTCGACTCAGCCAGATAAGAAAGTAAGGCCTTCCTGGCGGAGGGAAGCTCCTGGGCAAGGAATCGTCGCATTCCCTCTTCCATGGAAGCGACTATCTCCGCCTGCTTTTTACCCTCACTGGGGAGTTCCGAATCAGTGTCACCCATGCGAAACTTCACGCCGATAGCAATAAGCATTAGCAGGGCCGACCAACCCCCGAGATGCAGGAGAAGAGTGGAGGGATTAACCGTACGCTTCTTTGTGTTCCCTTGGAGATTCCCTCTCTTAGCGGAGGGCTCAGGACGACTTGGCTCTATTGGCAGGTCCGGTCCGGACCCCACACCAGAACCTTTCCCCAGCGGCGACCCGGGAGAAGTCCACTCTTGAGAGGTCTTACTGGTAGCGACATCCCGCTGCACCATTTTTCCGCCGGGTTCTGCTAGACGGTGACCCTCCACTCGGGGAGTGACTGCAATCGGCTTGCTGAACTCATGCCCACACTTTGCACAGGCCCGTTTGACATTGGCAGTCAATGGCACCAGTTCTCCACAGGCGGGACAGCGGAACAGTTCCATGGGTGACTCAGCCATGACTCGTGCCGAAGAGACTACATGCCATCAGGCCCTGCCTCCATCACTTTCGAGGGAGCCTCTTAAATCACGGGAAACCACTAGCCCCCGGAATGATCCATGAGGACAAACCAATCCGAATTAATGAATTCTACCAGTTCCAGCTGGTTGGCACGCGCTCCTTCAGGCCCTTTCTGGACCCTTACGGTTGCCCGGCCCATGGTTGAAGGGGTCAGTCGTAATGAGAAATGTCCCCTCATCCGCTTGTTCGCCTCACTTCCACGCCTGGCGAAAGCCCATATGAAATTACCGGCATCACGGTGATGAATCACATAACATTGGAATTCGAGTTCCGGAAATGCCGGGGGGTAGAAAGTCGAGGGCGTCACAATTCCGCGCATAAGCCGGGGATCGTTACCCCGGAGCTGACCCACCTCTCCCGGAAGCAACTCGCTGTAACCCTCGCTGGCTTCCCAGTCATATTTCAAACTTCCATCAGCTTCCGAGGTAAAATAAGCCACTGATGCCACATAGTCCTTATCCAGTCCCATCAGTATCAGGTAGGGATGCCCCATTAAAGTCGCAGCATTCAGCTGAAGCTTACTGACTGGATAATGTCCTCCTGAGGAGGGCCTGCGACCCGCCCATGACTTCCTCTTCTCCCAGGAATTCTTACCGCCCCGCAGGAGCTGGGCCTCTTCCAGACCTCCTCCAGAATGGGCCTCCTCCAAAACTTGACTTGCCATAGGCATGATCTCCGCCGCCCGGATCACCAAATCTGCAATAGGAATATTACTGATATCGTCACTAATCACCGCTCGCTGGGGCTCATCAATGCTGGTAGGCCTGACTGGATTATCAAAGCTCTGCACAAGAAAAAACACCACGACGCCAACACCCAGAATTCCAGCCAGAACCCACCACAATGAACCTGCATGAAGGCCAGTCCACGCCGCTTCACCTTGCAACTCCCACTCCGAGCGCTCTCCATGGTCTGTCTCAGATGCGATCGAGGAGAGGCGATTGGGCTGCACCGGCTCACCTGCTCTGGCCACCCAGCGCGGAACCTTCGCAGCAGTTTCCCCTGCGAGAACACTGGAAATGGACCCATCTTCAGAGGCACTCTCAGATCCTGTTCGGGCTAAGTCATCAAGCTCTGTTTCGAACAATGACTTTTCGTCCAGAGGAACCTTACTCTGAGGAAAGACCTCTCCGCTCATGGCATCTCCGCTCTTGTTGCTCCAGGCCGATTCCCGTCCCCGGGAGCTCCCCTGATATGTTCCTCCCGGCTCGCTCTTTTCAGGAAGAATAGTTTCCCGGTTGGGCCTCCGCGGCGGCGGATCAGGTTCTGTCAGATTCTGAGCCACAGGCGTGAACGTTAATGGGCTTAAAAAACCGGGCAACTTAATTCGCGTCCTCCAAGCTCTCGCTATCCCTCCGCAATCGCTTTTTCCACCAGCCGCGCAGCTAAAGCTTCAGTAGCCTGGTCCAAGCGCTCCACCGCTCCCTTCAGTAGGTTCGCCTCACCGGCAGTCAATCCCTCCTCGACGGCAAGTTCCGCCAACCTGATCTCCTCCAGCTCCTCTTTGCTCAGGACTGATCCGATTTCAGCAAGAGCAGCACGCACGGCAGGAAGGAGCTCCTCCGCCTTGAGCTGAGCCTCGGTAAATATCCTTGCGTTCATATCCTCAAACGCGTGCTCAACACTTTCCTCGACCATTTGCTCAACGGCCTCCTCGTTGACATCTACGGCGGCACTTTCAATACGGACGATGACGTCGTCTCCTGTGCCCTCCACGTCACGAGCAAGAACCTCGAGGATCCCATTTTCGTCCAGCGAAAGCTGTACTCCTACTCTGGCCTTTCCTCTTGGCGCACTCCTGAAAGAAAGGTCAAATTTTCCCAGCTCCCAGTTGTCCCGGGCGAGTTCCCTTTCCCCCTGTAATACCCGCACCCGCATCGAATCCTGACCATCTCTGGCATTGGTGAACATTTCCCCCACCTTGCAGGGAATAGTGGTATTGCGTGGAATCAGAACGTTCATCAATCCCCCGAGGGTCTCGATCCCAAGACTGAGCGGGGTAACGTCCAGGAGAAGAACCTCCCGCCACGTTCCCGCAATGATACCTGCCTGTATCGAGGCCCCCAATGCTACCGCCTCGTCAGGATGCTGAGAGCAATCCGGCTCTCGCTCAAAAACCGTTCCGGCCAGCTTTTGCACTACGGGTACTCGACTGCTACCTCCAACCATTACGACTGCCTCGACTTCTTCAGGCTCCATCGCTGCATCGACAAGGACCTCTCTACAAATCCTTTCCATTCTAGAGAGAAGAGGCCCCATCACGCGCTCGAGATCGTCCCGGGTTACTTCCACCTCGAGACTTTGTACTCCGTCATAAAACGGCAACCGAAAGACTGCATGATCCTCCATAGAGAGCTCACGCTTGACTCGCTCTGCCTCCCGCGCCAGCCGGTCACTATCAATCTCCAGATCTTCCAAGGCGGCTCCCACCAACCCTGACCCCTGCCTCACCAGCTCAAGAATGAGCGCATCTATATCATCTCCTCCCAGCCGGGTATCCCCACCCGTGGCAAGAACCTCAAACACTCCCTCGCGCAGCTCCAGAATCGAGACATCGAATGTTCCCCCTCCAAGATCGAATACGGCGACGCGGGCACTCTCCCCGAGCCTGTTCATTCCATACGCCAGAGCCGCCGCGGTAGGCTCTGCCACCAACCTAAGAACCTCCAACCCTGCCTCTTCGCCAGCCTGCTTGGTAGCCTCCCTCTGTGCGTTATTAAAGTATGCTGGAACGGTTATGACCGCTTTCCTGACTTCCCGCTCCAAACGGTATTCCGCAATACGCTTCAATTCACTAAGTAAGACCCGGCTCACCTCTACCGGTGTCCGAGGCCCCTCCGAAGTCTCGAACGCAATTCCTCCAGCGGAGCCGCGTGCCAGGGGAAGGCCCGCTTCGATATGCTCTCCGAAGCGAACTCCTATCTGACGCTTTGCGCTACGTACCAGCCGGCCCGCAGGGCTCTCTCGCAGCGCAGGACGCCCCACCTTCACTCCCTCGGGACCGAACCATACGACACTTGGCGTCAACCGCTCACCCCCTTCATCGGCCAATAGAATGGGGAAACCTGCCTCCACGATCCCCACTGCCGAATAGGTGGTTCCAAGATCAATCCCTATCACAGGCTCAGCCATGGCCCGCAAACTGACCGGGCTACCCTCGAATGCAAGCTCACAAGGCCCTTACCAGCACCCTGCCTTAGCCCAAGCCGCCCTCAACTGCGCCTCCCACCTCTCAAGAAAGGACAGGGACCGGACAACCTCCATCGCTTCTTCCCGGATCTCGCAAGGCTCACTTTGATCGAACCGTTTAAAACCGGATACGATCTCAGCAATGGCATTCTCAAGCTCACCACGCGCCTCGGCAATCCGCGGCTGGAGGGCTATCCCCTCAGCTTCAGCAACCGATCGCACCAATGTTGAGCGAGCTTCCCGGTGGCGCTCCGCAATCTCACTGGCTGCCCGGAGCAGCTCATTGATCGGGTCAAAACGCTCCTCTACAGCTGGTGGCAGGCTTCCATCCTCAACCACCGTAATCCCGGAGAGTTCCAGCCAGTGACGCAATCGTCGTGCAGGACTGGTGAGAGACTTATATGCCTCCGTCACGGCATCGAAACCTTTCGCTGTTCCTCCCGCATCCGGATGGGCCTCCTGGCATCTCCCATCATAATGGGTCCGTAGAGTTTCGGGCGAAAGATCAAGCTGCCTCTCTATCCCCAAGGCCTCGAAGTGATCACTAATCGTAGCCATCAGGCCGCAAAGCTCTCCCCACAGGAGCAGGTCACCACTGCGTTGGGGTTGCTAACCTTAAACCCCCCATGTTGGAGATCAGCTGAGAAGTCCAGTTCACTTCCTCCAACAAAAAGCGCGCTTTTGGGATCGATCACCACATTTACATCATTCGATTCCACGAGGATATCCCGATCGAGAGGACCATCTACAAGGTCCATCTGATACTGTAGACCACTGCAACCTCCACCGATCACCTTGATACGAAGAGCCCCATTCGGACGGCCTTGGCGGTCAAGTAAAGTTCGTAACTGCTTCGAAGCTCCATCTTCGACCGCGATCAGTTTTTCCGTTCCTACAGTGATTCTCGGCTCCCCCATCGTCTTCGTATCTCCAACATCTTAAAGCGATCCAGGCAACATCGTAATAAAATTGTGCCCGAACCGGGGACCTGTAACAGGGCTGGCGATACCACCCATCTTCAATCAAGAAGAGCCCGCATATTACCGAAGAAGTCACTCACGTCATCGTCATCCGCAAGGGCGTTCATCTCCTCCGTATAATCCCGTTCCAAAATCCAATCCGCGTCTAACTCTGCCAGAAAGGAACTGGGATCACATCTCACCTGGTCACCATACTTTATCCTCAGGGAACAGTAACTGAGGTAGAGATTCTGCCGCGCTCTGGTGATTCCCACATAGAGCAGGCGACGCTCCTCATCCTGAGTCCCCTCCTCCTTACTTCGCCAGTGGGGCAGCACTCCCTCTTCCAACCCCACGAGAAAGACTACCGGAAACTCAAGCCCCTTGGAGGCATGAAGGGTAATGAGGGTAACTCCGGATTTTTTCTCCAACTCTTCCTCCTCCGGCTCCGCATCAAGGGCCGCATCATCAAGGAACTGCTGGATCGTCCTCCCCTTCCTAAGCGCATCCCCTAACGCGGAACCCACCTCCGCCACGGCCTCTCCTCTTTGCTCCCGCTCCTCATCCGTACGGCACGAACGCATCAGCCATGGGGTATAATCAATCTCCTTGAGGAATTCGCTGAGAGCCTCTCCAGTCCTGCCCGCTGTGATCTGTGGCGAAAAAGTTTCAAGGAGCTCAACAAAATTCCGGATTGATCCGCTTCCCTTACCCGAGAGCTGGCTCGTAAAGGAGGTATCTTTCATGGCCTCCCACCCGCTCATTCCGTGCTCGCGGCAGTGTTCGAGTAACAGCATTGCGGTGTTGGATCCGATTCCCCGGGGAGGGGTATTCAGGATCCGCAGTAGGGACACGTCGGCCCGGGGGTTGGCCAGAACCTGAAGATAGGCGAGAACGTCACGAACCTCCCTGCGATCATAAAAACTCTGGGCTCCAACCAGTCGATAAGGAATCTCCTCCTGTCGGAAGACCTGCTCGACTTTCCGGATGTGAGTATTGGTCCGGAAGAGAACCGCAAAATCCTCCCAACGCCCATTGTCCCTCGCTCGGGTACGGCGGATTTCCTTTGCCATCCAGAGAGCCTCCTCCTCATCCCCGGGCAAAGCCATCAGGGTCACTTTGTCCCCTCCCTTGATGGTCGCCCGCAGGGTCTTTTCATGCCGCGAAGGGCTGTTACTGATGAGTTCGTTGGCCACGCTCAGGATGGCCTCCGTACTACGGTAGTTATTCTCGAGACGGACAATCTTAGGATTAGGGAAAAAGTGTCCAAACTGCAGGATATTACTCACTTGGGCCCCTCTCCATCCATAGATGCTCTGGTCATCGTCTCCGACCACACAGATATTGTGAGGCGGACCTACCAGCTGCATCAGCAGATCCATTTGCAGCCCGTTGGTATCCTGAAACTCGTCTACCGTCACATAGCGGAAGCGCTCCCTCCAGAAATCGCGGGCCTCCCTGTGCTCCCGGAGAACCTGCTCTGCCAGCACGAGCAGATCGTCGAAGTCGAGTGCATTGCGAGCCCTGAGCTCTCGCTGATAACTCATCGCCACCGTTCGAACAAGATCATCAGGAATCTCCCCAAGTGACATCCCGGCGTTCTTCTGACGGGAGACTGCCGCAGTGATGTCCCACGGCTTGATCTTCTCCTTCGCCCCCCCGTGCTGGACGATGAGCTGCTTGACCAAGCCGTCCCGGTCGCCTCCTGCAGCAATACTAAAGTTGGTGTTGTAGCCCAATAACCCGGCATGCACTCGCAGGATCCGCACGCAGAGGGAGTGGAAAGTGCACACCGTCATTTCCTCCGCTGCTTTTCGCCGGACCATCTCTCCTACCCGCTCCCGCATCTCGCAGGCGGCCTTGTTGGTGAAGGTCACCGCAAGAATGTTCCGGGGGTCCACACCCCTCTCCAGTAGATTCGCAATGCGAACGATCACGGTTCTGGTCTTACCCGTTCCCGCGCCAGCAAGGATAAGAACCGGTCCCTCAGTGCTTTGCACCGCCTCGGCCTGCGCCTCGTTCAACCCTGCCACTATCGTTCCCCCACCCATTTCGTATGGCACGACACCCTACGAAAGCTGCGCGTCGGGAAAAGGCGAATATCAACTGCGAAGGCGAATTCTTCTGGCGAGCCGGCCGCAATTGTCCTGCCGCACTGCCCCACTCTTCTTGCGCTCCCGGTGAACAGGGATTATATTTCCCGTACCGAAAGAATCTTTTCCTCCAGAATCATGTTTGAGAGCTACCAGAACCCTTACGTCGTGGCCGCCGCTCCCGTGGACGTCCGCGCCACCTTTATTCGCCGGACCTATGGACACCTCGCCGCTGCCGTCGGGGCCTTCATCCTGATCGAGCTTGCCCTCTTCCAGATTCCTGACATCGACTCCAAGGTGATGGGGATTCTGGCAAAAAGTCCCTACAGTATGCTCTTCGTCCTCGGCGGATTCATGCTGGCCTCCTACCTGGCCAACAAATGGGCCCTGACCTCTACCAGCAAGGGAATGCAATATGCGGGTCTTGGCCTCTTCGTGATAGCCGAGGCTGTCGTGTTTCTTCCCATTCTCCTCGTCGCGGCCAGCCCCCGATTCCTCAATGCTCCGGATCTGATCGGACAGGCCGGAATGATCACAGCTGCCATGTTTGCCGGATTGACCTTTATTGCCTTCTCCACCAAGAAGGACTTCTCCTTCCTCGGGGGGATCATCAAGGTCGGCTTCCTCGTAGCCGTCGTCACCATCGTGCTCTCCTTCTTCATGGGCTTCAGCCTCGGCCTTTTCTTCTCGGGCGCGATGGTCCTTCTCGCTGCCGCCTCTATTCTCTGGAGCACCAGCAACATCATCCACCACTACGGCACCGAGCAATATGTTGCCGCCTCGCTCGGCCTCTTTGCCAGCGTGGCGATGCTCTTCTTCTACGTCCTGAGAATTCTCATGATCCTCCGGGGCAGCGACTAGATCCTCCCCCTAACGGACACAACAGATGCTAGCGTCGGCGGGGTCCCCTGCCGGCGTTTTGCGTTGGCCACCCGCGGGGCCAGCTCTTCCCCGACGGCACCTAGCCTCAGGGCTCCTCCCGGCTTTACGCGGACGCCTCCCTAGCCCGCCGCGCAGCCTTGAAGGAGCGGATCGCCATCACGGTGAAAAGCAGGCAAATCGCGGTCATGATGGCAATTAACACCGGTCCTGGCCCAGTGAGTTCTCCCTTGATCACAGTGGGGATCAAGCGTCCCAGACCAGCGAGGGCTCCCAGAGCGGAGAACAAAACCGCGATATGCATCCCCGCCATGGTGCTCTTCAAGGCCACCAACCCCCCAAGGAGCATCGGCACCCCGACAAAAGCCGGAATCAGCGCGGTAACCGACTGCTTACTGGCCCCGATGGCCTCCCAGCCCAGATACCCTAACAAGCCCAGAACGATGAGAGCCCCCGAAGACAAGAAACAGAGATTGCGCATGGGAACAGCCTACCCTGCAAACGAGCAGGGTCAAGAGGGGTGCCCGCTTTGCCCCAATCTGATCTTTATCGACCAGTTTTGTAGATGAAAAGCTCCACATCCTCCCACTGACCGATAAGGCCCCGTGCCTCTTCTTCCCCGAGGACCGAGCACGCCGTGGAAAGAGCATCGGCAAGCCAGGCCTCAGGAGCGGTCACTGCCACGACCTTCCGGGCCTCCACACAGTCCCCGCTACGCGGATCTATGATATGATTCCGGCGATCTCCTGTTCCAAAGTAAAGCCCGGCCCCCGAGGAGACCGCGAGCGCGCGATCCCGCAAGGCGATCTCCTCTCCCTCCACGCCCCGGAGACCCACAATCCAGTCCCTTCCAGAGGGCTGAGTCCCGAGGCCGTAGAATTCACCAAGATTCACGAGGCAGTGCTGCGCGCCTCCATCACGTAGGATCTTGGCCGCCCGATCAGTGATCCATCCCTGCGAAAGGCCATTCAAGGTCAGGGCCATTCCCTCCCGGCCAAAGCTCAACTCCTCCTCGCCGCAACGCACCTGCCGGAAGTCCACCTTCTCCAGGAACTGCGCTTGTGCTTCGGGATCGATAGCTCCGGTAGTTTCAACCGTCTCACGTAACCAGGTCCAATAGGGCTGGATAGTGGGATCAAAGGCTCCTCCCGAGCGTTCCGCGACAAGGAGGGCCTTACGCACAAGGTCCACAAGTTCCGGGGGAGGATTGTCAAGGCGTCCCGTCCGATTAAGACGAGAAAGAGGCGAGTCGGGTAGATAGAGAGAAAAGAGTTTCTCCAGCCTCTGCATCTCCAACTCGCAGTTCCTGATCAAAGGCTCCGCAACTGCTGGCGGCATTGCGTGCACCGCCATGTCCACATCAGAATTGAACAGGACCCCTCGCCAGCGGGTGACTTCTTCCCTTACCCCTCGCTGACATCCATTTCCAAGGAGAGACGCCGCACCCGTTGCTGAAAGAAGAGAGAGACACCGGCGGCGATTCATGGATTTGGATCATTTCCTCCTGAACAGGAGGCGGATCCCGAGCACCGTAAGAACGAGAACCGCTACCCCGCTCAGATCGACAAGGAAGCGCCCAACCGTTCCAAAAAGGCTTCCACTGTGCAAATCCGTAATCACCCGTGACCACGTAAATTCGGAGTCCTCCACCAGAATTTGCTGCAGCGAAGCCCTTTTCTGGGGACTCTCCTCCAGAATGCTCCACACAACTGGAACCTCCGCAGGTCCTGTCTCGAATTCAAGAAACCCTTCCCCAAAAACATGTTGTCCAAGGGCCGTTTCTAGATGGACTCGGTTGGAGGCATCGAGCCCGACTTTCCCCAGAGGAACAGCTGGGAGAGACTCTTCCCCGAGTCGATCAAGATAAAGCCCCTGCGAATCGTAGATAAACATTTCTTCCTCCGTCGCAATCACCAGCTCACCAGGCAGAGCCACAGCGCCGATGAGAGTTCCGCTCTCACTAAGAAGGCGGTCGTCTATGAAGATCTCCCCATCCCACCCCGAGATCGTGAATCGGCCCGCCTTTGTCACTGAAGGGATACCTTCTGGGATCTGGTTGTAGCGCTTCAACAACCATGCTGAACTCACTTTTTTCTCGGTGAGTCCGAGCCGTTCTCCATGCTGGAGAAGGAGTCCGCTGACCACAAGCCACAGGAGAGGGAGCGCGAACACCGCCCCAAGAAACCGGTGCCACCGACGGTGCCACTTCCGTGGCCGCGAATTTTGGCCCTCCCCTCTGGACCGGTCATCACCCATTTCTACTTACTTGTGACGGACCTGGTCCAAGTAGAGGGCCACCCGTCCCATTTCCATCATGGCACGAGTGGATAGAGTCGCGCCCGCAATATTGTTCACCCGCCGGCTCAGCTTTCCACTGGCCCCGAGCACCGCGCCTTTGAACTGGTTGGTAAACGAGGTTCGTCGCACTTCTGCTCCAATCGTCTCGCGATAAATCAGCATTTTTACATGCTCGATCTTCCCCTTATTCACTACATACCCAGTAGTGATTGGGCGTGTCTTTCCGATTTCGTCCAGAATCACAACCATCTTCCCTTTATGTGTCCAGTAACGGACTCTCGCAGGGCGGTATTCATGCCCCATGAGCCGCCTGATCTTGCTCTGGTGCGACGACGTCAGAGTCAGGTATTTGCTCGTCGGTATCTGTCCCCCACAGGCCGAGCGGATGAAATCCGAAGGTTTTTGGTATACCGTTGTTCCCGCCTGCGCGATTCCAGAAGCCGCAATCAAAAGGATGATGGTGAGGAGGTGGTGCATTGGATGCAATTGAGATCCGTTATCAATAGGATACGAAAAGCGCTGGCCCGCGCAAGTTTTAAGAGTAGCAAACGGTATTTCCCGACAAAGCTGGACTCATTTTTTCAACCCAACTCCGTAAACCGTAGCCGCCGCCAACCCGTGAGGGATGGCGGCGACCAGAGTTATGAGTATGAATACGCGTAGCGATCCACGCAGTAATCAAAGTTTAGAAGCTGTATCCAACCCCGAGGTTGATGGACTCAGCGCCACCGGCGTCATTATAATCAGCTTTGAAGACAACGTTGTCGATAGGCCAGTAATTCACACCGACGGTGACCACGTCGGTGGTGTCACCGGTGTAATCCTGGTATTCAGCGTAGCGAGCAAAGACTCCCAAGTTGTCGCTGATCTTGTAGGAAGGCTCAATGAAGTAACCCCACTGCTCATCAGCGCCAGCTGCTGCAGCGGCTGCACCGCCGATGTCCCAGCTGGACACAAGGCCACGAAGGCGGAAGTCGCCCATGTTCGCGTCAAGAGTGGCGCCCAGAAGAGTGGCGTCAGCTCCGTCTCTTCCCTGAGTGATATCACTCTGATACTGAGCGAAACCAGCAACCTGGAAACCGTTGCCACTGTAGGTGACGCGACCAGTGACGGCAGCATCCTCTGCAGGTGCTTCAGCGACCTTCTTACGTCCGCTACGGATCTTGTAACTATCAGGAACTGACAGTCCGGAGTGAACTGCAACGTCCCATTTGATTGACTCGGCACTCCCGCTCAGGCCAAGACCAGCCTCCCACCACGTGGTGGGAATGATGTTCTTCTCGACCGGATTCCGCTCCACACCGTAAAAGGTGTCGGGCTCATGAGTCTCGTTAAGCGTTCCTACAGGCAGGAGGAAGAGACCAGCCTTCAAACTTGTTCCCCCGTCCATTGCGATGTCAATGTAGGCCTGCTCGAGCTCGACTTCACCGGGCTTGCCCTCTCCCGCAAGGGAGTGCTCAAGCTCAAATTCAGAATACAAGGCGATCTTGTCACTGAAGCGGTGGTTGACGAAGAGAACCCAACGGTGGAAATCAATCTCGTTGTCGTCGTCTTCGTTCAGATTCAGGTGCAACTCGCCATATCCACCGATAGAGGTGTTCTGGAACCAGTCGCTTCCAACGCTGCCGTTGTTGTAAGCAGCGTCGAGGTCCTCGTGATCTTTCGCAGCCACTTGCGCGGCAGACGCCAGAATTCCAAGGCCAAGGATGAGAGACCCGGAGGTCCGTCTGATGGTAGTAGCTGTCATTCTCTGTTTTTGGAGTTAGTGCCTTAAAGGTGTGTGTAATTACGTTTTTCTTAAGGGCGCGGCCGTTTTATCGATAATGGGTCTCAACAGCAATAAGTTTTCCTCATCTAGCTCAGAATTTTTTAACTCATTGAATATTAGATATTTAAGCTATTCTTTCTTCTTTTTTGAGACCCTATCTTCTTGAGATCGCCTAGGAAACAAGCCCTCACTGCGTTCCATGATCCCTGCGGCACCCCTCTTAGACTCTCCAGCAGGCGAGCCGGAATTCTCATCAATACGCCCATAGGAGCTTCTTTCGCTTTTCGCTCCGCCAGCCCGAGCTCAGGGTGAGGGCATGCTCCGCCTCCTCATTCTCATCCTGTGCGCAAACAGCCTCAGTTCACCCTCTCAGGCGCAAGATCGGACCGCCCTCCGGCAGGGAGGGTATTTTAAACCCGCAGCAGCGCTCCTCGAACTGGAAAGAATTACCTCCAAGGTCCCCGACCTCGCTGCATGGACCAAACGCCGTGCAAGCGTGCGCGCAGGCATCCTTGAGGGGGCTGGCCTTCACCCCCTCCCAAAGAAAACCCCACTCAACCCCCTCCGTCATTCAAAGCGCATGCACGATGGATACACGGTTGAAAACGTGGCACTTGAAACCGCACCCGGACTTTTCCTTTGCGGAAATCTCTACCTCCCCTCCGGGCAGCAGAAAAACATGGCGGCGGTTCTTTGTCCTCACGGTCACGCCCGGGACCCCGCCTATGCGAAAGAGGGGAGGCTGCGACCGGAGATGCAATACCGTTGTGCTACCCTTGCGAGGATGGGTGCCGCCGTTTTTTCCTACGATATGATCGGCTACTCGGACTCACGTAAATTGGGATGGAATCACAATCACGGAAAGCAGGTCCTCGGTTTGCAGTGCTGGAACAGCATCCGCGCTCTTGACTTCATTCTTTCCCTGCCGGGAGTGGACTCCACCAGAGTCGGAGTCACCGGCGCCTCGGGAGGAGGCACCCAAACCTTCCTCCTGACTGCTCTTGATGACCGGGTCACTGTCTCCGCTCCCTGTGTCATGGTATCAGCGCATTTCTTCGGTGGGTGCGCCTGTGAGAGCGGGGTTCCGATCCACGTGCGTCCATCTCACATCACCAATAATACCGAAATCGCAGCGCTTTGCGCCCCGAGGCCGATGTTACTCATTTCGTGCGGGGGCGACTGGACCTCTCATACGCCCCAGGTCGAATTCCCTTTTGTACGACGTATCTACGGAATGTATGGCCGGAGTAATCTTGTGGAAAACGCTCACCTTCCAGATGAGGGCCACGACTACGGAGCCTCCAAGCGGCAGGCGATGTATCGGTTCTTCGAAAAACACCTCAAGTTGTCGCAGGGACTGCAGTGGAAGAACCGGGAGGATGCGACCATGAACGAGTCCACAGTGCTACTGGAGTCTCATCAAACCCTGCAGGTCTTCACCGAAAAGCATCCTGTTCCCCCGCATGCCCTCAAACCAAACTCACCTGTAACCTTCTCCCGCTAGGCGACCGTTACCTCCCCTGAAAAGAAGCGGTCTACCCTGAGGCTTCCCATAAAGGGCAGGCTCCTCGCCTGAGGGTCATGGCCGATTTAACTAGACATCACGGGTCCTCCCGGCCTGAAGAATTCATGCTCAGCGGCAAATCCTTACTCATCACCGGCGGAACTGGTTCCCAAGGAAAAGAATTGACCAGAACCATCCTATGAGTTGACCAAATCCCAGACGACATCCCGCATATGTCGTCGCTCCCTCTTTGCCTCGGCTGATATCAAGACTGGTGAAGCCCTTACCGTACAGAACGTGCGCTCCGTCCGACCGGGCAATGGACTCGCCCCCAAACACCTTCCGGAGGTCCTGAGGAAAAAGGCTACTCAGGACATCCCTCTGGGCACGCCCCTCGATTGGGACTTACTCGACTGAGGACACCTCAACACCCCTGCCCCCGAAACCGCTCCGTGCTATTTGCCGGACCCCTTCCAGTCCCGCCAGAGCCACCGCATGGTCTCTGGAAAAATTGCTCCTCCGTGCTTCCCACTGTGCCCCCCTTCGCCCCAGACCGTCTTGAAGTCATACTTACGAAACAGGAGAGCCTTCTCCATCTGAAGATTACTCAACCACCAGTTCCCATGGGCGTTATCCAAATCGTTGGAACCATCCTGCAGGAACAC
>Ga0115011_10000578_pt1 | contig 29217 bp, 17 predicted proteins | sample TroAtlMetagenome_2_FD_88705 | JGI IMG/M metagenome (GOLD analysis project Ga0115011, IMG submission 88705) | Marine eukaryotic phytoplankton communities from Atlantic Ocean - Tropical Atlantic ANT8 Metagenome | ecosystem: Environmental > Aquatic > Marine > Oceanic | place: Tropical Atlantic...
ACATAGTTCCTTATGTTCGGCAAACGACACTCAATCGCGAGTTGATTCACCAGAGCCGCCCCATTCGAACTCCCAATGATACTAAAATTTTCCCGTTGGACGTTATCGCATTCCGACACCTTCTTGATGATCTCCTCAATGAACCCACGGTCATCGGCCTTGGAGCGCTCAGAAACAATATTCCAACCTCTGGAATAGCCCTCCGGACATATCACGATGTAGTGCCTTGCCATTCCCCTGTGACGCCGCATGAATCCCTTGAAGGCTCCCCGTGCGTTCCCTCCTCCACCATGCAGGAAAATGACCACAGGGCGTTTCCCCTTCCTTCCCTCGGGAACGGAAACAACATAAAGCCGCTCAAAAGAACGCTCCTGCTCCCATGACTGTGAAATCTTATATTCTCCTGACTTTAGGTCTTCGGCGTTCAGCACACCGAAGCCTGTCAGACTGAGAGCAGAAAGAGTGAGAATCAAAAACTTCATCCCGGAAACCTGTAGAGGCTAGCCCCTTCCGCGTCTACTGAAGAAAACTCGCGCCCCCTATTTTATCTTTGTCCAGTGAGCTTCGATGGTGACATCGTCGGAGGGCATCAGGAACCTGATTTGCTCAAGATGGGGTTGCGTCAGCGCAATAGGACCATCAGCGGTCCAGTGCAGGACTTCCCGTGCCCGAGGACTCTCAGGATCGGAGACGGTCACCGTAACCAATTGTCCCGCCTGTGGTTGCAGGGGCGCGGCTACTCCCCCCCTGACCGTCAACTTAGGCTTCCTTTTATAGATCGCAGTCATTTGAGCGTCCGCCGCATCCACTGTGAACAGAGGCCTTCGGCTCTCAGGATCACTGAATGTTCCCCCGGAAGCCACCCATTTCACAAAGGGACGCTCACCCTGTTTTTCTGGCGCGGTCACCCGAATGACACTCCCAGGCTCAAAGAATCCATACTTGCTGGTATCACCGAGAAACGGTCGCTTCCCACTAACTACTTCCATGATTACTCCTCCACTCAGCTCCACGCAATAGTTGAAGGGAGTGCCGTAAGTCTGGGAGAGCATCCATGCCATTCGCATACTGAAAGCCTCCTTGTCGTTCCCCGGCGGACGACTGATATGGCCTCTCCCGGGAATCATTGTAAATCTTCCATACCCACCACAATCGAGGTGATTCTGGTAGAGGGGGATCTGCTCCGAGATTCTTGAGACATGGTCAAGCGGGCAGTGAAGGACCCACACCGCGGTTTTCAACGTTCGGCACGTCTCCGCTGTAGTCCCTCGCTGGACTTCTTTACAGCCCCAAGCCCCCAGGGGCATCATGGCAGCGATCTGATACCCTTCCCCGTGCTCATCCGCACATCCGATTTTCCAAGTCCCCTGCCCTCCCATGCTGAAGCCCGTGACATAAAGCCGCTTTTCATCGATATTGACCTTGGTCTTCAGATGGTCGATCAACCGCTTGAATTGAGCTGGATTCCACCGCGCTATCGGTTTCACAGGTGCCACGTGCAGGTAGCCAAACTGCCCCACTGCATTGCCACTGTAACCCGCATCAGACCATCTCTCGTTATCGAGGAGCCGCTGTGAGACCATGTTGCGCTTCCCCTGATCTGGGTGGTAACGCCCCTTGCCTCCACCATGGAGATAAAAAACGACAGGATAGGAACGATCCATCTTGTAGTCCTTGGGGACCCACAAAGAATACTGATAAGTATCTTTCGGTACCATCCCTCCCTCGTGGGTGTAATTGTGCTGAACACCCGGGGTGTAGGCGGAAGCTGGAACACCAACTAAGAACAGAATACCTCCAAGGGCATAAAGCGTCGCGATAAGAGAACGAGCAATCACGGCCGCAGAAAACTATACTGGGATCCCGATGACAAGGCTCACGATTCCCCAACTACGCCCTTCTACTGTCGACAAAAAATAATCGCGATATTGAATACCTTTCGTGCTCAGGTCCACCCCTCCCTCGTTACTCCTTTCATTTGTCATTACGCTGATGACAACCTCCTTCCTCTATGCCGCCTGGCAGAACGATACCGTTCTCATACAAAAAGAGGGCACCTCCACGGTGGTGAAACATCCCGGAGGCAACAAAATCCTCTTTAAGGATACCGATCCCCAATTAGCCATCGAATGGGGTCTCAAGACCGTAACCAACACCGTTATTCTCGGTGGTGAATACGTCGTCTCTGATCGAATCGATATCCCTCGCCCGGGAGTGACCTTGATTGTTGACCAGCGCGCGACCCTCAGACTGAACCCCGAAAGCACGCACACAACGATCGATTTCAAGTCCCGGAATGCAGGTTACTGGCAGATGCTCCCCATGATCTACAACAAGGGCCATGATGACGTCCGCATCCTGATGTTTGGCACTCTGGAGAAATGGAAAATCGAAAATAGAGACAACGGGAAGCAGACCCTTCCCATCATGTTCGATGGACGCAACGAGAAAGGAATCTGTGGATTATCAGGCGGGGTAATGATGGTTACCGGCCACGCCACCGACTCCCTCTGGTTAGTGGACTCCGCAAGGGTTCACGTGCCCGTTATCGCACTGGACACCAATCCCGGAGCCTCCCTTGTTCTAGAAGGATGTGAGGATTGCCATCTCGGACTGATCGCAAGTATTTCCCCAACCAGAGGTGGCAACACAGCGGAGACGATTGACCTCAATTCCCGTAATATTGACATCACTATCGAGCGCCTGGTCGGAGAACGTTCTCAGGAAATTATCGATTGCAACGAGAGTCATGTGATCGTGGAGGACGTTATTTCCATAGGCTCTCCCCGCAAGATGTTCGGCCGGGGTCCGGTCTCCGGCCCACGTTATACCGATCGCCGATCATTCGGATCACGCTCACTGGATGTCCGTAACGCAACGGTCCTCGAGAATGCCGTGGGCTCCCGGCTGATCCACGAAGTCCCCCAGCTTCCTGATGCCCTGCCGGCATTCACAGTTCAAACCACTGTCGAAGTTACTCTTACCAACAACCAGAAGAAGCTTTACAACCGAAAAGCAGCCTTCGACCTGCGCGATCAAACCAACCGCCAGTGAGCAGCCCCCGTCTCTCCCAACTCACGTCTCGACTCCAAATTCTTCACACTCTCTTTTCCGCTCCCGTCGAATCTCCAAAACTTAATTCTGTGAGGCCAACTTCCTCCAGCATCCGCACAAAGAGATTGTTCAGGGGCACATCTCCTACGTCCAAGTGGCGACCGGTGTGAAATTTTCCTCCCGCATTCCCTGCGACTACGATTGGAAGATCGTCGTGAGTATGCCAGTGCCCATCCGAGAGACCACTTCCCCACACTACCATCGAGTTGTGCAGGAGTGAGTTCCCATCGACATCCTTTGCTTCCTTCATGCGATCGAGGAAGTAGGCTAACTCCTCGCTGTAAAAGCGATCGATCTGGCTTACCAGCTCCATCTTTCCAGCGTCTTTACCATGATGAGAAAGGTCATGGTGACCACCGCTCACACCAATGTCACGGAAACTTCGATTGCTCCCGTCGTGTCCGAGGAGAAAACTTACCACTCGAGTAGAATCGCTCTGGAAAGCGAGGAGCATCATGTCGAAGAGGATTCGGATATGCTCCCGGTAATCCCGGGGAGTTCCATCCGGCGCGGGCCGACCCGGATCAGCAGGAGGACCCAATCGTTCCACCCGCTCGATGCGCTGTTCAACCTCGCGCACTCCGGTGAGATACTCGTCGAGCTTCTCACGATCCTTGTGCCCAAGACGCTGCCCCATCCTCCGGGCTGAGTCCTGCACAAAATCGAGTATCGATTTCTGCTCCGCGTGTCTTCGGGCTGCATTGGCAACACGCTCTTTGGGACTCCCTATCCCATAAATACGCTCGAAGACCGCGCGTGGATTTGATTCCGGAGTAGCGGGTAGATGCTCGGATCGCCAGGAGATATTATACTGGTAGGCGCAGGAATACCCCGCGTCACAGGCGCCGGTATTACGCACTCTTTCGCAGGTTAATTCCAGAGAGGGCATCCGGGTCTCGGCCGAGAGAAAGCGAGCCGCAAGCTGGTCGGCGGAAGTTCCAACCCTCAAGTTGGCCCCCGAGGTTCGCAGGGGGCGCGCCCCGGTTAAGAAGGTCGCATTCGCTCGCGCATGGTCTCCGGCCCCATCCTTTCCCGGATTTCCCTCCACCTGCGCAAATCCCTTCACGATCTGCAAATCGTTCCGGAAGTTTTCCAGAGGAGCCATGCTCTCATTAAACTTGAATTCTGCCCCGAATCCCTCCGGCCGCCACTTGTCCATAATCACCCCATTGGGGACATAAAGATAGGCTGTGCGAAGCGGAGCTCCGGTTGCGGTAAGGCCCCGTGAACCCGCCTTAGGCAGGGTAGCTGCACCGGCCAAGGAGGTCATTCCGGGGAGGGTAATACAGGCACCCAGACCGCGCAAAAAAGTCCGGCGGCCGATCTGTTCGCGGGGAAAACTCATCGTGAAAACAAAGCTCGGTGATCATCCGCCCTCTGGGATCAACAATCAAGGGGATTTCCCCGCCCAAAGGAGTGATCTTCTCCTCATAATTTCACACTCTGGGCTCCACATGAAATCGGGTGTCTCAAACTGCGGTGCACCTGAAACCGTTTGGGACCTTGACACACGGTTTTGTCTCGAAGTTGGCCCTTCGATTTTGTCCCCATCCGCCCCCTCAATCGGCCCGTTTCATTTGAAACGGTACACTCTCCACCACCCCATAGACAAAATTGCGCAGTCCGCCCCCCGCTGCCTCAGCCTGCTTAATGATCCCGTCCACGGCTGGTGCATCGTAGTATTCAACTCCCCGACCCACCGCATAGGTAAGCAGCTTTTCGGTAAGGCACCGGTAAAAGTCTGTCTTTCGTGGCCCTACCAGCACTTCCCGAAGGCCTCCCACACCTACAAACTTCTCTCCCGTCACAAGTGCCCCAGAGCTCTCGAACTGATCTCCCTCTCGCCATTGTCCTAGGGCATTGTAACGCTCAAGAGCCAGACCGATCGGGTCCAATCTTGCGTGACATGAATGGCAGAGAGGCTCGGAACGGTGATGCTCCATCAACTCCTCTACGGTAGCATCCTCACCCAGTTTCTCCTTAGCATTTTCAAGAGCGGGAATGTTGGGTGGCGGTGGGGGTGGTGGAACGCCAAGGAGGTTGTCCAGCACATAGAGCCCCCGCTTGACCGGAGAGGTGCGGTCCGGGTTAGACGTGGTGAGCAGAAAACTTCCCTGGGTCAGCAGTCCTCCCTGCCGCGAATGACCCTCCAAGCTCACCTTGCGAAACTCCTTCCCCTCGAATCCTGCTACCCCGTAAAATGTGGCGAGCCGATCGTTAAGAAATGCATAATCTGCGGTAATCAACTCTACCGCGGGGCGGTTCTCCCTCAGGATGTGCGCAAAGAAGAGCTGGGTCTCCCGCATCATGTCCTGCCGTGTGTAAAGATTGAAGATCTGGCGGGCCCGGTTTCCATCCTTGATACCGAGGATGAGCGGCGTGTCGAAGACCCTTCCATCCAGCTCTCGGATCTGAAGCCACTGCCCGACAAAATTCCGGAAGAAACGCTCCGCTTTCGGATCGCCCAACATTCGGTCTACATTGGCCCGCAGATTCGCTCGCAGTTTCCCAGCACCTGCCTCGTCGAGAAGAGCTTGGTCCGGCCCCGAACTCCACAGAAAATACGAAAGCCGCGTGGCCAGGGCATACTCGTCGAGCGGAATGGCCCGACCCTCTCCTTTCCTATTTTCCTTTCCCGGCGACTCCCCCCGAAGCAAGAAGTCGGGCGAACTCAATACAGCCGTGAGCGCGAAACGAATTCCCGCCACGAACTGCCCTTCGGCATCCCATTTCACCTTCGCCAACGCAATGAGCCTGGCGAGGGTTTCCTCTTCGACAGGCTGTCGATAAGCCCGCGTGGCAAGTCGGCGGAGAATCTTGCGCGCATATCGCTCCCATTCCGCAACTTCCTCCGGTGGCGGACCCTCGTTGATGATACGCCGGGCGCTCTCGGGGTAACTGTCCCAGGCTATTGAGCCAGCCGGCCCGGTCATCTCGACACTGAGAACCTTCACCGCAAGAGGCACCTCCGCGCGGGTCGCGCCCTTGCCGGGCACGATCTCAAAATCCAGGCGCCGAGCGCCCTTCTGTAAAACCGGACGCAATTCCAGCTCAAAACTCTTCGTCTTGCTACTCTCGAAGCTGATGGCCCGGGAGGCCAGCTCCCGGTCATCAACAAGAACCCTCCAGCTGGCATTTGCGTCCTTGCCGCCACTCTGCGCCACCACCTGATAACTGATCACCAGGCGGTGACTTCCGGTGGCCTTTGCATCCCAGACTGTCCCAGCTCGATGAGCGCTTCCCACCCGCATGAAGCGCGCTGAGCGGGAACCATTCTTGTCATTACGCATCCGGCCGGGGTCGATCTTTACGGCCTGAGGCCGACCGGCCTCGAGAGGAATCGCCTGCGCCATGATACGCTCGGCCACTGCGAGATACTTCTCCATTAGAAGAGGAGATATCGATAACACGTCGCCTATGGTGTCGAAGCCGTAGCCAGTGTCATCAGGTGGAAACGCATCATTCACATTAAACTTAACACCCAGAATATCCTCGATTGAGTGGCCATATTCAACACGGTTGAGACGGCGCAACGTAACCCTCCCTGGATCTGGATTAGCTGGATCCAGTCCGAAGACCTTGCGCTCGATCCAGTCAATCATACCCGCACGCTCATCCGCGGTCGGCTGATCTTTCTTAGCTGGCGGCATGAGGCCTGAACGCAGATTTTTCCAGACCTGTAACCAGAGTTCCTGGTTGTCCATCTTGTGAGCTCCCTTAACAGGATCATCGAGAGAAATCTCACCCTTCGAAGCCCCTTCACCGTGACAGTCATAGCAATACTGTTCGAGGAGAGGTTTGATACCGGTCTCAAACTCCTCGACTGCGGAGCCGCCTCCTCCCTCTGCCATGATTGACCCGGCAGAGCAGACCATCACCAGAAGGAAAGGGAGGGAAGATCCAAGCCAGACGCCTTTAGTTCTGAGAATCACGGTTGGTTCTATTCTTAGCATTCTCTACTTCCCGAAAAAAAAGGCATGGAATACACGCGCCGACAATTCGACTCCAACGGCCGAAGGGTGACTTCCATCCTTCGCGAAAAGGCGTTTTCCGCTGCCCTTGGTCATTTCCTTTGCCCACGCCTCTCCGACCGGAACAACCAGAGCCTGCCCTGCGGCTACAGCGGCCTCCTGATAACCTGTGATCAGCCGTTCTTGCATCTTTTCAAAGCTGTCGTCGGGATAACTCTCTTTGTTCCCCCGATCCCCGTCACGACGACCCCATGTCTGAAAAAAAACAGGGAGAGCACCAGCCTTCCTGATTTCTGAAGCAAGAATCCGCACATATGGAATCATCTGCTTTGTCCGCTGCGCTCTGCTGAAGGAAGGGCGCTGGCTCTGCTCCTGCAACACCACCACATCCCATTCTCCTTCCCGGATCCGGACCAGGGTCTCTTGAGAGCTTGCATGTTTCTCCAGAGTCCATCCCCCCCGGGTGACTCCCTCCACAACGACTTGACGACCTCTCTCCTTCGTGATCCTTGCAAGGACCTTGGGCACCTTGAAGCTATAACTATTTCCCACGAACAGGATCCGCGGCTCATTTGCCTTGCTCAGAAGATCCCGCAGCGCGTTTTTCTCGTCCTTTGAGAACCCCACTCCCGAGACCGCAACAATGAAGACAGCTACTATTATTTTTATCATTTGAGCTCCTCCACACCTTACTCACTTACCTCATGCCCAATGCAGAAAAGGTGTTTCTCCCCCCTGATGAACAGTTCGCGGCCTGCCGGGGCAGGAGTCGCATCGACTCCCTCCCCAAGTGCATTAACACCAACGACTTCAAACTTTTTACTGTCTTTCAGAACAACCGTGGTTCCACTGCGACCGGTGACATAGACATGGCCACCAGCCGCAATCGGAGATGCGTAGGTCCGGGAAATTTCCGGAACTCTCTCGATAAGATAGTGCGCTTCACCGCTGACGGCATCAAGGCAGGTCAGCATCCCTGATTTTCCGCTGTGGTAGTAAAGCCGCGATCCTGAAATCAATGGAGAAGCAATATCCGGAGTATGACGGTCCCGATCCCACTCTACGCTCTTCGTGCCCTTAAGGTTACCCCGCCCTTCAAGATTGAAGGCTCCGATGAACGATCCACGGAAGCCACTCCCAACAATTGCGAGGCCTTTGGTAGCGACCGCAGAGGCCACCGGGCGCTGGGTCTGCCCTTCGCACCGCCAGAGTTCTTTACCAGTTTCAAAGTCATACCCTCTCGCACAGGTCTGCCCGTTCATGATCACCTGCTTGCCACCATCATGATTAGCAACCAGAGGAGTCGCCCAACAGGTGGGCTCCTCTTTGCGAAGTGCCTGCCAGAGGGTCTTCCCACTACGCCGGTCCAAAGCATAAAGCGAGGACGGCCCATCGTGATCCCAGGGCACGAGAAGCCTGTCACCATGAATAGTGGGCGAACTACCTTCTCCAAACTCGTTGCGAGTGGTCATCCTCCCAAAGTCATTCCGTTTCCAGATTAGACCTCCATCCATACGAAAACAGAACAGCCCCCGGGACCCAAAATGAGCATAAACAAATTCACCATCCGTACACGGGGAGGCAGAAGCAAATCCGTTCGTGGAGTGGGTCCCTTCATGCGGCACTGCCTCGACTGCAGTTCGTTCCCACCTGAGCTTTCCTGTTCCGCGATCAAAACAAAACAGCTTGAAAGCCAGTTTTGATAACCTTCTTCCATCAAATCCCGACTTCCCCGTAGTCGAAACAGCCGACACCACGAAGACACGCTCTCCCCACACTACCGGTGATCCTGACCCCCTGCCCGGAACCGGAACTTTCCATCTAACGTTCTTGCCGGCTCCCCAGGCCGTAGGAGGTTGAGCTTCTGACGAAGAACCGTTTCCGGTTGGTCCTCGCCAATGCCCCCAGTTTCCAGCAGAGAGAACCTCCTGCTGAACTAACAAGACCCCGAAAAAGAAAAGGCTACGTGAAAACATGGGTTACTGAATCTCGGAGATTGTCCCCCTGTTTTGACGCGAGTGCAAACCTGTTTGAAAAACTAGAAGCTGTAATCCATTCCAAGCCAGAAGGACCGCGGCTGACCGATAGAGCGCAATCCTGTGCTGCTCAGTCCGGTGGTGACCTCTTGATCAAAAAGATTCTCAATCCGAGCATGGATCGTCACATTATCGGCAGCTTCGAATTCTCCCCCAAGGCTGGTCGTCCACCACGAACCGAGTCGACGCTCTCCCATGGGATCATCGAACTGACTACTACTGGTTTCCATTTCAGCAAAAATACTCAATTTATCGAGAGGTCTGCCCCTTATTGTAGCGGTAATGACATGCTCCGGACTTTGCGGGAAAGGCTGTCCCTCAAGTCCATTTTTCTCAGCCGCATTTGTGAATCTTGAGCGTGAAAAAAGATATTTCAGGGCACCACTCCACCGAGAAGAAAACTTCCATCGCATGGAAGCTGAAAGACCCCGGACCCGGGCATGATCAACATTTTGGCGCTGCGCCACGGATCCTCCCGGGGGAACAAAGCCGGCAACCAAAGTGGCCTCAGATGGATCGGTGATCGGAACATTAGCAATGACGTCATCAATCCAGTGCTGAAACAGGCTCAGATCACAAGACACTCCAGGCAAGGGCCTCCATCCCACGCCCAAGTCAATGGTGTCAAAGCGCTCTCGAAGGAGACTAGGATTCGCCTCCGTAATATCATTACGAACGCGAAAAGGGCGGTAGAGCTCGTTGATAGTAGGGAGCCTGAAGGATGTAGCAAGGGAGGCTCTAAGCTCGAGAAGATCGGAGAGTCGGTATCGCAGCGCACCACTGAGACTTGGCTCGAAGTCTTCCCGGTCCCTGTAGACGGAATCACGAAGCAGAGCGCCCGTCGCTGGTCTTTCCTCAATTCTTACTCCATCTGTGAACGACCAGTAATCGATCCGGGCGCTACCCTCCAAGGAAAGCCCTGATATCCCCCCATAAAGTCCCCGGATGAAGAATCCACCAAGCAACTGTTCGCCCCCAGCCTTGCGGCGGCGTAAAAATGCCCCATCAACAAAACCAGCCTGCTCATTTGTCTCACCCCTGAGACGTCTCAGATCTGCACCCAGAGCAACTTCCATATCCTCCCCTGGACTCAGAGCTGCGGTAAAGCCACCTCCGATTCCTTCACCTGGCACATCAAACTGATCGAGGGCAGGCACTTCCGAACTACGGTCCGCGGCAACCTTCGCAAAGACCGCCTCGAACGACCGTTGCTGGTAATATGCCAGGCCCTGCAAGGTCAGCGAGGGAGTGCTTCTCGTCACCCGGACGGAAAAATCTAGGGCCTCAGTCGCATTCCTCGAAATGGCAGAACCATTCCCTCTGCGTTCCTCATGAAAGGACAGCGATGGCTCTATGGTCAGATCATCATCCGGACGCCATATAAGGCGAAAATCGGCGCTTCGTGTTGTTAGTCCCAATCGACGATCTATCACTCCGCGCTGCTCTTCCTCTAATCCATAAAATCCGTCCGACATAAGGGTATGCACAGAAGTTTGAACCGCGAGGGCTTCGTCATCGCTCTCCCTGTTACTCATCAGGGTCAATCCACGCGTCCCATGACTTCCCCCTATGCTTCGCATTCTGGTAAGATGCCCCGAGGGAACACGCCCTGTGAGATGAAGCACTCCCGCAGGGCTCTGGTTTCCCCAGACCGCGCCTTGGGCGGCCGGGATAATACGAACAGAGCTCAAGAATCCTGGAGCGTAGCGGGCCCAGGAAACCCACCCACCGAACGGATCATTCTGAGGAATTCCGTCCCTCAGCACTAGGGTTCGTGCTGCGGCACTAGCCCCCACCCCTCGAAGGCTGACCCCCGCAGAGGTTGGGTTTCCAAAGAGTGCCGATTGTCTCCGATACAGTGAAAATTCGGGATTACCCGACAACACTTGGTCAATCGTCTGAGGAAGCTCCAACGCGATATCCCTTGCGGACCATGACGCCGTGGACACATCTCCACCGAGGTAGCGCTCGGCAGTCACCATCGTCTCGGGGAGAAGCTGAATCTCCGGGAGAGATACCACCCTACCACTTCCGATGAGGAAGATCGCCAGGGCCATGAATCCCCAATTCAAACCTGAAATCCTGCTTCTCGATGACAAAATGCGAGGCAGCCCCAGAATATCAAGACCCCCATCTGCCGAAAGGGCCCCTTTCCTCCTTCGGAGACAAGCTTCCAGTGACTTAGTTACACCCCTGAATTTCAAAGTTCCCAGGACCATGACTTCGGCAACCTAGGCTAAACCTCACGAAAAGCGAAGTCCGGGAGTGAACGCGAGGGTTGATCCAGTTCTTAAATGACGCGAAATAAATTCTCCTCCTGCCCACATTGACCCTAGAATCCTGTGCCGTGAAAACCCATCTCTCTCTATTCGGCGCAGCGACTCTTGTCGTTATCTGTCCGTCCAAGAGCACTTCCACTCCCAGCCCTCAGGACTGGCCCGTCTATCTTGGCGGAAAGGAGCGCAACCTGTTCTCTCCTCTCTCGCAAATTAATCGAGAAAACGTTAACGCTCTGGAGGTTGCGTGGCAGCACGACACCGGTCACAAATCAGAATATCAGGCCAACAACCTGATCATCGGGGAGATCCTCTATACACCCACGGCAACGCGCGAGATCGTGGCTCTTAACGCAGCCACAGGAAAGAGCCTCTGGAAATGGGATCCAGGCCAGGAAAAGACCGGGCGCGGCCGACAACGCCAGCGCGGCCTTGTTTACTGGGAAAACGACAAGGGCGGAGAACGCAGACTCCTTACCGGCGTTAAGGGGCACCTTTTCGCCGTGGATCCTGACACCGGCAGAACCATTCGGGAATTCGGTGAGAATGGATCCATTAACCTCGGGTCGGGACTCAATACCCCGGGAGTCATCTACCGGGATCTTGTTATCGTGGGAGGGGTTGGCGGCCCGGGTGCTGTTCGAGCCTACGATGTCCGGACTGGAGAACGTCGATGGATTTTCAACCTCATTCCTCGCCCCGGGGAGTTTGGATACGAGACCTGGCCACCCGACGCTTGGAAGAATGCAACGGGGACCATGCCCTGGTGTGGTCAGTCCCTAGATGAAAAACGGGGTATTGTCTACATTGCCACCAAGACAGCCGAACCCGACTTTTACGGGGGGAAACGTCATGGCATGAATCTTTTTGCCAATTGCCTGCTCGCTCTTGATGCCGCTACCGGAAAACGGATCTGGCATTTCCAGATCGTCCATCACGATCTGCTCGACAAGGACCTAGCCTGCCCTCCTGTCCTCCTGACTGTCACCCATGGGGGGAAAAAGATCGATGCTGTAGCACAGGGGACAAAGCACGGACTACTCTTTGTCTTCAACCGTGTCACGGGACAGCCTCTCTGGCCTGTCGAGGAGCGTCCTGTTCCCCAGTCAGACCTCGTAGGAGAACAAGCGTGGCCTACCCAGCCATTTCCCACCAAGCCATTACCTCTCATGCGCCAGCGTTACACTGAAGCTGACGCGTCCAATATCTCTCCGGCCACCCACCAGCTGACTCTCGACCGCATCCGCGCTTCTCCTAATTTTGGCCCCTTTCCTGCTCCCAGCCTGAAGGAGACCATCATGTTTCCGGGCTTCGATGGAGGAATGGAGTGGGGTGGTGGAGCAGCAGATCCTGACGGCATCTACTACGTCAACATCAACGAGATGCCGTGGATTGTACAGATGATTGAAACAAAGCGTGCCGACGGCACTGGACTCGCCGGTGGCGAGCGTGACTACCTGGTCAACTGCAGTGCTTGCCACGGAGTCGATCGCAAGGGCAACCTACCAGCAGGTTTCCCTCCTCTCCTTGATATCGGCAAACGAAAATCACGGGCGGAAATCGAAAAAATCACCCGTGAGGGCGCTGGCAGGATGCCCCCCTACGCCTCCATGCCTGAGAACAAGCGCAAGGCTATTCTCGACTACGTCCTCAATGTGCCGTCGCGCAGTGGAGAACAACCGGAGAATGAAAGCCAACCCTCCTACGCCTTTGGCGGATTCCGAAGGTATCTGGACCCGGAAGGCTACCCCGCTATAAAACCCCCTTGGGGCACTCTTAACGCGGTGGACCTCAACACAGGTGAGATCAAGTGGAAGGTAACCCTTGGTGAATATCCTGAACTCACCAAAAGAGGGATCCCTCCCACAGGAACAGAAAACTACGGAGGACCGGTTGTCACCGCCGGCGGGGTGATCTTCATCGGTGCTACCGCCGATGAAACCTTCCGAGCCTTCGATAAGGATACCGGGGAAATCCTATGGCAGGCAAAGCTCCCCTTTGGAGGAAATGCCACCCCCAGCACCTACATGGCGAACGGACGCCAATATGTAGTCATCTCTGCCGGGGGAGGAAAATCCAACCGCCCCCGCGGAGGAATGCTTGTAGCATTCGCACTACCCGATACCGGGAGACCAGAGCAGAAATGACGTCCCGTGGTGCAGCCCACATGGACTCCTATTTTTCTCCGCTATTCGCTCTGCTTGGATGGACCGATCAGCTCAATAAAGTTTCCATCTGGATCTCTGAATACAGTCAGCAAATTTTTTCCCCCGATGGGCGCCGGAGTTTTGCCAAGGGTTTTCACTCCAGCTTTTTTAAGACGGTTCATAACGGCATCCATATCGGTAACAAACAGGGTCAGGTAAGAAACCCCCAGCGTGCTGTGGATAAATTCCTGATCTGGCTTCTTACCCTGAGCTTTGGGAAACGCCATCATCTTGAGCTTTGACGCAGGCTTGCCGGCAGCATCCACCGCCACAAAGACCCGTGCAGTCACATCCTGATTATCGGTCAGGCCAAAATCACCGGTGACCTTCCCAGGCACCTTGAACCCATTGACTTCCTTAAGTCCCACAACTTCTGTGTAGAACTTGGCAGACTGATCAAGATCGCGAACTACGATTCCCAAATCGATCACTCCGTTGGTGTAGAGCTCTCTTCCCTCCTCCTCGGCAGGGGCCATGGACATCATCAGGATCGCGGCGAGTGAAGCAGAAAGGATTTTGGTGATCATAGAGGAACCACGCTAGGAACCACCACTGATCGCGCAAGAATTTTATCCTGATGCTATGGATCGACCCAAATGGAATAAGCCGGACAACCCAAAGCGGAACGAGCCCAGCTACAGGCCCCTAATGACCCAGTCAGTGCACCCGAGCAACAATCCACGGCCAGCTTCCTCTGCTCCTCCTTCTTAGCCGAAAAGGTCCATGACCGGCTCAGTAACCCCATCCGGAGTTACGTAGAAGGGCCGTTGCTCAACCGCATAGTGATGATCATGAGGGATACCAAGCGCGCGATAGATACTGGCATGCAACTGCTGGGTATTCACCGGGTTCTTCACCGTCGTGCAGGGACGTTCATCCGCAGTCTCCCCATACACAAACCCTTTTTTCACACCACCCCCAAAGAGAAGAACGCTTCCTGCTCCAGTGAAATGACGATGCATTCCGTAATGCTGAGGCCCATCAATCTTCGGAGGCACGTTGACCTGGTCTTTCACTCTTTTCTCGGGCTTACCCTCCATCATCATGTCCCTGCTGAATTCACTGGCCACCACAATCAGGGTTCGATCCAAGAGCTTGCGCTCCTCAAGGTCGAGGACTAGCTGAGCGATTGGAGCGTCGATCATCTGCTTAAGCTCCTTCATTCTGGTGTGCCCATTATCGTGAGTGTCCCAATACTTAAACGGGTAATATCCGTGGGTCACCTCAATGAAGCGCGCCCCAGCTTCGGTGAGGCGTCTGGCAAGCAGACACCCCAGTCCAAAACGTCCACCTACCTTATATGTGTCGTAGCTTTCCTTTGATTCGAGGCTCAGATCAAAAGCCTTGCGAGCCTTGGGACTGGAAAGCAGGCGGTGCGCATTGTCGATCGACTTCAACAGGGAACCGCGTTGGTACTCAGATCCATGCTGCTGGATCGGACTGTCAGCCAGAAGCTTCTTGTAAGCCTGATAGCGCTTCGAAAAACGCTCATCACTCATCCCCGGGGGAGGCTTAACAGCCTCCACGGCTTGGTCGGGTTCCACGAGGAAGAATGGTCCAAACTCACTGCCAAGAAATCCAGCGGTATGAAAGGCCTTGAGGGATTCCTTTTCGCCACCATCGAACGTTTGTCCAATATCGATGAAGGCCGGGAGGTCGGGATTCAATGGTCCAAGAGTGCGCGATACCCATGACCCGATATGAGGCGCAGCCACGGTGAGCGGGGGCTCGTAGGCTGTGTGCCAATGATACTGATGCCGGCTGTGAAGAATGAATCCCAGATCCGCTGCCTGATAAGTCTTGATCAGGGTTCCACGATCCATCACCCGACCGATCTTTTCGAGACCCTCCGTGAACTGAAGCCCATCCACAACGGTATCAACTGCCGGAAAGGTGGAGAGCACCCTCTTAGGATCCAAACCCTTTTCGTAAGGAACATAGCGCTTGGGATCGAAAGTGTCCGTACTCGCCATGCCGCCACCCATCCACAGCACGATCACTGTATCCGCGGTGGAGTTGAGCGGTGCCCCAACCGGCTTTGCGAGAGCGCTGCTCGATGGGTAACCTGCACCCAGCGCTCCAAGGGTCGCAGCGGAAGCTGAAGAGAGAAAATCGCGGCGGTTTTTCGGGTTAGTCATAAGCTTGTCGCTATACACAGTCGCTCAGTGAATTAACTGAAACTCCGGATGCATTACCAGCATCCACAACAAATCTTCTACCCCACGCGCGGTCACGGGTCGACCGATAATCTCCAACGCCGATTCCAGCTCCTTGTCCGAAGGAGCCCGCGCCAACGAACAGACAAACAGATCTCCCACGAGAGCTGCCGGAACGCGCCCCGAATCAAGCCACTCCTTTCCTCCTTTTGCCACCAGATCAGCTACGGATCTACCGTTGGCCAGTTCGATGAACTGCGCGGTGGTGGCGCTTGACTCCCGGCGAGTTACTACCACGTCCCGCTTGGGCCTTCCCAGCGTCCGCATTAACCGGTCGAGATTTCGCGAACCAGCACGCTTACGTCCAGTTCCCCGCGCGACCGGCTCAGAATCCTTTGCCGCTAGAATGACTTGGTCCAGCCCATCAAGAAACTGCTCAGCAAACATCCGCCGGACCACTGGGCCACGGAAGACAAAGTCGTCCTCCTCCTCATCCAGAGATACCGCCGGCCGCTGATAGGCACGTGAATTCAGGAGAATACTCATGGTGTGCTTAAGATCATAACCACTCTCCGCGAAGTCGACTGCAAGCCAGTCCAGCAGGTCCGTATTCCAAGCCGGGTTATCCATCTCGTCGACAGGCTCGATCAATCCGCGACCAAAGAAAATAGCCCAAAGCCGATTAACCATCGTCCTAGCCATTCGCCCGTTTTCTGGAGAGGTCATGATCTCCGCGAGCTGCTCGATCCGCTTCTCCGGAGGTGCTCCCGGATCAATGGTGCCGAGCTCCGGGTAAAGAAAGGCAGGTTCTGCCTTCTCTCCGGTAGGCTTATCACAACGGTGGATATCAAGCGGGCTACCAGCAAAAATTGCCGCGAATGAATACGTCTCCTTCAGGGTCCAATCATTGATAAAGGAGTCGTGGCAGGAGGCGCATTTGATGTTTAACCCCATGAATACCTGCGCCACATTCTGGGCAGCCTGCATTTCGGTTACCTGCGAGGCGTTGACTGTTCCTCTCCAGGCAACACCTTTAATAAACCCATCGGACCCACCAACGGGGTTGATCAATTCCCTTACGAATTGATCGTAAGGCTTATTTTCCATCAGAGCGGACTTCAGCCATCCTGTGATCGGCTTTCCTCCTCCCCCATGATACTGCCGAGTATAACTGTTTCGCAGGCTATCATTCCAGAATGTCACCCAGTGCTCTGCGTAGTTCTCCTTATCAGCAAGGAGCTCCTTCACCAAATGCTGGCGCTTGTCGATCCGGGTATTCTCCCTGAAATCCTTCAACTCGCCGGCGGTGGGAAGGATACCGAGTACATCCAAAAAGACTCGCCGAGCGAAAACCGCGTCCTCGACTAACGAGACTTCCTCGATGTTATTCTTCGTATAGTAGGGTGAAAGAAAGCGATCCACCGGGTTGACGGACTTCCCTTCTGGCAGGGCAACCTTGCGAGGACCAACTGGGGCGTTGCGGAACTTAGCGAAGGTAAACCCTTTCTCCCACGGCATCCCCTGATCAATCCAGGCTCGCATGATGGCGACCTCCTCCAGAGTCAGGGGATCCCCTTTGACGGGCATCCTCTCATCTGGGTCGTTGCTCAGAAGGAGCTCAACGAGCAGACTCTTTTCACTGTTTCCCGCGATGACTGCCGGCCCACTGTCCCCCCCCCCAATCAAGGCATGAATGTGGTCCATATTAAAACCACCTTTGCTTTTACCGTTCGCATGACATGTCGTGCAGCTCTTGGCGAGGATGGGTTTGATATCCTCTGCAAAATCAATCTTTCGGGAAAGCGCTGGCGGCATTTCCCGGGAGGCGGTTTCCGCCTCCGCTAAGACGTCACTACCCGAAAGGGCAAGCACCGCGACCAGAGAAGAGATAAAGTATCGAGGCATATTGGGTTAATGGCCTGTGAACCCGCCCTTGATAGGTCAGGAATTCTGAATTGTCAGTCCGGATTCGCAGAGACTTGCCGTAAGATTCTCACATTCTAGGATCAATCATCTTTTTTGGGCGTGGAAAATGGAAAGAAAATCCAGCAACCTACGCACCCTGATACCGATACCTACTTCGATCCACGGGAGCGCATGGACAGGATACTGGTCCCATGGGTGACAATCCCGCATCCCCCAGTAATCACTCGTTTGACCGGCAGGCCACTCTCAGGATCATGTGTCAGGGCATCTTCCGTCATTTTCTGCTGCACTTCAAAACGTCGGGGCTTTTCATCAGCATTTTCTGGAATCGTCTCGTATACGTAAGTAGCCATTTGTCAGAGAATCTCGTAAAGTTACCAGCGAACCTGGTGCAGCAATGCTATCGGATCAAACCGCGAACAAACAAACCGAATCTCCATGAAACTGGACAGGTATGGCAGGTTCATAAGCCGAGGATTGAGAGGGGACCGATCCTTCAGACTAATATTAGTCCTCCTCGTGCTGAGCATTGCATGGTGGGTCCTCGACGCAGCGGGCAAAAACCCCGGCACCCGGACCGGTCATGTTCACGCTAAGGACCTTACAGAAATTTCTGGAATCGTCCTGAGCCGGCAAAACAAGAAGGTGATCTGGGCTCACAACGATTCTGGAGACCAAGCCAGAATATTTGCCCTTCGGACCGATGGCAAACCCCTCGGAGTTTTTCGGCTGGAAGGCACCACTGCCATTGACTGGGAGGATATCGCGATCGGCCCCGGACCATTGGCAGAGAAGGATTACCTCTACATTGCCGACACAGGAAACAATGCCTTATCCCGCCGGACCGTTACCATCTATCGCGTCCCGGAGCCGGCAGTTGGCACAACAGCCACCTCGAGAAAACAAACGCTGACTGGTGTTGAGGTCCTTCCCATGCGGTTTCCATCTGAGCCACGAGAGTGCGAAACCCTATTAGTTGATCCTCTCAATGGGGATATCTACCTCGTGACCCGGGATAGGCGCGAGAGAACCAAAGAGGTCGCCTCAGTCTTCCATGCCCCCGGACCCCACAAGAGCGGATCCCTCCAAACCCTCAAGGCCCTTACCAGCTTTGTTCCTCCAGCCAGTATCCGGGGCGGAGATATTTCTAGAGACGGACGCTTGGTTATTCTTCGGAGCCATTCTTTGCGCCCCGAGTGGGGTGCTCTTCTTTGGAAGAGATCGGACCCCAGCTCTCCGCTGCACGAAATATTTAGCGATGAACCAACCAACCTTACGGTTCGCTCTGAACCGCAGGGCGAATCAATTGCGTTTTCGCCTAGTGGCGACTTCTTTTTCACAGTGAGCGAGGGCAGCCAAGCCCCGATTTACCGCTTTGAGGTTCCTTAAACTGGCGGGAAAACCAATCCCGGCCCATCCCAGTCTTACGCGTTCTTTTGAACACGTATGAACGTGGACAGAGACAGGGACTTTTGGCGATCGCCATGCTCCTGTTGAGGCCTAAAGTAGCTTAAACAAACTGAAGTTTTTATTCTGTCGTGCTGACCATTGCCGCTCAAAAAGGACAAGCCTTCTGTGATGGCATGACACGCCGGGGTTTCCTGAAAATCGGCACACTTGGACTGGGCGGGGCTTCCCTCCCACAAATTCTACGCGCCGAATCGAAAACCCAGCTTAAGCCCCTCGATCATAAGGCGGTCATCATGATCTTTCTCGCGGGCGGACCTCCACATCAGGATATGTGGGACCTGAAGACTGAGGCTCCTTCCGAGGTTCGGGGCGAATTTAATCCCATTAAGACGAACGTTCCCGGCATTGAAATCTGCGAGCTGTTCCCGCAGATGGCAACGATGATGGACAAATTTTCCATCATCCGCTCGATGGTGGGCGCCGGAGGCGGTCATGATGCCGTTCAGTGCCTCACCGGGAGAAAGCCTCAGGGACCACAGCCTCCAGGAGGCTGGCCCAGCATCGGATCGGTCCTCTCAAAACTCTCTGGGCAGACCAGGCCCGGAGTCCCCTCCTTCCTTGGGCTCTCACCCAAATGTAAACATGACCAATGGGGCGACCCGGGCCAATCGGGATTCCTCGGTCCTTCTCATGCGGCTTTCTCCCCTTTTCGTGGAGGAGGAAAGAACGACATGGTCTTAAAGGATATCAGTATTGAGCGTCTCGCGGACCGGAAGGCCCTGCTGAATTCCTTCGATAATTTCCGTAGGGAGGTGGATCACTCTGGCGCCATGGAAGGACTGGATACCTTTACCGAACAGGCATTCGGGGTCCTGACTTCAAGCCGTCTGGCGAGAGCGCTTGACCTGAGTAAGGAAGATCCAAAAGTCATTGAGAGGTATGGAAAAGGAACGGAGAAGCTGACTGCTGACGGACCATGGAAGCGGCTGGACCAGTTCCTTATGGCACGAAGGCTGGTGGAAGCTGGGGCTCGCTGTGTCACCCTCGGCTTTAGCCGATGGGATTGGCACGGCGGTAATTTCAAGCGTGCCCGGGAGGACTTTCCGCTGCTGGATCAGGGGATTACCGCCTTGGTGGAGGATCTGCATAACCGTGGCATGGATAAGGACGTGAGCGTCATCGTTTGGGGAGAGTTCGGACGCACCCCGAAAATCAATAAGGATGCGGGACGCGATCATTGGCCCAAGGTATCTACCGCCCTTCTCGCTGGCGGCGGGATGAATCATGGGCAGGTAATCGGATCAACGACCCGCGATGGTGGAGAAGCAAACAGCCGGCCCGTAGGATTCCCAGAAGTGTTCTCGACTCTGTATCACTGTCTGGGTGTCGATGCGCGACGCACTACGGTGAATGACCTTTCCGGACGCCCCCGTTTTCTTGTAGAAAGTGAGCACGCCCCAATCCCCGAACTTGTTGGATAGCCCCATCTTACCAGCCGTGAAACTACTTATTTTTCCCCTCTGCAGCCTCTTTCTGATTTTGACTGTCGAACAGGGCACCTCCGAGGAGAACTCAACCGAGGAGACCTCAAAAGGCCAGCCCCTGATCGCGACGGGCAGCAGCCCCGAAGGGACCTCAAGGGTCACTCCTCTCCGCTGGAGTAGCGACGGAGATATCACCATGAAGGGGCCCCACGACCTGCATCAACTTGTGCTTACCTCGCATGAGGGCGACGGGAAAAAGGATGTAACTGCAATTGCAGGATTTTCCGTGGAGCCTTCCGGTATCGTGACAGTTTCTCCGACCGGACTCATTCGAGTCATCGGTAATGGTAGTGCCACTATAACTGCAGAATTCGCGGGTTCACTCCTTTCGAGAGCAGTCAAGGTGAATCAGGCAGACGAACAGCTTCCGATCAGCTTCCCCAATGAGATCGTGCCTATTTTTACACGCCATGGGTGCAACGGAGGTGGATGTCATGGAAAAGCGGAGGGCCAAAACGGATTTAAACTCTCACTACTCGGTTATGAACCACAGGACGACCACGGCTATCTGGTGCAAGAGGGATTGGGGAGACGCATTTTCAGGGCCTCTCCAACCCACAGCCTGATTCTCCTCAAAGCGAGCGGAGAACTTCCTCATCAGGGGGGATCACGCCTCGCTCGAAGCAGTGATGACTACAAAACAATTGTCCGCTGGATTCGACAAGGCCTCCCCTATGGATCCGATGGTGATTCTCCGGTAACTCGGATTTCGATTGAGCCGCGAGAACGCCTGACCCGCGCCAAGGCTGTTCAGCAGCTAAGAGTGGTTGCCCACTTCAGTGACGGATCTAGCAAGGACGTCACCCGTATCGCTCAATACGAGGCCAACGACGAGGAAATGGCGATCGTGAGCGATCGAGGCCTTGTGACCATGCAGGAGCGAACGGGAAGCACCTCTGTCATGATCCGGTTTCAGGAACATGTTGGTGTCTTTCGGGCAACAATTCCTCTGGGAGTACCAGTCGATAATTTGCCGTCCTCCGATAACCTCGTAGACCAGCACATCTTTACCAAGCTTCGAACCCTTGGCCTTCCTCCCTCTTCGCTCAGCGATGATTCCACCTTCCTCCGCAGGGCCACTATCGATATCGCAGGACGCCTCCCCACCCTCGACGAAACAGATAAGTTCCTCGCTGATACCGACCCCGAAAAACGCACGCTCAAAATCGACCAACTGCTTGCCAGCACTGACTACGCTGACTACTTCGCCGGCAAGTGGGCTGCAATTCTTCGCAACAAACGCACCTCAGCCCACCATGCAAGGGGCAGCTTTGCCTTTCACTCATGGATTCGGAATTCCCTCCATCACAACGTGCCCTACAACTCGTTTGTCCGCCAATTCGTTGCGGCATCGGGGGAGGTTGGCAACAACCCACCGGTCATCTGGTATCGCACTGTCAAGGACAGTAAGGAACAGCTACAGGATGTTGCCCAAATTTTTCTCGGCCAGCGCCTCCAGTGCGCCCAATGCCATCACCACCCTTACGAGAAATGGAGTCAGGACGATTATTACGGGTTTGAGGCCTTCTTCTCCAAGGTCGGCCGTAAGCCCGGCGCACAACCGGGCGAGGAAGTGATCTTCAACAAAATTGGAGTAGCGAGCGCGAAGAACCCACGAAGCGGGCGCGCCCTTCCCCCCAAACCCCTTGGCGGGAAAGAGCTCCGCCTTGCTCAGCATCATGACCCCCGGGATTCCCTCGCAGACTGGATGACCAACGAAGATAATCCCTTCTTCGCTAGGATGCTGGTGAACCGCTATTGGAAACATTTCTTTGGACGCGGCATTGTTGACCCGGAGGACGATATGCGAGTCACCAATCCTCCAACCCACCCCGAACTTCTCGACGCCCTCGCGCAGAGCTTTGTCGAAAGCGGATATGATCTAAAGGGGCTTGTCCGCACAATATGTAACAGCACTACCTACCAGCTCAGTTCTGACCCTAACGAATTCAATCTGGATGACCGGCAGAATTACTCGCGATTCTATCCCCGGCGCCTACCCGCCGAAATTCTTCTCGATGGAATAAATACGGTCACCAATGCAAAGGAAAAATTCAGTGGACAGCCTCAGGGAATTCGCGCGGTCCAACTTCCAGATGATCAGTTCACCAAGGAATCCTACTTTCTTTCAGTGTTCGGCCGCCCGGATATGAACAGTGCCTGCGAATGCGAACGAGCAGACGATGTAAACCTCGCGCAGGCCCTGCATCTCGTCAATTCCACCAACATCCGAAACAAGCTCGCATCCGATAATGCAAGGGCCGCTCTTCTGGTTAAGAATACGGAATTCAGTGACGAAGCACGTATCAGTGAATTGTATCGCCGGGCGTTTTCGCGAACTCCAGGACCGGAAGAGCTGAACGTTGGGATACGGTATCTTAATCGAAAACGCACCCCTGCGGATCCCTCGACCCTGAGTGAGGAAGCCAAGAAAAAACAACCATCGCCAGAGGCGATTGCACGTGAACCTTATGAAGATCTGATCTGGGCGCTTCTCAACACCAAAGAGTTTCTCTTCAACCACTAACTGTCCATCTGGTATGACCAGTTCAAATACCAGAGGGCGAAGCATCTTCACTTCCTGCCTCCTCGTCGGAGCCTCTCTGGCGAACGCTCAGCTCCCTCACCCTGACCTGCAAACTATTTTTCCACAAGGTGGCCAAGCTGGACAAACCGTGGAGGTAGTTATCGGAGGCGCTGAACTTGGAGAGACCACAGGACTGCTTTTTTCGCACCCGGGAATCAAGTGCGAGAAGGTCCTAATGGACGCCACCGAGTTCAGCCCTGGCGGACACAAAGCGCTTAACTACCGGGTTTCCGTCGCACCGGATGTGGCACCCGGCGTCTACGAAGTCATCGCCGCCACCAGGCTCGGCATGAGTGCGCCGCGTGCTTTTGCAGTAAGCTCCTTTCCGGAAAAGGTCCACCAGGTCAATCATTCGCCCGAAGCAGCAGAAGAACTGCCACTCAATACCGTGATCAACGGACATGCAGATGCCGCGGCAGTAGATCACTACAAAGTCAGCCTCAAGCAGGGACAGCGGGTTATCATCCGCTGTGAGGCTGAGATTATCGACTCCCGTATGGATGGCACGATTTCAATAGCTGACAGCGGTGGGCATGAATACAAGCGCGACAGGGACACCAGCGGCCGGGATCCACTTCTCGATTTTACTGCACCCAAGGACGACCACTATCTTCTTCGTGTGCACGATTTCACCTATGCTGGAGGGACGCATTACCCCTACCGGTTGATTGTAACCGATGCTCCTCACATCGACTTTATCGACCCACCTGCCGGCCCCCTCGGAACCACCGGGAAATTCAAGATCTATGGACGCAATCTCCCCGGGGGCAGCACCGGCGAAGGGATCCGACTGGGACTGGAGGAACTAGAGAGTATCGAGGTTGAGATCCCCTTGGACCAAGGGAGAACTCTCGAACTGGAATCAGGAGGAATTCACTCCTCTCTTGTCCCCGGAATGACCTGGCGTCTGGAGTCAAATGGCAGGAAATCTAATCCTATCCGTATTGGTTTCTCCCGTTTCCCGGTGATCCAGGGTGACGAGGGACAGGAACAGGCAATCCGAGTTCCCAGTGAAACTCATGCGCGTTTTGACACCAAGGGCGACCTCGACCAATACCGATTCGAAGCCAAAGGAGGGCAGCCTCTCTGGATCGAATGCATAGCAAGCCGGATCCGGGCAGGCTCCGATCCTGTCCTGTGGATAGATCAGGTAACGGTAGACGCTGAGGGAATTGAGCAATTCAAGGAAATCGCCAGTAACGATGACTCAGGGGCAAATCCAGGAGGACCAGATTTTCCATTCCGAAACCATGACTGCTCACTGCTCTTTACCCCGCCAGGTGATGGCAACTACCGCCTCCGCATTCACGATTACACCGGTGGCGGCGGCCCTGCGGATCTTTACCGCCTGATCATTCAGCCGGGCGCACCGGATTACGATCTGGTGACTACTTCATGGTATGCAGCCCCCGCAAAGGCCACCAAGGCCATTTCCCGTCACAGTGCAATAATCCGACGAGGCGGAACAACCCTTCTCCGGGTTTTTGCGATCCGCAGAAATGGATTCAAGGATTCCATTTCCCTCTCAGTGGAAGGCCTCCCCGATGGAATCGATTGTCCCCCCGTCATCCTTCCGGTGGGAAAAGATGCCGCAACGCTGGTTCTTTATGGAACCAAGGAGGCCGACAACTGGCAAGGTTTTGTAAGGGTAGTCGGAACGGCAGGTGATGCAAAACGAACCGCCCGCCCTGGGACTATCTCGTGGTCTGTCGGAAATAGGGACACCGAGTTCACCCGATCTCGTCTTTCCTACCAGCTGCCTCTCTCTGTCAACGTAGACGAACCCGCACCCATCATCATTCAACCTGCCTCGGACCGATATGAAGTCACTCTAGGAGAAAAACTGGAGATCCCATTCAAGATTGAAAAGTCCATGAGCCTGAAAGGCGATCTGGTTATCGGAGTTCACGGCCTTCCTCACACCAAGCCTCCCTCAGTGAAACTGAAACAGGATGCCGGTGAGGGAAAACTGGAAATCACGTTTGGCAGCACTAACGAGTTCAAGGCCACGCCAGGGCTATGGACCTTCAGCCTTCGAGGCGAGAGCACCATAAAACACAAGCACAACCTCTCTTCCGTAGAACTCGCCCGAGCAGAGGAAGCCAGAATCATTCAATTGGAAAAGGAAACGCAGGAGGAAGCCGACCGATCCAAGGCCGCAATCGCCCCCGCCCAGCAGGCTCTGCAGGCAGCGGAAAAAAACCTCGCCGCCGCATCGGAAGAGACCAGAGAACCTCTCGAGAAAGAAATCATAGATAAAAAATCTTCTCTTGAAGAGGCCCAGAAATCCGCTGCTGCTGCAGGGGAAAAGGTGAAGCGGGCCGCTGCTGCCAAGCAAAATGCCTCTGCGCGCCTTAAACAGGCTAATGAAGTCGCGAAGGAGAAAGATCGTAAGCAAACAACCCACTCGAAATTGATTACCGTGCTGGTAAACCCAGCACCGCAAGATCCCCCGAAATGAGATCACCTCTTTTACGCCATTTAATTATTGTCGGGGTCGGCCTAACCGCGTCTCAGTGCCTTGCTACAACGGAAGGCCTGCCAGTAGGTGAACTGAAGCGGGAGACCAAGGTCGACTTTGCCAACGAGGTAGTACCCTTTCTCCGCAAAAACTGCTTTGCGTGCCATAATGGGCAAAAGGCCAAGGGTGACCTGAACCTGGAATCTCCAGAGGAGATGCTGATCGGAGGAGACAGCGGTCCTGCTCTCGTTCCGGGCAAACCAATGGAGAGCCTCCTGTTCCTCACGGCAGCTCATCTCGAGGAGGAATACATGCCTCCAAATAACAACAAGTCGAATGCTTCCAACCTGAACCCTGCCGAGCTCGCGCTCCTGAGACTTTGGATCGAACAGGGTGGTGAAGGCAAATCCTCCTCTGTCCTCGCAGGTCCGATAGAATGGGAGCCCCTCGAAGGCGTCCATTCGAGTTACGCTGTTGCGATTTCAGAGAATGCCCGCTTCGCGGCCACCGGTAACGGGAATAAACTACACGTTTACGATCTGCGCTCTGGCAATCTCGACGCGGAACTTATTGACCCTGCCGGGAGTCCTGGCGCGGCCCATCGCGATCTCGTTCATACTCTGGCCTTTAATCCTCAGGGAACACTCGCTTCAGGAGGCTTTCGCTCAGTCAAATTGTGGGAGCGTAGCGTTGTCCCCCCCGCAACTCTGGAGATCCCCTTGCCAGAGGCTGCCACCATCCTTTCTAGCAACGCAGGCACCACTCAGGTTGCCGCTGGAGACAGCAAGGGGCACGTTGCCATCCTGGATCTCTCTCAACCCACGGATCCGGTGATCCTCAAATTGCACGATGCTCCTATCAGAGCTCTTCAGTATTCTCTCGACGGAAAGTATCTATTCACGACATCTGATGATAAGGCCATAATCCGTGTAGACCTCGCCAATACGGCTCAAATCTCTCGTGTAAATCTGCCTTCTGAAGGACGAAGTCTCGCAGTGCTTGCTGAAGGCTCAAAGCTTGCTGTCGGTTGCGCGGATGGCTCTATCCGACTCGTCCCGCTGACTGATTTTAAAGCGGAGGCGGACGCCCCTCCCGAGGCCACAGATCAGACCGAATGGAAAACACCGGGGCAGCTCGTGGCCCTTTCCGCGATTGGCGATGGGGCTGGACAAATACTCTCTGCACACATCCCGGGTCTCCTCGAGCTACGGGATTCGGCGGGAAAAGTCATCCGGACATTTAATCACGGGGGGCCGATCTCCACAGTCGCCGTCCATAAAGGAACCAACCAAGTCGCCACCACAGGAGAAGATGGAGTAGTAAAGATCTGGTCCGCGGAAGACGGCCAACTCCAGCGAGAGCTCAAGGGCGACCCTGACTTCCAACAGCAGCTCACTCGCTCCGGCCAGAGTCTGGAACTGGCCAAACGCATTACAGAACTCCGCGGAAAAAAGGTGGAAGAAATAAAGAAGGAACTCGAACAGCTCAAAACCAAGACCGAGGCTGATTCCAACAAGGTCGCAGAAGCCCAGAAAAATCGCAGCGCCAAGGGGGAAAACGCGACTGCAAAACGCGGAAACGATGAAGCTGCAAAAAAAGTAGTTATAGAACTCGAGGAAAGTGGCGATTCTGGCCTTGAAGCTGCTAAGGATGCAGCCAAAAAGGCCGCCGAGGAAGCTGCCAAGGCCGCGAATGAACTGGTCACTGCCGAGCGGAATCTACGAAACGCCGAACGAACCCGGGATCTTACCAAAAAAGATACTGCTAGAGCCACTCAGCGCCTGCAGACCGCAGAATCCGCCTCGGTGGAAGCCAATGAGTCACTGACCAGGAGAGAGGCATCATTCAAGGAGCTTGAGCAGCAGGCCAAGCAGCTTAAAGCAGGCAGTATCCAGACGCTCGCCTTTTCGCCGGATGGCACTTTGCTCGCGGTAGGAACCCATGATCGTGGACTTCGACTGTGGAGTACGGTCACAGGGCAGCCTCTTGATGTTATTCACTCTGCACCCGTCTCCTCAGTCATATTCGGCCCAGAGGGACACCTTCTGGCCTCCCCGCCCAACAAGGGGCTTCTCCATTGGACCCGGACATCACAGTGGAAACTAAACAGAACCCTTGGGAACCAGGAGAGCGAGGACCCTTTCCCAGACCGTGTCCTGTCCCTCGCCTTTCACCCCGACGGGCAGATCCTCGCCGCCGGATCTGGGGTTCCTTCCCGTGATGGATCCCTGACCTTCTGGAACATTGCTAAAGGTGAACAACAAGGAGTCATCAAGGCACATCAGGACACAATTACCGGACTGGCCTTCTCTCCCGATGGCAGAAGAATCGCCTCCTCCTCAACTGACCGTTATATACGGATACACCAGATCGACACTAAGGAGCTGCTGGACCAGCTGGAGGGACACACCAGTCACGTTCTCGATGTCGCATGGAGTGCTGATGGCGAGACCATTGCCTCCGCCGGAGCAGATCATGTCGCCAAACTTTGGACCGTCGCTACGAGAAAGCAGAAGAAAACTGAGGCTGGCTTCAAAAAAGAGCTGACTACAATCGCCTTTGTTGGAACCGGTGAAACCATTGTAACTGGCGGTGGAGACAAGGTCCTGAAATCTGGAGGGCAAAACCTGCCCGGCGTAGACGACTTCATCTACGACACCGCAGTCAGCTCCGATGGATCCATCATTCTGTCAGGAGGTGAGAATGGAGTCCTGAGGATCTGGCAGGCTAGCGACCGAAAACTCCTCTACTCCTTTCCTTCACCAAAAAAGACCTCTCCCGAGACGGCCTCCAAATGATCACTTTTGCTGACTCCAGCCCCTACAGCCGCCGCTCCTTTCTGCAAGTAGGAGGCTTGGGTCTTGGAGGCCTCTCCCTCTCGCAGTTGATAGGCTGGAGAGCCTCTGCTGCGAAGGCGGGAATCCCGCTCAAGAACAAATCTGTGGTCTTTCTCTTCATGCATGGCGGCCCTCCTCAGCAGGAGACCTTTGATCCAAAAATGGACGCCCCAGCCGAGATTCGCAGCTCCACAGGTGAGGTGAAGACCTCCATACCGGGAGTTACCTTCGGCAGTACGTTTGAAAAGCTGGCTGAGCGAGCAAACCGGCTCGCTATCGTCAGGTCTTACACCACCGGAAATGGGAACCACGATATAAAGCCCATCGTAGGAAAAGATTCTCTGGGGGCCAACATTGGCTCACTCTTTTCCCGGATCGCAGGGGCGAATGTTCCCACCACTGGCATGCCTCGGAACGTCGCCCTTTTCCCCCGGGCTGTCGATGCTGATTCTCAGGAGCGGGTCAAGCAATTCGGAAACCTCCTTGCACATGGCACAGTCGGAGCCTCCTGTGCGCCCTTCGCTCCGGGAAGTGCAAAAAACGGCCTGCAGGGGGACATGACGATGTGGATGTCTCGACAGCGCCTTGAGGACCGCATGTATCTTCTCAATAAGATCGATAACCTCAAAAGAGCCATCGACAACGGGGCCGCCGATGGGCTCGGGGAGCTTCAGAAGCAAGCGGTTAACATG
>Ga0115011_10000579_pt1 | contig 29216 bp, 34 predicted proteins | sample TroAtlMetagenome_2_FD_88705 | JGI IMG/M metagenome (GOLD analysis project Ga0115011, IMG submission 88705) | Marine eukaryotic phytoplankton communities from Atlantic Ocean - Tropical Atlantic ANT8 Metagenome | ecosystem: Environmental > Aquatic > Marine > Oceanic | place: Tropical Atlantic...
GTTAATATACCTAGGCGTATCAATATAGTTAGGTGTGTCTATATACCTAGTTTCATTTATGTATCGGGTTTCGTTAATATACCTAGGCGTATCAATATAGTTAGGTGTGTCTATATACCGTGTTTCATTTATGTATCTAGTTTCATTAATGATTTGAGTTACATTTATAGTTGAAGTACACTCGGTGGTTTCTACTATGTGACGTCTTACAGGCATTAGATAGGAATTAGAATCCCCGGCATAATTACCCCATTGGGTTTGTGTAACCCATGTTACATTTAACGGATCTGGACATTGGTAAAATCTACAATGGTAGTTTTCTGTAGCTTGTTTTTCGGTATCGCCATACCGCGAAACTACATTACATTTACCTGTTGCTTCTTCTATGCATTTTTTTTTACATTGTTCTAAAGTACCCCATCTGTAATTTTGATGATTTGTTGCTTGTGACCAGGGACAATCCGGTCTTTTTCCTGTATGAGACGTGTCATGATACCATATAGTATCTGGTATTTGATATTCTTGTGGAGCAATTGAAGATTCTACATAGTTAACTGTTGCTGAACCTGTGTTGGTACACGATACACCTGGAACACATTTCATCGTCACACTGCTGGGACAACCTATACACTCGCAAGTAGTACCTGCGCCCTGAGGGCACCATATAGTATTGGTTTGACAATCTCTTTGACCAGAAGCAGCACAAGTTAATTTAAATGATTGCGATTCCTTAGCATTAACGGTACTTTGTTGATAAGCATCGTGCCCACTTCCTTGTGTTTTAATAGTACAATCGTCACCCGCTCCACAATTTAAAGTAGTTGATCTACAAGTTCTTTCACTATTTGTTCCTCCACAAGTAATATCATATTTTCCTGTCCATACGTTATTTTTACATGCATCGTGGCCAGTACAAGATACTGTTAATGCATCAATAGAATAAAAGTTAAAAAACATCATTAAAATGAAAAAAACTTTGCAGAAATTTGTTTTCATTATATCATTTCAATATATTTTTTATAGTTTTAAAAAATTGAAACTAAAAATATCCTATCAGTTATAACTATCAATCACACTATTACTATAAACAACAAGTACTACACTATAAATATGTCAACATCTCTTACCTATCACAAATCATGTGCCTGGTGCAACTGTCGAATGACTCGCGGTGAAAAGTCCTGGATTTTGAAATCGGGAAAGTTTGGTGACCATATTCGTAAGTTACTTTCAGTTATTTGCGGTAAAAATAATCTAGACTGTATAGGTACCAAACTATTAATAATGTCTTATTTGACTAGGGGCGGAGGCAATCATTTTGAAGCTTACTGTACCGACTGCGGCATCTTTGATTTAAAATTTACCAGATCAGGTAGGACAATCATTGCTCCTATGCGACTGGCGAATGAAATATTTGTTACTGGCAGTGGCATTGGTGGTTGTGATCAATATGACCGCGGATATGACAGAGGAATTTACCGTGATAACGAGTTGGAAGATAAATCTGACATCAAAGGATTTGTTGTAGAGGATGATGATTTATCTGAAGAAAGCTCAACAGAATCTGATGAGGAGGAAGAAATATCTGAATGGAGTGAGGAAAGCGATGACGAGTGGAGTGGATGCGAATCCGATTAAGTTTAATGTATATATACGTATAAAAAATTGATTATAAAAAGTAATTTTTTTTATGTTTATTAATAACACAATGTATCCTATTTCCTCAGGAAATCCAAAAATGGAAGAGTCTAATAAAACAACGTTAGATGAAGAACTGGTATGTATTTGTTGCACAGAACCATTGACTCTACAAAATATCGTTAACACAAAATGCAATCATCAAGTATGTTCAGACTGTTACTATAAATGGGCAGGGGATCATAACTCTTGTGTATTTTGTAGACAAAAGTTATATGAAGGTTCGAGACATGAAGAGTATGTAAAACTCGGTAGAGATATACGGCGGCGAATGGATGTTGTAGATGAATTGCGTGAAGAACGAGAATATCTTGAATCGCAAACTTCACGATTGGCACTTCGCTGTACATCAAGAATGATTGAAGTGGATCAATTAGAAAAAGAGATCATAGATAAAAAGAGAGAGTTATATATGCGCGAAAAAAAAATTGTAAAAGCAGATGCCTTTGTAGATCAAATCAAATTGTGGAGAAAAAATCCCAAAATGGCGATTGAGATGTGGGAATATGAAATGAAAATTCTTGAAGAAAATGCTAGAGTTGAAGTTCTAAGAACATTGCGTAATGAGGTTTTCGAAGAAATGAATGATAAATGGATGCGCGATTCTAACTATGATAAAATACTGATACGAGCAAGCCATGTTACAGATAAAATTATTGATGAGGATTCCAGTGAGGAAGAAGAGGGTGACTATTGTTTGAATAGTTTGTTTCAAACAAATGAAGAGCATCCGTTGATAAGTGCACTTGATGCAATGAATGAAGCTGAGGAAGGTCGGGGTGGATTCGCGTCATCATCCTCTGATGAGGAAGCAGAGGAAGGTCGGGGTGGATTCGCGTCATCATCCTCTGATGAGGAAGAGATACCTGATACTTCTCCTGAACAATTTGAATCTACACGTCAATCGCCTAATGTACTTGCCATTCATGGAAGGATAAATGACAATCAAATGAGCTTATCTTTTGACAATAACTTTATTACTTCTCGGCTTAATGATATACAATTAGCACATTTGATTAGAACTGTATTGGACCAACACACGCGGCATCGTGGTGCCGATCAAAATATAGAATTTGATATTATGACTGAACGTATTATTAATACTCAATCATCCGTAAATAGAATAGAAGATGAAAATGAATTTAATCCGGCAGAACTTCACGGCGGTTATGCTCATGGACACGGCTAATTTACTTTAATAACTGGCAAAATACACTGATTATACCAATTGACTAAACTTTTTTTCTTGATTTTAAATTTTCCATAATAAAAGCTTTGTCTTAATCCAATTCTCTCCGCTTCAGAGAATATTTCATAATACATTTGAAATAAAAATACAATGGTGTTTTTTCTGTTATGTTGACATGCGTAATAAAACAGTTGTAAAAATATATCTGCTACGCTTAACTGATAGTCTCCATTATGAGTTTCTGCGTAAAGTTGCTTTAATTGTGCATGGTCTTGCACATATACTGCTTCTTTTCCACGATTGATAAGTTGTCGTTGCATTTTACTATATTTAAATAAAGTAAAATGTTTAAATTAATTTATTACTGGCCCAGTGCAATGTTTCCTCCACTACCACCATTTCCCCATGCATTCCAAAATGATTTCGCTCGTGGGTTTTGCGTATTAAACGTATTACAAGGGCTTTTTGATAAATAGCTACCATAATTATTTTTATTATCGTCGTTTTTGCCTGCATTGTAAATCATAATATACTTAATTTTATTATTAAACTGTTTGAATATCCCGTCGTTTGTTGGATCGGTTAAAGTTTCAAAACAATATAGAAAATATGCAGCACCTTCTGCATCAAATGAAACATCAGCATTAGAGCCTACAGAACCAAAGGCAAATACAGGAACTAATGTATTAGGGGCAGCGTTCAACGCCCAGGGTTGTGTTTGCCAATGCTCTAATATATGAACAACTGTCCTTTGAATATATTCTTCAAACTTTTTTGATTCTTCACCGCCAAAAGTGTTCAGTATTGTTGTACCTGTACTGTCTATTTTCCACCCATAATTTTGTTGCTGTCCTATAGCTTGTTTATATGATACATAGAAATTTTGTGCATTACTTACATTACAAATATCGGGTTTTGCGCTGCCGATTCCAGTAACTAAATTAGTTAAATCTGTTTCATATACTTGTGGAGCAGCAGCAACAAAGTTATTATACCAATCGGGTGATTTAGTAGTTTTTCCCTGGAATATTATGTTCGACTGCCAACTATATCCTCCAACCAATCCAGACATTGGAGACTGCCCAGTCCCTTCTGTTTTTCCAGACCCTGTACATTTGTTTTGAGTTTCCTGTGTAAATATCATACCTGTTAATCCGCCGGCCGCCGGTGTTGCATTAATATTTGATATATAATTGGACGTTACTAAAGCGCTACTCACATTACTGAGAAAATTAGAATCGCATACAGAAAAAGTAGTGGAGGGGATGTCATCTGCTTCAGGTCTAAACCATAATTCTATCTCTGAAAATGCACTAGGTACTAAAGATGTTGCATCGGTTTTCATGTTTGCGGCAGGATTTCCCCCTCCGGGTGTTTGTGTACTATAGATTTGTGGCGCTATTGCTAATTTTTTATTCTTCCACCGGTCCGCCGAGGTGTGAGCAAATGAACCGCCAGTATCAGGGTTTATAAAAGCATTAGTCCAAAAGTCTTGTAGACTTACCTCACTATCCGTAGCATTTGTGTACATAATATCATATATTCCATCACCCCCTCCTGGAGTAGGTTGAGGTATTGGTTGTTCTTTAATTTTATAATTTATTACAAATGTTTTTGTTTTTGGGGGATCTTTTGCCAGCTCGTCATATGGTTTATAAGTTACCGAAATTTTAAAACTCCCTTCAAGTCCAGCAGTAGCCGAGGGAAATGTAGATGAATTTTGCTGAAGTAAAGTTAATTGCCCTGGATGTTTTGAAACTCTATTAATATTTTGATCTAAATTCCAATATTTTTTTTGGTCATTATTTAAAGTTGTAGTTATTGAAATAATTGATTTAGCTTCTTGTGATGGAGCTATTAGATTATTATTTATATAAAATAACAGGGTATAAATTCTTTGTGAAACACCTGGGGAAATTCCTCCTGCACTAGTTCCTGTAAACCATGGTATTGTAAATGTATTATCTACCGAAGGATAATAAAATACATTCTCTACAGGGATTTTTGATTTTCGAGAATATGGGTTTGGTAAACCTGTACTACAACTTATATTACATCCAAATCGAGGTGCATTGATTCTACCTACGCCACCTGCTAAACCTTGATTTTTTGGCGCAGCATCTACACAATTAATACCGTTAATACCATTAACTACTAACTTACAATTTTGTCTAACTGCTTCAGGATTTAAAAGTGCGCCTGTTGAATCGAAAATGGGTTCAACGCCATTTATACACCTATATCCGTGTGGATATCCACATACCCCGACATTTGGCTGTACACGGCGATTAACATATCGTTGTATATATCCTCTTCTGCCTAGCATAGTTGCTGTTCCGCTCATTTTAAGTCCGGTTTGATTTGTTTTCGTTCTCATTCTTGCATTGCTTACTTTTTTTGGAACAAATCCGCTCATTATACTAAATAGTCAGATTAAATATCCACTATAGTGCGCACTAATTTTGATATTAGAGTTAGTGTGTAATTTTTAGTGCTTTTTTATCTGTAACTGATTGTACTGTTAATTTTCAACTTATGATACCTGTATTTAAGTTTTTTAAGTGTGCGTTTCAATTTACAAATGCGTTTATTTAATTTTGTTAATTTTTTTTTGTTTTTTAGATGCTTATTGAACTTGATAATGTCTTTATGATACCTACATTTTTGAGTAAGTAGTTTTTTTCTTAATTTATACATTTTTTTTTGCTCTTTTTTGAGCGTTTTTCGTTTTCCATGCTTTTTCATATATAAAAAAGCATAGATTATAAATTACCCACGATGGGACTCGAACCCACAATCCTCACGTTAGAAGCGTGATGCCTTATCCATTGGGCCACGCGGGTTAATATTGGTTTAAAACCAAAGGGGCCGTACGGGGAATCGAACCCCGGACCACTCGCACCCAAAGCGAGTATCATACCACTAGACCACACGGCCTAAATTACTGGTTACTATTAAGAATTAAGTAGGAATTGAACCCACGTGAAGGGGGCTTAAATCCCTCGCTTAACCACTAAGCTATTAATACAAAGTTGCTGTTAGTAACCACGATTGGAGAATGAGGGCATCGATCCCTCTACCTCTCGCATGCAAAGCAAGCGCTCTACCATTTGAGCTAATTCCCCATTAATCGTTATCTACAAGATTCGAACTTGTGCGGGCAATGCCCACCAGATTAGCAGTCTGGCTCCTTAACCAACTCGGACAAGATAACAGAACGCTGTGAGCAGGATTTGAACCTACGCGGGCATAGCCCATTTGATTTCAAGTCAAACTCCTTAACCACTCGGACATCACAGCAAAAGCCCTCAGTGAGATTTGAACTCACGACCTTATGATTACAAGTCACACGCTCTACCCCTGAGCTATAAGGGCTTAAAAAGTTATAAGGCATTACCGGGATTCGAACCCGAATTGCAGGCTTCAAAGGCCCACGTCCTAACCGTTAGACGATAACGCCATATACCGTGCTCCCCGTAATCCCGCCCAGATTCGAACTGGGTTCCGACAAAGCGGCAGTACCGACTACACTCAGGATTTGATGCTGTCAACATTTTAACGAGCCCGCTTAGACCACTTGCATACTAAGGCATATTATACCCTAGGCAGGATTCGAACCTGCGACGCCTTTCGGCCAGAAGATTTTGAGTCTTAATGTTATAGTGAATAGCTGTGTGTTAACAATGATATCTTGTGTGGTTTTGATAAGGTCCACCAACTTCGTAGCATGAGTGGGATTTGAACCCACGCGGGGCATTACGCCCATCGGATCTTAAGTCCGACCCCTTCGACCAGACTCGGTGCATCATGCTTTGTGTTATGCTGGAAACAGGCGGTTTTACCTTAGGACCATCCCACATTCTAAAATGTGCCGCAGCTGGAGTCGAACCAGTATCCAGGGCTTAAAAGTGCTTTGGGTAGTTGCTGTAAGTTTCCAATGGGTTTGCTAGATTCTGTTTAATTTAAAGGCTTTTTAAATTGGACACTGGGCGCCATTTCTTGTCTCCGGGGCCTTTTTTTGCTGTAAGAATCCATTATTGCTCCCTACGGGCGTTGATCCCGTGACCTTCGGCTCATAAGACCGATGCTCTGCCAAACTGAGCTAAGAGAGCGTTTGTTTGCGGATTTCAAATATTCATTATAATAGTATCTTGCTGTATAAAATCCTGACGCCTTCTCATTTGCGTCCACGGTACTTTTTATAGTCTACGCTACCTAGTTCAATTTTTTGCAATGCTATCGTCTTGCTATTCTTCACACACATATATATTAACCTAATTTTAAGTCCCTTTTGGCATTATTTGTTTAATATTTAATTAACTTAATTTTTACTCTTTCATATATGTAGTATGGAATGTCTAATATGCTTTGAATTGGTGAATCAAAATAATAAATATACAACTTGTAACGTATGTAATATGATCGTTCATACCAAATGTTATAAATCGTGGGAAAAGAAAAGCGGTAATTATAAAACTTGTATTTTATGTCAGCAAAAAAGGTGTTTAACAAAACATAATGTGACTCCTTCATGTCTCAGTTATTTTAGTTGTTTTAAACAATGTTTCGAACCAGAAAACTATATAATGCTACCAGATAAGTAATAATACCAGATAAAATAATTATCAATTTATAATATAAATGTCTGAAAAAAAACCTCTCATAAAGAGAACGACTACTGATTTGGAAAACGAGGAAGAAAAAGTCTGGCATAAGCAACAAGAAGCTATTTTAAAAAAATGGAGTGAAATAGGTAGTTCTTATAGATTCATGCACGATAGATCGTATACTAAATATAATACGCAAAATTTTCGTTTTGCGTTACCTGTAATTATAATTTCAACTATTACGGGTACTGCCAATTTTGCACAGGGAACATTTCCAACTTCATGGCAACCATACGTACCTTTAGGAATTGGATTTTTAAATTTATCAGCCGGTTTATTGACAACAGTGGCGCAATTTTTACGAGTTTCTGAGCTATTAGAGGGTCATAGAGCGGCAGCGATTGCGTATTCTAAATTTAGTAGAAATATATCTGTTGAACTTTCGCTTCCTCGTGAGGAGCGAACTACTGGAGGAACGGAATTTGTGAATACTTGTAGAAATGAATTGGATCGTTTAATTGAGCAAAGTCCTAATATTCCTCTAGGAATTATTAAGCAGTTTGGAAAACGATTCGAAAATACTGAATTTATGAAACCAGAAATCTTAAATATTACATCTGTGCAGGTTTATCGCGATGATAAAAAGGAAAAAGCTAAACAAAAATTAGAAGAAATTAAACAAAATGAAATAATTAGAAAGAAATTTTTAGAAGGCGAACAACAAAGAAGAGAATCAATAATTGCAGAAATTATGAAAGAACAAAAACTACAACAGGATAACATGCAAAGGCAACTTGAAATGACTAAAAAACGCAAAAAGGATAATATCGGAATTAGTTCGGTTGAACATAGTATGAAAAAATTAATATCCAAACTTCAAGACGCAGATAAACATAATGATATTTTAACCCCCAGTAGTTCAGACCAAAGCGGTGATGAAATCTCTCCAGTTAATGAACGAACTACCAAAAAAGTAGTAGCACAAATAGAAGACATTTCAACTATTCGCCAGCCTTTGATCTTAGATACGGTTGTTGAGATTGCCCACGAAGATGACGTAGATGGTAATGCAAATGATGGCGATGATGATAACTCAAGTGGAGGAACCGGTGAAGAAGAAATTAGTAATGTTGTTTTAGATATTACAGACACATCTGGTAATGACATTTAAGTAATTAATATTTTAAGATAAATTACTTGATATATATAATGTTAACTGCAAATCTTTGTATTGATAGGTATAAATATTTGCCCCCCGAAATTTATCAAATTATAATGAAATTTTTATACTACCCACACCAATATCCTTATTTGGAAAGAAGGGTTTATAATAAAGCACTTACCGAGTTACCAAAACTGTTTGTTTATCCCGGACCAAAAATGATTTTTACTAGCGCCATGAAGCCTTTTCGAATGTGTAAATTTGTTTATATGCTTTATCACGCCAAAAAAAAGCCAGGCGAAAGAATTTTAATTATTGAATATGTACCCTTTAAGATTGAAGAAGATACGCAAACTAATGGATATAATGATAGTTTTTTATTAGTTGCAAAGAATATGAGGAATCGATATATGCAAAACGCTATCGATCAAAGTCATCTCCAAACAGAGATGCCAAATACGATATTAACATAAGAGTACCTAGTAAAATAAGTGTGGGGCCATCCGATTTGCTTCGAATCTCTTCAAGAGTCATATTGTAAGCGTGTTCCATTGTTGTTGTTTGATACAGTTAAAGACGATTAGCAATTGAATACTTCTAGTATTAGAAAGAAAAAAGTATTCAATTTTTTATTTAATGAGCTGTAAAAACCGTGTCCAATAAGAATTTTTTATTCCCTTTTTTACTTCTTTATCAAATTTGGCGAATGCTTTCTTTTTACAATGACCTTCAAAAGTATTTGATTTAAAAGATGTATTTGTTAATTCTTTATCTTCACTACCTGTTCCAAAAAAGAATCTTAAAAAACTAAACTTATCTTTTAAAAGGTTTTTTTGAAATATTAGTTGATTTGTAAACCCTACTCCAATTGCTATAATTAAACAAATGGTTAATATACCTTCTACTCTATCATACCAAATTACATTTTCTTTTTCCTTAGATCCAAATGTTTGTTTTCCTTTTAGTTCCCAATATTGTTTATTTATATTCATTACAAGCACTATCATCATTATATTCATTATTAACCCCCACCAGGTCATTGGCGTTGGCCAAAATGGAACATTGAAAAATGCCCAACTATCCCCCAATTTCGCTACAATATTAAATAGTATTAAACAAACACCAGCTAAAATCATACTTAAAATAGTAGGAACCAGTCGTTTTGTAGACCTGTAATTTTCAGCTGAAACAATAAAAATATTTATCAAAAATACAAAAAATATAACAACATGTGTTTGATAGGGTTGAGTATATTGAAGATATCTTGCCTTACAACCAAAAATTGTATAAACATTTAATACTGCCAATGTCATACAAATGATTATAACACTCGTTTTAAACACATCTAAACTCGAGTTAAAAAGTGGCATCACCGATATATCTTTGTGAGGACCCTTATATTTGTACACATATCCTTCTTCTGAAGCAGTTATTACTTCATCACCATCAGGATCTATCGTTGGAGAGAAACCCCATTGATTTTCCAATGAATTTTTATTTGCTACTTGATCCATCTCTTAGTTACTATATAAGTAGATTAATTATTCGACACTACTTATTTAGTTTATAAATCTTTTTCTGACCCTAGTTTTTTGTCTTTTTTCTTGTTTTCAACTGAAACTACTGTTTCCCTAATATATCTTTTTATTTGCTTTCCTCTGAAGGAAAATGTACCTAATGCTATAAATACTGATATTCCTATCCAGAATATTAATAGTCCGCTAAATCCTTGTGCTCCACTTGCTGCTGGTGATTTGGTTATTTTTGAGTATTTTTCAAATAGCTCTGTTGTACAATGTTCTGTTTTTCTTGTTTTTGTTCCTTTTAAAATCATGGGAGCCCCGAATAAAAATGATATAAATTCAAAATTTTTCCCATAAAGGTTCTTTGATTCCTTTATTGCTTTGTACAATCCAACAAACATTATCATTGCTATTGAAACCATTAAACCAACTTCTATCCATTTTATAGAATTAATTTCATTTTTATTAGATGAAACTGCGTGTGATGCCATTAAATATCTACGCATATCATCTATTACATAAAGTAAAATTAAAGGCCAAACTATTAAACCAAAATAGGTAAGAGGCCCCGGCCAATAGGATGGGTTTTTATCAAACCAAACTTCTCCTAGACGAGCAATCACATTGTAAAATATTAAACATACAATTGAAAGAATTAACTGTCTTGTTGGATCAGATAGTTTTGCTACATTTTCCCCTCCTAAATTAATAATAAAGTAAATGATGAAAAAGATTACAAACTGTTTGTTAAACCAAAATCTAGGTGAAAATAAATACTGGGTTTTACAACCTAATGGAGAGAAACCAATACCATTTACCAAAAATAGAGAAATGATTACTAGTGCTTTAAATAATGGCAAAACATTCATAAGCAATCGTTTATACAATAGAGGCTTTTGCCCAGGCCCTTCTTCTACATAACCTGATATTTTTGTAAATATTGACCATGGACCACTCATATACTCCTCTTCTTCTTGAACATTTATATTTGATCTTTGTTGCTGTCTTATTAAAACTTGTTCGTCCATTCTACTTATAAACTAAAAAGAAAATTATTCTACCATTAAGTAGTCATTATATTGAGAATCATCTTTTTCTATTTTAATAAATATCACTTCTTCAACATTTTTAACTATACCTTCTTTATTTTCCCGATATTCTACCCAAAATTTTGTCTTAGGATATAGCTTATTTTGTTCCACTGTCCATTTTTGTTGTTGTTCTATATATTTAAAATCGCGCCACGATCCGAAATCATATTTACTATTTTCTCTATCGTACCACGCCACTCTTATTTCCTTATCATTCATGTATATATATATAAACTACCACATTTTAACTAATTTCTACTTATTCATAAGTGTTTAAAAAATTGAAATGATTATAACATTTTAAGTTATTTAATATTACCCCCTCTATTTACAACAACCTTCAGTTCTTCATTACACAAATATGGTATATCTTTATACATCGATGCTCAATGCGTGGTTTAATGATGGCGACACTTCATGTTGGATGACCACGGAAGATGCCCGTGAAATATGGTCTACCTTTATTGATTGCCTAGCCTCTCGTAGTCGCGAACAGAGATTGGCTGAAGATGGAGATGAGATTAAAAACTGGTATCTTGACATTTGGGACATTGTTGATAAAGGTGAAACCACGCCTCGACCAGAGTTTGATCATATTGTTGGCACTATTTATAGTGGCCAATTCCATACAAATATTACTCAGGAAATCCTTGCAAATATCTTCAATTTCGCTCCCGTCTCTCTTCAATATCATTTTATCGATTTCCTTTCAAGCGATAATGAGGAAGAAGAAGATCATTATATTGCCGATCAGCCACAAGCCCATTATGCTGGCGAGACATACGGCGATTATGACTCCGAGCGTGAACCTGAAAACACTAACCGTGTATTTGAATGGCCCAATGATGAAACCGACAGCGAGACTGACAATGAAACTGACTCTGAAATAGATTCCATGCCTGCGCTGATTAGTGCTAGCGATACAGAAAGCGATGAGGAAGGATACGAAACCGATGCAACAGTTATTGTGGATAACGATGATCACGATGAGATTGATCGAACAGAACTTCGCACAAATGTATGGCACCAAATTGAGTACCCGTGGCAACATACTACAACACCGCGTGAATATTTCGAGACAATTAATGACCATGCCTATCATTCAGATGATGAATCTGATGCTGAAACAGAAACAGACTGTGGATCCATGCCAGAGTTGCTTACGCCTTCAGATACGGACACATCAGATGACGAGGAGGAATGTGATAATAATGGGAGATGTGTTCTTCAACGCACAGCTATGCGCATTGTTAGGACTGTCCGCGTTTAAATATAACCTAAATACTATTACAAAATTCAATTAAACAACTTTTTATTCTGTTATATAGTAATGACGAGTAATAAAGAAAAAACTATTTATTATTATGATGAAGACCCTGGTTATGACGTTATAAAAAATATAACTAATGGATTTTTTACAACTTTATCTCTTGCCGATGGTAGAATAATGTTTCTTAATGAAACAGGTGAGTACCATTGCGAATTAAATAATGAAGCAACGACTATTTATGGTATTAAAATTTATGGAAAAATTGTTATTATTGGTAAGATTAATCATTAATTATCTAATCTATTACTGTTTGTACTTATTTTTGAATTCTTGTACTGCTTCAGCATGAAGACTAGGAGCGGAGTTATACCATCTAACTACTACTTCCCGATGATTAGTTGGAACGCAAATACTATCCGATTTATTAATTTTAACAAGTTCCGAATGCTTATCAACAAGTATAACTTTATCAAGGGGATTAACATCGCCCGATGCAAAGCCTATTTTAATGTGATCAATAATAAGATTGACTATTGTTCTCGGAAATGTGTAATCGGATGCTTTTGTTTCGTGTTCTTCTATTGAAATGGTAGTTTCCCCAACAAGCTTAGGAATTTGTCGTTTTGCTATCCTATCTTGTACTTCTCGCCATTCATCATGAAGTCTACAAGTCACTAATGAATCGGTCATATCTAGAAATCTAGTTTTTTGATACTTAGCTTGTCTTAGAATTTGTACAATATAGTATTCGTATGCTTTTACAGTATGATGATTATATACTTGTTTATGAAGCCTGTATCTAGTCGCGAATAGCTGGAAAATCTCATATTCTAGTTTTTTAGGCCAAATAATTTGATCAATATTATCTGTTAGGTTACATTGTGTCACACTGCTTCTAATTAAAGCTTGTGTAAGAAGACGTGTCCACTCTCCGCCAAACTTTAATCCAGTATGATAACAATCACGTTGAATATAATCTATTTTATCTACATCTATTTGACACTCTTTATTTGCTATGATTTGATACAACCAACACTTTTTCTTTGTAACGGGTGGTATGATCATATTTATAATTAATTTTACTTCATTTTTGTTTAGTTTGAAATTATACTTTTCTACCATTTTTTTAAATATTTCACATCCTCGTTCTTCGTGTTCTGGCTCATCGTGACTTCTTACCTGTGTATCATATAAGTGGCTGTAAGGACCATGACCTATATCGTGAATAAGCCCGGCTATACAACATAACTCAATAATTCTATCTTTTTTAATATCAGATACTTCTGAAGGTGTATTTATAGGTGTAATTTGATTAACCAGATTTGTGGCCATTATTTTTGCAAGATGACTAACGCCTAAGCTATGTTCAAAACGAGTATGAGTTGCGCTAGGGTATACATAATGTACAGCTCCTAATTGTTTCAAATCTCTCAGTCTTTGAAACTCTGGGGTATCAATAATTTTTCGCATCAGTGGTGTTACGGTTATAAAACCATGAACAGGATCATAGATTTGTTTGCTCATCTTTATATGGTATGTTTCTACCATATAAAGGTAATATATCATTTAATCAATTTTTTATTAACTTAATTTTATTATTTGTCTTTGTGTATTTTGATCTATACATATTTCTCCGCTGTTGGGAAATTGTTCTGAGTTATTATAATCTCTCCAAAACCCTTTTTTACCGTTTATTTTTTTCCATTTATAGTCAGAGGCGTTATAAACTAATGTTAGCATTGGTAGTAATATTTCTGTGATAAATACTTCAATTGATTTTTGTGTAATATAAAAACATTTCATGTAAGGGGGACTACAATTCACTTCTGCTTGAAAAAATTCATTTTTTCTTTCATTAAGCATTTGTTTTCCCATAAAAACGCAATCCTGAATTATTTTAATTTTACGTCGTTCTTTTTCACGTGTATTATCCCACATATTTTCTGAAGTCTGTGTTAGTTCGGGCTTAAAAATACCCAATCCTATTACCAGTATGTCAAAAAGTCTATCAAAACTACTTACCCTGGCATAATAGTAGTTATTACATTTTTTATAAAAAAGAGTTTTTCCAGCATAAAATCTATCAAATAAAAGTTTATTTTTTAATGTATTGTATTGAATTCTCATTTACTATTTATTGGAAGTTTTATTTAGATCATTTTTACTACATACCTAGATAGCCATATTTCCCCGTGCTAGTAGAACGGACGCATCCTTTACAAACTGATCTTTTACCTTGCCTGCGTGTTCTTCAAATTCTGCCTTCTTCTTAAGCCTACGCTTCACATATTCCATGTACTTAGCACGGCGCTTTCCGCGTCTGGTTTGTGTCAGATCATCCCACTTATTTGGGCGAATATAGAAGTGCTGTCCATTACCTAGACCGTGATAGTTGAATGCAACTCCTACTGGATCATTCTCTGTTCCTGCTACTGGGAAGTAGTGGGTTTCACCCGTTGAGTATTCCTTGATACTCGAAGTATTGAAGATCTTTTCTGGGTAATGACGTGTATTGACCCACCTCTTGTCGTGTACACCGCCTTCGATCTGTTGCCATCCATTCTTATAAGTGAAGTTTAGGATATCATCAATAAGTTGCTCGTTTCTTATAATCTGATCCTTACTAGGACCGCGCTTCTTGCGACGGCGAGACGTCGTTCCATAAATAGAGTTTCGCGTAGGCCCTGGTACTGACTGCCTTCCAGTTTGGAGATAACTTTCCAAATTTCTCCTGGCCACCCATTCGTTCGTGCCAACAATATTTGCCGAACCTCTCTCCATAAGATTAGAGGTAGTAAGAGACGCTGCGGTTTTGAGTTGCTTGTTATTCTGGTAACGAGGCATGATAGTTAAGTGGCTTTGTGTTCTTTAATAGATACAAATAAGAGCTTGCTGTGAATAATAACCTATATATTATTATTAACTTAGTTCAATTTTTTGAAAGCTTTCTTTTTCTTCTTCTGGTTCTCCTACCGCCTTTCTTTGCTTTTAGCTTGTTTACTAGCTCTGCCCGTCGATCTTGTAGTTTTTTGGTTTGTTTATTTGAACGTCTTCTTTTGCTTCTATTTTTTACACCCTTTAGTTCTGTATGTTTATATTGTTGTTGTTTTGCTATTTCCTTATCTATTTCTTTAATTTCTTTCACATTTTTTCTCACCTTTTTTCCTTTCACGACGGCTTGTATTTTTGCTGCTGCCTCATTCTTTTTAGTCAACTTACTACGCGCACGCTGTTGAATATTAATTACTGATTTTATTTCATCTGGACTAATTGTTATACCAGATCCTGGTGTTTCATATACATTGAAACAAAGAGGGACTATATTTCCTTCATCTTCTTCATCTTGTTGCCATGGTTGAAAAGGAGGTGGATAGAATTGAATGACTTCTTCTGGACTCGCTTGTTCATTTAATCCAGGTGGCCTACGGTCGTCTACGCCTCCTGGAGCATTTATCCATTTTTTACCACATTTAAAATTATCTAAACTTTGAGTTCTTAGGTGTATGATTTTATATAGTGTGTTTAATCCAGGATAACTTTTTGATGACATTGCTTGTTCAATATTAGGAATTTGTGCCCCGCTGTTTGTTTTAACAGAGTTCGGTGCTTCTTTAATCCATTCCCACGTTACCAGTTTGGAATTAGGTCTAACAAGCTGCTTTTTAAGAGAGTTTTGAATACACTTATTTTGTCTATCTGGAGTTTCACATTTACTGCCTCCATTTTTTTCAGTTGAAGTTGTCTGTTTTTTTGGATACCATTCTACCAATATATCTTCATTAAAAACATCTGCTGGTAGAGTAATATTTAATTCTTCTTTAATTTCTCTTAATGCTGTTTTAATAGCACCGCTTCTTACATCAGCAACATTAACATCTGATTTTGTTTGTTTACCAGCCAAAGGTTTTCCTCTATAATGAGGCAAAACCATATTTTCTGTTAAATACCGATCGCTAACCGTTGATTTTTTTTTGAATTGTATGTCTACAAACGGTGTAGGACCTATCTGTTTGTGAACACATGTTTCAATTAAATAATAGTTACCTAATACATTCCCATCTTCACGAATTGCTGGTGGTAACAATTTTGCTTTATTGGCTTCAGTAATAGCATAAAGCATTTTTACCCATACTGCTGATACAATTCTAACTAATTTATTTGTTTTACTGTCTTTTAATATAAGTGTTTCTCCAGATTTTATTTCTTTTAACAAATCATCTACCGTTTTTGCACTACCTGTGCCCCATGATTCTGTATTTATACCTGAAGCAGTTAGTTCTCTGATTAAATTTTCTTTGTTTTTAATTGATACTTCTGTATAAGTTGACATATATATATATATTGATGTTATAATATATCTTTATCTTTATCCGTAAAGAAATATTAGAGATATGCTGAGAGATAGAGGTGCACTCCGTGGAGGCCGCCGCCGCTAGATAAATATAATTTAAATTACGTATATTAAATCAAATATATGTAATTATCGTCTACCGCCGAGGAGGGAATATGTGATAGTAGCCTACTAACAACACAAACACAACACTCATTAAATTAAAAAGGGGTTCCAATTCTGGTGCCATTTTGTCACCACCGCTTTTGATTTTTCTCCCCAACTTCCTTCTTCTAGTTTTTCCTTTTCTTCTTTTTTTTCTTCTTTTTTTTGTTTCACGTTTTTTTCTTTTTCCTCCACCTGTCTGTGGAAAACACTGTTTCCGCAGTTGTTTTGCTTTCGCATTAACCAGGCCCTCGTTTTCCACATAGTACTTCATTATCTTCTCAAATTTATCTTCATGATTCGGAAAAATTCTAAGGACACATTTCAACTTGTCTTCAATGGGATCTGACATTTTATAATATAGATATATATAATTTTATTTATTAATTATATAAATTAACTAAACGATTATTGTTACACCTTGCGCGAATCGAACGCGCGTCCTCTCCCGTGTAAAGGGAGCGTCATTACCAACTAGACCAAAGGTGCGTAAAAAAATCTAACTATTAATTAAATGCTTAAAAATTATATTTTGTTTTCTTTGATTTTTCTAGCCACAGATTATATTTATTTAAATTCTGTATCTAAATATTTTAATATGCAAATTAAAGCCATTCAGGGTGAAAAAATTAAACTTAATTTATTTGCTACATTTCTTTGCTACTTGTTTTTAACAACTGGTATCTTTTATTTTGCTATCCAAAAAAATATGTCTATCATGGAGTGTGCGCTTTTAGGCTTATTTGTCTATGGTGTATACGAAACAACTAATAAAGCTATATTAAAAAATTGGCTTTACAAGACAGTTGTTATTGATACCTTATGGGGGGCTGTTTTATTTGCTTTATCCGTGTACGTCTATAGAACATTAGTACCTTATATTTAAATAAGTTTTTTAGAAAATGGCGGGTTAGCTAATAAACCCTCTCCAAATCCTAATAATAATCTAGCACTCAGGTAAACAAAAATTCCTATTATAAAGGTTCCGACCATGGTTATTCCCATCTTTTGGAATCTTGTAAGACCTTTTGTTTCTTTTCTGACATCTAAATAATTACGCAACTCAATAGAACAGGCAGCAATAATTGCTAAGACTACGGCATTTAAAATAAAGGCTTTTGCTATTGTGGTTGCTCTTAGATTTATAACTGGTTTGAAAGGCATATATATATAGAATCTAGATAAATTTTTTTATGAAATTTGACAGTCAGGAAAAGTCTTCCAATCTGTGGTTTCACTGTTCGTTTGAATCTTTTCTACTTTACCCGATATCCACTTGTTATTCGTTAGATTTACCGAACCATCAGATGTAGCAGTTGCTCTCGCTAATACCCCATTGGCGGTACCAATTAGTTTATGTTCAGTGTCATAAACATTGTCTCCTTTTTTGATAGCATTGTAAGCATTAAACGCTTTGCGGGCCCACGCGATTTTAGGCATAATGATAGTAATACTGATACTACTATTATTATACTTTTTTTTTTCAATTTTCTATTCCACAAACATTTCCATACGACTTTGTAAAATTTTCATGTTTGCAAATCGCGCCTAACATTTCAATTGATTTTTTTATATCTGGCAAAATTATTCTAATATCATCCACGACTTCATTCATTTCATTCATTAGATGATTTACATGTGTAGCGGTATATGCTGTATATCCTGTAACGATAAATAAGATAATACAACTGATGATTGCAGCACCACTCGCACCATAAAAAAAACGATAATTATTTTCTCTTGTCCCGATAAAAGGTTGATCCATATAAAAAATATTTACATAAATGTTTATATTGATTTAATTAAGTGTTTAGGTATAGTCCGTAACGGGGTCGAACCGTTGACCTTAGGTTTATTAGACCTACGCTCTACCTACTGAGCTAACGGACTATTATATATTGCCTAACTGTAGTTTGTTGACTGCGGGATTTGAACCCGCGCATGCGAACATAACAGGGCCTAAACCTGTCCCCTTAGACCGCTCGGGCAAATCAACATTTTGCTGTTTCCATAAATCTACGGTACATTACCATTATGCTATAGCGAGTATTTCGGATAAACCGCGTCTCGCCAAAAGGAATTGAACCTCTTTCCCCGGCCAATAGTGCATGATTATGATTTTGCTGTGAGGAAACGATTAGTAATTATATAGTGTAAAAATTTTATAATATATGCCTACTGTCAGATTTGAACTGACGTGGGGCTTTCGCCCAATGGATCTTGAATCCACCCCGATCGACCAGACTACGGGAAGTAGGCAATGGTTGAATATAATTTTATATTTAAGGTATTAATAGCGGCGAGTGGGATCGAACCACTGACCTCCCGGTTATGAGCCGAGCACGCTAACCTCTGCGCCACGCCGCTTTATAGTTTGTAATTGGCTTTGCTGTCTTCATAATACGCGCTCTTCCCCTGAGCTACCAAAGCATTACACTTTGGGCAGGTTTCGATCCTGCGGCCTCGTCCTTATAGTGGAAATTAAATTTGCTGTAAGAAGACGGGTAGCGTTTAAACGCTAGTTGCCATATTTTTAGCTTTCTTCGGTAGAGTTTTTGATATTAAAGTTCCCATTAATTCTGACCACACTGTTTTGATGTCTGTTCCATGATTCCACTCTTTCATTTCCATAGGGCTACATTGATCCACATTTGCTCTCAGCCCCAGAAACATTTTTCCCTCCTGATCTTTGTAGCCAAAAGCTGTAAATGTATAGGGATAATTCTCCAAATTTGTGGCGTGAACACTGATCCTACGAAAACCATATCCCCATTTGTCCTTGTCATCAAGTCCCTCCATCAATAGTTTTGCAATTTGCTGGTTGTTCATCTTTGTTTAAATCTTTGTGAGTACTATATCGTGGTCGTAATGATTTACATTACATCTATATTTCTTGCTTCAATTTTTTGACTTATAAGTTTGCACCTTTTTGGGTACAAATGCCTACTGTGGGGATCGAACCCACGACCACAAGGTTAAAAGCCCTGCGCTCTACCGACTGAGCTAAATAGGCGGTTTTGATCAACAATTGATCAACGCTCCGGATAGGGATCGAACCTATGACCTCGCGATTAACAGTCGCGCGCTCTAACCAACTGAGCTACCAGAGCATCTTTGCTCACAAATTTGTAGTATGTGAGTAGTCTTCCCTTCGCATCATACTATCACGCTTTTTCTTTAAGTCATTTTTTAATAGGTTAAAATCTCATACGACCCATCCTTCTCCTTGCTAACACTGCTTGTTGTTGTCGTAATAATATTTGCTCTAAATTCACTAATTCTTGTCTTCGCCTTTGCACTATATTGTTATAATTTGAATTTAGTTTATTTATTTCATTTTGTAATGTAAGCACTTCTATTTTTCTTAGTTCTTCCTCCGCAGATAATTCAGTACAGGCATTTAATAGTAATGTATGTTTTACACTCTCATCAAAACAATTACCTTTAATTTCTTCTAATAACTCCTCATGTTCATCTATACTCATTCTTAAATTATAAAGTATTTCTCTTTCTTGTTCTATCTCATAATTATTTGGTTCCCGAAATACAGTTCTACACATAGGACAATTCGGTTTCTTTTTTAGCCATTTAAAAAAACATTCTGAGTGAAATCGATGATTACAACTTGTTAATACACTCTTACTAATGTCAATTACTTCCTGACATATTGCACATGTTTCTACCTTCGACATATATATATGAGTTTTTTTTAATTTTCTTTTTTCCTAGTATTTATCAATGCTTGCTGTACTATATAAATTTAAACAACTTATAAAATGCAATCAATCATACTATCATAATTGTTTATCTAGTAACGGCTTATTTAGTTTATATAAAATACCCAATACTTTAAACTATATATGTGATCCTGTTTATGATACCACGCAAAAATCTGTCTGTAACAGTTTTAATTTGCCCGTCATTAATAAAATTACTTCATGGAATATACAACAACTTTTTTGGCATTGTTATAAAAGAGATAAAGTTTCTAATATAATAAAATACATTATCAAATCAGAAAGTGATGTCATCTGTTTACAAGAAGTATTTGAAATATCTACCATCGACTCTTTAGTTTTTAATCAAGAAATTAAAAAAAAATACCCTTTCTTTTTAACTGGCTCATTAGCTAATAGATTCATAGTAGGAGAAAATTCTGGGCTTTTAGTTTTATCTCGGTATCCAATTACATTTAAACAATTTACTCCTTTTCATAAAACTACTTTACCAGATGGTTTCGCATCAAAAGGTGCCTTATTTTTTTCTATTGGTGATACTAATTTTATTACTACCCATTTACAATCGGATGATTATGCTATATCGTGTCTACAACTAAACAAAATTCTCTCCAATAAGGTTTTTAATTCCAAAACCTTTTTAATTGGAGATTTAAATATAGAATATCCGCATATATTTACAAATACATCTGTTAATAATAAGCGGATTACGTGTGATAACGGTCAAATTTTAGATCATATAATTAACCTTACACACGATATAAATTTTGATGTTGAAGTGGATTATTTTGATATCACTCAGTACTCTGATCACTATCCTTTAATCGCCACTTTAGTTAAAAACTAGGTAAATTACTGCTTTTTTATATATCCTTTGGGATAACGGCGAAAATTGTTTATATATTGATGTTTTACTTATAAATGGAAATATATATTCATGGATTTTATATAGTATATAAATCACATAAACCAATATTTTATATGCAAAACTAAACGTTGCATATCTCAGTGTTTCTGGTATACCCCACTCTTCTACATAACTACACATATCTGTGGTTCTTTTTTTAAGAAAAAAATTATATGCATCAATAATCCCTTCTAATATTCTTCCATGTATTGTTTTCTCATTACTTACATTTAAAATACTTTTGATCTTATCATATCTAGTCAATGTCATATATAAAGTTTTACGCTTTTGTTTCATTTCATAATCTTTAAATATATACGGCATTCCTCCATCTATATACTGCTTATTATCTTTCTCATAAAACATTTTTCCGTTTATTAAAAAAGGCATATGACAGGATTTTAAAATTGTTTCTATTAAATCTTCTCTATTTTTATATTTGTTTTTTAAAATACACTCTTTAGTATTAATATCATAAAATCTTACATATAATTTTTTCTTTTGGAGAGATTTGAATTGTTTATCTGATAGATTGAAAACCAGCTTTCTTAATTGTTGCTCTAACTTTTCTAATGTTAATGTTTCTCTGAATCCCTCCTTCATTATTTCATACTCTTCGACATATACATGCAACTTGTCTATAAGATACAGTAAACCTGCGTAAGCTCCGACACTTGCACCAGATATCCTTTTTATTTTAAAATAGCTTAATTTTTCAAGCTCTTTTACAAGTATTAATCCTCCTATTTCATATGCTCCATTCATACAACCTCCCTCTAATACCAAATCCAAATCAAATGAAAAATTAGTTTTATCAAGATTCTTTAAAAGAACTCCCAGATTCAGATCCTTCAACATTATATTATTTTAATTTTATTATGTGGTCATTTTTACGACTTATTAATCAAATGAACAAATGAATCAACAAATGTTGAAATAGGTGGTCGTTCTTCTTTATACAATAATACGCGTGTTAATCTAGGCGTTTGAAGATGCGAAGGGTTTCTAATAGACCCCTCAGGAATTGCATAATATAGAGCCCAACACTCCAATTCATTGTCTCCAAAATTTATTAGCATACCTGTTGTTTTATTACCCCACGTGTAATGTTGACGCCTTTCTTCCATATATCTACATATTTGATTGAATTCTTTATCTGTCAACTTTCCCGTTTGCTTTAGTTCTAAAATCATATGCTTTTTAGGTAACAGTAAATCCTCACGGCCTCTGATATCATGCGGTAATTGCATTGTTTCCCCATTTCTTTTTCTATAGTTCATCATTACAGCCATCTCTTGATATACTGATTCTCCTAACTCTCTCAGTTCTTCTTCAAGTGCTGCCTGGTAGTGATGCTCTTTTCCTGAAAATGGAAAAGCAGCATAAACATCAATCGATGCCCGTACTATCTTTTCAAAGTCAGCGATATTTTGTTGCATTCCCTGATCTTGATACCTTTCTTTCATTTCTGGTACTTCTTTTTGCTTTAATCTCGTTTCCGCTTTTTGTTTTAAAGCATCCATTTTTTCTTTATATTTTCTAAGCTTGATACATTCTCCTGCTAGTTTCATAATTTCTTTTGACGTTATTGTCCGTGTTGCTTCTGTTCCCGTAATAGCGTGAAGTTTGCCTATTTGTTTGGCTGACAGCATAATTGATGGTTGATTTGCCATTATGTTATTGTGTGTTTTTGCCATTTTATTGTTCTTACTGTGTCTTACTGTGTCTTATTGTAGTTCTTAGTATTGTTGTTGCGTGTCTGATAGTATATCAGATTCATTTCAGTTCAATTTTTCAATAACTTTTTATCATATAATATAAATGAAAGGAATTGCTGTTTTTCAAAATAAACTTAGCGGTTATGTAACATTTATTCAGGATAGTCCAGGAAGTCCTCTAAAAATCAATGGTAATATTAGTAATCTATCTCCAGGTAAACACGGTTTTCACGTACATAAGTATGGTAATCTTTTAAAAACTGACTGTACTAAATGCGGTGGTCATTTTAATCCTACTAAAAAGGTACACGGAGGAAGAAATGATTCTAATAGTCACGCGGGCGATTTAGGTAACGTTACTGCAAATAAAAAAGGTATTGCAAAATTTCATTTCGCTGTTGACAAAATGACACTTTACGGAAAAAATAGTATATTTGGTAGGTCTATTGTTGTACATGCAGATCCTGATGACTTAGGGAAGGGCGGGTTTCCAGATTCTCTTATCACTGGACACGCCGGTGCTAGGTTAGATTGTGCTGTAATTGGTATACAGTCTGAATAATTATTTTCTGATATGTTCATAATTTTCTTTGAACCATTTGTAAGTGGTTTCTAATCCATTTTGGAGAGATTTAAATTTAAAATTAGGATATAATGTCTGTAATTTTGAATTGTCCACCGTCTTTCGCATACATCCATCGCCTTTTGAGGTGTCAAATACAATATCATGATTTTCAATATTCATTGCCTTTGCAAGACTATATATCATCGTACGGATTGTCTGTTCGTCTTTGCAACAAATTACTGGCTCTGTGGATTCATATTTACCATCTAAGAGAAGTTTACATATTATTTTTGCAAAATCTCCTGCGTATAAAAACTGTCTCAAAGGTCTACCGGTTCCATAAGCTATGTGTTTTTCAGTTGTATCGTTTTCTTTATTTTTAAGCAAGGTATTATGAAATCGATGCATCAAAGCTGGAATTACGTGTCCATCTTCCAAACTAAAATTATCGTATTCACCATATAAATTTACTGGTACTACGCATATATACTCCGTATTATACGCTTTATTATATTGTCTACATTGCAGCTCTAACATCCGTTTAGCATAAGCATATCCCTCATTTGATGGGTGTGGTGGACCAAAGTGTATTTGTTTTTCATTCATAGGAAATTCATAGGGGTATTGTGGATAAATACACGATGATAAACAAAAAATACCGCGTTTAATACCATATCTATGACTTGCTTCCAATATGTTTTCATTTATTTTAATATTATCACTGAACATTTTGATGCCATTATTCATATTCATAAATAGTCCTCCCACGCAAGCGGCTAAGTGTATTATACAATCGTAGTTTTTATTACCTGAAAAATAGTGTAATACTGACATTCTACTAGTTAGCTCGCAGTCATCTCGTGTTAAAAATTTAAATTCATGCTCGTTCAATAAACTTTGTTCCTCTTCTGTCATTGTTTCATCTTTTCTTTTCGCTTTTTCTACAAGATCTTTTATATGAGATCCTACCATTCCGTTTCCTCCTGTTACCAATATTCGCATTTATAATTTATTACTTAATTAACTTTAACTTTTTTTTAGTTCTTATTTTTAAGTAACAATTGGTTAGTAATGTTCGGTCCAGGTTTCTCCCTTATAATTATTATATCTTGTAAAATTTCCGGTTTCTCCTTCATAGTTTTCTCTAATACCCCACCATGTGTCACTGTTATTTTTGTTCCCTCCGTAGACTTTTACGTCCCATTTTTTCGCCGCTCGCCAGTTAAATTGCATTCCCCCGACTGATTTGTATTTGCCTATTTTTTCTTCTGGAATTCCTTTTGCTATTAGTTTTGTTTTCTCTTTTTCAGTAAATAATTCTAATGATTTTACAGGTCCAACTACTTGAAAGCTCGTAAATCCATTATCAAGTCCTACGCATGGGACCCGTCCATAACTACGCAATAGGTAAATTTTTCTTTTCTTGATTTCTTCTTCCAATGATTCTTCTATGACTTTCTTCTCAGTTTGATATCTATTTTTGTCTTTTTCCGCTTGTTTTGAGTAGATTTGTTTTTCTACTTCGCTCATATTTCCCCATTTTTCTCGCATAGCTTTTGTATAGTATTGATAGGCAGATAACGGCCTTTCAATGCTATTTAACTGTTCTTTTGTTTTTGCTTTTTGTTCTAGTATACTTGTCATTGTTTTTGTTTTTACTTTTTTATTGTTTTTATAATCAATTTTTTATATTCAAATATATAAATGTCAGTAAGATTTAGAGCTTTTCGTTATATTTCTACTCGTAAATTACATGATAGAAAATTACCGGCTATTTTAGATCGGTTTGAGAGTGTTAAACCAGTTGGTTATATTGGTACCGAAAGTCCAAAAAAAGCAGATTATCCTAAATCAGCAATTGTAAGTACTGAGTCAATTGTTAATTTAAATTTTAAAAAAAGTAATGTTAATTGCTGTGGCGAATCAGCTAATATGTGTTTCGATTGTCCTTATAATAGACATGATTAATATTTCTTGTCAATGCAAACATATTGACCCCAACTTTCTGCCGTTGAATCAATGTTACATTGGATTCCTTGTTCTTTTGATGTATTTTTAATCTTCACTGTTGTATAATCTTTTTCATCGTCAGGCGATGGACTTCCATTTGGAGTAAATATTAATAATACTTCTGAAATTTTATCACATAAACTCTCTTTTTTCTTATAAGATTGAAATACAATTTTTGATCTCTTCACTGGAGTACAATCGGCAATGTCCATGATTAGGGTCTTTATTAAATAGTCTCTTTCTGTAGATAGTGGGGTTTGTACTTATATAAAAAATTTTAAATTTTCTTCAATTTTTTATACTATGTCCTCCTCATAATACCCCATCGGATCTTGTGTGATTTCTTTGTATATAACTTCTACTTCTCTGTCGCGTCTAAGCTCTTTACTAATTCTTGAACAACATCTACAACAACATTTGGAGAGAATATTACCCATTAACTAGTAGATATATTTTATTTTTCTCTTGCTGCACATACGGCACTTTTAAATTTGGTTTTACCTTGCTTTCTCGCTCCTCTAGGAAGCCTTGTCCAGGTTTTCATTGACTTCAAAGCAGGTATCATCAAAGATGTGTAAATGGTTAGGTTTGTTGAGTAACAAGGATCTGTTGCCATCATAAGACCTAGATTTTTGTTATTATAAACTCCGTCCATCAGTCTCAGAGCGTGTGCTACATATTTATAACGACATCGACTCTCCATAATGTCTTCCCAGTCTTCTTTTGTTTCTCCTGTATCAGTGAAATATTTGTCTCTACAGTGATCCATGTTAGCCTGTATAAGATGGCCGTCTTCAAGCGATGTCACAATATTTCCACATAATATGTCTTTTGGCGAACGGTTTCTCGTGATAATAGCCCCTTCATTTTTCTTTGTTCCGCAAATAGTAATATAGGTTGGAGATATTAACTCTGCGTTTTTGAATTCTCTCAATGCATCATTATACGTTTTTTGACTGGACAATACTTCTCTTACTAAGTAACCTATCGGCCAGCATCCCGATATGCATCTATAAACATTGTTTGCAAATGCTTTGATTGGATCCGTGCTACTCTTAGGTGTACTCCTGTAGTTAATTGACACTGAGAATGCTCTGGGTTTCATACCTGTCAGGATGCCAATATATCCTGCCCACGTCGTTCCTCGAAATATTACTCTGCCTCTCTTTTTAAATATTACATTTATAGTTAGGGCTTTTAGTTCTGGCAAATCCCAGTCCATTGTTCTGATATGTATTGGATGCCGTGGACCGTTTACTACCACAGATGTACAGGCAGCAAATGCTTCATACGCAAGTTGTAAAAGTAGCACTTTTCCTGCGCTAATCCCTATTTGTTCCGCAATTCCTTGTATTTCCTCGCTGTACATTGCCGTACCTGTCTTACAAGCAACAGTCAAAAGTGGCACAAGTGTTGTTTGAATAACCTGTCCCATCATCTCATCCGCTAGTTTTGTAGCTAACGGGATTTTGTCTTTAAAATCTGGCACTACATGATTCCAGCGTTCCCGCGCTGGTTTGTCAAGGTTAACTGTGTAGGTTGGACAGTCATTTTTGAAAAGATTTGATTGTTTTACGCACTTCATAGTGTGTTGTGATATAGTGGTAATGTTATGATACTACTATATCTTTATTTAAAAAAACACATTCAATTTTTTAATCGGTTATGTTACTCAATATTAGCTTATTCGTCATTAATAAATTCCATCATTTCTCTCCAATTTCTACCAACATCTTCACCTGTTTCTTCTTCATCAATATGTTTTAGAATTTTATTTATAATGTCTGCCCATTTTCCATCTTTTTCTGAATACTGAATACATTGATCATCGATGTATTCCCATTCGCCAACGTTTCCATGGAGATCTACTTTACTAGTATAAACAATATTAGGTTCGTATCTATTTTGATAACTTTCGTGATAGGAATAAGTAGCTTCTAGTTTCACATTGTATATATTGGTTTCAAACTCGGTAGGAGTTTTAAAATGGATATTAGTATAATTATATGTAATGATCATCTTACCATTGATATCGTTTGAATATTCATCTTCTTCATTAGAATAGGTTTCATATTTTAAATCAACCTGAAAATTTCCGACTCTATCAAGATCATCGTCTGTGATATCACACATCTTCATTAATTTTAATGCATTTCTTTCATTTTTAAGTGCATGGATTTTTTCTTCATGCTCTTTTATTTGTGCGTTTATGCTTTCTAATGTACTCATTATTAGATTAATATACTTGAAATGACTTTATATGTATTAAAAATATTACATTGATTCAATTACTAATAATGTGAGTATTATATATATGTCTACTGTTAATCAAATTATAAAAAAAAACTATAACAATAATGTGACACAGACCGTTCAAGGAATTAATTCTGCAATTATGCAGCAAGGAATGAGTGATGTTGTACAAGGAAGCGATTTGGCTCAAAGACTTTGTAAAAATTTAGAACTAAACCAACAGTCAAAAATTTGTGGACAAGGAAATAGATCAATATTAAATGGGATCATTAATAGTTTACCATTATATTTTGTAATAGCACATTCTTCTGTAGATATACCTTTAGTTAAAGGTTCAGGGAGTAAAACTTTAAGATTAGATTCAGCAAACCCTATGTTCAAAAAAATAAAAGTTGCGTCATCTTTAAATCAATCTAAATTTCTTATAAATACTACAACTGCTGGTGCGTGGGGAATTTTAGATAAAGCAGTATGCGATATACCTCCCGATCATCTATTAAGAGAAGATGGACGTATAGTTCGCGATTATATGTTTAATCCAGAAATTCCATGTCAAGTTAGGATTGGTAGATATGTAATGCAAGAAACTAAGCAAGGGAACACTCCAGCGATCCCAACTACTAGATACCCAGCGGATTTTAATTTACCAGGTAGTAATTATGTCAATAAAATTCATCAATTTGGAGGGGATCGACTGTCAGGAGGTGGATTTGGCATTGTTAAAGTTATTAGTAGCGAAAAGGCTTCTTCTGCATTAAGTACGTGGCAGGCTAGATCTAAAAGGGTTGATGATGATAATTTTGATCAAAATGTATATTTTCTTACAAGTAGTGGTGGTGATATAGGCAGGGGATATATGACGAATATTACAGGTAAAGACGAGGCCTTATGGAACTTAATTAAGGATCGATGGGATAAGAACACTCAAATGTCTAATGTTAATATAAGTGAAATTATTGAGACGGGGGGACCAGGTATTTATATATCCTTA
>Ga0115011_10000580_pt1 | contig 29210 bp, 17 predicted proteins | sample TroAtlMetagenome_2_FD_88705 | JGI IMG/M metagenome (GOLD analysis project Ga0115011, IMG submission 88705) | Marine eukaryotic phytoplankton communities from Atlantic Ocean - Tropical Atlantic ANT8 Metagenome | ecosystem: Environmental > Aquatic > Marine > Oceanic | place: Tropical Atlantic...
GGAAATAGTACCCACCTGAGCGATCTCGGTTTGTCCTTCACTGGGTGTAGACAGGGTTCCGAGGGCTTCGATTGCTTTGCGAACCGCTTTATCGATTCCTCGTTTGATGGCCATTGGGTTGTGCCCGGCAGTGACCATCTTGCTTCCCTCTCGGTAGATTGCGTAGGCAAGAACGGTTGCTGTGGTTGTTCCATCACCCGCAACATCTGATGTTTTGGAAGCGACTTCGCGAACCATTTGAGCGCCCATGTTCTCGAACTTGTTTTCCAGTTCGATTTCTTTAGCGACTGTCACACCGTCCTTGGTTACGGTCGGTGCACCAAAGCTCTTCTCAATAACGACGTTTCGGCCTTTTGGTCCGAGAGTTACTTTCACCGCTTCAGCAAGGGTCTGAACCCCTCGCAGAATCTGGGACCGCGCACTCTCGTTAAAAGTGATTTCTTTTGCTGCCATTGTATTATCTCCTAGTTGAATTCCTGGCGTACAGCGCCGTGATTAATCCACGATGATCCCGAGAACGTCGTCCTCGCGCATGATGGTGTGATCTTCTCCACCGATTTTGATTTCTGTACCGGCGTACTTGCTGAAGAGCACCTTGTCTCCTTCTGACACTGTCAGACCCTTTGTGCTTCCGTTGTCCAGCGTCTTCCCGGGACCCACTGCAATCACAAGGCCTTCAATGGGCTTTTCTTTTGCAGTGTCGGGGATAATGATGCCCCCTTTTGATACCTCTTGGGAGTCGACTCGCTTGACGATCAGGCGGTCATGCAATGGTTGGACCTTCATGGTTCTCTCCTTTCATACGCTGACGCTAGGTTCAGCGGCTTGTTCTTGCCTGGGTTGACCCTTTCAACCACAAGCACATATTCCTGTCACGGGTTTGCGACGAGGCGCCTTCCCTGAATATCCGATGCTCCTTTTAATGTAGGAGTTAGATATCCGTGACGGAGGGCACGTTAATCGGCGCAGGATGTTTGTCAACCCTCCCAATTGTCGATTATAGTGAATTTCTTGGTCAGAGCGGTTTATGACGGCCTTGGAAAAGTGGTGAGAAATCCTTTCAATCAGGGAATACGAGGTGGAAATATGGGTTACGGTAACAGGCAGTTAAGCCTATTCCACCCGTTATTGGTAATGTTCCTAATCTGTCTTGGCGGATGTCAGGAAAAAGTAGTTGAACACAATGCACTTCACCTGGCTTTCACCAGTCAGGTTCAGGTGGATGAAATTCAAATCACCCTTTTCTTTGATCATGCGAATGGCGAGCGAACGATTTTGTCGGACGTGAGTGAACCCGATGCCGGGCTCAAGATCACGGGCCTTTCGGATTTGAATCTGGTTCAAAATCCCTATGTGGTGAAAATCGACTCTCCTTCGGCTGTGAATTTAAATTTGGTTGCACAAGGTCTGATGGAGGGGGCGACGGTAGCCACCTACACGGGTACAGTGGATACGAGTCTTAAAAGCCAGGTCGCCATTTTCCTGGAAGGCCTTGGGACGGGGTGTGATGAAGATGGAGATGGGTTTCTGAACTGTGCCTTAGACGGGTGTTGTGATGCAGCGGCGGAGAAATTCTCGGACTGCGATGATGCTCTGGCAGATGTGTCTCCCGGCCAGGTTGCCTATCCCTCATGCATTCCCTGCAGCGATACCCCCGATTATTTCTGCGATGGTGCGCCCCCTGCCTGTGTGGATAGCGACAAAGATGGGATCGAGGACTGCAATGAAGAGGCGGACTGCGATCCGACCTCTCCTCTTGTGGGGTTCGGGCTCCCGGAATTGTGTGATGGGATTGACAATGATTGTGATGGGGACATTGACGAGGACTTCGTCTTCGAGCCCTGCTCCCCAGGTGACTCGGTTACGTGTGCGTCAACCGCAGAAACCGTCTGCTCTGAAGATGGATTGAGCGTGGTCTGTCAGGCCAGTCCAACCACCAAGGGAGCCATTTGTGATGATGGTGATGCTTGCACCCAGGGAGATGCATGTGACGGAACGCTTTCCGGATGTGTGGGTACTCCCTACGAATGCGAGGATGGCATTTCATGTACGGATGACCAATGTGATGGAGCGGGTGGGTGCACGTTCTTTCCAGCTCCCACCCACTGTCTCATTGAAGGGGAATGTGTAGAGGATGGGGAGACCAATGGTGACCTCCTGTGTCAGACCTGTGATGCTGCAATTAGTCAGACTGCATGGACCACTGATTCGGACGCTTGCTTCATTGCAGGTACGTGCATGGTCATGGGCGAAAAGTTGCAATGTGCTTTTTGTAACGAGAGCGACGATGGCACTGCTGAATTGTCCTTTCTGTCCAGTGGAACCGTTTGTGATTCATCCTCTCCATGTGCGGGTCCGGGGGTTTGCCTTTCCGATGGAACGTGCGAAGCAGAAACCCTTGAAGACGGGGCGCCTTGCGAGGACGACCTGTTTTGCTCCTCCCTGTCGGAATGTATTTCCGGGGATTGTGTAGTGGTCGAAACAGACTCTTGTGACGATTCCAATCCGTGCACGACTGACATCTGCAATGAAGAGCAGGATACCTGTGAACTGATGGGCGTTGATAATGGAACTGTTTGTGAGGACGGTGACCTCTGTACGGTTGGCGGCTCTTGCGTAAATGAAGAGTGTATCCCTGTTTCAAATACAATTTGTGACGATGATAATGAGTGTACATTGGACAGTTGTGACTCCCTGACAGGCTGTGTACATACAGGCCAGGTTGGCAGTTGTGATGATGGAGATGTTTGTACCGAAGGCGATACCTGTTCCCAGGGGGTGTGCGTATCGGGTCCTATCGTCGACTGTGATGATGGTAATGCCTGTACAGGAGATGTTTGTTTGGCCAACGAAGGCTGCGCATCTCTCGAAGTGGTAGTGGGATTCCCCTGTGACGAGGAGAATAAATGTACGGCGGGTGGCTGTCAGGGCACTGAGTGTGTGGTGGAGTCCGTGCCATGTAACGACGGAAACGTGTGCACTGCGGATTCTTGTGACCCGAGTCTCGGCTGTGTGTTTTCTCCGAATTCAGAAGGCTGCTCGGATGGTAATGCGTGTACTCTTAACGACTTTTGCGGGGATGGGAATTGTATCCCGGGAAATCCATTAAATTGTGATGATGGAAATGAATGCACTGAAGACAGTTGTGGTGGTGAGCAAGGATGTGGCCACGAGGCCATTGAGGGAAGCTGCAATGATTCCAATTTGTGTACGATAGGAACTTGTTCTGAGGGTACCTGCCAGGTGGAGTCCATTGACTGTGATGATGGGATTGAATGTACGGCAGAGAGTTGCTCTCCGTTGGTAGGTTGCAGCATCAATCAGCTCACGGGACCTTTGTGTGATGATGGAAATGCCTGCACTCAGGGAGAATCATGTGGTGGTGGGATTTGTCTGGGAGGCAGCGCTACGAATTGTGAGGATGGCTCTGTTTGTACAGATGACTCTTGTGATGAACAGGAGGGATGCGTCAACACCTTCAATGAGGCTGGATGCGATGATGGAAGTCAGTGCAATGTGGGTGTTTGCTCGGAAGGAAAATGTAACCTCGAACTCTTGGTATGCGATGATGGGAATTCGTGTACCAATGACACCTGTGTTTTTGGAAATGGGTGTCTTTTTCTTCCCAATACCGTGCCTTGTGATGATGGAGACCCCTGTACGTTAAACGATGCTTGTGCTGCCTCTTCTTGTGTGGGCGGGACGGCGAACACATGTGATGACGGGAATGATTGTACGGGGGATACATGTCTTGGGGGTATAGGATGTGAGTATGTCACCCTGGACATCTCGTGTGATGATGACGAGCCATGTACGGTGGGGGTATGCCAGGTAGGGGTTTGTGAAACAACAGCTACGGTCTGTAACGACGGCAATACGTGTACGGACGATGAATGCGTTACTTCTCTGGGGTGCATCAGTACACCCTTGAGTGACAAATTTTGTGACGATGGAGATATCTGCTCCGTCGCTGATGTTTGCTTATCCGGCCTTTGTGTGGGCGGGGGGGCCCTCTCTTGTGATGATGATAATCCCTGCACAACAGATGTGTGTGATTCCAACTCTGGATGCATAACGCTGCCTCTTGTGGGGGCCAACTGCGATGATGGAGATCTGTGTACGGTGGGAACCGCATGCGGAACAACAGGTCTATGTGGAGGGGGCACTCCGGTGGTTTGTGATGATGGCAATAGCTGCACGTTTGAGTCATGTGACTCTTTGCAGGGATGCACATTTGTGAATGCCAATAATTTTGCCTGTGATGATGGGGACGACTGTACCGTTGGAGATCTTTGTGTCGCGGGCAGTTGTGCGGCGGGAAGTGTCTCGGTCTGTGAGTGTATTTCAGACGCTGCTTGTCCGGAGGATACGGACCTTTGCGATGGCTCAACCTTCTGCGACATTACAGGGGAGTTCGGTGCGCCAAATACCTGTCAGGAAAATACGGAAACCGAGATTATATGCTCATCTGACCTGGATACAGATTGCATGAAGAATCTGTGTGATCCTGGCCAGGGTCTTTGTCTGTTCACTCCATTGAACAACGGAAGTGAGTGCGATGACGACAACTTGTGCACAGACCTGGACGGTTGCTTGGCCGGAGAATGTACAGGTAATGAGGTGGTCTGTGCGGATGGTAATCCCTGTACTGATGACTTGTGTTTGCCAGAGATTGGATGTGACTTTCCCAACAACGCTTTGGGATGCTCTGATGGGAATGCCTGCACATCCGGAGATGTTTGTCTGAGCGGATTGTGTAAGTCGGGTGTTGCCTTCGAATGCCCCTCTGATAACAATCCCTGTACCGCAGAATACTGTGATCAGGCCATTGGCTGTGCCGTCCTGAATCTGGAAATTACCTGTGATGACGGGAATGCTTGTACGGAAGGGGATGCCTGCCAGCTGGGGGCGTGTCTGGGCTCGGTTCTCGACTGTGACGACAACAATGCATGTACAGTTCATTCCTGTGATTCCACGGATGGATGTATCCAGGACCCTCTGGAGTGCGATGACAACAATCTGTGCACCACTGATCAATGTGACGAGGTGACAGGATGTACCACAAATCCCGTATTTTGCGATGATGTGAACGCTTGTACGGAGGATAGTTGTGATGAGTTTAACGGGTGTGTGAACACTCCGGTCTCCTGTGACGACTCCGACGCCTGTACCATCGACACTTGTAATCAATTTGAGGGGTGTTCATTCACAGACGTTGTTTGTGATGACTCCGACGCGTGTACTCAGGACCTTTGCGATCCGGCGCAAGGATGCATTTTTCTAGATAAAACCTGTCTTGATGGGGATGTCTGCACCACGGATTCCTGTGATGAGGAAACGGGTTGTGTGTTTGACCTGCTGGATTGTAGTGACGGGGACATTTGCACCGATGATAAGTGCGACTCCAGTACTGGAAATTGTTCGAATCCTCCGGCTGATTGTTCCGATGGGATTACCTGTACATTGGATGGGTGCAATATTTCTACGGGCTGTATCAACAACCCGGAATCCTCTTTGTGTGACGACGGGGATAGCTGCAATCAGGATATTTGTGATCAGGATGCCGGTTGTCTCTACGAAACCCTCGATTGCGATGATGGGAATTCATGCACGACGGATTCCTGTGATGTTGGGACGGGATGTGTTCATGACGGGCTGGATTGTGATGATGGAGTGCTTTGTACCACTGATGCTTGTGAAAATGGGGTGTGCTCATCCACAGCGGACGATACGCTTTGCGATGATGGGAGCGTTTGCACAACGGATACCTGCGATACCCTTGGGGACTGTTCCTTTAGCTCGATCCCGTGCGACGACGGAGTAGAGTGCACGGTGGATTCTTGTGACGATGTCCTGGGTTGCCAAGTGGAAGGGGATGACACCCTTTGTGATGATGGACTCCTGTGCACAGTGGACTATTGCGATGACTCTACCGGGTGTGAGATCGCCCCAGTCACATGTGATGACGGGATTGATTGTACAATTGATGCGTGTGTTGAGGGTGAGGGCGGAGGGTGTGAGAGCGCCGCTGATGATACCAATTGCGACGATGGGGATGGCTGCACGGACAATATCTGTGAGGTGACCGGCTGTGAATTCCCACCCCTTGATTGTGATGATGGAATCAATTGTACCGTGGACACCTGTGAAGCAGGAAGTTGCGTCAATGAATTATTGGTCTGTGATGACGAGGACGATTGCACGGAGGATTCCTGTGATGAAAGCACGGGAGTTTGTGCGTTCGAGGTACAAGATACAGATGGAGATGGCGTTTGTGATAGTGAGGACTCAAATCCCACATTTGCCGGGGAATGTAGTGACGTAGATGCCGACGGTTGTGATGACTGCGCCTCGGGTGAGTTCGACCCATTTGACGATGGTTTAGATACCAACGGAGACGGAACCTGTGAGTTGTGTGCGTCTGGTCTGGTATGCCCGAACGGAACAGGAGAAGAGGGTTTCATCTGTGTTCCTGACAGCGTTGAAGGAGATATCTGTATGTGCTGGGCACCTTCGCTGGGCTGTGGATGTCTTGATGTGACAGGCCCGAATCTGGAAGAGTGTATCGAAGGACAATACTGCGACCAGTTTTGCTTTGACCTCTAGACTTCGCCTAGTTATCCACCTCTGAAGTCAGTTCATATTTCTGCATAAGCTTCCTGAAATATTTCCGGTCGATATCCGCTTCCTTCGCGGCGTGGCTGATGTTGTAGTTGTTCTTCTTCAGCAGTGCAGCCACATAGTCTTTCTCGAATGAGGACACCCATTTTTCCTTGGCTTCTTTAAACCCTTTCGAGGTTTCCGGCGGAATGGGGGGAGGGCCTTCTTCCAACATGGATAAAACAATATCTTCCGTTGTGGCGTTGGGGTCCAATCGTTGATGGACTGTACGAATCCCGCTGATGTGCTCGGGTAAGTCGTGTGGCCGAATCACATCTTCATCCGCAAATGAACAGGCTCGTTCCACCACATTCACCAATTCACGCACATTTCCAGGCCATCGATAGTTGACCAAAGCATCCATGGAGTCTCGGGTCATCCCTTTGATCTTCTGCTCTCCGTGGTCATCTTTGTTGTACCGAGCTGTACGGAGGAAGTGTTTGATGAGGAGAGGGATGTCCTCTTTTCGTTCCCGCAAAGGCGGGAGGATGATTCGAACCACGCTCAGTCGATAAAAGAGGTCTTCCCTGAATCGTCCCGCTTTCACTTCGTCTTCCAGGTTTCGATTGGTGGCTGCAATGATACGCACATCCACTTTTACGGGTTTATTGGAGCCAACGCGCCTCACTTCTCTTTGTTCAAGAACACGCAATAGTTTGGGTTGGAGATCAATGTTAAGTTCTCCCAGTTCATCCAGGAAAATCGTGCCTCCTTGAGCCATTTCAAACAATCCCTGACGGCTCATGATGGCCCCGGTAAAAGACCCTTTCTCGTGACCGAACAGTTCACTTTCAATCAGGCTATCTGGAACAGCTCCGCAATCGAATACGGTAAATGGCTTGTCCGATCTCTTGCTGGCCTGGTGAATGGTCTGAGCGACCACTTCCTTACCCGTCCCCGTCTCTCCTTCGATGATGACAGTGACCCCGGTAGGTGCGATTTTTTCAAGAATACCGAATATCTCCCGGATGCGGACGCTCTGACCCACAATGCCGCCAAATGAGTCACTGGCGTAGGGTTGGACCGTATAGGTTTCGTCTACGGTATGGAAATGGACATCCGTACTGCCGAGGGTAATGGTGCAGCCTGGACGAAGGTAGGCCTCCTTGATTCGGACGCGATTGACGTAGGTGCCGTTGGTGCTGTCGTTGTCCACCACGAGATAATGGTCTTCACTTTGGTAGATTCGGCAGTGATACCGACTGACCGTGTCGTCCTGGACCACAATATCGTTGTCAGCCATGGCCCCAATAGAGATGGAGGCTTGATCAAAGAGCCACTCTTTTGGGGCTCCTCCCGGTACTTCCCGGATAATCTTACATTTTCTGAGGTGTAGTGTGGACGGCCGCCCAGAAAGGTATGCGATCTGTGTTGGTGCCACCTGATCTTCAAACTGTTTGCTCATTCCTCGCCATCCTCTACATGAAGTGCTTCCGTGGAACGTCAGCTTACGTCCTCGTAGTTACTTTGTGTCGTGGGTGTAAGATAGCGATGACTTGAGGTGGGGTCAAGGGACCCCATCAGTAGAGGAGGTGTCCCGCCCCTTCTAGGATGCTGCAGTGCATGCCTTAATGAGAGATGTGTCTAGAGGTCGTAGTTCAGGCGCTGCAATCGTTTCTTTTGGTACATTTTTTCTACTTTTTCCTGCTCTTCCTTACAGACGATGCAGTACGTAGTTTCGGGCCGGGCCTTTAGTCTCTTGAACGAAATGTACTCTCCGCACGACTCACATTCATCATATTCGCCGTCTTCCATCCGGCGCAGGGCCGTTTCGATTTTGCGAATTAAGAACTTTTCGCGGTCACGCAAACGGTTTTCGAATGCCGCTTCGTATTCTGCGCTGGCCAAGTCCACCTCATCGCTCATACGAAGCGAATCGCGATCTTGAATACTCTCTGAGTCCACCATTCCGAGAATACGTTGCTTCTTCTCTTCGAGGATGGTCTTGCAGATCTCTAGTTGCTCTTCAGTTAGAGGAAGTACGCTAGACTCTTCCCCTCTTTTTTTCCTATTGCTCACCTATTAACTCCCCGTCAAAAGGCCATAAACCAATGTGTCAGCAGATGTTGTAGAGAGAAATGGTCTCTCGGTCTGCGGCAAGCTATTTTGCTGCTTCCTGGGTCTTCCGTCAAGAGCAGGTGTGTCAATTCTTCAAGAGGACCGAACCCCATAGCTCTCCGTACCTTCTCTGGGGAATGAGGTCGTAATGGCCTGATTAAGCTCAGTTTTAAGCAATTCACTTGTCGAAAATTGACCTCGAAAAAAATTGTAACCATTTATGTTTTTCGACCTCGAGTCGAAACAGAAGGCCTCGTCTTAAGCGTGTTTGAACTTTCTTGTTCAGGCCTTCCTTTAAAAAAAATTGAATAACCTCTGAATCACGTCGTCTATGAAGTAGCGACAACGATGAAGTCGCTGCACTGAAACGAAGGAGAGCATATTATGAAATGCGCCATTCACATTTGTATGATGTTAATCGTTGGATTGCTGGTTCCCGTAGGAGCACAGGCCCATGACAAGCCATTTCACCATGTACACCCGAAGAAGAAGGTTGTGGTGAAGAAGAAGAAGAAGAAGCCCGAGGTGGTCTATGAGCAGGAGCCTCAAGTGGTTTATGTGGAGCGGGAGCGGAAACCCCAGCCCGTGGGAAATAGTTCATTCTCAATTCGGGCTATAGGAGGGACCATTTCGGGGAATAAACTGGGCCTCTCGGACTACGAAAATTCTCCAGTGGGAGGAATTGGGTTCGCACTCCGAGGCATGGTTGACCGGAACTGGGCGGTGGAGCTGAGCATGGACTTCCTTGGGGGAGGCCAGTTGGACTACTACCAGAGTCAGGTACCCATCCAATTAAGCTTTCTTCATTACTTTTCCCCGGGATCCAAGCTACGTCCCTACATTGTGGGTGGTGGAGGGGTTCAATTTACGAACCTCCAGTACGGAAACGGTGCCTACACGTTCGATATGACCGAAATTGTGAATCATATGGGGGTTGGAGCCTTGGTGAAAATCGGTAAGCGGGTGTCCTTGAGCACGGACCTGAGGGCAGTGGGTTCCTGGGCAACACTGGGCAATACTCTGGTTCTTGAAGGCTGTGCAGAATCAGGAACTTGTCCCCCGGATGCCTACGTTGTATCTGGAGATCGCTTCAACGTAGGTGCTCAATTCATGGCTGCATTTTCGTATAACTTCTAGTCCTTCCCCTTTCCCAGATTGACAGTTTCACCCGTGTAAGACTAGATTGCCGCCGCACTCCCTTCTCTTGAGAATAGGGTCTCTTCTTCGGAATGTTTCGGAGGAATTTTGGGGGGAGCAACTGGATTCGGATGACGGCACTACAATCAGCAACGTCTCGACTTTTATTGGCAGCCCTGTTGATTGCTGTTTGCCTCTCCGTGTCGTCTTCTGTCCTTGCGAATGACGTTGATTCCGATGAGGTTGAGTTTCCTTCCAGGACCGACGAGGGGAGTTTCCTCTCCCCGGTTGTCACGTTTAAGCACAGTGGCGCTTTCCGTTTTCGCAGTGACCTCTTTGGCAACCGCCATCTGTATTCCTCCCCCAGTCCAGGGACCACGGGAATGCTTCCCCCTCTCTCCCAAAACGGTCAGCAATCTGGCCTGCTCACGGATTCAGAGGAGCGAGGATTGTGGACGGGTGGAGCCAACATGCGCTTGAGATGGGAGCCCCAATTGGTGGTGGGCGAGCGGTTTAACATTTATTCTCAATTGGATATTCTGGATAATCTGGTTATGGGAAGTACTCCTTCCTATCACCCAGGTAGCCCCCACACGCCATTGGCATTTCTGTCAGAAGGGCAACAGAGCCCAAGTGCCGGTACAACTTCGCTGACGGATGCCATTCGAGTGAAGCGAGCGTGGGCGACCTGGTTGTTGGCTCACACGGTGGAAATATCGGGGGGCCGAATGCCCAATCACTGGGGGTTGGGGATCATATACAATGATGGCTCCTGCCTTGATTGTGATTTCGGGGACAATATTGATCGTCTTTCCTTTGGGGGGGAGTTCATGGATATCCGAACCATGTTAGCATGGGATTTCGGAGCTTCCGGGGCTGTTTATGGCGAGAATGGAGTCATGTCCGGCCAGCCTATCGATGCCACACGGACGGACGATGTTCTCCAATTTACATGGGACCTCCATTCGGGTCGCTCTGTGGCGACTCGAGGGACAGAGGCTGAGCCTACTGCCATGGCATGGGGATGGCGTAATGTGTGGAGAAATCAGGCTGCAGCCAGTGATATTCAGGATGATATTCAGACCATTCCCGGTTGTTCCAACGAACCCACCCCTCTTGAGCCGGACCCCACCCTGAATGCGGTTGAAGAGTTTGAGTGTCTTGTTCTCCGACGTCGAGATGCCTGGCTTTGGACCACCGATGTGTTTTTCAGCCTCGATCACCGTTTGAGCCAGGGGAAACATCTCCGGTTTGAAATGGAATTGGTGGGGAATCTGATGGGGGAATTGGGGCGTACCCAAGGATTGGAAACGGTCCCCAGTGACAAGGAAGTGTGGGCAGGTGGCGGTGTTCTTCGTGGGACTTACGAAATGCCAACTGAGCGCTATAGTGTGGAATTGGGGTTTGCCACGGGGGATGAACAGGGGGCCTTTGGTGTCCTGGATCAATCCACTGTGGCTGTGGATGACTCGGTGTACCAGGATGATACCGGGCTCAGTTACCGGAAGAACAACATTCTGTCCTCATTGATGTTCAACAGGGCATACACAGTGGATTTGTTGATGTTTCGTGAGGCCATTGGCGCCGTGACCAATACCCTTTACATCAAACCCTGGGTGGAAGCAGACCTCTTCGAGGTTGATGGCGCTACGTTTGGAAGTCGTCTCGACGTGCTTTATGCAGCAGCCATGATGCCATCGGGCACCCCTGGAAACGGAGCTCAGTTGGGTATTGAGCCTGACCTGCAGCTCTTTTTGAATGTGGGCGAGAGATTCAGAACCGTACTTGAAGCAGGTGTGTTGATTCCATTCAGTGGCCTGGATGATGAAGAACGTGGGCGGTCTGCTGAGACTGCCTGGACGATTCAGGGAAGGATGCACGTCACATTTTAGGAGGTGTCCCATGGGACAAGACCGAACAGAAGTGGTGATCGATGGACTCAGTCTCTCTATTCAAGATGTAGTTGATGTTGCTCGGAAGAGACTGCCGGTTCGTCTGGACTCTGAGGCCGTCCTTCGTGTGAAACAGTGTCGAGCTGTGGTGGATCGTCTGGTGGAGAGCGAGACCAAAGTGTACGGTCTTACCACCGGATTTGGCTCCAAGAGAGACATCTTTATCGAGCGCGCTGAAGTGAGACAGCTCCAGAAAAACCTCATTATGAGCCATGCGGTTGGGGTCGGAAAGCCATTGGCAGAAGACCAGGCTCGAGCCACCATGCTTCTCCGTGCCAATACCCTGGCCAGGGGGGTGAGTGGTGTACGGGTTGAATTGCTTCAGGTGATTCTGGATATGCTCAATGCCGGTGTTTACCCCTATATTCCGGAGAAAGGATCGTTGGGTGCCAGCGGTGATCTGGCTCCCCTCAGTCATTTGGCCCTGGTGGTCATGGGACATCCTGCCGGTCGTGTGTATGAGGGTCAGGAAGATGGTTTGGAGAACAGTCGTGGTGAGGATACCGTGGAAGAGCCGTGGATTGAACGGTTTGTGTCTGCCACGCCGGAATTGCTGAAAGAGCGGTTCAATGTGACACCTCTTGAATTGGAAGCCAAAGAGGGTCTTGCTCTCAATAATGGAACCCAGATGATGACGGGAATCGGGGTGTTGACCCTCCACGATGCAGAAGCGTTGGTCCGTTTGGGTGAGGTGGCCTGTGCCGCCAGTGTGGAGGCTCTTAAGGGAGTTACGGCGGCATTCGATGAACGATTGCACGGGGTGAGACCTTTTCCGGGGCAAATTTCCAGTGCTGCCAATTTGAGAAACCTCATCAAAGGCAGTGATATCCTGCAACTGGAGCTGAATATGGCTCAAGTGACCCGAGGGTATCGGTCTCTGGGTGAGGCGGTGGATATTCTCAAGTCAAAGCAAACCGGAACAGCCCTTGAGGCCCTTCAGGTCGCCATGTCTGACCTGGAGAGATTGCACGTGGAGCCGGAGGTTGTACTCCAGGAAGAGTTGGCGAATCTGGACGTCGTCAAACGAAGTAAAATGACATTGCGACAGGCCCAGTTGGCGGCATTCCGCCGGGGCTTGAGACCCGCTCAGAAGAACATCGAAGGTGCGTATCGGGAATTGTTGGGTCTGGAACTTTCCGTGGAGGCGTTACCTGCTCAGGATGCCCTTACGCGAGCCTTGTTGGCCCTGGAAAATGCGGTTCCCAGTCAGCCTCGAGTCCAGGACAATTACTCCATTCGTTGCATGCCTCAGGTTGCTGGTGCCGTCCGTCAAACCCTGGCTCATGTCCGGGAAGGACTGGAGGTGGAGATCAATGCCGCAACGGACAACCCGCTGATCTTCGCTCCGCCTTTCGCGTCCCCGGAAGAGACGTTGGAGGAATATCAAAGTCGATTGGTGGTTAAAGAGTGTGTCCAGGCGGTAAGCAGTGGTGGTAACTTTCATGGAGAACCCGTGGCGTTTCTCATGGACTTCTTGTCCATTGGGATTGCGGAACTGGGGAGTATCAGTGAGCGTCGGACCGCGCAAATGACGGACGGGAATTTGAACAATGGTCTCCCGAGTCTCTTGATTTGGAAATCCGGTCTGAATAGTGGATTTATGATTCCTCAATATACGGCCGCTTCTCTGGTGAGCGAGAATAAGGGAATGACTCATCCCGCGAGTACCGACAGCATTCCAAGCTGTGAAAATACTGAAGACCACGTGAGTATGGGGGGCATTGCAGCCCGGAAGGCACGAGACATCCTGGAAAATGTTGAGTATGTGATTGCCATTGAAATCCTGAATGCTTTCCAGGCCCTCTTTTTCCGCAGGCCGTTTCGACCGGGTCCGGCCACATGTGCCCTGATGGCGAAACTACAAGAAGAAGGGCTGACCCCTGTTGAGGAAGACAGACCTTTGCATGAAGATATGATTCTTGTCTTCCGACTGTTGCGACGTGGAGCGCTCCTTTCCGCAGTGGAAGACATCTTGGAAGAACCCCTCAATTAAGCGTTAATCCGCCCTCTAGGGAAGACCAAAAAGGGTCCCTGTAAACTCCTTTATTAGTTCTTTCTCCGCTTCCCGTGACGATGCATTCACGAATTGTTCGATCCATTCATGGGTGGGTTTCATACTCTCCGGTGAAGGAATGAGCTCCGAGAGTGCCACCATATCTTCGGAAGTGGCTTCTTCTCGGGTGACAAGGAGGGCTAGTGAAAGGGCGCGTAGGGTCCACAGGAATGGAGGGATGGAGGCCTGGGTACTGGTCTGCTGAAGAATGGGCAGCAGTTCAGGGAGAAGTTGGTTCTCCTGACCCGTAACCAACAGGCTCTTGATGAGCATGAGCCGGAGTTGCACCATCTCTCGCAGCCCCAACCTTCCCTGACTCACACGGACAGCTCCTCGAAGGGCTTCAGCCAACTTTTCAGGGTCCGGATCAATGGCATTTGAGGAAAGAAGCACTCGAAAGAGAGAGACTTGGTGAAGTGTGAGAGGTCCTTGGGCGAGCTGTTCATAGGCTTGCTGTAGCAAGGGGATGGACTCTTCTTGTTTTCCTTGCTGTGACAGCATGTTTGCGAAGAGGAGAGCCGTTCCTGCTATTTCCCCGGGAAAGTCTTTGAGAACAGGATTCGAAAGTACTTTTCCAGCTTTGGCTCCATCCAGGTTTTTTGGATCTGCAGCAAGGATGGCCACGTCCCTCCAGACGCTCATAAGAGATGCTTTCCTTTCTCTCTTATAGGGTCGCAAAATCTGGTTGGCGGTCTTTAAGTCTCCCTGAGTGGCCTTTTTCACACTCTTGAGAAAGTCGCCCATCCTCTTTTGTTTCCAGTTTTTGATGTGCTGTTCCAGGCTTTCCGGATCTGTAAATCCGGGGGCTCCGTACCAGCTTTGGACAATAGAAGCGAAATTCTTCTGGTCTCCGGAGATCCAGCCGGGTTGCTCACCCAATCCCGGCATTTGGAGCCCCATTCCCTGTTGCAATCGATGGAGTGAAACAAAGATCTCTTCCAGTTCCTGACCCGTATGGAGGTGCCCGCGACTCCGAGCCAGTAATGAAAGCCATGCAAAGTCTCGGGCAGGCAGTTCTCGACGACCTCGAAGGATAATCTGCCGCAGCTTCGGGTGAGAGACCGCAGAGGAGTCAGGCAAGAGGAGTGCCCCCAATTCCACGGCTCGAATGAGGACTCCATGAAATTCCCGGGCCGATTCAAGGTGAGGCATTCCCGAAGTTAGATTCGATTCCCAGTCCCACTTCATATGGTGAATAGCTTCTCCGCGACATGACCATTCTCCTGGTCCCACGGGGGTCACCTCAGGGTCAAACCAGTGAATAACAGGCTTATACTCTTCTTTTGATAGCCACTCCACGACACTTGTTTCCATACTGACCCCTCCTCCAATGGGATGGCTCCCGGAGCGAGTCCAGTGGCATTTAATGTGCCAGTCATTGGGGCTCAACGTGCTTACGGAACGGGTTTCGGACAGGGCCTCTTCCGAGGGGATGGAAGGGGGGGAGTAGAGAGCAATCCCCGTGTTCAATGCCCGTTCAAATGAAGAGAGTTCTCTGACTCTCTGGACCGGTGGCGGGTCTTCTCTGGACAGTAATTTTTCGCTGATTTGGCGAAATGGATCTTCGACGTTCATGGATTGGAGGCGACCTTCCAGAAAAGCCTGTGTTGACTCCTTTGAGAGAGCGGGGTGGAGAGTCGCCACCAGTCCCCTTTCTAACGGCCCTTCCAGCACTTTGGTCAGGGCGAGGAAAATGGGCGCCTTTTTCATTTCAAACGGAAGATTTCCCCCGTTCCAGCGCTCCAGAAGGAGACCCCATGGGAAGGGGGCATTTTCCGTGGAAGCAAGGTGGGGCTCTTCATCATTCTGGTGGGTTGGAGGCCCCTGGTGACCGGTGGCCAATCCAGAGGCCATCAGGACCGCACACCAGGCTTTCGTTCCAGGTTCTGCCTCCATGGGGGGCTGACACAGATCTTTCATGGTTTTTTCAACAGAGGGGTGGAGGGGTTCCTCCCGGTCTAGACTGTGACGCAGGAAATTGAGAAGGGAGTGGAGGCCTTTTTCGTAGGTGATTGGCTTCCCTCCCAGTCTTGCAGACAATCCTGTTGCGGCATCGGGAATCAACTCCGGAATTTTGTCGAGGGTTTGGTGGGCGTTGTAGACTTTCCCCTCTTTCACCTGAAGGGTTCCCATGAGCGCATAAATCATCCCTCTCATGAAGGGCCGAAACGAGGCCATGGGATCTGCTTCTATTTCGACGGGAAGTCGGAGTGCCTTTTCTGTCCACCGCAAAGCCACGTAGATTGACTTGGGACCCTCCTGGGAACTCTTCATTAGCATTTGAATGCCTTTTCCAATGACCCCAAACGTTTCGTTTGTGTGTTGTGCCGCTGCTTTGCCAATCCCTTCGGACAACACGGTGGTGATAGTGGTGTAGGCCTGAGGTGGCCGCGGTGTATTCATCCAATTCATGGTGAGACCTGCCAGGAGTTCTGTTCCCGAGAGGGCGTTTCGTTCATAGGCCATGAGCAAAGTGTCTTCCATGAGGGATGTCAGGGAGGTAGAACTCTGACAGGGTCCCCCGAAATTCAAGGCTCGAACCAGGCGGTTGAGGGTCCGGGTGGACCAACCGTCTCCCCGGTCTCCAGTGATTTCACTTCGAAGTGTCGTGGAAAATACCTCGCAAATGGGTGTGAGGCGCTGAAATTCCCAGGAGTCCCTGGCCTCATGAAGCAATCGTTCACTGGTATATCGTCTCGCCCACATTAGCTTGGGGTGGGTGAGAGTATCTAGCCATCCCCGCAGATGTTCTCCATGGATTCCATGATCGGAACGCAAGATAGGCTTCAGGTCTGACCATGGACTTTTCACATGGGGGTCCAGGGCCCAGGGTTCCAGAGGTCGACCTTGATCCAGGAGGACGAGGGTCCGGTCTAACCCCTTCATAAATTGTAGCCATTGGGATGGTGCACTCTCTCTTTGTTGCTCTCGGAGTTCTTTTGAGGCCAACCAGGGCTGTCCTTGAGCCAGGTGTTTCTCGGCTTTCAGAAGCACTTCCAATTCTTCGACAGAAGGGGCTCCTGGCAAGAGGGCTCCATAGAGAGTGCTCACGATGGGAGCTGCCCCATAATACAGGGTCGTTCCTTTTTGGGAGTTCATTCCCACGGTTTGATTGAGTGCCAGAGACAGCATGGCAGCGAATTCTTCTTTTGGGAGGTAATGGCTTTCGGGAGGCATTGGAAGAACCTGGATGTCCTGCGCAGAAGAGGAGAGGCTACCGAGCCAAATGATGCTTCCCTCATGAGCCTGGAGTTGTTCCGGAACGATTCCTTCATAGGGGGGAACCTCATGGGGCCACTGGGGAGCGGGTTGAAGCCGAAGGCCCCACTGAAGCCAGAGGGGATGGGGATGGTCTTTTCCGATACCCAGGTGAACGAGATGTTCCCCAAACTCGGCCGTGGATTGATTCATGGCGGCATGTTGCAGAAGCGTGTGACACCTGGCCACCTGGGTATCCCCGGTGAAGCATGGTGAAGACAGATCATTGACCACCACTTCTGAAATCACGGGGCCGCAGGAAGCTCCCATGAGGGTCGCTATGAGAATCACGATATTGCGCTTCATGATAGGGATTCCTCCGTCGTTGGTGCCCAGACTATCCGGGACAGTCATTCCGGTCTACTTTAGCCACCAGAACCCATGTGGTAGTCTGGCAAGAGGGCCCAAGGACCCGATTCAAGAGGAGCAATTCGGCATGTGGAATAGAGAGTCATATTATCTTTCCGATAAAATTCGGTACACGAAACGGGTGTTTACCAATCGGAATCTACGAATGGACTCCATTCAGGCCATTGGCTTCGATATGGATTATACCCTGGCCATTTACACGGAAGCGGTAGAAGAGCTTGTGGCTCGGCTGGCTTTGGAGCGTCTTGTAACGGACAAAGGCTATCCTGAGTCGTTACTGGAAACCCAGTATGACCCCAAATTTCCCGTTCGGGGCCTGATTTTGGATAAGCGGAAGGGCAACATCTTCAAAATGGATGGCCACCAACATGTCCAAAGGGCGTATCACGGGTTTAAAAAGTTCTCGAGGGAGCGTCGTAAGAAGACCTATCGGAACACGGAAATACGCCCCTTTCTCCCTCGTTATGAGTTGATGGATACCTTGTTCGAGTTACCCGAGATGTTTCTTTACGCCATATTGGTGTCCTGGATCGATGAGACTCAGCCCAAGAATGAGCATCAAAAATGGTATCAGAAGGTCTACGAAGACCTGAGAGCCTCCATTGATCAGGTTCATCGCGACGGGTCTCTGAAAGGCATCATTATGGCTGATCCAGGGACGTACATTGTTCGAGACCCCCATCTTCGAGAAGCTCTCGATGACTTCCGCGCTGTTGGAAAGAAACTCTTTTTGATGACCAATTCGGAATGGGAGTACACCAATGCGGTGATGTCGTACCTTCTGGGAGGAACGGCCGGAGAAGCCGGGGGATGGATGGATACCTTTGAGGTGGTGATCTCATTTGCCAAAAAACCTGCCTTTTTCAAGGAACGAACCCCTTTTACGCAGGTGTTTCCCCAGGTGGAAGGGGGGAATACGGTCACCGCACTCGAAAAGGGGTGTGCCTATATAAACGGCAATTTGAAGGACTTCGAGAAATGGACAGGATGGCGGGGTGACGCTGTCTTGTACGTGGGAGACCACATCTATGGGGACGTTCTTCGTTCAAAGAAAGCAGCGGGTTGGCGTACGGCTTTGATTCTTCCCGAAATGGAGGATGAATTGGGACGAATTGAAACAGCCATTCCCTATCTCACGGAACGGGAAAACCTTGGACAGGCAAGGCAACGTTTTGAAGACGAGTTGTCTTTTCAACGGGGTCTGGAGAAGCGACTCCTCAAAGAAAATGAGCAGGCTGACAATCCTTCCTTACGGGCTGTTCGGTCGAGAATTTCCATTTTAGAAGAGCAAATGGGAGACAACGAAGAGCGGAAGCGTGTGGTGAATCGCCGCGCCAACCGCTATTTCAATCCCTATTGGGGCCGCTTGTTTCGGTCGGGAACGGAGCAAAGTTCCTTTGGCTCCCAGGTGGCCCGCTACGCTTGCCTCTACACAGGCAGGGTTTCTAATTTCAGGGCTTATCCACCCACCCATTATTTTCAAAGCCCTGAGGACCGCATGCCTCATGAGAGATGGGACCTGTACTAAGAAGGGTGAAAGAGATTGTGCGGAAGGGGTTTAGCGAACTGTATTCAGCTCGATGAGTCCTCTGAGGGTGTCCTCTGTCGCCGATGACACCAGGGATGTCAGCACATTTTCAGATTGTTGAAATGTGACCACTGTGAGCCCATCTCGTTGTTCAACATTGTAGAATCGACCTTGCCGCCCCCATCCACGAGGAAGCACAGACTGGACGGCTGTGACCCTGGAACCATCAATGTCATATTCGTAAATCACCGATGATACGAGTCCGCGTCCCCCCAAACGTGCTCCCAGGAGTCGGCTCCCTGAACTCTCTCTGAACGGGGGTTCCATTCCCAAAAACTGGGAACGGGCCAATTCCCATACGCGCTCGTGGTTCTCCTCGTATCCCTGGGGGGAAGTGTTCAAGTGAGCCCCAATAGCCGAGGTCGTCAGATCTCCCGATACCAGGGAAAGAACCGGATTGGGGGCGTTATTTTGGGGGTCGGGGGTCATTCCAGTGACAGGAAGGGGAATCGATACAGACGCTGTTACAGGGCGAACTTCTGGTTTTATCTCTTGTCCCGTTTGCTGAGCATTGAGCCAATACCCGCCAAGAACCACAGCAAAAGAAAGGGAGAACGCAGAAGCAAATTGCCACTGGACGGCTTGACCATCCATCCCTGTCCACCGGAGAAGCCGAACCAGCAAAGAGGCCTGCTCTTCGTTCTCAAGGGCGTTCAAGATCTGGGAACGCAAATGGGCGGGCGCTTCACAAACATTGAGCTTTTCCCGAATTCCAGAGAAGAGGTTTTTTTCAAAGATAAGGACCTGCCGACATTCTTCGCAGCCCTCCACGTGGGCCTCAAGCTGGACCGCTTCCTCTACCTCAAACTCTCCGTCCATATAGGGGTACAATTCTCGTTGTACATCTCGACAATTCATGCGGATTGTCCTCCACCCAGGCTGTTGCGCTTCATTCTATAACCCTCCAGGGATGCCGGTGCGTTTTTGGATTCCTCCGCTGCTTGGGGAATCAGCAAGCCACTTTCGATGGCATGCTCTACTAATTTCTTTTTGAGCAAGTTTCGGCCCCGATAGATTCGACTCATGACTGTACCTGTGGGGCAACCGAGAATCTCCGCTACTTCCTTGTAGGTAAACTCCTGGAGATCACAAAGGATCACTGCGGCCCGAAAGTCAGGAGGCAGGCTGTCCAGGGCTTCTTTCACGGCAGGAGAAAGAGTCCGGTGGAGAAAGGTCGCCTCCGGATCCATGCGAGTGAGCTTGGTGGGATTGCGAATATAGGCCTCGTAATCTCCAGGGGAGTTGTTGTCCACGAAGGAATCGACTCGTTTACTCTTTCGTTTGGAGTTCAGGAAGGTGTTTGTCATGATTCGATACAGCCATGCCTTACAGTTGGTTCCGGCTTGAAATGAATCAAATTTCTTAAAGGCTTTGAGATAGGTTTCCTGGACCAGGTCATCGGCTTCTGCCTCTCGTTTGGTCAGGTAGAATGCACCGCGATAAAGGGTATCCATATGAGGCAATGCCTCTTCAGCGAATCGTTTCTCTTTTTCCTTTTTCTTCCTTCCTAGCATTCGTCCTCCAGGGCTGGCAGTACCACTTGCACTAAGAACAACCCGTCAACAGAGAAAAGTATTCCATGTTTTTTACCCCAAGGCGAACAGAACTGATTGCGTCTCTCCGTGTCCTTCAGAATACTGCTAGAAGGAGAATGAATGAGATATCTGGATTACAATGCCACTGCTCCCCTGATTGAACCCTGTGCCCGTGTGGTGAGGGAATGGGGCCAGCAGCCTTTTCATGGGAACCCAAATGCAGGGTACGGGCTCGGTAAAAATGCTCGGGAGGGGATTGAGGGTGCGCGAAAGCAGGTAGCCAGCTCCCTGGGGGCGCTCCCCTCTCAAGTGGTGTTTTTCCCCAGTGCCAGTGCCGCTTTACTTCGGGGCCTTGAAGAGGCGTTTCACGAGAAATGGGAGAGAGGAGGGATTCCCGTGGTCGCTGCTCAACAGGGGCTTCATGATGCGCTTTATCTCCCCCTGGAGCAGTGGGAAAAAGAGGGGCGAGTTCGGGTGATTTGGATCCCATTACAAGGGAATGGCACCTGGAGAGTCGAGGATTTCACCTCTCAACAACAAAGCTCTCTGGATATCATGGTTGTGTCCCACGGGCACGATGAGACCGGGCTTCTCTTTCCCGTTTCGGAATTGAGGGCAGCAATGCCCCGGGTACCCCTCCTGGTGGATGCCGTTCAGTCTTATGGAAAAGTTCCACTCCAGCAAAGTGACTTGGGTGCTCAGTGGCTGGTGATCAGTGGACATAAGGTGGGCTCTCTCCCGGGAGCAGGAGCTCTTGTTCGGTGTCCGGAGAGAAAGGGTGGGGCGGTTTCTTCATTGAGCGCCCACGAAGGGACGGAAAATACCCTCGCCATCGTTACGTTTGGGGTGGCAAGCACGTGTATTGCAGACCGGGTGTCTAACTACGAGAAGGTTCGGGAGCTCACAACAGTCCTGGAATCCGCCCTTGAGAAAATGGGAGATGTGAAGGTGATGGGAAAGGGTCAGTTCAGGCTACCCAACACCGTCTATGCACTCTTTTCGGGAATGGATGGGGAGGAAATTCAGGATGCTCTGGATCGCCTGGGTGTCTGTGTGGGTACAGGAGCTGCTTGCGCCCAGCGGAACAAGACTCCGAGTCGGTCTCTGAAAGCCATGGGGGTGAGTTCCCGAGATATTTTCGGGGCCATTCGATTTTCTCTGGGGCCCCATGAAAACAAGGAGGAACTCGCAGAAGTTATCCATTGTTTGGAACAGTGGATTCCCAAGCTGCGGGAAGGAGAGTTTCCTAAAAGAGCAGCACCATATTGAACACACCGATGGGCTGATACTCACCCTCTTCAACCCGTTCCACAAAAGGGTTCAGCGGGTCTTGGACTTCCGTAATCAGCACCTGCTCATATGCAGGCAAGAGGAGCCTGAATTCAGTGAGGAGTCGAACTTCATAAAACCTCAGAAATTCCATACCGGCACTCAAGCCAAATAAAAGCCCATCTCCTTCAAATGACACCTCATAAGATTGGTCAGCCTCATGGGTGTTGATGTATCCCCACCCGGCATCAAATCCCACATACGGGCTGATGTTTTCATCTGGGAGGAAGGTGTAGCCGCCGCCCAGTGAGAAGTTTGTGACTCCACCCCGGTTACCACTCAGGCTCGTTAAGTCCAGATTGATTCGGAAAGCTTCCGTGGAGAAAACCAGTCGAGCAAGAGCACCGTAATACCCTTTCGTGTCTTCGTTTAAACCCAGACCTCCGCTGAGCCCCATGCCCACGAGAAATTCTCCTTTCTTCTTTTGAAAGCGTTTGGACTCGTCTTTGGTGATGGACTTGAGGTCTGCAGTATCCGCCACCTTTTCATCCCGAATGAGGCTTCTAATTCCTCTCTTGAGAATGGTGTCCGCTTCATCAAGGTGCGTCATGGTCAACTGTCTTGACCGAAAAATCTGGTGATCTGTCGTTCGGCCCAGAGAGAAGGTGACAATGTATTTGGTCTGCAGGGGAAGGGCTTCAATACTCAAGTAATGGGCCACGTTGTTTTTCTTGGCCAGGTCCGTGATCAGATCGAGGGGGGGATTGATAACCTGGAGCTCTGCTGGATCTTGTACCAGGTAGCCTTCATCACGAAGGACCTGAGAACTCAATACCTGGATGGTTCGAGTGGCTTGTTGGAACACATCGTTGGTAATCACCACAAAAGCATTGGGCTGATCCGACTTTTCCCCCGCGTAGGAGAGGGAAGGGGCTAGCGCCATAAAAAGTAAGATCAATGAGGTCGTTATTCGTTGAGGTAACAGGTCACGTAAATCCATAGAGCACTCCTTTCACGTTTTGTGGCGGCTTCTTTCCCCTACAGAACAAAGCAAAGATGATGCCATCTCCCAAGTATAGGTGTTGGTAAGTGGCATCACGAGACCTAAATATCATGAAATCAAAAGAAAAAGAAGTCCCTGTCGATGAGCCATTTTTCTTCGCTTTACTCCCGGTTCGTAATGGGCCTGTGTTCCTGGACAGACATGAATGTCATCCCTGGAGTATCTCTACTCCGTTTAAAACCGTTCTACCGAATCGATCCGGTTGGAACTGAAGCAAAAGAGGGATGAGATGCTTCTCGAACAAGGGGTTGTTGTTGGTGGTAAGTTATTGATTTTATATGATTTGTGTGGTTTTCTTGAAGTGCTTGAATCTCCTGTGACATGCGGAAAAGCGGGGAAGCGCTTGCCTCTGGGGTCGCGCTAAGTTAGTAATTCGTGCGAAAGCCGCGGCGACAGTAGCCTCGACGGCGAAACACTTCAGAAAGGAAGAAGAGACATGGCAATGGCGATGGAATCATTGGGCAACGAGAACAAAGGATTTTTGAACACTGGACTTTCCCTCTTTGGAAAGCTTCCATGGAAAGTTGCAGACTTTTCTGATGCCCCCGTGGCTTTTGGTCGTAAAGAACTGGAGCTTGCCGAGCACGAAATGCCGGGCCTGATGGCTCTTCGTGAGCGACATGGGAATACGCGACCTCTTGAGGGAGCGCGCATCATGGGTAGTCTTCACATGACCATCCAAACCGGTGTTCTCATTGAGACCCTGACCCATTTGGGAGCCGACGTACGATGGGCTTCCTGCAATATCTTCAGTACCCAGGACCACGCAGCGGCCGCTATTGCAGCTGGACCGACTGGTTCCGCTTCAGCGCCTGCCGGCGTTCCGGTATTTGCGTGGAAAGGGGAGAGCCTCGAAGAATACTGGTGGTGTACTCTCCAGGCGTTGACCTGGGAAGATGGGGAAGGACCGAGCCTGATTGTGGATGATGGTGGTGATGCCACTCTCTTGATTCACCTGGGGAAAGAGCACGAAGATGCAGGAACCCTCCCAGACCCAGCGGCCACAGACAATGCGGAAGAAAAAGTGATTTTCGAAGTCATTCGAGCCGTTCGCGCTGAGAAAGGAGACAACTTCTGGAACCAGATGGCATCCAAGATTCGCGGTGTATCCGAAGAGACCACAACAGGTGTGATGCGACTCAACGAGAGAGCTGCAGCGGGAACCCTTCTCTTTCCAGCCATTAACGTGAATGACTCTGTGACCAAGTCCAAATTCGACAACGTGTATGGATGCCGACACTCCTTGGTGGACGCCATCATGCGGGCGACAGACGTGATGCTTGCAGGAAAGCGAGCCCTTGTTTGTGGGTTCGGTGATGTGGGTAAAGGGTCTGTTCAGTCATTGAAAGGTCAGGACACACGGGTTGCCATTACAGAGATTGACCCCATTTGTGCACTTCAAGCCTGTATGCAGGGCCTGGACGTTGTCACTTTGGAAGATGCGTTGAAAGATACGGATATCTTTGTGACTGCTACTGGAAACAAGGACATCATCACCGCGTCCCACATGGCCGCCATGAAGCACAACGCAATTGTGTGCAACATCGGTCACTTCGACAACGAAATCGACATGGCTGGATTGATTGCCATGGAAGAGCGAGGCGAAGCGGAGTGCATCGAGATTAAACCTCAGGTACACGAGTGGAAATTCAAAACAACCACCCATGGTCCTGGCGGTGCTGGCCACTCCATCATCATTCTCGCCGAGGGACGTTTGGTGAATTTGGGTTGTGCAACGGGTCACCCATCCTTCGTGATGTCAGCCTCGTTTACCAACCAGACTTTGGCCCAGTTGGAGCTTCATGCCAACGCTGAGTCCTACGGAATGACAGTGACTGAGTTGCCCAAGAGCCTGGATGAGGAAGTGGCGCGACTTCACCTGGACAAGTTTGGAGCGAAAATGACCCAACTTTCCGAAGACCAGGCCTCCTACATCAACGTCACAGTTGAAGGTCCATACAAGGGAGATAGCTACCGCTACTAGGCCCTTCAGCCCTTCCAGGTTCTTTCCCCTCCTCAGTCCCATATGAGATGATTCCCTTCCATTCTGTTCTCAGCCTTCCGTCCATTGCGGCGCTGGCTTCACTGAGCTACCATGTTCACATCCTATCCGGAGGCGAATATGGGAGTGCGGGTTCTACTGGTCGATGACAAGGACTATGAGCTTCAGTCTTTGCAGTTGTTGCTGACTGCTGAGGGGTATGATGCGACAGGCTACACGGATCCTCGTGAGGCCCTGGCCTTTCTGGAGAGAGAAAGGGTGGATGTGATCGTCACTGATCTCCAGATGCCCGGCATGACAGGAATTCAACTGTCGGAAGCAGCCAAAGACATGTATCCGGATGTGGAAGTGGTGGTGGTGACAGCCTTTGGAACCATCGAAACCGCCGTGGAAGCCATGAAATTGGGTGCTTTTCATTATATTGTGAAGTCCCCTCGTCTGGGTGAAGAGCTGTTGCTGACCCTGGAGCGAATTCAAAAGCAATTGGCCCTCAAGAATTATGTTCAGGAATTGGAAGGCGAGGTGTCTCCGGAAGAACGTCTGGTGGGCCTGGTGGGGAAGTCCCCGGAGATGCTGGAAGTGTTTCGCTTGATTCGGTCTGTGGCCCCTCACAACACCACGGTATTGATCCGTGGAGAAACCGGAACGGGAAAGGGCCTGGTGGCGAGAGCCATGCATTCTTTGAGTAACCGGCGGGCCGGCCCTTTTGTGGTGGTTGATTGTGCAGCCCTTCCACAGACGTTGCTGGAGAGTGAACTCTTCGGTCATACCAAAGGCGCGTTTACCGGGGCCGTGGCCAATCGAGACGGAAAGGTAAAAGCCGCAGGGACAGGCACCGTGTGCCTGGACGAAATTGGAGACCTTCCCATTGCGTCTCAGCCCAAGCTCCTCCGCCTGTTGGAGGAGAGGGTGTACTCCGCGGTGGGAAGTGACGTGGAACTCACCAGCGATGCCCGAGTTATTGCGAGTACCAATTGCGCGCTGGAAGAGATGGTGGAAGACAACACGTTCCGCCTGGACCTCTATCATCGTCTCAACGTGGTGACTCTTTCCCTTCCAGCCCTGAGACATCGTCGACAAGATCTTCCACTCCTGGCCAATTACATGGTGAAGCGAGTCTGTCGTCGATTGCAGATTCCCGAAAAGACCATTCATTCAGACGCCATGGCCACTATTTTGCGGTACCCATGGCCTGGAAATGTCCGTCAGTTGGTTCACGCTATGGAGCGAGCCATTGTGGTGGGAGGGGAAAGCGAAATCCGATCGGGGGACCTTCCTCCCGAAGTGATTGAAGGGAAGGAAAGTCCTGGCTCTGTAGACATTCCTGAACACGAGCGTACGGACTCTCTTCAAACCATGGAGAGGAGACTTGTTTCTCGTGTGTTGTCTGAGACCGGTTGGAATATTCACGAATCGTCTCGGCGATTGGAAATCAGCAGGCCTACCCTCTACAGCAAAATCAAAAAGTTTGGATTGACCCGTGATGACTAGACGGCAAGACCTGCAGAAATTGGTACGGAGGATTCCTCTCTTTTGGAAAATCCTCGTGTTGGTGTTGGTGGTCACGGGGATTCCCCTGGGAATCGCTATTTCCACGTCGTTGACGGCAGCTGCAACGACGGCTGAAAGCCTGATCTCAAAGAACCTCCTTCAGTTGTCCGATCGGGTTGCTGAGCGTTTGAGCTACACCATGGTGAGTATTGAAGGGGACCTGGAAGTTCTGGAGGATGTGTCCAGGGAAGGAGAGCCCTATTTGGCCTTTGCCATGGCCCAGCGGCGAGAACTCTATGGCAATGAAGGGGAGGAACGTAAACGGTTTTCGGCTCCCAAGTACCTGGAAGTGGCCTGGTATGGGGTGGACGGAAAGCCCAGTCCTCTCATCTATAAAGACGAAGTCATTCAGGATGCTGGTGACCAATGGGGAAAGAACACGTGGTGTCAGGACAATCATTTCATTGAGGAGGTTCTGAAGTCTCCCGACAAGGTGTTGGTGTCCGGCTTGATTGGCTGTTCTGTAGAGCAGCGCACCTATGAGCCCGGTGGTGGCTTGCTTGGAAAGAGGTTTGATGGGGGAATTCGCGTTTCTGCTGCCGTCCGCAATGAGGGAGGCGAAATTGAAGGGGTGGTCTCTCTGGTCCTGGCGGAAGTTCACTTGACCTGGGCCCTCCTTTCTCTAGAGGAAAAGAGCAAAGGGGAGGGCTTATGGGCCATGGTTGTGAACGAAGAGGCTCAGGTGATCTCTCACCCGAACCCAAGCCGAATCTGGTCTCGTGACCCAGGACAGTCCATCGCTGATTCCTGGGAAGCCGAGGGGGCGCTTTCCATCGACAGGTTCACTAAATCAGATCAGCTTGGGAGTCTTCCACTCTTGTTGGAAGAGGCAGGGAAAGGGGTTTCCGGAACGGGACAGGTAGAAACCCGGGAGGACGAACGGTGGATGGTGGCTGTTCAGCCATTGTCTGCTGAATTTGGACAGTATTCCGGCGGAAGTCCCTTTGCGTCTGTTTGGGTGTTTTATCCTCGCTCCGCGGTAATCGCAGAATGGCTCCGTTTGGCCTTTCAATACGCTATCTTGTTGGGGATTACGGCTATTGTAGCACTGATTGGTTCCATCTTATTGGCTCGAAACTTATCCAAACCTATTCAGCGGTTGGCCGTGGCCGCTGGAGAAATTGCCCGTGGGGAAGAGCCTGAATTACCGGCTCAAAACCGGGGAGATGAAGTGGGGGAGCTGGCGAGAGCCTTCATTCAAATGCAGGAGGACATCCGGGTTCATCAAGAAGCCCTGATGCGCTCTGAACGACTGGCGGCAGTGGGGACCTTTGTGGCGGGTATTGTCCATGAGACAAAGAATGTACTGGCCGGGGTAGGGAACTACTTGACCCTCCTGGACCGTCGTTTCAAAGATGACCCCATTCGAGAACAAGTGGTACTTCCCATGCGACGGGCATTGGATCAGCTGGATACCTTAACCCTGAGAATGAGGGAATTGGCCCTGACTCCAAGGTTTACGACCACTGAACTCAATGAGGTCCTTCGACATGCCCTGGAATTGGTGGAGCATCAGGCCAAGGAAGAGCAGATCACTGTGCATTGTTCCCTGGAGCAATCTGTCTACCTGGAGAAAGCGGATGGTTCTCTGTTGGGTCAGGTCTTCTTGAATCTTATTTTGAATGCCATTCAAGCCTGCCCCCGAGAGGGAGAGATTCGCATTGAGCTTGGTTATGAGGAGGGCAAGGCCTCCGTGCGTATTCAGGACTCTGGAGAAGGATTTCCCGTGGATAAGATGGACGAGATTTTCAAACCCTTCATGACCACCAAAGCAGGAGGTACAGGTTTGGGTCTCTATATCTCTCGTTCCATTGTCCTTCGACATGGAGGAGATATGGCCATTTCCAACCACCCCGACGGAGGGGCCATTGTGGATGTGACCCTGTCTGACGCCACCGACAAGCCCAATCGAAGCACAACCATCTAGTCTCTCACTGTAATTCCCCCTAAACGATCGACTGCACACCGTTTTTTGGAGGGGTTCATTTTCTGACAGATCACCCCATTGATCGGTGTAAAGAATACAACCCCATGCTAATTCCATTAACAAATCAATGGCTTATGTGACTTTCCAGGTCCATATATGAAAATTTTACAGGGGTTCGGGGTTGGATCTTTAACAACAAAATCTTGGCTCCTGACATCGCCAGAAGAACTTCCATGGAAAATAAACTAATATAAACAGCAAATTGTGTTTTTTGAGGGTCGATTTGAACAGGTTGGCACGGAACCTGCTCTATAAGGGGGTGCGGTAACGAAAAAGGAGAACATCATGAACGCGAATTGGATAACAAGAGCACGAAGTTGGGCAACAGCAGCAATCACAGCAACTGTTGCAATTACTCTACCAGCTACAGCAGTAGCTAACACAGGCGATGGCGCCCCACCCGAAGGCGTGGTAAGCCAAATCTCTGATACAGAGACGTCATACACAGGTGCACGAATCCTCAAAGCGGGAACCGAAATTTTCGGTGGTGATGTGGCTCCAGGAATTTACATGGACGACAACCACGAAGCTGAAGACCTTGACCGATACGGTTACTGGCAGGGAGATACACTCTTCTTCGGCGCTGAGAACCCAGAGTCCGGAAACACTGTTGACGGTGTGGCTGAATTCTACTGGTTCGAATCTTCCATTCCAAAAAGCTCAGACTTCTACGTAATGGTCTTGAAAGTGAAATCAGCTCCTAACGTAGTTGATGACTGGAAATTGAC
>Ga0115011_10000582_pt1 | contig 29131 bp, 24 predicted proteins | sample TroAtlMetagenome_2_FD_88705 | JGI IMG/M metagenome (GOLD analysis project Ga0115011, IMG submission 88705) | Marine eukaryotic phytoplankton communities from Atlantic Ocean - Tropical Atlantic ANT8 Metagenome | ecosystem: Environmental > Aquatic > Marine > Oceanic | place: Tropical Atlantic...
CCTGGTACTCATGAAGATAAAGCAGACATATATCAGATACCATACAAAAATATGGTAAGATATATGTTTGAGATGCCTGATGATGCATCATTTGATATGCTTTATGAGAATCTTAAACATCAAGAGACTATATCTTTCTGGTCTACATCATTCTTGCGTGGTACAACTCTCGACAATGCTATCATCATTGTTGATGAGAGTCAGAACCTACACTTCCATGAGTTAGATACTATCATGACTCGTGTTGGTCAGGATAGTAGAATCATATTCTGTGGTGATGCATCACAATCTGACCTTGTAAAGGCAACAGATCGTACTGGTATCATAGATTTCCAAAGAATCTTACAGACTATGGATGAGTTTTCTCTTATTGAATATGGTATTGAAGATATCGTTAGGTCTGGTATTGTCAAGTCATACATCATTGCAAAGATCAATCTAGGTATATAAAATGACAGTAGGTGATTTTATATATTGTGAGAGTGTATTATCTAAAGAATCTTGTGATAAATTTATAAAATTCTTTGAGGATAATATACAACATGCTGGTAATGGAATGATGGGGGAAGATACACCCATTGGTAGTTTAGAAATTCATTTAAGACCTAAAGATCAAAGAGATTATTTTGGATTAGGAAAATCTGTTTCTAAATGTATTGATAGTTATAGTAAAATATATCCTTTAGTTAATACTAATGTGGGTGATTGGACTACGTTCCACACATGTCAATTCGCTAAATTTGAACCAGATAAGTATTATTCTCATATACATTGTGAAAATTCTTTTAGTGCACACACTATTGCTAATAGATGTTTTGCATGGATGATTTATCTTAATACTATCGAAGATGGTGGAGGTACAGAATTTATTCATCAGAATTTTGTTACCAATCCTATTGCAGGTGATATGTATATCTGGCCAGCAGGATGGACTCATATGCATAGAGGAGTTAATGCTCCTAATGAATTTAAATATACTATAACTGGGTGGTGCAATTATGTTTGAACGTGTTCCTGATATAAAAGAGATCACTGATATCAACACCGAGATGGTGGATGGTAAAAGATATTATGTATCATCGACAGGTGAGAGGTATCCTTCTATCACTACTGTTATCAGTAACAATTCCAAGAAGCAAGCAGGTCTTGCTAAATGGAGGAAGAGAATAGGACCAAAGAAAGCAGCAGCAATTACTGCCAAGTCTGCTAGACGTGGTACTAGATATCACAAGTTGGTTGAAGATTATATGGCAGGTAAAGAATTAAACATTCTTGACTCTGGTAACAAGGAACAACCATTGCCCTGGTTGATGTTTCACTCATCAGTGAAGACTATTGATAAGATAAATAGTATATACCTTCAAGAAGCTGCACTCTATTCAGACGTTTTAAAAATAGCAGGAAGAGTGGATTGTATTGCAGAGTACGAAGGAAAATTATCTATCATTGACTTTAAGACATCAGCAAGACCTAAAGAAGAACTCTATATGTACGATTACTACGTACAAGAGACAGCATATGCATGTTGTTTCAAGGAGTTATATGGTTTTGATGTTGAACAATTAGTAACAATAGTTGCCTGTGAAAACGGAGACACACAGGTAAAGATTGTTTCTCCCAAAAAGGAGTACCTTGTACGATTACAATCATATATTCAGGAGTACAACGAAAAACATGCCCGAAATAAAACTAGAGGATAAATTCATGACTGCTGCGAAATTTTCGCAGGATGTTGAAAAGATTGCATCAGAACATACTATGAACTATATTGATGCTATTGTACATTACTGTGAAACACACGAGATAGAAGTGGAATCCGTATCTAAATTGATATCAAAACCACTCAAAGAGAAGCTTAAATATGATGCACAGAAGTTAAACTTCATTAAGAAAACATCAAGAGCAAAGTTGATACTAGTATGAGTGATTTTTTTAAGTCAGAGATGGTACTTGGTGAACTGCAAGAGATAACAGACTTACAACAGTTCTGTGTCAGATCAGTTCAAACATTTCCAGCACTCTCACCAAAGAAAAGATTAGATTATTTCTTTAAGTTAAAAACATTAATAGAGAAGCAGCAAATCTTTTGGGCAAGACTTAAATTGTCTGATGATCCACAAGCACAGGCAATGATACAGAACTTGAGAGCAGCAGCAGTCATGTTTGGTGCTGAAGACAATGATAACCTTGAACAGATGTTCAAAGAATTGTTGACAAAGATTGATATGATGACTGAACTAGCACGTAAAGAGGCAGAAGGGGGTTGACTCGACCTTCTGCCTATGATATAATATTCACATGACTTCGAGTCGCACAAGCCAAATCTAAAGAGGTAAAAAATTAAATGACATTCGCAGATTTAAAGCGTAAGTCCCAGACAAATTTTCAGTTCTTGCAAAAGGAACTAGAGAAGTCCAGCAATGCGAAAGCAGGTGCCGACGAGAGACTCTGGAGGCCCGAACTTGACGCTACAGGTAATGGATATGCTGTTATCCGTTTCCTCCCTGCTCCCGATGGGGAGGCACTACCATGGGCAAAGTTATATGCTCACGCATTCCAAGGACCAGGTGGTTGGTTTATAGAGAACTCTCTAACTACATTGGGTCAAAACGATCCAGTTAGTGCTGCCAACAATCAGTTATGGAACAGTGGTGTAGAATCTGACAAGGATATCGCTCGTCAACGCAAGCGTAAGTTATCCTACTACTCTAACATCTATGTTGTTAGTGATCCAAAGCACCCAGAGAACGAGGGTAAAGTGTTCTTGTACAAGTATGGCAAGAAGATTCATGATAAGATCCTCGCTGCAATGCAACCAGAGTTTCAAGATGAGACTCCTATAAATGTATTTGATTTCTGGGAAGGTGCTAACTTCAAGTTGAAGATCAAAACAGTTGCTGGTTTCTGGAACTATGATAGTTCTGAATTTGCAGCACCTGCTGCTCTATCAACTGATGATGAAGAGATGGAAAATATCTGGAAGACTGCTTATAGTTTAGAAGCATTCACAGCACCAGATCAGTTCAAAACATATGAACAACTTGAACAACGTTTGAATGCTGTACTTAATACAGCACCTGCTGTACGTCAGGCACAAGCAGAGGAAGAGTATGAACCAACACCTGTTGTTGATAGAGTTGATAGAGTCCCATCGACTCCAACCTCAACACCAGAGGAAGAGGATGCTCTCTCTTATTTTCAAAAGTTAGCAGAAGAATAAATTGTAAAGGGTTCCTTGACGGAACCCTTTTTTATTGCTATACTATAAAAGTAAACTTAACGAATGAACAAAATGACATTCACCCCTTGCAGATACAAAGAGTACAAGACACAGTACTTGGAATTTGAATATGATTCAAGAGAGTCTTATTATGAAGAGATGAGACAAAGAGAAAGATATTTGATTGAGTTAACTGATTCAAAAGAATTGGAAAGCTGTAGAGAGCATTACATGGATGGGATAGGTACTAGAAAGTGGGATAAAATGGTTGCAATGAATTTTGGAATGGATGAAAGTGATACAGTTGTAGCATATTCCACAGATTCTAATGGAAAAGTGATAAGAGTATGGGAGAATCATTATGATGATCCAAAAGGTGATGGTGTAGGTGAGTCTGTACTTTGGCCACCAAAAGTAGGTGAGCAATCAACCAGATGGTTGACTAAAAAACCTTACAGGCACTGTCAAGTCGGATAATTGTGGAAGGATATGATTTATTCACCACCACTGTGTGGTCAACTGATCTAGATTTAGATCTTGATAAATTGAGAAGGGAAGTATTTTCCTTCTCAAAAACACAGCCTTCTGTAAATTTTTCAAATGCTGGTGGATATCAAGGACATTGTTTTGATTATAAACCTTTAATCAATGCCATAAAGGATAATGTACCTCGTTATGAAGATCCAGAATTAGGTCACTTACATATCACTGCTTGGGTAAACATTAATGGTAAGGGTGCTTATAATACAAGACATACTCATGCTGATGGAATAAATCTACTTTCAGGTGTTTATTATGTAACAGTTCCTGAAAATTCTGGGAGTATTGTATTCTTTGATCCTAGACCACCTATATTTCATTCTATGGCAGACATGAGATATTATGGACAGGGTAGATTGAATAATTATAGAATAGAAGCAAGAGAAAATAGGTTATTGTATTTTCCTTCTTGGTTAGAGCATGAGGTTGAACCAAATAATACTGATGAAGATAGAATATCTATATCATTTAATTTAATTCGTAAGAAAGATATTGAAAGTTATCAAGAGATCCTTAATTATAGTTGAAATAAAATGAGTACACAAGCATGGTTTGCTATACCTCTCTATGTAACTAAAGCATCTGGAGAGGTATATGATGAGATACAAGAAGAACTTCTGTTATGTTGCAACCAAAAAGAATTCTCGCAGTTTGAGAATTGGCCAGATCATAACCATGAATTGAGTGAAAATGCTTTTGGTGGTAATGTTCTTAAAGATTGTCCTAAATTTTTAGACTTTTTACATGTTAATCTAATGTCTTACATGGATGATATTAGATGTCAATCTTCAAGAGAATATGAAATATCTACATCTTGGTTTACAAAGACAAAACATCTCAAGTGTGCAGACCTTCATGATCATGGTGGGTCTGATTTATCTGGAGTATATTATTTGCAGACTAATGGTAGAGATGGTAATTTGAAATTTTCAGATCCTCATAGGTCTTATGCAACAAATTATATCTTTCAGAGTGTAACTATAAATGAACCAAAATTACCTTTAGAACAAGGATTGTTAGCATTATGGCCAGGTATGTTACAACATCAAACTGAACCTAATATGACTCAAGACGAAAGGATATCTTTATCTTACAACATATCTTTTCGTAGGGAATTTGCCCCACATTCTATCGTTAGGTGAAGCAAAGCGAAAGATACTATAAAGAAAACCCTGTTTTGTGTGAAAACTATGATAAATTATTATGAGGAACCCAACACAAAACAATGTCAGGAGATTACTTCACTCACAACGATAGACAAACCGAGTCATACTCTACTTTAAAGTGGACAGATGACGGAGAACTAACGACACTTGACATGTCTAGGATACTAGAAGCACTACAAAGTCACGAAGAAAAGCAGGAGTAATTATACTCCTGTCTTTTTACTTTTTTTAGATATGTAATCAGTTGATGATTCATATCTATTTTTTTGTGTAAATTCATTTATAAATGGATCTAGGAAGCTACCTTTCAGTAAATATATTTCTCTTCTCTTTTCATTTTCCTCTATCTCATGCTGATATGCATTAACAGGATCACATACTTCTGAACCTGCCATAGTAACTACATTGGTGCCATCAAAGAATGAGAACGGTGTATTGTAGAACTCCTCATCTACTTTAAGACCTGCATCAAGAGCATTTATTTTTATAGTTTTACCCGTAAGATCAGTGGTCATTGATGTACCACTCTTGATCTCACGGGTTTTGTAGTATAGTATCTCACTGTAAGGATCTGTGTAACTCTTCTCACAATACTTTCTTACAGCATTGTCTGTTCTTGGCCAATCGAATAAAGGATTGATAACATTGTTAGTTATTAGTATCACCCAGTCAAGTAATGGATTACCGTACATTTTTTCTGCTAACTGTTCAGGTGTTTCTCCTTCTACCACTGCATACTTATTAAAGGTTGTAGTGTATGAGAACATTCTTTCATTGAGTTCAAATCTTCTGAAGAAATTCTTTGCAGTTATGAAATCAGATTTCGTGTAAGGAAACTTGATTGGTTTAACATCATATTCGATGTCTGGTATTAATGAGAAAAACATATCAGTATGTTGCTACAGGTACGTCTGACAGTGGTACTTCTTGTTCGAATACCAGTTTGAGTTCTTTGAATTGTATTGAAAGTAATGTTGCTACAGGAGAACCATCTTGGTAGGTTGCATAACTACCATCTGGTGTGTAGTTAATGCTTACGTTGGTGATAGCACATGGTTTATATTGAGTAACATATTTATTTAAAACATTACCTGTCATAAATTTAACACTGACAATTTTTGGTAATGTTAGTAATGAACCAACACCCTTATCACTATCCTTTATCTTTCCACCCCATGAAGGTAGCATTGCTTTCTTTAATGTTTGGCAGATAGTAAAAATATCTCTACCTTCTTGAGGATCTCTTGGCATCATCTTAAAGTTTAGATTAAATCCTCTCAATTCAGGTGCTTCATACATTAATTCTACGTTAGGGTTTATGATACGTCCTGACACACCAGAAATTAGTTGGTCAGTTGTCATATTTCCACCCATAGCAAGGTTCATCATTCCTTTTGCAAAACTAAAACCATCAATCACTATTCCACCTTTAAATGTTTCTGTAACTGTTTTCCACAGGTCATTCTTTTTGGTACCTATCACTTCAGCAAATCCTCTCTGTCCTACACCAGTACCAACACCACCCCAGTTAGCACCATACTGTGTATTAACATCCTCTGGCATGAATAGTAGGACAGATTTATAATCTGCTGCTCTTTTAGTAAGTGCATTATCACCTATGCTGTGATGATAGTTTTTATAGATTTGTCCAGTTGTATTTTCTTCATCGCTTTCTACTTCTGTAGATTGTCCTGGTATATTACCAAATGGTGGTTGGTAATCGTAGAAATCTATAGAAACGTAATCAGTATCTGCTGATATAGGATAAGATGAAGGATATCTAACCGTTTTTTCTGATGTAGCACCAACCGTTCCTTTATTCACTCTAGGTCTTGCCCATGCTGATTTTATTACGACTGTATCATTTTGTTTTTCTTTCTGAAGTCTAATTTCTTCAGCCTTTTGTTTTATTTCTTCAATTTCCTGTTGATTTGCACCAGTTTCGAGTTCAAAACCAAGTTTCTCACGCCATGCTTTTTCTTTAGCATTGAGTCTTTCTTCAGCAGTATGATTTGACATTTAGTAATCCTTCACGATTGCTTTTGCTTTCACTCGATCATTTTCTTTTTCTTTCATCTCTTCCCATACTAATTCTCTATCGTATGGGAATTGTGATCTGTTTCTTCTACCAGTCATAACAAAATCCTCAACAGGTAAAAGTATAGATGTATCCCATTCTTCTGAATGTAGATCTAGGAAAAGACTTTCCACATGACTATTCAAGTATTTATGTATGATATTCCTAGGTATGTCAATCATACCTCGTTGTAATTTTTTCATTGCCTTAACTCTAGTTCTGTACTGTAGGTAATGAAAGTTTGCTGCATAGAATCCATCTTTATCTCTTTTGAATACATATGCAAGAGGAAATCTATCATAGTAAGGCAACCATTTACTCTTTGCTTTGTACTCAAAAAAGTATAAGTGTCCTTGTCTTACCGTAGTTCTTAATTCATTACCATCCTGTTCAGCTTCATCATCATAAGAGTCTCTTTTTTCAGCAACAACTAAATTATCAGTTGTATAATCACCTGCTATACTATTTAAAGTATTTTTATACCAACTCAAGCTCCTTTGTTCAGTGCCAGCTTGGTCTTTTATCTTTTCAAATATTGTTTGGTAGGATGAAGTGTCTTCTGTACTTGATCCAAACCCTTTACCTGCGGTGCTTGGCATACTTCTTGATTGCTAGGTGATCTTCAGTAAGAATTAAAAATTTCATCTGCCTGTCTTTACAGTAGTCTTCTGCAGCATCCCACTTGGCACGGTTTTTCATGAATGTTAAAACGTCTCTTCTCCATGCAGTAGTCTTTCGTTTTGGTTTTTCGATTGGTCCTTTTACTTGTTTCTTTGGTTTTACTTCTATAATATACTTCTTCATACCAGCAGATTTAGTTCTTACTTTGATGTAGAAGTCAGGGTAATAACGGTGAGATCTCCCATCAATAGGGGACTTGTAAGGTATTACTACTTCCTCACTACCCCACTCAACTATAGTACTTGTATGGTCACAGAAGTGCATAAATTTTCTTTCCCATAATGACCTATAAATAATGTTGGTGGGATTACCTTTATACTTACGTGGATTGTTTGGTTTGTAAGTTCCAGAGTATGACATAATTATTATTAAACCTTCCGTTTTTATTTAGCGTGTCGATTAATACATTCATTAGTGCAATTGCCAAAGGTGGCAACATGGCCATGTCAAATGGCTATGATGTACAGTTCGAGATAACTAGTTCTTTTCGAAATTATCTAGATGAGTTTTTCCTAGGAGATCTTTATACAACTGATGCATCTAATCTTGGTGGCTTGGTTAAGTTACTTTGTGATGAAGCACAACTACCTAATACTCAAGCAGCAACAGGACAATTGCAAGGAAGATATCTTGGAGAGAACCAAGTCAGTTATCCTTATGCTAGATTTTTTACAGATTTTTCTTTATCATGGATGTGTGATGTAAATATGACACCATTGAAGTTTGTGACAGCATGGCATAACTTTATATTTGATGGAGGAATGGTTCAAAATGGTCCAAAGAAAAATATTTCAGGATCTTTGACGGGAATTAAAGGTGAACGTCCCCATATATTTAATAGAGCAATTAGATTAAAATATCCTAATAAATATGCTGCTACAGTGAGAATTACAAAGACAGATCAAGGACCACAAGCACCTAATCAGAGAGCAGGAATTTCATATATTATGGAAGAATGTTATCCATATTCAATTGATTCTGTGCCTTTATCTTATGGTACATCACAATTAACTAGAGTTTCAGCTAACTTTTATTATGCGAAGCATAGTGTGGTATATCAAGATCAAAGTGTATACCCTTCGAAGACCATTTTCTGAATATGCACAGGGAAATTCGACTTTTGATTCCCTGAATTCGGCAAAAAAATCTCCGATCAATTTTACCTCAAAAAGTCGAGCTAAATAAATATACGAATTGAAATAATTTTTAATGGCATTACCGAAATTAGGTGTACCCACCTATGAACTGATTTTACCTTCAACTGGAAAAACTGTTAAGTATAGACCTTTTCTTGTAAAAGAAGAGAAACTGCTTTTACTTGCAATGGAATCAGGAGAAGAGAAGGAAATAATAACTGCTGTAAAAACACTTCTGAAGAATTGCATTACATCTAGACTAAAAGTAGATAATTTACCATCATTTGATTTAGAATACATCTTTTTGAAGATACGTGCAGCATCTGTTGGTGAAGTAATTGAATTAACAGTTACATGTACTGATGATAATGAAACAACTACTACAGCATCTATAGATATATCAGATATAGAAGTTGAGAAGTCTAAAGAGCATTCTAACAAGATTATGCTAGATGATAAAACAGGTATTGTGATGAAGTATCCTAGTATCGATAGATTCATAGAATCACAATTTTTGAATAAAGATGTTAAAACTGAAGAGGTTTTTAACTTTATTTCAGATAATATTGATCAAATTTTTCAAGGTGATGAGGTATTTGATAAAACTACTACAACACCCAAAGAATTTCGTACATTTGTTGAAGGTTTGACTAGTAAACAGTTTGAAGCAATTCAAAAATTTTATGAAACCATGCCTAAACTAACTCATTCATTTACAGTGATTAATCCAAATACTGAAGTTGAATGTAAGTACAATCTTGAGGGACTACAGAGTTTTTTCGCATAGCGGTCTTCCAGAACAGTTTGGAAGGCTATTATAAGACTAACTTTGCTTTGATGCAGTACCATAAATATAGTTTGACTGAAATAGAAAATATGATGCCCTGGGAACGAGAAGTATATCTTTCTCTTCTTGTTCAATATATTCAGGAAGAAAAGAAGAAAGCAGAGGCAGCTAAACAGAAATAATGGCTTTAGAAGAACAAGCAATCGAGATTCTGGATGAATCTGCATCAGATGCAGATAGTAGTTTGGTGGATCAGCTTGTAGAAGAGTTTCCTGCCCTTGCTGGTTCTTTAGTTAAGACTATTAATAGAAGAAACAATACTAGTTTAGAAATACCCAAGAAAGAGAGAGTTTCTAAAAATAAGATATTATTGGATATTACATCCACTTTATCAAAGATTAATGGGGAACTTATTATTGTTAATAGTAGGATACACGCACAAAATGATTTATTACGTGCAAATCTAGGACTTACTGCTAGTTCTGTAGGTAATTTAGAATATAATGATAGTTTACTTACAAGTAAACTTGATTCAGTGCTTGAAGCATTGAAAATACAAAATGAATTTATGAGAGAGAGGGAGGAAGATCAAACACGTGCAAATATAGAAGGTCGTGGTGAAGGAACTGATCCAGGTGCATTTTCAGAAGGATACAGTAAAGGGTATAAAAAAGGAAGTCCTATCAAAGAACTATTATTAGAAAAAGTTCGTAATTATTTCACCACGAGAATATTGAAGTTTTTTACTAAAAAGGGTATGTTAAATATCCTTACTAATGTAAAGAGTAAATTGGGATGGAAGACTGCTGCTAAAGGATGGGATCATATTGCATTAAATCCAAAGCAAAATAAATTCATGAAACCTAGATGGTGGCAAGCAGTTGATGATTATATGAAACCTATAACAAGACCATTAACTTCTAAAATTGATGACATTGCTAGTAGTGCATGGGGTAAAGGATTATTTCAAATGGTGACTGATCCTGGTAAATGGTTGCAGAATACTATGGGTAGCAAATGGATGGATAATATACCTATGGGAGGACTTGGAAAAAAATTAGCAAAACGTCTTCCTTTAATTACGGCAAGATTTAGTAGTAAGATGGTTCCTGTTGCTGGTGCTGCTATTTCATTTACTGAAGCAAATGAGAGAAGAAAAAATGGAGATATGTTTGGTGCTTGGTTAGCAGGTATTGGAGGATCAGCTGATACAGCATCTTTGTTTACATCACCAGCAGCAGGAACAGGTGTTGGTGCTGCTGTACCTGCTGGATTACAGGCAGTATCAATGGGTGCAGATATTAGTTTATTAGTTTATGATATCTGGAATGCATTTACTCAACCATTGCAAGAACATGAGATGGAGCATGGTGGAGTAATACAAGCACCACCTATATTAACACCAGCAGAAAAAGGTGCTGTGATAGGAGGTAATGGATCTTCAGATATAGGACATATAGTTAATGCTGCAGCGATGATTACAGATACATTTAAAGTCAATTTGAGTGGTACTAGTAAATTACGTAATGAATATCCCACAGATGGATCTACTGGTGTTGTGACACTAACTCCATTAGCAGGATCACAAATTGTTCGTGAAGATGATGCAAAATCAGAGGATTTCCAACTAGAAGATATTGCACCTACTAATGACAATAATGCTATTCGATCAAATGTATCTGGAGAATCTGGAGATAATGAAGAGTCTAAAGGAGAAGATGTTTTATTATCTAGTAATGAAAGTAAAATAGATCCAATAGATGGTATTGATGTGGCATCTAATAATAATGTTAATATATCAAATATATCTTCTGTTACAGAAACTAATGATATATCAAATAATATTTCTTATGACGTAGATCCAGTAGGCAAAACTAAAATAATATTTGTCACAAAAACTAACACAGTATCTGGTGGTAATAATGTTATTGCTACTGGTGGAGGAGACACTTATAACGTTAAAATATATCAAGGACATCATAAGTTGTCTAGGTTGATACTTGCTTCATAAATACGAGAAGGAGGTATAACTAATGGCAGCATTTACAGAAGGATTTTCAAATGTATCAGGTGGAGAAGGTAAAGGGCCTGCACACCTAGGTAGAGTCATTAGTATGGTTCTTGAAGCTCGTCAAATGGCATCAGACGAGAGGAGAGAAGCACAAAAAAAGTTATCAGAGCAAGCACCTGAACTCAAGCTTGAAGATTTTGGTATAAACAAGGGGTATTTCTTTAAAAAAGCATTACAACATAATTTTGGTGGTGCTTTTTTAGACAGGAAGAAAGAGAATTTAAAGAAATTACTTTCTGCTAGAAGGATTTTAAAATCTAAAAAGAAAATATATGTTACTGCTAGAAATTTTTTAAAAGATCATACTAGATTTGGCAAGGTTGATGGTGCACGTGCTGCTAGTTTTAAGAAAAAGTTTAATTATAATGTGGAGGTTGAATCTCCTGCAGGATTGGAAGATTCATCTGCAAAGGTTGCTAAAGCAGCATCTGGAGGAGGTGGTGGTAGTAGATCAAGTACTAAACAAGACTTTTTAACAGCAGTAACTGAAATTGCAAAGTCATTACAAAGTACTGCACAGTCTATTAATAATGCTGTTGATAAGAATACTGGTATAGCAGCTGGTATTGTATCATCACAAAAGAATATTGTAGTTGAGATAAGTCAGAGAACAGATAGGGTAACAGATAAACTAGAAGCAATAGCAGCAGCAGTTAATCAGCAAACTGAATTTTTAAAGAAAGCAAAAACAACTGCTAAAGCAGATAAAACAGAAGCAAAAGGTGAGTTAAAGAAACTTGATAGTGCATTTAATAATAGGTTTGATAACTTACGTACTAGAAAAGATGAAAGTCTGGAGACGAGTACTTCTGAAAATATTACTAATCAATCTAGAAACGATACAACTCCACCAGATCCATGGGGTGATTTTGAGCATGGTGGTAATATACCTGCAGTAACTGAAATTAATGGACCTCGTACTGGATTTAAAACAACAACTCCAGATGGTGTTCCGTTCATTGGTCATGGTAGAGAGAAGATGGTAAGCTTGCCAGGAGGTGGAACTCAAATTATTCCAATGGATAATTATGCAACTGATGGTATTCAAGGTAATGAAGTGACTCCTGGTGGTGATCTGATGGCAGAGAAGGGTATGAAGATACCACCACTACCACCATTTAAATCATTAACTCCACTTTCTGGATTAGATTTATCTAAACCTTTCAAAACAGCTCCAACTACTACTAGTGGTAGTTCTGCTGGAGGTCAAGATATGCTAGATGCAATGCAACTTCCATTTAGAGCAGTAGGAGCATCTTTATTAAAGGTAACAGGTGATGTAAGAAATAGACTTGGTGCAGTAAGTCCTGTTGCTGATGCAAAATTAAATAATATAACGAATGTTATTGCCAATGCTTTTGGTTTATCTTCAGAAGATGTAGCACCTACTAAAGCATCAGGTGAAGCAAATGCTAGGGTTAGAAAAACATTAGATGAAAAAGAAGATTCTAAAAAGGATCTTAAATGGTATCAGCTTGAAGCAATTAAGAATTTTATTGGTAATAAATGGAATCAAACTGGTAATCTTATCAATAGTACTAAAGAGGGTGGAAAAAACCTATTTAAGAATATGTTAGGTAGAAATAAAGAATTTAGTCAAAAAGAGATTGCTACTATATTCATTAAGGAGTTTAAAAAACAAGGTTTGTCTGACATTGGTGCTCAATTAGCAACAGCAGAGTTTATGAGAGAGTCTAGTTTACTTCAATCAAATGTGCTGGGATCACATATGGATGGGAATGAGAGAGCATGGGGTGCAGGTTCTTGGCAGTTGGATAGAGATGATGCATTATTTAAACATCTAAATGAAAAATATGGTATTACTCCAGAGAATTTTGCAAATAGTGGTCAGAAGGGAATTAAAGGTCAAGCTTCTTTCATGTTGGAAGAGATGAGAAATAAAGAGTTGCTGACACTATTAAAGAAACCTTCTTTGAATGAAGAAGAGAAGACTAGAGTAAGACAATTGTTTAAAGAAGCATACTTTAGATATAACGAGTCTATACCTTTAGATAGATCAGAAGATGCATTTGGATCTATACTGAAATACATGGGTGATACATCTAGTCTTCATTCATCATCTAATAATGATCTTGCATCAAATAATTTCCTTGAATCATTTAAAAATGATTCTAATTCAGCAGTAGAAATTGTTAATCTTAATCTTGGTGAGGATGGTTCGCTTGCATCTTCTACAAGTTTTACTGATCAATTAAGTACTGGTGATGATACCTTGACAGCAGGGTCAACCTGGTCTTTAGGGATGGATACATATTGGCCACAGAAAATTCATGCTTAATTCCTAATGTCTGATAAAAAAGTATTTGCTAATAGTGTTGAACTTATATCTTGCCTCATAAAAGGCAACAATAAAACTAAGCCATTTAATGCTACAAATGGTGTATTAAGATTTGATTATTTTGAGAACATAGAAGCACCTACTGTCTTTGGATCATTGGAGATAGGTGAAGAGTCTATGAATAGTATGATATCTGATATACCTTTGCAAGGTGGTGAACAAGTAGAAATTAAATTAAAGACAAAAGTAGATGAGACGGAGCATACGTATCAGTTTGTAGTTTTTAAGATATATGCTAGGTATCTTACTGATAGGTTTCAGACATATACATTAGGTTTAGTATCACATGAAGCATTAGCAAATGAGATGGCAATGGTTGGTACTACTCAAGAAGGACTGTCTAGTCAGGTAGTTATTAATTTATTGAAAGATAATCTACAAACAAAGAAGAAAGTGCTTGTGGATAGAGCAAAGAATACTATAAAGTTTCAACCAGGAAAGAAGACACCATTTAGTATCATAGAGACATTAAAGATGAAGACTATTTGTGACGAGGGTACTAGTATCCAGTACTCTAGTAGTATTAATTCATCATCATTAAAAAAGGTAGAAGTTCAAACTGGTGGTATTGGTAAGGTTGAAGATGGACAATACAAAAAAATGACGGGAAGTGCTGGTTACTTATTCTGGGAGAACAAAGAAGGATATAATTTCAGATCAATGGATAAATTATATGATACAAAGTCTGACATTCCTACTGAAAAAGATACTGACCCAAAGGTAAAGAATAAACCTGTTGCTACATATAAGCAACAGAATACCCAAGTTGCTAAAGATCCACGGTTTGTAATATCTCATGTAGAATTTGAAAAAGAGATTGACTTGTTAGATAAGTTGAGACATGGTGCTTATTCATCTGTTATTTGTTACTATAATTATAGTACAGGATCTTATGAAGAGTATGCATACTCATTAGATGATCAGTTTAAGGAGATGAGTCATTTGGGACCACAAGATGGAGTGGCAGCAGCACAAAAAATGTTTTCTGAATATCCCACTAGAATAATGTCAGTATTATTAGACCATGAGACATGGCATGATGGTGAAACGACAGCATCACCAGAGGATAAAGATGGTGGTACTAAAGACACTGCAAAATTTCCTGATTATCAGAAGTTTTTCACATCACAGTCTATAGCAAGATTTAATTCATTTAATAATCAACAATTACAGATAAAAGTGCCAGGTAATCCTTCATTGAAGGTGGGTGACCTTGTTGATATTAAAATTATGAATCAGACAGCAGAGAAAAAAACACCTGGTAAGGAATGGGATGCAGAGCATAGTGGTAAGTATCTTATTTCGAAATTAAATCATGCTTTTGTACCTAAAAAACCAATGACAGAAACATTTCTTACTTTAATACGAGATGTATATGGAGATGGGGTTACAAAGGTTGAAATTGCTTCATAAATATAGCAGATAGTATTTAATATGGATCAAGTACTCTCATCATTATATCCTACAAATCAGATTGGTTCTGATGGTATGTCCTGGTGGGTTGGTCAAATTGAATCACCAAAGGGATATACTGACCCAGAAGAAGTTCCAGATGGTGGTGATCCAAAAAGAGCAGGTAGATATCGTGTAAGAATAGTTGGTGTTCATTTACAATCAGGTGATATTACACCTACAACTGAATTGCCATGGGCACATGTGATGATGCCAGCAACACATCCATACTCTGATGGTGGTGTTACTGGTTCTTCTGCTAACTATGATTTGGGTAATTGGGTAATTGGATTCTTCCTTGATTCAGCAAAGCAGCAACCTATTATAATGGGTTCTATTGGTCATGTTCCTGGTGCTACTGTAATAGATAATCCTGATCCTAACCCAAATAATACAAATAAGAAAGGTTATGGTTTTACTAGATTTACACCCAATGATGTTAATGCATCTCAACATAGAGCAGCAGATGAAACGGATGGTAAAAGGGATGATGGTAGTAATGCAAATGGTAACATTGCTAACAAGGACGCAAATAGAAAAAATGGATCAACTGCTACTTTAGCAGCATTGCGTGGATTTAATTGTGAAACAAACCCAGCAGGAGGAGAGGTTTGTGTAGAAATTGCTGACCCTACCTGTGGTTCGGAGAGTAATTTTGACAAAAGTGTAGGTAATATTATAGGTGATTTGTTAGCAGCAAACCAAAAGTCTGGTGGACAGTTGGGTAGTTATTATGTGAGTAAGGTTAATGGTTATCTTTATGATAAGATAGGTATTGCCAGATATCATATAGGTCGAGTGACACGTCTCGTAAGGGCACTTATGGGTAGGATGCAATCTGAAATGATTGCTGGTATTAGGAAGGGAATTGATGCTTTAGTTAATGCAGTTCTTGGATTAAATGCTGCAAAGGAAGCTAAAGATAAAGCTGTATCAAATGATCCTAAAGGTGACCACAAGAGTGTCAAGAAGGAAGGTAACCTTCTTAAGAGAGTCAAGAAGGTTATCGATAGGATCCTAAAAGCATTGGGATGTGCTATGGAAGATGCTATTGATATGTTAGTTAAATGGTTGACTAACATGCTATTCAATATGATCATGGAAGCATTTTCACCTGCTGTTTGCCTTATCCAAAACCTTGTAGATGGTATTGTTAATAAGATCATATCTGTTATTGATGGTCTTATTTCAAAGGTTATGGGACCATTGCAGAGTATCTTGTCTATTATAGGAGGTGGTATAGACATAGTATCTTCTGCTTTAAACAAGATAATGTCTTTCCTTGGTATTAATTGTGGTGGACCTAATAGTAAGTGTTCTAAAACGACAAAGACATGTAGTGATTGTGGTAGTGATGAGGAGAAAGATGATTGGTTGGATACATTATTAGATCAGATTGAAGGTGGTGATACTGGAGAGAGATTTACATGTGATGAGGCTAAAGATTATCCAGATGATAAAGATACCAATATTGTATTTGTTGGTGGTATTCCAGAGTCTCCTGTACCAATTGGTGATGATTCTACTCCTGATGGTGAAGACAATGATGACAATGATACTTTCTTCCCAGATGATGATATAGATCCAGGAGATGACGACGATGACGATGATGACGACGACGATGATGATGATGACGATGATATTATTGATCCTATCATCTATCCTGAAGACGACGACGATGATGATGACGAGTATGATCCAGTACCTTTAGATGAGACTGGAACTCCTTTCTATGAGATAACTATAGATTCTCCAACTATAGTTAATGGTGATACTGTAGTATATACTGTACATACAGGACATGTACCAGCAAAGGATAGTAATGATCCATTGTCTACAGGTGCAATACTACAGTATACAATATCAGGTCCAGATACATTTACTGATGATGGACTTACAGGTACATTTGAAGTCTTATTAGATAGAATGGATACTACTACAGCATATGATGAAAATGGTGATGAAACAGTTGTTGATGTTCCTGTGGGTAAATCAACATTCTCTGTGACATTTTCTGATGATATACAAATACCAACAGCAGAACAACGTGTATTATGTACAGTACAACAGATATATGATCATAAATTTTATATTGCAACAATAGGATCAGGTACTGCATCAGAAATTATTTCAGAGAATGCATTCAAGCTTGGAGTTAGAGGAATAGTTCTCAATACAGGACCAGTAGATGCAGATGGTGACCGCATGGGAGCATATACTCCTGGAACATATACTAATGTTGCAGGTGTTGGAGGACTTAAGGGAACTGAAGCAACATTTGATGTAGTTATAGATGAAAATGGTGACTTTGAATCAGTAACACTTAATGCTAAAGGTAAAGGATTTGCAATTGGTGAAGTAATAACAATTAGTGGTACATTAGTTGGTGAAACAGAATTTAATACAAACCCTGCTGTTAGTAAGGATATAACTTTTACTGTCACTGATTTGGAAAGGATTCCAACTATTGATCATGATGAAGCAGATACAGTAGTACTTGCTGATCTTGAGCAAATAAGATATCCAGATGATGAATTTGATCCTAATCCAGTTCCTACTTATGAAATTGTTGCAGATAAAGAGAATTACAATGAGGGAGAAGATATAACATTTACCATCACTACTACTAATGTTGATGATAATACTAAAGTTGATTATACAATATATGGTGACATTGAACAGGCAGATCTTATTGATGCTATGACTGGTACTATTACTATTAAAAATAATAGTGCCAAGTTAATCATTGGTATTGCTGAAGATATAGAGGAAGAAGTTGATGAAAGTCTTTACATTACTTTAGTTGGTGTTGATGCTGCTACTTCTGTTGTTATTAATGGAACTTATGTGCCAGAAACTACAGTACCAGAAGAGATAATAAAGATAGATAAACCAACATGTGGTCTTCCTATTACTGATGATGATGGTGGTATTGTTGAAATACCTATTAGTGATCCAGGGGATCCATATGAAGAAGCACCTGAAGTTATAATAACAGGCGAAGGATTTGGTGCTACTGGTATTGCATTATTAGATCCACAAGGATATGTGTCTGAAATAAGAGTTACTAGGTCTGGTTTGAATTATAAAAAGAATACCCCTGTAAATAATAATTTACGTTGTATTATAGATTCATTTACTCTTATATCACCAGGTATTAAGTATACATCTCCTCCGAAAGTATATGTTAATAGTGAACTATTAGTTGCGAAAGCAGAGATTGATGATCGTGGATATGTTGTTAGTGTTAAAATATTAGATAGAACAAAGACATATAATAAGACACCTAAAGTACAAATTATTGGTGGAGGAGGAGCAGGTGCTATGGCTATGCCTAGCATGGTATGTTTAGGTGAAGACGACTTGAAGTCACGAGGTGCTGTTAAGATTGGTACTGGTAAATATATTGATTGCCCATGAGTATTACTAATAATTACGATAAAGTACACGGTAAAGGTGTAGCAGTAGATCTTGTTGCTGAACCTGCAAGTGGTAGAAAGGAACAAGAGGAAGGTAAGTTCATCAAGACAGTTCCTACTGCTGTAACTCAAGATGGATGGACTATAATGACCTGGAAAGGTGAGAATGGTGGTCCAGGTGGATATGCTTTAACAAATGGTGTTAGTTCACTTTTATTTGATGAGAATGGTAATTGTAAGACTGCAACAGGAAAACCAGGAGATACTGGTTGTGGAGGTAAAATAGTTCGTATATGTACAGATTTCCTTGATAAAGGACATAGTTATGCTGGACAATTTACTGGTTCTAGTCAGGAAAGATCAAAGGAAGGTAAGACTGAAGAACTGCCTACTTATTCTCTTCATGTTACAGGTGAGACTGCTATAGAATCTGTTGGTGGTGATGTAAACATTTTAGGTGATAATGTTACTATACAAGCAAGAAAGACACTTACTTTAAAAGCAGGTACTGCTATTGCAATTGAAGCAGGTAATGATAAAGGTGGTCAATGTTCTGGACAAATTGATGTAAAATCAGGAAAGTATACAATTGATACTGCTTTTTATAAAGAAGTATCAAAAGGTCATCATGCAGAGATTGATGGTGAGTATACTGTCAATCAGAAAATGCCAGGAGCGAAAGTTTCATTTAATACTGCAGGAAGTATTAATGCAGTTGCTGATGCCAATTATAGGTTTAAGGTTGGTGGAAAATATGAAATAGATGGTCAAGGAAATATGTTATTTAGATCAAAACGAGGTGGTACTAGTTTTAAGATGAAAGGCAAAATGAATGAAGAAATTGGAGGAACAAGAAAAACAAAAATTGATGCACAACCAATTATTCCTATGGCAGTTGATCCAACTGGATGGGATATTCAGATAGCGAAAGCAAAGAAAGATGGAATAAAAATTCATTCTGGACTGGGACTTAATGCTAAATTTATGGGAGGAATTAATATGATTAAATTTATGGGTAAAACCACAACAATTACTTCACCATCAACTACAATCAAAGGTGGTAAGATATTCCTTAATTGAGTTACACGAATTCGGCAATTTTTTCTCCGTGTAAATTTGCTCAAAAAAGTCGAGCTTGACACAAAAACTATATAAGACTATAATAAATAAGTTCGATTGGAGTATATGACCAAAAAATCAATAAAACGTACTGACAAAAAGGGACGTGAAGAAACGTGGGAGTGGGAAGAAACTCCAGAACTCCTAGTAGCACTGGAAAAACTCCGTCAAACTGAACAACTTGCACAAAATAAGGCATGACAACCCCCAAGCACGATTTAGAGCATGAGGTCTATCTTGATCCTAAAGATCATAAAGAGCATATCAATCATGGTATGCTTGAGTATACCGAGGCAGACCTTAAAGATGTTCATGCAGAGTATGATGAATATCATAAAGGTGATGAAGTAGATTCTAATGATGCCAAGATTAATGATTATCATACAAGACATGAGGATTCTCATCTAGAAGTCTATTGTGACAATCATCCAGATGCATTTGAGTGTAGAGTATACGACGAGTAATGGAGTACGTACTTGATCAAAAGTATGTTTATTATATGGGTAATATAGTAAGGATGTATTTTATTCAGGGTATTCCTTACACGTTTGACGAATTACCACAAGTTATACAAGATCATCCGTCTATACATACTGAAGCATTGGAAAATGTCCATTTTAGTGATGAACAGTTGTATCGTTGGCATTCATACCTAATGGAGGAAGAATGTCATCCACTATGCTTTGAACTACCAGTTAATGACCCTGAATTATTGCCAAAAGATGATTGATAAATTTCGTGAATGGTTCGAAGGAACATGGGAGAATAAGGTACAAGCGTTTACATATCCTGCCAGATTTGCTATGGTCAGGATTATTCATAAACGGGTAGGAGACTATTTTTACGGGGAACAAGCATATAATTATCAGTTACATTCCCCGTATAGGACATTTGTTATAGAACCAGTAGAGGAGGGAGATAATATAAGAATTAAGAACTTTACGTTCGATAAATCAAAGCATAGGGGTTTTAAAGATTTGGAATCTTTGGAATTAACTCCTAAACCTGAATGTGATAACATATGCACATTTAATGGTATAGAATTTAGAGGAAGCAATAATCATTGTGACTGTCTTGTACCATGGAAAGATGAAATGACATATTTACAAACTGATGTAGTTTTGGGTAAAGACTATTATAATGTTGTAGATAGGGGTTTTAAGATAGGAACAGCAGAGCAAATATGGGGTTCGAAGCATGGTAGTTTCGAATTTAAAAAAATATCGCCATCATAGCACAGTGGTAGTGCAGGGCTTTTGTAAAGCCAAGGTCGGTGGTTCAAATCCTCCTGGTGGCATTGTGGATTTTATAGTATAAATACAACAAGTAGAAGTAGCACGGTTCGGTTAGTTATGCCCTTAACAAGACTTGATAACCTATATTCAAGTAAAACAGGTAAGTACCTATATGTGTCGCCAGATGATTTTAATGCGACTGATGAGTTAGATAATAGAGGTAATTCACCTCTACGTCCATTCAAGACGATTCAGAGAGCTTTTATAGAGGTTTCTAGGTATTCTTATCTTCCAGGTAAGGATAACGATAGATTTGACCAGTTCAGCATCATGTTGATGCCTGGTAACCACTATATTGATAACAGACCTGGATTAGTTGAAGCTGCTAATCCTGAAGCAAGATATTTTGATGCTGCTAATTTAATTGATGCAAATAGACAGACCATTATTGATCGTGGTGCTGCTGAAATTGCTATACATCACCCTGACTTTTTCTACCCTAAAGATACTGAAACACAAGATTACTCAAGATATAAGGACGCATTTAGACTTTCTCAATTAAACCGTCAAGAAATTATTAATAATTCTTGGTCTGCTACTATTTCTCAATTCCCTACTCATGGACAATATGAAGATAAGTGTAAAAGAGATTTAGGTCTCTTTATTGATGCATTATCACTTGATGTTGCTCAAGCAGATGGTAATGAATATACTATTAAATTCTGTGAGTCATTCTTTAATGAATCTGGACAAACATGGTTGAATGGTAGTTTACAAGGTGAAACAACAGAAGCAATTTTTGGATTTGAAAAAGCAAGAGACAATATGTTCCTTGCTATTGCTAACCAGTTATCAGCACAAGATCTAACAATTACTGCTGATAATGCACCAGGATCTGATTATGGTACTGCAACAAGGCAATTAAAACCATATGATGCTGATTACACTCCTGTTGATGGTAAATTAATATTACATGTTACAGATCACCAGTTATCAGTTGGTGACCATATTAATATTGCTGCAAATTCACTTACATTTACTTGTGATCAGGATAATAACGCATCTGATCATTTATATCCAAGATTAAGTGACCCTGCTGCTGGTAAGTACCTAGAAATATTAAATGTAATAAATGATAATCAATTTGAAGTTAATGTTGGTGCTACACCTATCGTTAACTACACACCAACAGGTGGAGAGTATGATCCTTTAACTGGTGAATTGATACTTGATATTGGTGCTCATACACTTGGAAAAGGTGAAACTGTTAAATTAGCAGGAGAATCAATCATATTCAAGTGTGATGAAGATGGTGGTGCTACCACTCATCCATATCCTCGTACTAGTGACCCAGCATATAACGCAGCATTACAAATTACTAGTGTTGGTACTACTTATACTCCTAATTCAGAGACAAAGTATAATGCAACTACTGGTATTTTAACCGTTGATATTGGAGCTCATACTTTCCAAAATGGTGATTTCATAAAGTTAGATGATGGTGCTATAACATTCAAATGTGCAAAAGATGGTTATGCTACAGATCATGCATATCCACGTCCTACAGACCCTGCTAGTAAGCAATGGTTGCCAATTTCTAATGTAGGTGCAACATCATTTGATGTTAATGTTGGTATTTCACCTGATGTAGCATATAATGTTAGTTGGGCTGATTATACACCAACAACAGGTATGTTGGAACTTACTATTGGTAGTCATTCTTTCAATGGACCTACTAATAAAACAGCAGAAGATGCTACTTTTGATCCTGTTACTGGTGATCTAGTAATTACTATTCAAGATCATGGATATACTGATGGTGATAGAATTAAGATAGAAGATGGATCATTAATATTCCTTTGTGACATGGACGGAAAGAATTCCGAGCATGCATATCCAAGATCTACAGATCCTGCAAGTGGTAAATTCTTACCAATTAGTGACATTACTAATGATACATTCAAAGTTAATGTTGGTGCAACTCCTACTGTAAATTATACACCTACAGGTGCTACATATAACCCTGCAAATGGTGATTTAACTCTAACTGTTGGATTTCATGATTTAAAAGCAGGAACCAACTTGATGATAAATCAGGATTCTCTCAAGTTTACTTGTGAGATGGATGGTAACAATTCTATCAAGACTTATCCTCGTTCAACAGATCCTATTTCACATGAACCAACTGCTATAACATCTGTTGGTACATCAGATCATAATGTAACTGTTGCTAATTATGATCCTGTTACTGGTGTATTGGAATTGACTACTACTGGAAATTCATTCCAGAATAGTGATAGAGTAATGATTACAGATGAATCATTAACATTTACATGTAATAGAGATAGTAATCAGAGTAATCATTCTTATCCTCGTTCTACTGATCCTATTAGTAATCAGTGGTTAATTATAACTAATGTTCAGAATAATAATGTTGGTGGAAATGACTATCAAACTTTTGAGGTTAATGTAGGTACATCTTCTGATATATCACAACATACGTTTGTTCCTTCTGCTTCTGCTAATGGTGCTCTTAAGAAACAAACTGGAGATATTACTGTTAATGTAGGTTCATCTCCTATTGTAGATTATAATGTTTCTAATGCAAGTTATACTCCTTCTACAGGTAATCTTGTACTAGACATTGGACAGCATGATTTAAATGAAGGATCTAGCATTAAGTTAAAAAACGAATCAATTATCTTTACATGTGCTGCTGATAATGATCAAACCCAGCATGCATATCCTCGTGCAGCTGGTCAAGGTGGTGCTAGTGTTGATGATCCATCATATGATACTGCTGTTACTATTCTCAATGTTGCATCAACCTCTCATCAACCAGAAATTGGTAGTGCTTATAATCCAAATACTGGAGAATTAACTATTAAGTTATCAGGTAATACATTTAATAATGGTGATAGAGTTCAGTTTGAAGCAGATTCTTTAATATTTACTTGTGAGAAGGATAACAATGCTACTCAACACACATATCCAAGATCTACAGATCCTGTAGTAGGAAGATGGTTGCCAATTTCTAATGTAGACACTGTTGCAGGTACATTTACAGTTCAGGTAGGAACATCATACAATACTTCACAACATACATTCTTTGGTGCTCAACCAGGTGCTATGAAGAGGCAGACTGGTGAAATTTCAGTTAATGTTGGTGTTTCATCTGATCAATCTGTTCATTCATTTGTAACAACAAATGGTAGTCCAGTAATTAGTGGTGGTAACTACTTACATACATTTTCAGAAGCAGTTCCTAATGCAGTTAAGACTGGTGGTGGATATGCTCATGAGTATGTTATTTCTACTCCTTCTGGAATAGTAAAAGCAGGTGATTCAATTAAGATCGGTGCTAATACTATAGATTTCACATGTGGATTTGATAGTAATCAAAGTGTTCACTCATATCCTCGTACTAGTGATCCAGCATACGATTCATTACTTCCAATTGTATCTACATCTCCTACAAAAATTACAGTTGATATTGGTATTTCTCCTGATACTTCTGAACATAGATATGTTGATTCAGACCCAGGTGCAGTAACTTCTGGTGGTAACTATAACCACGTATGGGAAAGTTCACTTCCTAATGGTTTAACAAGACAAGATGGTAAGATAAAACTTAATGTTGGTACATCTTCTAACACTACTGCTCATACATTCCATGATGCAATTTCTGGAGCATTGATTACTGGTGGTAACTATGGTCATACGTTTAAAGAATCTGCTGACAATTCAATAACATTTGCTGATAACCAGAATAATAGAGAGAATACCAATCTTTGTGCTGATATTCAGTCATTTATTGGAAACTTAACTGCTATTGTTACATCAACAATTACTGATGGTAATACATCTGGTTTACCTGCACAACCATCAGTTTCTGCAAAAATTCCTGCAGGTGAAGAGAAATGTAAGAGAGATATTGGGTATTTTATTGATGCTATTGTATCTGACTTAAGAAATGGTGGTAATAGTAACACTATTTCTAATACAAAGACTTATTTTGATCGTGATGGTATTCCAATCGTTGATGGATTAACAGGTGAGATTGCCGAGTCTGTCACTGCATTTAATGGTGCTCGTGATATGATGACTAAAGCAGTCAGCAACCAATTATATGAAAAAGATTTGGTAGTTACTCAAGGACCAGCAGTTGCTGGTACTCAAGGTGCACCAGTTATTGATTATGGTTTATCTGGTAATCCACAGGCATGTTCTGATGTACAATCTAACATCATTACATTAACAAATATTTTAACAAGTACTATTAGTGCTGGTAACCTTAATAACCTTGCTACTGTACAGGTTACAGGTACAGTTCCTATCTTCAACTATAATACAGCATTAGAAGAGTGGCAAGATGATAGTATTCTAGATCTTTCTAACCCAGATAACGTTCTTTATAAGTTTAACTCTTCAACTGGTGGTACTATCGTACCTAGAGGTTGTTCTCTAATAGGTTATGACCTACGTAGAACTATTGTTAGACCACTATATGTTCCTGATTGTGTAGATGGAGATCAACCTAGATCTTCTGTCTTTAACCTAACTGGTGGTTGCTACTTGTGGCAGTTTACTATTAAGGATGGTGATTTATCTACAAATTCACCTCTTTATGATGCTGCTCATAATGTAGGTAAGGTTTACAATAACAAAGGTGATTTCTCATCATTAGCAGTTCCTGAATATTCTCACCATAAGCTCACTGTGATGACTTATGCTGGGAATGATGAATTAGATTTATACTATACGAAGGTAGGAAAAGCATTTGCACAGTTCCAACCTACTATAGATGATGGAGAATTTGATGCTCTTGTACAAGAAACTAGAATTGTTGGTCCTTTATCTGATACTAGATCAATTGAGAGTATTAAAATTGAAGATAATGCTGGTGGATCATCTTCTACATTATCTGTTACAACCAAGATTGATCATGGTTATTTTGTAGGTCAGTATGTTGCTGTACTTAATACTGGATTATCTACTGAAGTTAATGGTACATGGAAAGTAACTTCAATTAATTCAACTAACGATAAACTATTCCAGTATGTTATTCCAACTAATGCTGCTGGTCTTGGGTTAGTATCTGGTGCTACTTATACTGCTGCTGCAGGTCAGCTAGGATCTGGTGCTATTATTCAGGCAGAAATTGATTCTGTTGAATCTGCATCTCCATACGTATTCAACTGCTCCATTAGATCTACATGGGGTATTTGTGGTATGTGGGCAGATGGATCCATGGTGACTGGATTCAAATCTATGGTTGTTGCCCAGTACACTGGTGTATCACTTCAGAAAGATGATAGAGCATTCATCCGTTACGATAGATTTAATAACACATGGAATCAAGCAGCATTATCTGATGCATTTGCTACTGTTCCATATCATACTAAAGGTGATGCATACTGGAAGGATGACTGGAGAAACTTCCACATCAGATGTACAGATGATGCGTTCATTCAGGCAGTTTCAGTATTCGCTGTTGGATATCATAACCACTTCTTGCTAGAGTCTGGTGGTGATATGAGTATCACTAACTCTAACAGTAACTTTGGTAATACTTCACTACATGCTAAAGGATTTAAGGGTTATGCCTTCAATCAAGACAAGGGTGGATACATCGATTCTATTATTCCACCTAAAGTAGTTGATACTTCTGCTACTGCAATTGTTAAGCAACAGTACTATACATTAGATATTGAAAAGTCTAATGATCAGGGTAATCATACTAATTTATATCTTGCTGGTAATGAGAATCAGAATCCTGCATCTAGACCTGCTGTTAATATTGGTGGATATAGATTAGGTGCCAAGTCAGGTGAGCAACTCTATGTCAATCTACAATCACCTTCTGCTGGTGGTAAGCAAAGATATCATGCTGAACTATCACCTAGTGGATGGACAACATATACTGCTTCATTATCAACATTAAAACCTGCTGATTTCAATACTTCATTTGAAATTGGTGGTGATGCAACTGATGATTTCAACACTGCTCAAGATGCTGCGACTCTTATTGAAAGGAATAAGGAATGGATTGCATCTGAAGCATATGGTTATATTATAGGGAAATATCCAGCACTTTTAACTAATCCTGCTATTACTATTAGCAAGTGTGCAAGAGATATTGGATTCTTTGTTGATGCTGTTGTTAAAGATTTACGTGTTGGTGGTAACGTCAATAGTATTAATGCTGGTGAATCATACTTCCAAGGCAATAATCTTAACTACATTACTAATGAGTTATCAGAGACATTAGATGCTATGGATCATGCCAAGCGATTGATGCTTGGTGCAATGCGTAACTTTACACTTCTAATTAAGAATTGTACCTTTACACAAAATAGTTCTAATGTAATGGTTGGTGATACTTCTGGATTAGTACCAGGAATGACAGTTACTGAATATAATCAGTCTGACTTTACTGAAGGATGGCTTGATACAAGTGCTACAAATGCAGTTACAACTAATATTCCTGGATCTAATCTTGTTATTGATCAGGTTATTAATGCTACAACAATTAGTATAAAGGATAGAAGTACTGGTAATCCATATACTGTTATATCTGCTGGCACAACAACTGCTTGGTTATACTTTAAGAATATAAACCAGTATGGTACTTCTTCCCAGTATACAGATGAAAGTATTACTATTGATACACAGTATCCAGAGTGTACAAATATTGCTAGTGCTATTCAGGGTTACTATGATACAGTTAACCTTATCCTATCAGGAAATGGTTCTTCAATAACAAGAGTAGAAGCAATCATTGATTCTTCTTCCTTATCTGGTCGTGCTACAGTATTCACTATTGCTACTGGTGGTGGTCAATCTGACCCACATGGATGGACAACTGGTACACCTGTAAGACTTGTACCAAAAAGATCTTCTGGTAATGTTGTAGATAAGAGACTTATAAGACTTCCAATAGGATTTGCTACTAATCAAATCTATTATGTAATTGCTCCAGGTAGAGAAACATATCCAAAGACATGGCATGGAACAGGTAAAGAATTTGATAGAACAAATTCTACAAAATTAATGCTTGCTGCATCTAAAGAAAATGCTGCTGCTGGTATCTATATCTTCTCTCCAGAGACAGATTACATCGATGGTAATGTAGAGGTTGAGATTCAACAGTATGTACTAGATGATAAGTATGATTTACATCGTTATAACTGTAACGTAAGTGGTACTTATATTGAAACAGATATTCCACACATATTTGATATGCCATTGGATGCTGTATCTGTACAGAAAATATTCTTTAAGACTTCTTCTGATGCTAGTTCTGAATTACCAACTATTGCTGGTGGTGGTGTTGTAGATTCTACTACTTACTACTATCCAAGATGGGTAACCAAGACTAAATTTAGTGTTCATACATCAGAGGCAGATGCTAGAGCAGGGGTTAATGCAGTAGTATTTACTGCTAACAGTGGTAATGACTTCATAGCATATGGTGATAAACTAACCAGTCCTTTGAAATATGATGCATCAGTACATCAGCGTTGGTACTTAAATGTTAAACCAGATTCTGTTGGTGGTGCTGATCCAGATAATATTCTGACTAGATTCCATGCTTCTGATTTCCTAGATGGTACTGGTAATCTCTTTACATCTGATACATGGTTTGAAAGACTGGATGATGATAGAACTCCTGATGATCGTATCTATCGTTTACGTTATGTTATTCCACAATATTTGCAGAACGTAAGAGAACCACTTAATGGTTATGTCATTAAGACAAGAACAGATGATAGAAGAAAATTAAGACCACAGAAATTCTATCTAGAACCATTTAGTAATGGTGCTCCAGATGTTGCTGAATTTACTAACCCAGCACGTCCTGGTGAA
>Ga0115011_10000583_pt1 | contig 29069 bp, 21 predicted proteins | sample TroAtlMetagenome_2_FD_88705 | JGI IMG/M metagenome (GOLD analysis project Ga0115011, IMG submission 88705) | Marine eukaryotic phytoplankton communities from Atlantic Ocean - Tropical Atlantic ANT8 Metagenome | ecosystem: Environmental > Aquatic > Marine > Oceanic | place: Tropical Atlantic...
AATTAGTGCTAGAATCCCATCTCCACTAATTGTTATTGGATCACCTAATCCTTTGTTATGGAGCCCTTTAGTCGAAAAATCCAATTCTTCGTTGAATATTTCCCATTCAGCACCTTTGATAGACACATTTTGACATTTTGATAGAGCAAAGACCGAAAATAACCTATCCTCATCAATTTCAAACTTGAAATCCCCTGATTCAGTAGTGATTCTATGGGTGATAGAGTTTTGATGATAGAGTCTAATGACTAAATCTTGAGACAACTCTGCTAGAGAACCCCATATTCCTAATATGTGCCCTGTATCTCCTCCATCAACACCTAGGATATCAAATTCTGAAAATCCTCTTTTTGCTAATTCATTAATAGTTTTGGTTAAATCACTGAAATGTTGATTTTCTAATAGAGTTTTTTTAATTTGAGAATCATCATTATCGATAGAGTCTAAATCACCTAATATTTCTTTTACATTTAACCCTAATGAATTAGCTTTAGTACCCCCCCCGTCAACTCCGAATAATGGAGAAATTTCTCCTAAATTAGAAATGATTTCTTGACTCGGTAGTTCACCATTACACCAAAGAAAAGCTCTCATTCCTATCAATTCCTTCGAGCAATTATTTTTCCATCCTTTACTAAATCCACATCTTTTAATTCGATTGTTGGTTTTAATATGACGCCTCTCATTTGTAAACCGATGTTATTTCTGCCACCATATGCTGAATTGTCGCCTAGAATAAAATGTGCAGCACCGCGAACAACTTGATCTTCTAGTAAATTTCCGACTACTTTTGCCCTTGCATTCATCCCAAATCCAAACTCTGCAACTGTTTTTACAATTGCTGCTTTATTTTTGTTTAGAGATTTACTTATTTCATCAAAAGTTGAGTTTATTCCTTCAGTAAATTTACTTTCCGAAATATCAGTAACAACTCCATTTTCGATTTCCATAACAATTGGCTCATCAATTACTTCTCCTTCCCAAGAACCATCAATAACTATTTTTCCGTTCATAGTTTCTTCTTTTGGAAATACGAATACTCTTCCTGATGGTAAATTCATTACTTGCCCCGGTCTGTTGCAAATTCCGTTATCATCGGTTCTCCATTTTGCTCCTATGCTAAACGTAATATCAGTACCTGCTGGAGAAGTTACTTTCACATCTCTCTTTCTTCTAAATAATGATGTCAATCCAGATAATTCTTTCTGGAGAGCGTTGTAATCTGCAGTCATTCCACCAGTTGAAAACATTAGTTCACTAATCCCTGGCATAGAAATAATTCTCGTTCTACCAGTTCTCGAAGCGTTTATTCTTGCTTTGGTATGCGTCATTGAACTTTTCGTAGCTAAAATAACAACATCTTGCTTCCTCATTAATTCAGCAACATATTCTGGTGGTTCACTTCCTTTTTTATGAGATGTAGGCATCATCATCATCAGAGTTCTATCGGTTACCTCTGCTGAGGCTTCATACAACGCTCTCCCAATAACAGAACTCTCCGGATCTGTGACTATTAGTGTAGTCTCAAATGACCTTATTTGTAGACAAGTACGTATTATAGAACGGGCAGAAGTCAACATAGATTCAACAAATTCTTCCGAACTTTCTGTATCAATCTCTCGGTTCTCGCTCATCAGTTTTCGTCTTCACACAAGAGGCTCACTTCTTCAACACGACGATTGAGAGTGTCAAAACAATTAACCAAGTTTATGATATGTAATGCCTATCTCCGATATGATGCACGAATGACTCAATTAAAGATTTATATTAAGTATTAATCACTTGATTAAGTGCCGATGGATCAGGAATTGAACATACAACTTGCTGCGCTAATTTTTTTAGCCGGCACTCAAAGCCTCGGCTCTTCAGAAGATGATGTAGCCGTTGAAACATCGACTGCGATGAATGATGAAGGATCAGAAGAAACTGATCCCGTGACGATTAGTATGATTCCTAATTCGAATATTTTGTAAAGTCATTATACCAACTTATTCATAATGTAAAGTCGAGTGGAATATTTATGAATACGAAACCAGTAACTAGTATAATTGTATTATTTACCTTAATTTCTTCTGGATGCTTGGGCATTATTGATGATATTAATGATGATATTGACAAAAAAATAACTTTAATTGATGGCGAATATCCTCAATTAAACCTCTCTGAACGTATTTATGGCTCTCCAGAGTTAGTTAATTATGATGAATGTGATAATTTATTAGCGGATTTAAGGAAATCTGTACATGATGAGATGATGGTTCAATTAGATCAGCAATCATACTATCATTGGTCTCCTAGTCCAAGAGGTCTATGGTTTGATGATGTAATGTTTGCAGAAGAGGATGGAACTGCCGAAGCATCTGTTGACACGTCAACATCATCAGATAATCGAGAGGGTGAATTTTCTGGCACTAATAATCAAGAGTCAGGTGTTGATGAAGCAGATTTCATAAAAACGGATGGACATTATGTGTATATGTTAAATGGCAATAAATTCTTGATTATGGGTGTTCCAGAATTTGGCGAAATAAATTTGGTATCTAATTTGTCGATGCTGGGTACTCCGATGCAGATGATGCTTGAAGGTGATCGAGTGGTTATTACATCCAGTATTAATTACTGGAACCTTGAATCAAATCATCCATTACTGGAATTAATGGGGCACGAAGAAAGTTATTCATATTATGACTCTGATAGTTTGTTACGCACTCATACTTACACAAGATATGAAAGCCTCGTAATGTATTCTGTTGTCGATATAAGTGATAAGAATAATCCAGTTATAGAGGAAGAATTGCTTATTGAGGGGAATTATCACACAGCTAGATTGGTAGATGGGACAGTTCGTTCTGTAACACATCTTTACACATATTTTCAAGGAATTAATACATGGGTTAGTCTTCCTGAATATTATTATGAAATAGAAGATACTCAAGATAGAATGGATTTGTGGAACAGATCATTAAGCGATACCATTAGTTCCAATCAAGAAGAGATTAATTCTTTAACATTGGAAGATTTTGTTCCTCAAATGTATGTTTTGGGTTCTGATGGCACTTATTCTACAATTCCAACATACTCTGGTGATTGTAGCGAGTTTTCTGCTAGCCAGAATTCATCAGTGCGTGGACTAACAACAATAATGACTATGAAATTATTAGGTGAAGAAACAGAGTTTGAGATAGATCATATTACATCCCGTTGGGCTCATGTCTATTCTTCGGGAAATACTCTATTATTAGCTGAGCCAGTTGCTGACTGGTGGTGGTTTTGGAGAAATAATGATTTTGAAGATGCTACAAACATCCATGCATTTGATATTTCAGACAGTAATTCAACATCTTATTTAGGATCAGGAAGGGTTTCGGGTACCGTTCAAGACCAATTCTCGATGAGTGAGTTTCAAGGTTCGATAAGAATCGCCTCAACTTCTGATGCCTGGGGAAGATGGTGGTTAGATGGTGAAGTGGATGAGAATGGAGAACCTATTTTCACTGGCCCTTCCAACCAAGTGACAATTCTTCATCATGAAGGAGACGACTGTTTAATGTCACCTTGTAATTCTTTAGTTCAGGTCGGAATAGTCGAGAATATTGCTCCTAACGAGACAATTTGGAGTGCTAGATTTATTGGAAACAGAGCGTATCTTGTAACATTTGAGAATATCGATCCACTATGGGTTATTGATTTATCAAATCCATTTGAACCTACTATTCGTGGAGAGTTGGAGGTTCCAGGGGTTTCTACCTACATCCATCCAGTAAACGAAGACACATTGTTGACTATTGGTATTGGGCCAGGTGAAGATGGTTTAGGCCTAGATTGGTCTACTACACAGATTTCTCTTTTCGATGTAAGTAATCCAACCAATCCTACTCTGGCCGATTCGATGCCAATATCTCCTGCTTATACTGACGAGAATTGCGCAGATATTCGTAATTGTGGCTGGTCATGGTCATGGTCTGAAGCCACATATGAACACAAAGCTTTCACATATTGGGCTCCTGAAGATTTGCTTGCAATTCCCCTATCAACATACCGATATATTCCTAATGATGATTCGCCATATTATAATTATGAATATATATCATTGCTCAAATTAATCAATGTCGACATTGAAAATTTAAGTCTTTCCAGTCATGGAGAAGTTGATCATTCAGAGTTCTATAATGCTGAGGAGGATTGGTGGTATTATGGTTCAACTAGCATTCGTCGTTCAATATTTATGGGAGATTATATCTATGCATTCTCTTCTCTTGGAGTTACAGTTCATAATACCTCTGAGATGTCTCTGACTGATGAATTACTCATACCAGGTCGAGATTAGAATCATTTAAATTTCAAAACTCTACCAGTACTTCCTGGAAGTGCTACAGGACTGCCTCTGAGGTTCCCTCCTAACTCACGTTTGTGGACGATATTACCATCGACAATTGTGTACATGGGCCATCCTGTTAGTTCCATACCTGCATATGGAGTCCAACCGACTCTTGTCCATGTATCGGAATCTTGAATTATTCTATGATTTTCCAAGTCAACTAAGGTTAAGTCGCCATCAAATCCTTCGATTAGGGACCCTTTGTTTTGTATTCCATAGACTTTTGCTGGTCCAGCACACATCCATTTTACAACATCAGAAACAGAACACCTTCCTTCTTTAGCGTGTGTAAGCATTAGAGGAAGTGATGTTTCTACACCTGGCATTCCAGCCGGAGCATTTGGGAATCCTACTGATTTTGCTTCTATAGTATGCGGAGCATGATCGGTAACGATACAGTCGATTGTCCCATCTTTTAGTCTACTCCACAGTTTATCTTTATCTTCCGTGTATCGAATTGGAGGATTCATCAAGGCTCGAACCCCCAGCCTTTCAACATCATTTTGATCAAAAGTAAGGTGTTGTGTACAAACCTCTGTTGTGATCAAATTTCCTTTATTTGATGCCAACCAATCTGCTTCTTTTCCACTTGTTAAATGAACAATATGTAATCGATGATCATGGTCCTTTGCTAAAGCAGCAGCTCTTTTTGTTGCTATCAGAGCGCATTCAATATCTCTACATTCAGCGTGTGCAGCAATATCTGTCCGATGTTTGAATTTAGAAATTCTTTTTTGTAATCTTTCTTCATCTTCTGCATGTGTAGCAATAATTCCTCCTGTATTTGCAAAAATATTTTCTAAATGCTTTTGTTCATGAACTAGTAAATCTCCTGTACTACTTCCCATGAATATTTTAATTCCACAAATCCCATCCATTCCTTGAACACTTTGTAAGTCAGAAACATTGTTTGTTGTAGCTCCGACAAAGAACCCATGATGAGTAACCGCCTTTTTTGCTGCAGAAGCTATTTTTGCTTCGAGAGCCAAACGATTTGTAGCATTAGGGGATGTATTCGGCATATCTAAAAATGAGGTAATTCCTCCTGCAGCGGCAGCTCTACTTCCACTTTCTAGATCTTCCTTTTCAGGATTACCTGGGTCTCTGAAGTGTACATGTGGGTCAATTGCACCAGGTAATAAGTACAATCCAGTAGCATCTATCACTAATTCTCCTATTTCCGGATTTAGACCTCCCAAAGGCGCTATAGTTTTGATTAAACCGTTACTAACACGAAGGTCACCTTCAACAATCCTGTTGGGAAGGACCATCATCGCATTTTGTATTAGCAATCTGCCGTTCATAGTACTCTCCATATTCTCGGGTTAGCCGGCACCACATGACTGTTATCATACGTAAATGTGCAAAAATCTTTCCAGACGTCTTCAAATAAGTAAGGCCTCAGGGCAGGCTATCGAGTTGGAGTAGTCAGGTTATCTCGTCGGGCTCATAACCCGGAGACCGGTGGTTCAAATCCACCACTCGATACCAAAATTAAAAATAAAGTAAAAGTGAAAAAAAAGGCAACTGATAGGCTATTATAGTTTTTTTCACTTTTATTATATACAAGGGGTCTTTCATTTATTCATATACTGTCTTACGTTCCCAAGTTATGTAAATAGGTGATAAGATGGTGAAGAAAACGGCTAGTGAAAATGTAGATGAAAACGAAATCACAATAGATATAGATGAACCAGAGATGACTATAGAAGATCTTCCAGGAGTTGGCCCTGCTACAGCAGAAAAACTCAGAGAAGCAGGCTTTGAAGAATTATTAGCAATTGCAGTCATGAGCCCTATGGAATTAGCCGAACAGGCAGAACTAGGTGAAGCCGTATCTTCAAAAATAATTCAAGCAGCTAAGAAATTAGCAAATATAGGGGGCTTCATTAGCGGAAACGCATTATTAGAACGTCGTAAAACAGTCCAAAAATTAACCTCTGGCACTTCTGCGATGGATGAATTACTGGGTGGTGGTTTCGAAACACAGTCAATTTGCGAGGTATTTGGTGAGTTTGGAAGCGGTAAGACACAAATTGGGCACCAATTAGCAGTAAATACGATACTTCCTACATCTCAAGGAGGATTAAATGGCGAAGTTTTTTACATTGATACTGAAGATACTTTCAGGCCTGAAAGAATAGCACAAATGGCTGAAGCAGTAGGTATGGATCCTCAAGATGCTTTAGATCGAATTCATGTAGCTCGTGCATACAACTCTGCTCATCAGATGTTACTAGTTGATGAGATTAAAAGAATGGCAAAATCAATTGATGTAAAATTAGTAATTGTAGATTCTCTAACTAGTCATTTCCGTGCAGAATTCGTAGGTAGGGGGATGTTAGCTTCTAGGCAACAGAAATTAAATAAACATCTCAAAGAATTAAAACAATTATCTGATGTTCAAAATGCTCTAATACTTGTGACAAATCAAGTCATGTCAAATCCTGCAGCATTATGGGGTGATCCCACTAAAGCAATTGGGGGCCATATTGTAGGTCACGCAAGCACATTCCGTCTCTATCTGAGAAAATCAAAGGGAGGTAGACGTATTGCGCGTCTCATTGACAGTCCTAATCTTCCAGAAGGAGAAGCGGTCTTTACCGTGACAGCCGAAGGTCTGAAAGATTGATTTTAGACCTCGGCTTGTCCGACTATTTATATCATTTCGGACATTGCAATTTTGACTTCTTTAATCAATGAATTGAGATGTTTTTCATCGAAGCCAAGTTTTAATTCAGCAGCTGCAAACAAATCTGGCAAAGTTTTTGTATTTCCTAGTTCCATTGCATTAGAATAGTCTATCAATGCCTTTTCGGGATCTTTCCTATGAGTTTGCCAAAGTTGTAATGCTCCTAATTGCGCTATACCGTATTCAACATAATAGAATGGCACTCCATACAAATGTCCTTGTTGTTGCCAAGATAATTCACGGAATTCTTCATTACCGTTCCAATTCATATCTGAACCAAATTTTTCTCTAAGTGACAACCAATATTCTTTCCTTTCATCTCTAGTATGATCTGGATTAGCATATATCCAATGCTGGAATGCATCTATTGTGGCAATCCATGGTAGTAAGTATACTACGCCCTCCAAATGAGAAATTCTTGCTCTGTTCACCTCGTTACTATTTTCATAGAAAATTCCCCATTCATCCTGAGTTAATAATTCCATTGACATCGATGCAACTTCTGCAAACTCTATTGGATAGTTTCTTTCATCAATTAAATCTAGATGGCCACAATAAAGTGAATGGAAAGCATGTCCTGATTCATGAATCATAGTTTCTAAGTCTCCTTGTAAACCTGCAGCATTCATAAATATGAATGGTACTCGGCTTTTCTCTAAGTAATACTGATATCCTCCAGGTGCCTTGCCTTTTCTAGTCTCTAAATCTAATGTATCCATTTCAACTAATTTATCAAATTTGTTTCCTAAATCTTCTGACATATTATGAAATAATTGAGATAATTTTGTAACCATTTCTTGTACAGATTCAAATGGCTTCAGAGGTCTTTCCCCACTAATATCCGGGCCACTCCCCGTCTTTTCATTTACGTCCCAAGGAGATAGCTTATCTAAACCAAATGAAACACGTCTTTTCTCATTTATATCTTTAACAATAGGCATACAGACCTTTTCAATAGAATCATGGAATGTCAAACAATCTTCTACTGAATAGTCAAATCGATGCATAGCTCTGAACATATAATCAGTATACGTATCAAATCCCGCATTAAGAGCAATTTGGTGTCGAATTTTTATTAATTCATCAAATATTTCAGAAAGATCTTCTGAATCATCCATCCATCTATTAACCATCGACTTCCAAGCTTTTTCTCTTTTCTCTCTGTCATTTGATTCTAAGAAAGCCTTCATTTCGGGAAAGGTTCTTTCTTTTCCTTCAAATTCAACAGTCATTGCCCCAGTAATTCCTTGAGCCTTAGTAACAAGTTTAGTTTGTTCAACACCGAGTGGTATATTTTCTGTTCTAAATATCTCTATATCTGAAATTATTCCTCTAATCATTAAGGTATATCTTTCTGATAAATCCTCAAGTGATGGATGTTCAGCAATTCTTCTATTTAGAGCATCAGAAAATTCAGAGAGTTTCGGCCTAACATTCTCCACAAAATGTAAAAATTCATTCTTTTTCTTTTCATTTTCAGTATCACAAGTCATGCCAATGTAGAGTAAAGCACCAGTTTCAGAGATATGTTCTGCAAGATTTGACGAATCTGATATCGCCTTTTCTAGACAACTTGAACATGTCAATTCCCTGCTAAGCAAATCATTCACATATGGTTCAATATTTTCCCATTTAGAAGCATCAAAATCATCAGGAACAAAAGACATTTTTCACCTCTTATTGATAGATTTTGGACCAACAGGTAAGTGATATTCGTCACGAGAATATTTAGCAAGTTTCCAGAAAGTAACTGCATTTTGTACCTTCTCTCTTATTGCATCTAAATCTGGATGATCTGGATTCTCCTGTTGAATCCAACAAGCAGTACAGTATCTTTTCCCTTTGTAATCAAGATAGTTTCCCGGAGTGCAAACTATCTCACAGTATGAGCATTTTCCGTAGCCATAGTACTTCGCCATAATATCTCCATTCCTTGCTCAGGGATTTTGCATATCAGTTTGTCCCTCTAAAATCTTCCTTTAGATCACACATTGGATGAAATTAGATGTAGAAGAAAGCATTCTTCCAATGACTTTGCTTCGTTAATCTCATTTTCATATTTTATTCTTTTAAGCCCTTCTAATGTAGGTCTGGGCCTTTGTATAATCAAAGAACCATTCATACGCTCAATTAGATTATTCGCCTCTAATTCATGAAGATTATAGGCTTCGCGATTGATAGTATTTTCATCAATATTTTTGCTTATTTCAATTTCAGGGAGCCTTACAATCCATGCAGAATGGTCGTTATTTCTAATTCCTGCATTTTCAAAGGCTATCCTAACTTGATGAGTCCCTGAGATAATTCTTAGGAACTCCGCATCTGGGCTATTTGCAACCATTTTTCCTTTAACTTGATTTCTTTTCATCGAATACCAAGCGGTCCAAAGATGTTTTTCACTTGCAGCAACTTCAAAAGCTAGCAATATCCATTTATCATCGGGCCTTAGATTATTAAAAGACGATAAAATTTTCTTGAAATCTTCTATTTGTGTATCAAATTTGATTCCCCATGCTGGGAACCATGGCATCTGGTCTCGAATCACTGTATGCGGCGACGGGCTTCAATTCAATAATGATTCTAATAATTATGTACGTCGTTTAGTTTCTGTAGCATTTTTGACTACCTTCTCTACTAGTTTCATACTCCATCCTCTTAATTCTGAGAGTTTAATCTTATCATTTTCTGTCAATAATGCAACATCTTTAATATTTGAGACGCCTAATTTTTCAACCATTTCCCTTGCTCTAACTCTCCCTATCCCTCTCAACGATACTAAAGAAATTAGCTCTGATTTACAACCGTACCTCATTCTTCTATGTGTCTCATCAATTGCCTCAAATAGTACTCGATGCGATTCTTTATCCATTCTTGATAATTCTTCATCTTCCATTAGAATTATTCTAGTAGAGTAAAGTAACCATTCTGCTAAATCAACTCTACTTCTCAAATCCCCCGGTTGAACATTCCATTCAGTTTCTAAATCATTTATACTAACTTCTTCTATCCAAGATTGTAAAACCAGTGCCCCTTTCATTCTCCTTTCATCATCTAAATCCACACTCTCTGTTAGCAATTCTCTTTCATGTCCAAACAGTGCATCTTGTATTTTCTCTAGATCTTTCTTTTGCGGCCACAATGGTATGAAATCTGGGGTGCATGTGACTAAATGTAATAGACTAAAGGGAGAAATTTGCCTTTCCACATTAATTCCTGTTAAGATTTCCATTGCATTAGTTAATCCTTCCTTCAGTATCTTACCTGAGACTGGATTTAGATATAATTTTGAGATTCTTAATCCTAAAGAAGTGGCCGAATATACCATTGTGGGAGGGTCTGGAGTCTGATTTTCTTCAACTTCATAATTGCTTGCTTTCTTGAATCCAAAGATTGCTGGTCCTTTTCTTGGAGCCATATCTGAGATTTTTCTTTGATAATTATCACTAAGATTAACTCCTGGTATTTTTGTTGCAGATTCAGCCCAAGTTGGGACCTCATCATCCCAATTTTCTTCCGATTCTTTACCACTTTTTTCTTTTAGGATTCTCTCCTTTACTTCGTCAGATTCTCCTTCTTTCCTTATCATATCATTTTCGAAAAGCCATTTAATTACTTTATCAATCTGATTTTCAAGATGTTCAGATTCCAAATGTGTTGATAAGAATGTTTTACTGAAGAATTTCCCTAAAGAATCCCTGTCATTCATGTCAGTTGTTGCGATTAATGATAAAATATGGGTCAATAATGCAGGGTCATCTTCTGCATTTAGAGCGTTAGGATTAGCTAATTTTGAAGTGACTTCTTCAGGTTCGCTTAGAAGAAAGTGTTCAACATTTCTTATTTCTTCATTCTGATTCTTCGAGACAATCCAGGCATCGCCTTTCTTGTCATATTTTGGCCTACCAGCTCTTCCTAACATTTGTTTTATTTCCATAATTGGCATAGGCATATTCCTACTTGCGGTTGCACTCCATCTTTTCACATCTCTAATTACTACTCTTCTGGCCGGTAAATTAACTCCCTGAGCTAGAGTTGGAGTTGCGACTATACAAAATATATCTCCATTTTTGAATAATTCTTCTACCTTTTTCCTATGTTCAGTACTTAGTCCTGCGTGATGGAAGGCAATTCCTCCTTTAATTGAGTTAGATAATTTCTTTCCTAAAGGAGATGAGTTTTCATTTTGATTAATCGTTTCTGCAATATTATTTAATTTAACAAATCTATCTCCATTGTCAAAATTTGGTTCATTCTTAACACGATTTAATACATGTTTCGATAATTCTCTAGCTTCTTTCTGAGAACTTTTTCTCGAATTAACAAAAATTAATAATTGCCCATTTTCAGAAATTGTATCGTCCAGTGCTGCTTGCAAGGTTTTTTCTTTTTTCCCATTTATAATTCTCGGTTCAGGCCATTTTTCACCGCCTTTCCCATCAATTCTGTGCACCTTTACTTGTAATTCTGTCAAAGTTCCTGAATGAAGACTAACTGGTCTCCAATCTGATTGAATTAATTCTGCCCCTAACCATTTTGCTAATTCTTCACAGTTACCTACAGTTGCAGAAAGAGCAATAATCTGTGCCTCTGGTTTCTTATGCCTTATTCTAGAAATTAACACTTCCAATGTCGGTCCTCTAGAATGATCATGCAATAAATGAAATTCATCAGTGATAATAATTCCAATATTTGAAATTAGATTTGATCTATTCCTAAATAAAGAATCTAATCTCTCACTTGTACAAACTAAAATATCTGAATCTTCTATTGAACTAATTTCTCCGGATCTATCCCCTATGGCCAGTGCTACTTTTAGCCCTACAACGTCAGCAATTTCTTTCAATTCCTCATATTTCTCACTAGCTAATGCCTTAAGAGGAACTACGTAAATGGCTTTTTGATTAATTAAATCATGTTTTAATCTATGAACTATAGCCAAATGTGCAACAAGTGATTTCCCACTAGCAGTTGGAATAGTCAACATTAGATTTTTTCCATTTAGTGCCAGAGGCAAAGCTTCCTGTTGAGGGGGGTATAATTCTTTAATTCCCCATTTCTTTCCTAAAAAATTGACGATATCTGAAGATAATCCCTGATGTTCGATAGCCCTTTTTGAGCCTCCGCTAGAGTGCGCCACAAACATTCTCATAATCGGCCGTTCTAAAGGATGCCGTGTCGTTAATTCCATCTGTGATAAGCCGGGTGCCCTTCCTTTACTGCAACAAATAGACCTTCTCCAGTAGCACAGATTTTCCCATTTGCCTCCAAAGTCATTGTGACATTTGCTCTATCATCATCCAATTCACTTACAATTGCAGTAATTTCTAATTTAGAATCTAGGGGAGTAGGTCTTTTGAGCTTTAGACTGAATGTTGCAGTTACGGTACATGGAGGAACAACATCTTGGTTTTGATCCATCAAAGCCATAGTTGCTGCCCAGTTGCCGTGACAGTCAAGTAATGTGCTGATTATCCCTCCGTTTACAATCCCTGGAAACGCCTGATGTTCAATTTTAGTTTCAAATTCCATCTTAAGTCCATTTTCTGTTCTAAATGACTTAATTTGTAAGCCTTTTTCGTTAGCAGGACCACAACCAAAACAGATACTATTAGGTGCGTATTTATCCTGTACCGATATGTCATGTTGATGTTTCATGTTCTCTCACATAGGGTGTAAGGAATTGAATGATTCCATAAGTCCATATCAGACTATCTTAATTTATGAACCTCTTCCGAGAGTCGTTGTCTGCTACCGATGATGAAGATAAATCGCCGTCTACGGCTAGGAAAAAGTCTCCTGCACCACGTAAAAATAGGCGCCGGAACAAGCCTCTTAAAGTTGCCAATCAGCTATCTCCAAAACGCCGCAAAGAAATTGAAAAGGCATTTGAGCGTAAATCACCTTCACCCAAGAAATGGTCTAGAGAGAGTGGTCCAAAAACTCATTTATTTGACAGGAAAAGAATAAAACCTGGGAGTATTAGGAAAATTGATTTCAACCTTTTAGACGTAGAAATTGGAGATTCGTGGCCTATACCAATAACAATTATTCATGGTTCTAGACCTGGCCCTGTAGTTACAATATTAGGGGCGGTACATGGAAATGAACTTGTGGGGCCTCTGGCTTTGACATATCTTTGCGGCCCTAATTTTATTGGTCCAGGGGAAGATATTGATCCTTCTATGTTATCGGGAACAATCAGAATAATTCCAATAATTAATCTTCCAGGATATCGCCGTCAAAGTCGAAAATTCCCTGATGGCCGAGATCTGAATAGAAATTTTCCAGGCAACAGCGAAAGCAATACAACTTCTAGAATTGCAAATCGTATATGGGAATCTATTATTCAAACTTCTGATCATATAATTGACCTGCATACAGCGGCACCTGGAAGAACAAATATGCCCCAAATTAGGGCTAATCTAGCTCATCCCGAGAGTAATAGAATGGCTAGGTCTTTCGGTATAGAAACAATCCTAGATAATGAAGGGCCCAAGGGTTCTCTGAGAAGAGCCGCAAATAGATCAGGTATTGGTTGTATTACTTATGAGGGAGGTGGTTCTAACGAAGCAGACCCAGAATCTGTTCAAGTAGCAATTTATGGAGTTCTGAATGCCCTTAGAAGTTTGAGAATGATTCCAGGATATCCTAATCGACCTCATTTTAGAATCTTAGCATCTGGTTCTGTTTGGATTAGGTCCGATCAAGGAGGTTTATTGGATATATTAGCACCTGCTGGTAGTTTTGTAGATGATGGAGAAGTTGTAGCTACAATTACAGATCCTGAAAGACCAGGTATTAGTCATGATGTTTATTCGCCAAGTAAAGGATTATTGATTTGTACTGCTACTCATCCATTTGTTACTGCTGGAACTCCGATAGGGCATTTATTACCAATGAAATCTGGTATAAAAACTCTCCAAAAAAGGCTTGATGAAGAAGGTTGTTTGATTATCAGCGGTTCTGATGGCGAACCTCCATGGAGAGAAGATGATGATGTAGAAGATATTTCAGTTGAAGGCGAATGGTCGGGTGGAAGTCCAGATGCTGAATGGGGGCAAAATGAACACCCCTCACCAGAAGAAGAGTCATGATTCTTATTCTTCAATAATTCTCGAAGGAATATCTAATAATTCTACTTCCTCTTCTACTTTCTTACTCGGAATCGTAATCATTGGTATGGTTGCAGGTAGATTTGGTAATGATTCTTCATAAGCATTATTTTGTGTTTCTAACAATGACAAATCAGGGGCGGAAGGCAATTCTGTTTTTGTAAAAGAATAATCATATTCAATTTTATTTGAAGGGATACTATATGCAGTATATGCTTCTTCAAGACGTCTCTTACTCTTAATTCTCAAATTAACAAATACACCTGTTATGAGAATTGAAATCATAATTACAGATAATAATAAGATTCCTAAACCGCTAGTAAGGAATGATAACAAATTTTCGAATAATGTGGGAGGCGGAATCCAAACAACCATGTCGATTTCCCAAGTAAATTCTGTTGATACCCCTGAATCAACAATTGTAGCAGTAATTTGTTGGATACTTGTCCCATTTGAACATAGTAATATTGTTAAATTATCTTTATTCTTATCACATTCTAATTCATTTATTACTAACCTCGTACCTTTATTCGTAATGTTCTCAGATAGATCATAATCTCCTATGTACCAAGTTATTTCTGTATTTACCTGTGATGGGATATTATTTAGTCCAAATATTAGCGTCTCATTAACTGCATCCCAGTTGTATACAACTTGGTTACGTGGCACTATAAGGACCAGATTTTCTCTTTTCAGATTGTCATCAACTAATTCATTACAATCATCGTCTAAATCATTCCATAATTCAATCGAAATAGGATTAATTTCTGCGTCTAGGTCATTACAATCTTCAAAATCATAATATCCATCATTATCATTATCAAAATTAAATATCAGAGGATCGGACATTTTAGTTAGGACTTCTACTCCATCATTAATCCCGTCCCCGTCCGTATCTTCGTCATTATAATCAGAAGTAATGTTATGGTACTCTTCGAAGTCTGAAAGCCCGTCATTATCGGAATCAATTGTATAGAAGTCCTCATCAATTTCTCCATCGCAATCATTGTCTTTATTATCTAGCATTTCAATTAATGATGGTGAAATCTCAATGTCACCGTCATCACAATCTTGGAACCAGTACCAACCATCACCATCACTATCTTCATCATATACTAGAGGGTTAGCACCCAATTCAGCATATGTATTAACTTCAATTCCATCTGGTAAACCATCATTATCGGTATCACCATCATTAGGGTTAGTAGAAATGAAATAATATTCATCATAGTCTGATAGGCCATCAGAATCAGTATCTAAATCTATAAAATCTTCATCCACTTCATCGTCACAATCATTGTCAATTGAGTCTAAAGCTTCAGATAGGCCTGGTGACCTAAGGATATTATTGTCGTCACAGTCTTCAAACCAATACCATGTATCGCCGTCCATATCTTCATCAAAAATTAATGGATCTGCTCCTAAATCTGAATATAGATTCACTTCCGAACCATCATTCAGTCCATCACCATCGGTGTCTGCATTTCTGTAATCTGTATTATGTATATGATATTCTGGCCAGTCCTTTAGTCCATCGTTGTCTCTGTCAGTAAAATTAAATCCTTCATCAATTAAATTATCGCAGTTATCATCAAATCCATTTAATTTTTCTGGTTTTCCAGGATTTATCTCTGCATCTTGGTCGTTACAATCATTGAAATGATAATATAAATCCGAGTCTTCATCTGCATCAAAAATTAGTGGATTACTCTCCCAAAGATTGATTTCAGCACCATCATTTAACCCATCACCATCAGTATCTTCATTATTTGGATTTGTTTGATAAACTGATATCTCTATTGAATCAGATAATCCATCTAAATCTGTATCGGCCATTGTCGCATTTGTAAAATATACAAATATTTCATCATAATCATTTATTCCATCGGAATCTGTGTCTTCATTGTAAGGGTCTGTACCCCAAATTAGTGTTTCATTTTCATTTGATATCCCATCGTCATCATAGTCTAAATCTATGTTCATGCCATGGATTATCATTTGCCATGAATTTAGTGTCCCTGATGTTCCTGAAGTAGTATCTCTTATCTTCAACTTCCAAGTTCCTAAACTGCTTTCATCCCAGTGGTGCACTGTATTAAACATCCAATTAGAATAATCATTGCCTCCATCATTGTGTTCTTCAGCCAGCCACGATTGAGTTCCATTTGGAGATTCTAGTACTATATCTAAGTCCCCTCTATTAGAGTGATCAATATCTACTACTACATCTATACTCTCCAAACTAATATCATCTGTAATTTGAACATCAAATTCACTCCATGAGTTTGTTGATGTAGGAATTGTGAATGATGGCGAATAGGGTCCGAATGTTAGATTTAATTCTTCATCCACATTAGTCCAATTTTCTGCCAATGAGACGGCACTACCAGCATCTATTGCTCCAAATCCATATTTATGTGATACATCATGTCCAGCATCATTAATTTCCCAGCTTGAATCATTTGGATCATTCATTCTTGCGCTATTGACTAATATATGCTGCACATCCCTCCAAGTTAGGTTTCCATTCGCATCCAGTATCAAAGCAATTACTCCTGCAGCTAAAGGAGTCGCGCTAGAAGTTCCTCCAAAGTTATTTGTTACATTTCCATTATCATAACCCGCATCATCTGATGTCGTATCAGGATCATCATGAATATCTGTAGTAGTTATTCCTTCTCCGTCACCATTGGAATGGGCTGCTACTAAGATACTAGCCCCTGGTTCGGAGTAATATGATTGTTCACCATAATGAGTAATAGCCGAAACAGCGATAGTAAATCTACTATTTGCCCACCCATCATAATTCGCATTATCATTACTTGTGAGTCCGTTACCTGCCGCCCATGTAATGATATTTCCTAATCCATTTCTGCCATCGTAAGCATCATTTTCAAATGCTGCTAGCATTAATGGCCCCGGAGCGTCTAATGTTTGCCCGTTATCGCTAGGTCCCCATGAGTTAGTGTAGATATGAGTTTCATTGTTCATGAAAGATAATGCATCCGCTTCAGTAGAATCTCCAGCCCAACATGCAATTAGAGTCGAACCTGCTAGGGTTGCATCATAGGCCGCTCCCGCAACATGGATTGAATTATCTCCAGCAGCTGCAGCAACTCCTCCGGCTGCTGTTCCATGTCCATTATTACTAGTTGGAGTTGGGTCTGCATCATTATTGCACCAGTCATAGGAATGATTGGGTGAATAATTAGGTGAAATATCCGGATGATCTTTATCTAAACCATCGTCAACCACACTGATAATAATTCCACTGCCAGTGTAAGAGTTCCAAACCGAAGTTACATTTGCATCTTCTCCAAAAGTCCCCGATGTTTGTCCTGTATTTTGTAGATGCCATTGATCTTCAAAGACTTCATCATTTGGAATTGAACGAGTTACTTGTTGTTTCTTAATTAAAGGTGAAAAAGACTCAATATCCCCATTTCCAACTAGTTTCTCGAATTCTTCTACTATTTCTAATGCTGAATCAAAATTCCAAATATATGCTCCTTGTAATTGAGAGGCGCGTTCTATTGAAACAGCCTCAGGTTTCATTTTCATTTGTTCATCAATATTATTTGCGGAGACAACTAACCATTGTTTTGTATTCTCCAAATCTTCTTTAGAATATTGTTCTAAATCCGATACTCTCTCAAATGCTAATTGCACCGCAATAGAATAGGTTGGAATAATCAAACTTTGTTCATCTTCTGATGAATCTTGTAGATTTTCATTTTCAGCCGTAACTAATCCTGAAATTGGTGCGACAAGTAAAATAAAAACTGCAATTAACACTGAACGCATACCCCTGTCATGTCAATAGGGGTTTTAGGTATTCGTTAATCTTGCATTAACAATAAGTCATTATTTTTCCCAATTCTTAATTGCTTGATGGACCTCATCATCATCCATTAATCTTCGTTGTTTTTTGGCAATAGCGAAGAGATAAGCAACCAGTTCATCAGTTATTTCATAATTATTTTTACTTAACCACCATGTTATGTTCGAACGCCCACTCATGTGACCAATTCTAATCACCTGTTCTAAACCATAATCTTGAGCAGGAACTCCTGAATAGATTCTATCTGCAAGCCAATGTTCTCCCTTTTTCATAGCCTTTACTACTGCACTTGCATGTACTCCTGTGCCTGTTTCAAATGCATCTTTTCCAAATACTGGATAGTTTCTAGGTAAAGAAACTTCGATATATTCATGCGCTTTGCGCATATAATCATTTAATGATGTCAAATCATTGTTAATTATTCCCATTAAGCTAAGATTGACTAAAGTTTGATCTAAAGGGGCATTACCTGCTCTCTCTCCAACTCCTAGGGCAGTCCCATGTATTACGTCTGCGCCTGCTTCGACAGCTGCTAAGTTATTTGCAACTCCAAGACCTCTGTCTTGATGGCCATGCCAGTTTACTTCTATATCTCTACGTTTCACTCCTGAGTCCGGAATAACCTCATTTTGGATGAAACTCAATAATTTCCTGACTCCGTTAGGGGTCACATGTCCGCATGTATCGCATACGCATATTCTATCAGCCCCTAGTTCAATTGCTCTAGTGTAGACTTGTTTAATTTCTTCAGGTTTACTTCTAGTTGTATCTTCAGTGACAAACATTACCGGTATGTCGTTATCGACTGCGAATGTAACAGCCTTTTCAGCAGTTGACAATATTTTTTCCATATCCCAACCTTCTGTATATTGTCTGATAGGACTAGTTCCTAGGAACGCGCTTGCTTGGATTTGTCTTTCATGTTTAGCCTGTAAATCAACTAAGGGTCTAATATCATCAACAACAGTCCTAACAGCACAACCAGGTCTCAATTCATATGATTTCTCCGTCATATGAGTTAACATAGAATCTATGTGTTTGATATGAAATGGCCCTGCTCCAGGTAATCCCAAATCTACTTTCTGAATGCCCAATTTTTCCATAAAATCAATTAATTCAATTTTTTCATCAATAGTAGGATTTCTGGCACTCGGACTTTGTAAACCATCCCTTAAAGTTTCATCATCAAACCATACATCGTGTGGATGATTGGAAGAATCTCTTTTGATCTCATAGTCAATAGTATTCCAATCAAAAATTAGGTCCTTCTCATCCATCTGGCCACCACCTTTTCTACTCTGCAACTACCTGTCAAGTGCTTGAATCCATCGGGAAAGAATCCCCAATTATTCCTTTCCACCTCTTTTTCTAAAAATTATGTATAGAACTAATACAGTGCTTACGATTGATCCTTTTATAATGAAATTAATGCTTGTTAATACTAGTATCATGAACATTACAGCTAGATATGTTAGTGAGACAAAAAATGAATGCGATGCAGTAGGCATTATATCATTCTCATCATTGATATTTATTTTCCATACTGTTAATACATACCAAATACTCAAAATTAAACTATTTATTACTGCTAAAGATATATTGAAATCTAAATCTGAAAGTTCTATCCAATTACTTTTTTCCTGAAATGCTAGCGGTGTTGTCAGAGACAATAAAATCAACAATATAGAATATATTTTCATTTCAACTAATGTCCTTCCTTTGCCTTTAACATTAGGCATCATTGGCACTCCAACTTTTTCATATTCTCCAGATCTGTACAATGCTAAGGCCCAGAAATGTGGTGGTGTCCAAAGAAATATTAGTAGAAACATGAACCAAGGCATATATCCTCCAATATTTACTATTGAATCAATAAAGTCATGAGCTGAACTAAATTCTAGTTCTAGTTCACCCTCTGCTGCTGCCCAACCAATAACTGGGGGGGTAGAACCAGCAATTCCTCCAATGACAATATTCTGAACACTGGTTCTTTTTAACCAAATTGTATAAATAAATACATAGAAAAGAATACTGAATAATGCCCAGAATGCAGCAACTTCATTTGCCATTTTTAGTAACCACAAGGTTCCAATAATTGAAATTAAAATTCCAAATAACAGGGCTTTCTTTGGAGTAATGTCTCCAACAGATAAAGGCCTTTTCGATGTTCTAGTCATAATTGGATCAATATCTCTGTCATACCACATATTGATACAATTTGCACCACCTGCAGTCAGATATCCTCCGATAAATACAATCATCATTACTTCTAATGTACTTTGATTAATCTTGTTTGTCTCGATTAAATCATGACTTAGAATTGCACACATTGCTGTGATTTGTAATAGTACAACAACTCTTGGTTTTGTTAAAGAAAAGAGCGACTTTACGAGTGCCCTTGTCTCCGCCATATTAACTCCTATTGCTAATAGTCTTTGAAAGTCATTGAGCAATAGTATCGTTCACAACATGCTTTTTCTCGTAGAGAGTTACTACTTTGATAGCCATCAGTATACTTGTAATCATTACAAATACTAATGATGCTAGCATTAGATGAATCAATGATAATAGTTCAAAATAAACAATCTCAAAATTCTCTAACTTTGCAGAAAGGACATATAAGCCCCCCAATCCAATATTTATTAGATATAATGTAGATGATGTCCAAATCCATTTACATAACAATGTTCCGTATTCACCTTCTTTATTTTCTTTCCAAATTATGTAACATGTGATGGCTAGTATCGTTCCAACTATACTAACTAATAATCTATGTAAGATTTGAGACTGTGCTTCAAAGTCAACTACTTTTTCATATATTGAGTCATTACATAGTGGCCAAGATCCTGGGAAACCTGAAACGCCACATGCTTGATTAGCTCCAGGAGTTGTTGAAACAAAAACTCCTAGGAACAGAGCCAAGAAAGTACCAAATGATAAGAACGCAATACCATTAGTCCATCTTTTAGCCAGAATTGGGTCAAATTCTATCCATTTAGGCACATCTTCCTTATCCCTTACAGTAGCCAACCATATCCAAACTAATGACATCAAGAATAGAAGTGCAGATGCTAGATGTAGTGCCACACTCCAATGCAAATTATCCAATCTCACCGTTACATATCCTAGGAAACCCTGCCATCCTATCAGTAAAATAGAAATCAGTGAAGCCAATTTAACTTCATTAGTCAATTCTTCATCTTTTCTTATTATCAACCAATTTAAAATTACTAATGGTCCTAAAACAGCTCCTGCCAATAATCTATGAATCCATTCAGTAAATATCTGGAAAGAAGTATATGTGTGGCTGGACCCCCTAGAGTCTATTTCACTTGGATTCTCATCGAACCATTCCTTTTGCTCTTCTTCGGATATGTCAAACCCCCAAGTTCCGAAACATGTAGGCCAATCAGGGCAGGATTCTCCCGCGTCATAGATTCTAATAACACCGCCTGCAGCGATAACTAGAATTGTAATACCAATAATAATAGCAGTCAGTTTTTCTACACTGACTCTTTCGAATCTCATTATCTCACGACCTTTTAGTCATAGATATAATTGTGTTTTATTCGTCAAGATGTGGCTCAACGTCAATTGGTATTCTATGTTTTAGATATTCTAGAGTTGCAATTTTCATTGGGTCTAAAACAACCCTTTCTTTAGCCTCATCGACTCCATAAAGTTGAATTAATTCTCCAGAGAACTCTTCTCTTAATTCATCTTCTGAGACGAATAAAGGGGCTCCCATACTGATTTGAAGTGCGCGCGCGCCAATAATTCTTGCTTTTTCGAAGCGGGTATGTGCTCTTGCAGGCTTGACCATGATGGAGAACGGCCAGCGACCCCCACATAAGGGCATTGACTGACTTTATCACTCATAGATATCAATTTTTAGACAATTTTTTCTCTATTTGACTTCGATTAACATAGCTACAGCATTGCCTCCGCCTAGACAAATTGTAACAATTCCTTTCTTTCCGCCAGTCCTTTTTAGTGCGTTGATTGTAGTCATTAGACAGCGCGTTCCAGTTGCTCCCAGAGGGTGTCCAATCGCTACAGCTCCTCCATGAATATTGAATCGGTCTTCAGGAATTTTAAGGGCCATTTGTACAGCTACAGATGCTGCAGCAAATGCTTCATTATGTTCTACAATATCTATTTGCATAATATCTAGATTATTTCTTTCCAAAAGTGTCTCAACAGCAGTAATTGGGGCAATCATTACTCTTCTTGGTTCAACTCCTGAGGTGGTATAATCAACAATTTCTGCAAGAATTGGCCATCCTTGTTTTCTCGCAAAATCTTCTGAACATACTAAAACTGCGGAAGCACCATCCGATACCTGACTTGCATTTCCTGCAGTTACTTGTCCGTCTTCTTTGAACACAGTCTTCAATTTTGACAACGACTCCATATTTGTTCCTGGCCGGATTCCTTGGTCAACTTCTAAATCTTCCATATCTATAATTTCACTATCGAACCAACCGTTATTCCATGCAGCATTGGCCAATGCATGAGATCTAACAGCATATGAGTCTGCAAGTTCTCTTGATAAATTGAATTCTTCAGCCACAATTTCTCCAGTCATTCCCATAGATGTTCCATCAAAAGAATCTGTCAAGCCATCATGCATCATAATTGATTTTAAAGCGTTAGAATCTATCATATCGCCTTTGATTTTTTCTGTAGTGAAGTATGGAGCATTACTCATCGATTCAATTCCTCCTGCGATAATGACATTTGCATGTCCTGAGATGATGTCACTTGCAGCGATCATTACGGCTTTCAAACTAGAACCACAAACTTTGTTTATTGTAGTACAGGGAGTAGAATATGGCAATCCTGCATTAATAGTAACTTGTCTTGCAGGGGCCTGTCCAGAACCTGCTTGCAATACTTGACCGATGTAAACTTGGTCTACAATTCCACTTTCAGGATCTATTCTAACTCTTTTCAAAAGTTCTCCAACAACTTTAGATCCTAATTCTGTTGCTGAATAATTAGATAATGCTCCTCTAAATTTACCAATAGGGGTCCGCGCATAAGCACATATAACCGCCTTAGTCATAACTCCTCGAGTGAGGTCGTGGTCTTGAATAGTGCGATGAACAAACTAGTTTTCAGACATCTTTTTCAGAGTAAAAACCATAGAAATCTGGATTAATTAATTCTGGTCGGTTATTCGACTTAACTAGGATTGTTCTAACTGCCCATAAATCTTTGAAGACTCTATATTGAGATGTTTTGTCTAAATAGTCTACTCCACTGGTACCTCCGGTTCCTATTCTTCTTCCCATTATTCTCTCTACCATTCTCGCATGCGAATGCCTCCATTTGACCATTGATTCCTCTAGTTCAACTATGGCATCAATTAATTTCCGCGGCCATGCCAAAAGAGGTAATTCTCTGTATGATTCTATGAATAGTAGGCTAGCTCTGGCCCTACTTATCTTTCCTTCTGGAATAAGGAATGAAATTGCACTCTCATGGGCAGAATTGAATCTTTTAACTGCCTTATCTAAATCGGACGTTCCATAACTTGACATTCTCTTGGCGGCATCTTCTCCCATTGATTTATGCGCTAATAAATGTTCATTGACGTAATTTTCTACAGACTCTGAATCTTTCTCCGATCCATAAATTGAACCCATAATTGGAGTTCTTGAAATCCACTTCATTAATGACTCTTCCAAAGATGGCTTTGCTAAGGCATCCTCTAAATCTTGTAATATCAATGCATCTTTTTCACTATTTTCTGCTAATTTTCTGAATGTATCTATAGGGTCCATTCCAAAAAGCCTATCTTCATTTTTCAATCCAAGTAATATCTCGAATTTTCTCATTTGGAAAGATTCGAAACCTGATGCTGAGCCTAATCCGTCCCTAAATGAAAGGAAACCTTGGGGAGTCAATGTTTCCATAACTGACCATTGTGTAGCCATTAATTTGAAAATTTCAGTTGTTCTACCTAGTCTTTCCACTGCTCGTGGAATATCTTTCTCAGGAACCTGTTCTTGAGATAGTATATTTCTGACTTCTGCGAGTTCTCTTATTATTTGTTTAAACCATAATTCAAAGGTTTGGTGTACTATGATGAAGTGCATTTCATCAGAGGAAATGCCTCTTTCCTCTCCTTGCAATTTTAGTAAATCGTCCAATTGCAAATAATTTCCATAGGTCCAATTCTCTCCACTCATGTTCGTCCGATAGCGTTTCACTCTTGAATCATTACTGTACGAGCCGTTCGGATTTTGGAGTATATTTTTCCTATTTTCCCTATTATTTCAAATATTAATGGTTCTTAGGATTTTTATGGAGGGTAGTCATAATTATTCTAATAATAAAAAACAATTAGGATTTGTATTATCGCCTGAGATTAATGTTGATGAGTATATTTCTTTGAGGCTTCCATCAACCGAAGATGCCAAAATGTTATTCAAATCAGTTGAAGAAAACAGATTTTATCTCAGAGAATGGCTACCTTGGGTCGATTCGATAGTATCTTTGCAGGATGAAATTAATTTTATTTTAACATCTCGTAAGAATCATATTCAGGGAGATTCCGGTTTATGGTTAATAATTGAAAATAATCATCTAATAGGGACTTTAAGTCTTAATTGGATAGATTGGAATAATAATTCCTGTGGAATTGGATACTGGATTTCTCAAGAAAAATCAGGAAATGGAATTATTACTAGTAGTTGTAGGTCTTTAATTAATCATCTAATTGAAAATAATAATCTTCATAGATTTGTTATAGAAGCTGGAATAAATAATATTGCTAGTAGGAAAGTCGCTGAAAATTTAGGTATGAGATTGGAGGGAATAAATAAAGATAGAGCAATAATAAATGAGAAATACGTTGATCATGCAATGTATGCAATAACTGCTCCTGAATGGAATGAATTATATTTTCCAAAATAATCATATCAAGATTTTTTCATCAACCCATGGTCTTCAATACTACATCCACCTGGAGGAAGTGAGGCTAGTACATCATCCTGAATTAGGCCAGTAGCCTTAGCTATTTTATTCGCTATAGATTCCTTTTTTTCTCTTCCAGGCATTATTTTAATCCATCTTTCAAATATTTCTGATATTGTTTCTACAGTTCCACAAACCGGTAGAGGTACACCATTAATTACTCCAATCCCCATTCCTATTTGTAAATGTAAATCTCTGTGCCATGTTCTTTGCCCTCTAACTACGAAACTTCCTCTTCCAAGAGACTCTCCACTTTCGGTTTGTTTTGATACTTGACTTGGCCGTACATGAAAAGCTGTTGCCGCAGCTCCTCCACTACCCCATGCTCTAGACCAGCAAACTGCAATCTGAGCAGCTTGAGCAAGTATATTTTCGTCTAAATCTCTAGCATCTTCTACACCTTCACCTAGATTTTGAACAATTTGCATTGATTTAATTCCATTTTGTAATTCCGAAACCTTACTCATTATTGTAAAACCATCTTTTAATTTTAATGAGCAGGATGGAGCGCCGTGCAAATCCGCATGGACATACAAATCATTGGAATTTAGATGCTTCCTGACTATCGTGTCATTTCCTTTCGCATCTCTTCCTCCAACAATAATATGGCCTCCATCAAGAATTGCCCATCTGTATTTCTCAAACCAGAATTTCTTACTTCTCTGAATGCCTCTTACTCTTCCAGCTGCAACGTCTTTTTTCCTTCTCTTTTCTTGTTTTGATTTTGTACTCTCTGTATCTTCTAGTGCCTTTTTCGCTCCTTTTGATTTATCTTTTAGGGTCCTTGCATCTTGGAAATATCTTTGTGCGTTTTGATGTACAGTTTTATCAGCATATAGAGTAACACTTGCACCAGGTTCGCCCTCCTCATCTGGAAGAAATGCAACAAAAGTTCTTTTTTTCGGGTCTAACCTATCAATCCATTGTATTTCTCTGACTTTTTCTGATACTTCTTGCCAAGTAAATTTGGAAATAGCATCATTGAATTGCTTCATTATAGTTTCCAGATGAGGCCAATTATCTTGCATTGCTTTGCCTAATTCTTGATTTATTGCGGCTTGAGATAGAAAGCGTTCAATAGCATTCCTTTGTTGATCCGCCCTTCTCTCTAATTTTGCTTTCTTTTCACCATCATCCTGTCCGATTTTTACTAACTTTTCTTCCTCTCTTCTGATAAACGCAGAAGCATCATGAGAACCAAAAGCAGCGTCATATCCTGAGCATAAAGTAGGGATATCTATCGATAATTCTTTATCCAAATACCTCAAATCTATAGGCGCAATCTCCTTTATTTCTCCTGACAATTCATCTTTTTCCTTTAAATCAGTAGTTTTATTCCATTTTTCCAACATTTCTTTATTCTCAAACCACATTCTACTAGAATTATTATTAGCTAATTCTTCTAGAAGATTAATGATTGCAGTATCTAGAATCTCTCTCTGTTCATCATTCAGGTCCTTCGCTTTGAGGTTCTCTTCTAAATCAGCTGAAGCACATATTGCACTACCATAGATTCTGCCCAAGTTCCCTCTTGCTGCCAATGTTCTAATCAAATCATCATCACTTTCATCAAGTAATTTGTCTAATTTTTCTCGATTAATTTCTCTTGGATCAACTGCAGCAGGTGGAGGGATATATTTGACACCTCTTTTTAGAGATCTACTAGCATATTTTGCATGAGTCAATGGTTGAATTATTATTCCTTCCCCATCTAATAGTAGTACGTTTCCATCTCGAAATAATTCTATAATAAGTTTCAATTTCCCACTTCCATGCTCAAAAGTCATTGAAACAATTCGATCGAATCCTAGCTGTTCAACATCTATTAGTCTAGAGTTATTCAGGTGTTTTCTTAGCACCATTGCAAATTGAGATGGCTGTGAAGGCATAGGCCTATCCCGTTGTGAAAGATATAATCTTCTTCCACTTACAATAACTAAATCAGATGATGGCGAACCTTTAGGGTTGAGACGTATTACAACCTGTTCATAATGTGGTTGGTATGCTTTACGTGCTCTAGCGCCAATCATTGATGAAAGCTCACGAACAATTCGTGCCACGTCAAATGAAGAAGCCTGTTCACGCATGTCTCTCACTGTTCCGTAAGCACCATCCTTCATCAGCCAATCGCTTTAGTTTATTCATTCGATTCTATGTCTGAGTAGAAAGATTCGATTTCATTGAGCGCTTCTGCTTGATGTGCATATTGATTTGATGGTATTGAAATCACACTCATATTTGTTACCTTTCTAGATATAAATTCAACATCCTTCATTCCATGCAGTTTATCAGACTCAGCAGTTAGAATAGCACATGGAATTTCTATGTTTGACAAATCTTCTGGTAATGAATATCCCATTAGATATCTAGCCGAATATCTAATTCTTTCATAGTTCTGAGAAAGTAGTGTTCTCCGATATCGGATCTTCTGTCCTTCTTCTTCAACCTTCCTTTCGACTGCCCATATTGCAATTTTAATAAGCCATTTTAATGTAAATTTAGGTAATGGTAATTTGATTAAAATTTTTGCCCATAAGGGAAATCGAAATTTTTGATTTGGCGCTAGAAAAATCGAACTCTTACCCGAAATTTTCTTTTCTTGTAATCCATGAATAATAATGGTGGAAGCTAAAGATGATGAAAACAAATGGAAATCACCATCCAATTCGTTCTCCAATTGCAACTTTTCGATTATGGCTCCTATATCTTCTATGTATTTACTGATAATGAAATCTTTTTGTTTCATTTTATTATCAAATATAGCACTAGCCTTTTCACGAGTTTCAATATAGATAATTTTCCTTTTTTGGACCCATTCCGTTACTAAGGGTCTCCATCCTTCAAACACTGAGCCCCATCCCGGAACCATCAAAATTGGGATATCTGAAGATTTCTCTATTGGTTCCCAGATGAAAACCCTCAAAGAAACATTATCACAAACTCTGATGATTCTTTCTTTTCCGAACGTGTTCGGAAGTTCTGGGATTCCTTTCCAATGATTTTCCATTAATCACACCTTTATCTCAGCGAGATCTTCTTCCTCCACCACTAGAGCGTCTTCCTCCACCACTAGAGCGTCTTCCTCCACCACTAGAGCGTCTTCCTCCGCCGCCAGAGCGTCTTCCTCCACCACTAGATGATCTACTACTTCTTGATGTTCTTCTTGTTACTCTTCGACTTCTTCTTCTATGGAACCAAGGTCTTCTATACCATGGTGATCCATAATATACTCCTCCAAAAATTCCCCCACCATGGTGATAATGATGATGATGACGTGTTTCATTACCGTTATTTGAATCTGAGTTTTCATACTCATCGTTGTTTCCATCAAAATACATGAATATAAGTAAAACAATCAAAATTGGTAGGAAGCAACACAGACCTATGAATGACCATAATGCACCAATGTCATTAGGTTTCTCAAGTTGACTAACCGCATTATCGTCAAATTTATACCAGACATTTACTGTTGAATTCTCCGGTAAAGTTTCAAATTCTACAATTTCTAAACAGTAGTCGTCCCATGTACCCAACCATAATTCGTATTCTGCATAATATTCAAATCCTGATACTGAATAATTATAGTAAACATCGGCATGACAATTGTATTCGTAAATCCAATAGCAATCGTAATACTCATCCCATACTTCATCATATTCACAACTTTCGTAAGAATCATCATATTCTATCCATTCAGTCCCTTCAAGAACGATACCATCTACCTCTCCCCAAACCTCATCTGTAGGTGGTGTTAAGGCCGAAGCTAAGAGTGAACCCATTAGTCCTATGAAAACGATAACTGCCAAGAAAAGATATCCTGGGTCATCGGTCAACCAGTGAAATACTCCTTTTGCCTGAACTGTCGGAGGTGCTGGAGCGGAGTCAATTGATTTTTTTCCAATCGATTCATTCTTCAGTTTCCTCAATTCAGCTTCATGCTGCGCTTGTGCCATTTCTTCTTCTCTTTTGATTCGCATCATTTCTGTATGGTCCATCATTTCTTCAATGGTCTCTTTTGAGGATTCTTTTTCTTGCGTTTTACCCCACCATTTGTCTTCACTC
>Ga0115011_10000585_pt1 | contig 29002 bp, 16 predicted proteins | sample TroAtlMetagenome_2_FD_88705 | JGI IMG/M metagenome (GOLD analysis project Ga0115011, IMG submission 88705) | Marine eukaryotic phytoplankton communities from Atlantic Ocean - Tropical Atlantic ANT8 Metagenome | ecosystem: Environmental > Aquatic > Marine > Oceanic | place: Tropical Atlantic...
ATTGTTCATGATTGGCATGAAGATGCTGTCCAGCGACCTGAATGATGGAGGGGACCGGCTGGCGAGGCACGCCGTGAGTGCAACCGCCGCCGTGGAACAGCAATTAAATCTTGAAGCAGGAGACTTCGACTGGGACGGGTCCCTTGCAGATTTCCAAGGTCAGGAGGACCAGTGGACTCGCGAGCGCCTGATCGGAATTCGCCACGACTACACCGCCGCGATCGAGCGTAACAACGCTATCCTTGACCGGTTCCCTGAGCGCTATCTTGCACCTCTCTGGGGCATTCAACGGGAGGCCTCCATTCTTGAGGAAGGAGAACCTCCACCTCCTGACTCCGAAATCCGCCCCAGTCCCGTTCCAGAAATTCTGACTCTGTTGGGTGGGATCATCGCTCTCGCTGGAGCCATCTGGGGAGGCCTCACGGGATTCCGGAGGGTGAAAATCAAACGCTATATCGAGAACGTCCCAACTTCTCTGTCAACGGGCCTGGTCTACGGCCCAGCGGAAGTAAAGGGCCGGGTCGCTCTCTACCAAGGAGAGGGCCACACGGTTACCGGACCTCTTTCCGGCGCGAAATGCTGTCACGTGCGCTACAAAGTTACCGAAACGCGGGGCAGTGGTGATGACCAGAAAACTGTGACCATCGAGCATTGGACGGACCAGGTCCCTTTTCTCTGCCGTGACGCTGAGGGCTACATTCGGGTGGTTCCGGAAGGCGCAGAGGTCCGGGCTCGGCTTGCGGTGCGTCGAACAAACGGCGATCGAACCTACTACGAGTATCACCTCATGGAGAATGAAGAACTTTACATTCTTGGTTCGGCGGTAGTGGAACCCATTGAAGGAGAGACCCTCGAGGTAGCGGATGGCAACAACGACGGATTCCCCTTTGTAATCTCCGATCGCAACGAACATGAAACCATGTTGGCCATCAGCAGAGGGGGGCTGGTACGAATGGGCCTTGGGTTCATCGGAATCGTGATGCTTGTCACCCTCTTTTTTACCTCTACGGGCTCTTACTCCCCCAGTGACTTTCTCCTGGCAGCTCTTACCGCCCCCGCCTGTCTGGTCTTGAGCACGTTTATTCTGATGTTTAACGATTTGGTGTTTCTTCGCAACCGGGTCAAACGTGCCCACGCCAATATCGAGGTTGCCCTGAAGAAGCGAATGGACCTGATCCCAAACCTCGAATCGATAGCCAAAACTTATCTTGAACACGAAAGGCAGCTCCACCGGGACATTGCCAGCCTGCGAGGGATCCTGAAGGAACGGGACTTCAGTCCGAATGAAATCGATACTGCCATCCGGGCCGATTGCGCAGTGACTGACCGACTTCTTGCTCTCCGCGAGGATCATCCCGACCTCAAGGGCAATACGGTCATGGGTGATCTCATGGACCGGCTGGTCCGGGTCGAGAATGAAATCGCTCTCATGCGGGAGGGTTACAATGACAGCGTGGAACTCTACCGAACCGGGGCTCAAAGATTCCCCGAAGTCCTCCTCGCCAAGACCTTTGCCTTCAAGGACGCCGATCTTCTCCGGGCCGAGTTGGAGGTTCGTCAGGTGCCTCAGGTCAGCATGGCCAACTGAACCCGGGCTCCCTCCCGTCCAGCCAAGACAATGGATTTCTCCTATCAAGGGAATAACCCGGGAACCCTCCTTGCCCGGTGAGGCCCTCTCGCCTAAACACCTCCGCAAACTCATGAAGGTCCTTAGCCAATCCACGCTCATCCTCTTCCTCCTCGCTTCCGGATCACTTGGCGTAGCCCAGCAGCCCGACCCCTTTCCTACTCCGGGAGAAATCACCAATATTACCGGCGGAGCAAAGCCGTTCTTTGAAATACGGGACGAGGACAACGTCTACGGCGTACTCGATGTCGCCATGGACGGAACAGTTCTCATGTTCAGCCTTCAAGGCGACCCACACCCCGACAAACGCCGTGGCAGTAAGATCTATTTGAAACGCTCGGAGGATGGGGGTGCCACCTGGAGCGAAAAACAGCTCATCGGCAATCCCGTCATACTCGACGTCGAAAAACTGGGAATCGGTCCCTACAACGGCAAAGGCTGGGGCAACGACAAACACCACCGGATTGCCAGCCTCGGCACCTCGGTTGTTGATGAGACCACTGGAGAAATCATGATTTTTCTGACCGCTCTCCACCCAGCCCTTTCGATGTACAAGAGCAGGGATCACGGCAAAACCTGGGCCCTCGAGGATATTACCTTCAAGAAGGATTCCCGTGGATTTCTTCCTATTCCTAACGGCGCCTGCGATCCCGGGATCACCCTCCGGCGCGGCCCTCATAAAGGTCGGCTCCTCGTGCCCTCCCGGGTTATGCCCAACTACAGCAAGCAGGAGGAAGGCAAGGGCTACACCAACGCGGTCTACAGCGATGACCATGGAAAGACGTGGCACCAGAGTGATCCTTTTCCCCTCGATGGCACCGGGGAATCCAGTCTGGTCGAGCTTCGTGATGGCACGATCTACCTCAACTCCCGTACTCACACTCGGAAAGGAAACCGGTGGGTGGCCTTCAGTGACGACAGCGGAGAAAGCTGGCGCGATCTCCACCAGGACGATGAGCTCTTTGACGGTCCTCCCGATGTCTACGGATGTAAAGCCGGCCTCCTTCGATTGGATCGGGATGACGCTGATATTCTCCTTTTCAGCACCCCCTCCTCTAATCTCCCCGGGCGCAAGAACATCCGGGTCTGGGTCAGTTTCGATGGGGGGAAAAGCTGGCCTCTCAACCGCCTTATCAAACGCGGGCCTGGCAACTACACGTGGCTGACCCAGGGGCGCAAGGGCACCCCCAGCGAGGGCTTCATCTACCTTCTTTCCGGCAAGGACTGGATGGCCCGCTTCAACATGGCCTGGCTCCTCGACGCCGGAGAACCAGAGGTGCTCCTGAGTAAGCGCAGCACCTACCGGTTCGCGGACCGAGATCTGTTTCATGCTGCCGAGAACACCGAAGCGTTTACCTCCAGCGAGCCACGCATGACGGAGAGTCCGCTGGGATATCGTCTGGAAAAAGGCAGCGTGGAAGGCAGGGTGCTCACCCACCGCTTCGTTCTGCCCTCCGGGAAAATGAAAGTGAGCTATCATGCTCCAGAGGATGCAAGGATTCAGCTAGCCATCATGGACGACAGCAATAGCCGCCTCCGCGATACCCACGCCCTCACGGGCTCCTACCAGATCGACAAGATCATCGACAACTGGCAGGACGGTCCCATCGACGAGTGGGTGGGAAAAACCGTTCAGGTTCAGTTCCAGCTGCATGGGGATGCCGAGATTTTCGGCTTCGCCTTCGACGACGTGTCCACGCCGGGCAGTGATACCGCCAGCATCGGCCCTTCGGATCACCGTTTTATCCTTCCCCCACGCCACGAGTATCTCATGGCGCAGAATCCTCCCTTCGTGAGATCCGTGGAGAACGCGGGCCCTTTCCCGGTCAGCGATAATCAGGTGCCAAAGCATTTACCTCTGGGGATACGCACGAGCTACCGCCTCGCGGACACTGGTCGGCCGGGCCACGTCCTTACCAGCAAGCTCAGCCTGCCGGGCAGAGAGATGAAGATCTCCTGCCATCCCGGCGCTGGAACCATTATCGTATCCCTTTTTGACGAGAGCGGCGCCCTCCTCAGTACTAGCAAGCCTCTCCGAAACGGCCTGAAATTGCGCTCGCTCGTGGAATGGACTGACGGGTTTACCCTCAAAGAACACGTTTCCAAGCCCGTGACCCTGCGCTTCGAACTCACAGCCGATGCACAGGTCTACGGCCTGCACTTTGACAGGGTGTTCTGGGAGTGATCTCTCAGCTAAGAGGAATCAATCACCACACTCCGTGGTTCCTCCCCCTGATGATAAAGGTTTTCCCTCTCTGTAGACCCCCTGGATAATACTATTGGTGGCCCTACTTGAGGGTTTTCACGTAGGCGAGAACGTCGGCAATATCCTGGGCGCCCAAGCCGAGCTGGCCTGCAGAGAGCATCAGTGAACGCCCAAGAGGCTCAACTGCCTCGACCTTACCGGAGGGAATCCTAGTGACGACTGACCCTAGATTGGTTGCGAGCGTGAATAGGAACTCGAAAAACATCGGGAGAGGGATCCATGAGAGCGCCTTCATTTTCATTCCTTCTTTTTGTTGGACCTTCTCTCTTCCCCCGACTTTGCATGTAGATCAGTTCTCCAGAATCGGCGATAGGCTTCCCTGACCTCAGCCTCTCCGTCCCCCGGCCTCAGACGCCCATATAGCAGGTTCAGCATCCTGCGGTCCCAGTCGCTCAGCTTCGAGACCTTGCCGTGGTCGCTACCCCTCTGGAACATGACACTCTCGGGAAGGACAGTCGTGTCGCCCAGCGGTCCAAGTGACTGGGTCAATTCCTCCAGGAGAACATGCTCAAGGAGATCCCCATCAATCCGGTCCACTGCAACCATAACGGTGGCTCTTTGGATGAACTTCTTCCTAGTATCCCAGAACACCCACACATAACCATCCTGTTTTCCGAGAACCTTGAAGCCACGTGCACGGCCAATAGCCCCGAACTGCGATCCCGGCACCATAAACACTTCGATCCGGCGGGCCCTTCTCGACTCTGCCACGGATTCCAGCTGGGTCGATGTTCCTGCCAGGGCGTCGTTCAACTGCTTTATGACACGGTCGAAGACGACTCGGCTGGGCTCGGCACCCTCCACCAGCACGACATCGGGAGATTCAATCCAGCGCACAATACTACCGCCCCCCGCACCAAACTCCTTGTTCAACAGCACCTCATGCAGGTAGGTGAGAACCTTTTCCTCCTCAACCGAAGTCCCCTCCTGCGACCCCTTCTCCCCGGACGAGATAGAACGATCGAAAACCTCCTCAGAATCCATGCGGGCGCCGCCAACCTGTCCCTCGTTGTCCCCACATCCAATGAGCAGCAGGGAGACAAGCAGGACTAGAAGCAGCCTCATGATTCCTTAAGGGTAGCTCTCCACTACAGGCACACGATGACAAAGTAGGCACCCGATGGCAGGAGGCCCTGACTCTCGCCAGAAAAATTAGAGCCGATCTCTTCTAAAGAAACTGGCGATTCATACGTTTTAAGGCATAAAGAGGAAATTACTCCGATGAGCTTGCATATCCAGTCACCCGAAACCGAGGCGGAACTACAACGCCAGCGAAGGATCGCGACTACCATGAGTATGGTCATCGCTCTGCTTTCAATCACTCTGGCGGGTATCATTCTGGCCTTCATCATTCTTCCCAGCCTCTCGCAGAGAAGCTCCCCCCTCGTCACCTACCAGACCGCCATGCCCGAGGAGGAGCAGGTTGACCAGAAGCGGATGGATCCCCAAGTGAAACGAAAGCCATCGGCTCCCAGTAGCGCGATGGCGAAAGTCGTTGCTAGCACCGCGCCCTCCCCTATCTCGGTTCCAATCCCGGAGATTACGGAGAGTCCATCACTCAACCTTGGCTCTGATAACGACTTCGGGGCCGGATGGGGCTCGGGTGACGGGAATGGGTCCGGAGGAACCAGCTTCTTCGGTCAATCCGTCCGCGCTGAGCGTATCTGCTACGTCATCGACTTCTCGAGCTCGATGGGCTCGCAGGGTCGAGCAGATCTCATGCGCAAGGAACTCAGCAAGTCGATCGGGCAACTCTCTCACGGCACGCGCTACGGAATCGTCTTTTTCTCCTGCATCGCGTGGGAGGCTGGCGATCAGGTCAACCTGAACCGCAAAGGCGGCAGCGCGACAGTCAAAGCCCCCGGAGGCAAAAACTACCGGTGGAAGAAAGCCGGGGGAGGCTGGGGACCTGACGGGATCGGGCAACGCGCCCGCTGGCTGAATGCCTCACCCCAGCAGCTGTCCGATTCCGGACGCATCGTCAAGAAGGCCCCTCTCTCCTCGGGAACTTCTTGGGACAAGGGAATCGAAATGGCCCTTGGGATGAGCCCCCCTCCACAAATTATCTGCTTTATGACCGATGGCGTGGCGAGCGGCTCTGACGCCTGGGCGCGTGAACTGGGTGCCAAGGCGAAATCCCAGGGCGTGCAGATCAACTGCATCGCGCTGATGGAGCCCCGTGCCCACAAGGACCTCGACGAACTTGCCAAGCGCACCGGAGGGCACTTCTCCGTGGTCGACAAGAACGGCAAGCACAAGTCAATTCGCTAGGTCGACCTTTCGCTCAACCTCCCAAACCTACGTCTCCCGGGCTCCTACTTGAAAGCCTTGAAGTACGCAAGCAGGTCAGCTACGTCCTGCGAGCTCAGGCCCAGCTGATCTGCGGAGAGCATGAGGGAGCGCCCCAGAGGTTCGATGGCCTCAAGCCTGCTGGAGGAAATCACCTGCACTATCCCTCCCTGGCTCTGGACGATAAGTGGATTCTTGGTGCTCAGGGTAAGGCCGTGAATCTCTTTCCCACCCTTTAGCCTGATGCGATTTCCCGGATAACCGAGTGCAATCTCGGCAGACGGATCGAGGACTGCCTGCACGAATCTCTCTTCTCCTTGATTGCTGATCCATCCCATCAGGGATGGGCCATAATCCACGCCCTGACCCTCGACCCGATGACACGTCACGCAACGCAGTGCAGCCGTTTTGCCTCTAGTTGCATCTCCCTTCAGGGTCAGAATAGCGGACACAGATGGGAGCTTGGCCTTTCCCTCCGGGGCCGGGACGACAGCCTCGGTAATCTCCACTCTGGCTGGATCATAGATCCCCTTCTCTCTCAGGGAGTCGAGGACCTGCATCTTCCGCCAACGGGTATTGCCCAGATGAATCAGCCAGCGGATGGCCTCGCCTCCCACGGGCCCTTGGATGGTCGCAACCTTTAGAAGCGCGGTGAGGGCCCGGGGATCCTCGTAGAACGCAAGAGTCTCGATGGCAAAAAGGCGTTTCTCGAGAGGCAGGGTGGTGCTCCGGGAACGCATGAGTAGTTCATCGACCGCCTCTCCGGGGCGGAGGCGCCACGCGATCTGGGCAATGACCTCGGACCACTCCGTGGGATTCTGAATGGAGGCGCCCTGCTTGATAGTCTGCCACAGAAGGTTGGCATCAGCCCCCTGTGCACCGAGGCCACAGGCCTCGAGATAGGTCCGGTCATTCTCCGTAAACTGTTGCAGCAGGTGAGAGAGGTAGCGATGCTTTTGCCTCGCCGGAACGTCCCGCAAAGCGAGAGCAGCTTCCCGGCGGACTGCGGCGCTTGGCTCCTTCCGATAGATCTTGGACACAAGAACCGAGACCTCCTCTCCAGCGTTACGGAGGGCGCGAAAGGCAACGAGTCGTGTCTCGGAGTCCGGGCTATCCTCCATCAGGGAGTGCACCATCTCCAATCCCCCGGGGCCGAGCAGGGCAAGAAGCCAGATCGCGCGGGCCCGAACGTAGCTGTTTTCATGGTGGAGAAGCTCCCTCACTGCCGGAATGGCCCGGGACCCGGCAGCCTTGAGACTCTGCAAACCGGCAAGGCGAACGTTCTGCGCAGGATTACAAAGAAGGCGGACCGCACCCTCTATGGTTCCTGGATCCGCCCGGGCGATCCGAGGTTGAAACCCCCTGGGGGCAATGCGGTAGATCGTTCCGGACCAGGACTCGTCATGATCCGCATGACCACCGACTCCGGAATCAAACCAGTCGGCAACATAGAGAGCTCCATCCGCCCCCACCATCACATCAGAAGGGCGAAACAGATTACTTCCCTTGCTTTTGACGAAGTCAAACCGATCGAGGATATAGGCAGAGTCCTTCAGTTCCGGGTGATAGCCAAAGACGACCTTACGCCCGGCATCACAGCTCAGAAGCATTCCGGAATACCGGGAGGGCAGGACACCATTTTCGTAAAAACAGATCCCAGTGGGTGAACCACCGCCGTAGACGTCACCCGCAGGCAGGGTTCCCGGATCCCACTGGCGCCACTGCGCGTCCTGGATAGACTGCCCGGGGCGTTGATCGGCCCGCCAGCCACGCTTGCCGTCCGGGGAGAAGAATCCGAGGAAGCCTCCTTCCATGAGCCAGGTGGTCCGACAGGCCGGCGGATCATCATTGTCGTTTTGAAACACATCCCCGAAGGAGGTCACGGTATGCTCATAACTGTTGCGGAACCCATGACCGATGATGCGGACCTCGCTCCCGTCGGGGTTCATCCGGGCCGCGAAGCCGCCTACCCAGACATTACCATCGGAGCTCTTTCTTCCTCCGATGGCTTGGGAGTCGGCCACCGGATCCTCGCCTCCCTTGTAGGGACCCCCGACAAAATACTCGTCTCCATCCCGGGTCTTCAGGTGCGCCCCGCAGTTTCCCTGGTTGAAATACCACTTCCCGTCTGGGCCTCCCACCACGGCGTGCAGACTGTGATCATGATTCCGGCCATTGAATCCACTGAGGACATTCTCCCGCTTGTCGATCTCCGGGTTGAACCTCAGGTCACCATCTACATCGGTATAAACAATCAGGTGGGGAGGTTGCGCCACCACAACCTGATTACCGAATACACTGATCCCCAGCGGAGCAACCAGCTCGGGATCCTGCACGAAGACATGTGAGCTATCGGCTCTCCCATCCTTATCCTTATCCTCAAGCACAACAATTCGATCTCCCTCCAGGCGCCGGTTCCTGTTCTTCCGATAGTTCACTCCCTCCGCTACCCAGATCCGCCCCTCGGCATCCGTATCCATGTTGGTCGGATTGTAGAGCATCGGGCTCGTCGCCCAGACAGTCACTTCGAGGTCATCTGGTGCCGCAATCTGATCAGCCGGTAGGCTTTGGGGAACTCGCGAATTGGGATTGAATTTATCGGGCGCCCTCGCGAATCCAATGGGTTCGCGATCAAAAACAAGGAAACGCACGGAAGCAGGTGTCAGTTCAGCACCCCGGATGGCCCCCCCGTCATCCAGGGCCACCTTGCTACGGAAGGTGGTCGCTCCGGCGGGAACCTCAAACCATATAAACGAATCAGCATGCGTCCCAAGGCCTCTTGTATACTCTTTCCCAGCAACGGTCATTGGGCCTCCACGATACGTTTTTCCCTGCTTAATCGCCCCAACCGTGCTGAAGGCTGCCCGCCAGGACAGAGTGGTAAGGTCAACGCTGGAGCCATCTTGCATCACAAGCTCAGGCTCGATCCAGTTGGACCAGTCGTGACTCCCGTTGCCTTCACTGGAGACTACCAGATAGAGATCTCTCCGCTGGAGCTCGACTTCGATGGGGATCAAGCGCTCCGTGTCACCGCTTTTAAGGATTCGGCTTTTGTAGAGAGGCTCAGGTCCGACACCCTGAGCCAGAAGTGGGTGTGCGAAAAGGGCGACAACCAGGAGAGAGAAGGATGGGAACTTCATCGAAGGCGGGAATTGATACATCAGCACTACCTCTGCCTTCCAGAAAGAAACGGCAGCTAAAGCCCGCCGCTGGCAGTTGGCCCGCGATGATGTGCAGTTCTCGGCCGACGGAATTACCTAGATGGATACTGCTGTCGCCATCGCGAGCATTTCTCTGGGCGGCGACGGGACGCAGACCAAAGTGTGGCGGCGCACTGATCCAGTAACTTCCGCCTCGGTCGAACTCCTGCGGGTGATGGGAACCCTGGATCCATAGCCACGGACTCGAGATTTGAGGAACGATCCCTGTGGGTTCTGCACCCCTGCAGGGGCATTCAACTACCCGGTCCCCGGCGTCATTTCATCCCGGAGCGCATTCAATTTCTTCACCGCCTCGTGCAAGCCGGGACGCTCGGATAACCCCTCCCCGAAGAAGCCCTGCTTCACACCGGTTCTGCCGAATCCTTTCGGCGTATCGACAGGATTACACCAGAAGATCCCCAGGATGTAATCGGTCTCGAGCGCAGCCTTGACGTAGTCGGCATAGGCCTGACCGCCTGCCACGGAATTTTCCATCAACTTCCAGTTGCGGATGTCCTTGTCGCCATCCTTGAATCGGATTGCGAAGTCACAGAGAAGTATCGGCTTTCCTGTCAGCTGGTGAATCTCGTCCAGCTTCTCTTGCGGAAAAGGACCCCGGAACGGCGGCTGGATCGCGATGCCGTCGACCCAGGGCAACATCTCTTCCACGACGACAGGGTCGAAGGTGTTGAAGTCGAAACGGTCGCCAAAAACGAGGGCTCCTGGATCGTATTTGCGATTCGCTTCTCCGACGACCCGGAAATACTCGCGGGCAATGAGGCGGAGAAACTCCTGATCGCGGGCTGTGTCATCATCCCCTTCCCAGGTGTTGAGAAACTTCCGGTAGGCCGTCCGGCCCGGAGCGTCTCCTGACAGGTTGCGAATGTATTCCACCCAGTTGGTGCCCGAGGGATTCTTCAGGGGCCAGGAACCAAGGTCCGTCCAGCAGTATCCGATGATGTTTTGACGGCTCTTACGACCGAGCGCGCAATTGAACTTCACCCCGGCATCAAGGCGCTCCTGTTCCCGGGGATCAAAGATATCGACAAATTTGACCCCTTCCCTGCCCCGGTAGTAGGCACTCTGAACGAGGTGTGACCAACTTTCGACGTAGGGCATGTCGGACTTGAGCTGCGGGGGGCAACCGTAGCCATAAGCGTTAAAGCCGAGTTCCTTGCAGAGCCGCGAAAATTTCGACATGTCGATCGGGGGCCTGGCGCGCCGGGCGTTCACGTGTGTGATGCCATGGCCAAAGAACGGCTTTCCACCCGGGCCCACCAACCAGTGACGACCCTGAATCGTGGTCAGCCTCACTCTCTGCAATTCCTTCTGAGGGCCGTTCTTCTCCTGACCTGCCAGGTTCAAACCGAGAAGGACGATCAACAACAAGATGGGAAGGGCGAGTCTCATGAGCAAGTCAGGCGCACCCCTCGGGAAGGCTCATCGGACGTTTCCAGAACGCGACCACGCGGCCCGGGGCATTCGCCACCTGGGAAAGGGTCAGGGAACAACACTTTTTATCGGACCTCCTGCGCAGGATCACTTCTTGGCGGGTTTCGGGTAATCCTGGTTCTCCTCCAGATCGGCTTCCGTGGGCTTGTCGGAGGGAACGCCATCCTCAGGCACCTCGGCCTTTGCACACCAGGCGATGGCATTAAGCACGAGTGTGCGAAAATCATCGTGGCCCCAATTGCGGTGGAAGTGGCCCCCGGTAAATCCAAAGCCACGCCCACCATTCGGCCGTTCGTAGGCCCATGCCACGTGTTGGATCTCACCCCGCTCCATCGACGCACGAACATGAGGATTACCCGAGTGACGACCCTCTCGACGCTCCATGGTCTTTTTGGGTGGGTGGGCGGAGAGAATCGGGGTGACCCCTTTCATGCCCTCTGCGAAGCGCATGTGAAAATACCATTCGTCATAAATCTTGAACGGCTCTACCCCACGCGTGATCGGATGATCAGGAAGCTTCTTGAAATCAGCCGTCCAGTGCGGATTGACCGAGTAGTGGGTCTCGAAGTAGCCGCCGAGCCAGTCGAGGAAAAGCTTGCGGCCCTTTTCATCGTCTCCCGGTTCCACCGCATAGTGCAGACAGGCCACGCCGGTTCCATCCTTCAGCTTCAAGTCGAGTCCGTCGAGATGCTGGTAGGCCATATGTTGACCACTACCACCATTGCAATAGAAGACCACCGCATCGGCATCCTTCAGGACCTCTGCATTTCCGGGCCAGTCCTTCTGGAAATGGACAGAGGCCTCTAAAACCTCTCCCATGTGCTCGTTGAGTTGTTTCGCTAGAAGCAGGCAGCCGGCTCTGTGCTCATGCGCTGCATAGCCGTGGCTACGCTTGCCCGCCATGAATACGATCTTCTTCTTTTTTGGTGTGCTCGAGGCAGCCGGATTCGATTTATCTCCGAATAGAGCAGGGCCGGTAAGCGCAAAGAGAACAATAGCGAGGAGAGCACTGAGAGCAGTTTTCATCGGTCAACCAAATCTTGATGTCAGCACGTTCTTGCCGCTGGCAGGCGCTATCGTCAAGGATGGATCGCGAGGGCTCATCCCTGCCCTATCCTAAAATCGGAGAGACCTCGAAGTGATTGCAATTCAGAGCCTTGATCGGCTAAGGAGCCTCGATTTGAAATTTTGGTCTCCGCTTCATCCGTGCCATTACAATGCACCTGATGCCGCTTGTAACCTCGCTCCTATCCCAGCAACTCTTCGATCACCTCGCCTCCAAACTGGCTCAACTGCTTGAAGCGTCCCGCATGGTGGTAGGTCAGGCGGTTGTCATCGAGTCCAAGAAGGTGAAGGAGGGTGACGTGGACATCCCGGATGTGATGCACGCACTCGACAGCCTCTCCTCCCAGCTCATCAGTAGCGCCCACCGTGGCCCCACCCCGGGTTCCTCCACCCGCAAACCACATTGCCATCGCCTTGGCATTGTGGTCACGGCCGTAGGACTTCCCCCCTCGCATTCCGTTGTCGGGAGTCCTGCCGAATTCCCCACAGAAAAACACGAGGGTGTCCTTCAGCATGTCCCGCTGCTTGAGATCCTTGAGGAGAGCCGCGATCGGCTGGTCCACCGACCGGATCAGGGACCCGTGGGCCCGTTCAATGTAGTCGTGACTGTCCCAGTTGCCGGCATAAGCCTGAACAAAGCGAACTCCACTTTCCACTAGTCGGCGAGCCAGCAGGCATTTACGTCCGAAAGCATCTGTATGCTGTTTCCCGATTCCATACATCTCCCTGGTTCTTTCGGTTTCCCCCTCCAGGTCGAGGATCCCGGGAACCTCGGCCTGCATCCGGTAAGCGAGTTCGTAAGAGGCCATCCGTGCCTCGAGTGCATTGGTCTCTGCCCGGGACTCCTGATGCTTCGCATTGAGCTTGGCGAGCAGGTCTAGGTTCGCACGCTGCCTTTTCCGCGTCACTCCCCGGGGCGGAGTCAAATCGAGAATGGGGCTCCCCTCCGGTCTCAAAGGCGTGCCCTGGAAATCGGCCGGGAGAAACCCGTTGGACCAGTTCGAACCCCCACCCTGCGGGTAACTGTTGCGAGGTAGGACCACGAAACCCGGCAGGTTCTGGTTCGGGGAGCCTAGCCCGTAAGTCACCCATGATCCCAGTGCCGGGTCTCCACCGAAACGGTTGCCTGTGTTGACATGATAGCAGGCCGTCGGGTGATTAACGGATTCCACCTGGGCTCCCCGGAAGAAGCACATGTCATCCACCATCTCCCGAAGGTGGCTCCATTCCGTCGTGATATCAGCTCCACTCTGGCCCGCTTTCACAAACTCGAAGGGGCTTTGCACGAAATAGCGCTTCCCCGAGGACATCGCGCTTTCCCGTTCCCCCTGCCGGTTGAAAACTTGGAGATGCCGCTTCGCCAGCTCCGGCTTGGGATCGAAAGTGTCAATGTGCGAGGGCCCCCCTTCCATCATGAGGAAGATGCAGCGCTTCGCCCTCGCGGGCAGGTGGCCCTTTCGCGGTTTAAGCCCTGCTTCCTCCGCCTGCAGGAGCGAAGTCAGGGCCAGCGATCCCACACTGGATCCAAGTCCATAGAGGAAATCACGACGGGGCAGGGAAAATTGATTCATGGTCAGTTCCGAGACAGGTTATTGGCTAGTCCAAATAAGCGAATTCATTGAGGTTGAAGATAACCAGGCAGACCTGTGCCAGCCCCCGGGTCCGGGCATCGACATCACGTCTCTGCAGGTCCGGAACATAGGCTTCGTAAGCGGGAAGGTGCTCCCAGAATTCATAAGGCCGGCCGGTCTTCTCGGCCATCACCGTACGCTTGATCTTCTCCGGAAAAGCCAAAGGTTCGTAGATCCTTCCCTCCTCTTCCTCCACCGCAGCCTTCCAGTGAACAAGGCAGGCCGCAACCTCCCCGGCTGAGGCAGGCCGACCGAGAGCCAGAGTGAAGGCGCGCCCCAATGCCGCCCGGTCGCTCCCGGTTTCCCCAAGGAGACGGGCCGCAAAAGCCAGAGCCCGCTCATGCACTTCCTCTGCATTAAACAGCGTCAGGGCCTGCGGCGCGACCATCGAGGTTTCCCGCAACTCGCACGACTGATCCGGCCCCGGCTGGTTGAAAGTTTCAAGAAAGGGATCACGCAGCCCCCGTGTTTTCTCTGCATAAAGACTCCGACGGTTGCGTTGCCGCGGCAGCGGATCGGGCTCATAGACCGAGGCCGTGCCTCCCATGATCTGGCGCGGTTGGAAAGCCACCTCGCGATTAATATCCGGCCGGGAGGGGATTCCCCCAACCTGCCGGTTGAGCTCCCCACTGACTGCAAGCATCGCGTCGCGTAACTCTTCAGCAGTCAACCGACGGGGAAGACCCACCGCATACAGCTCACGCTTGAGATCCTTCGCATTGAGCAGCGCAGAATCGGGATGTCGACTACTGCGCCGATAGGCCGCCGAACTGACAATCAATTCATTGAGCTTCTTTACCGACCAACCCTGTCCCATGAACCACGCTGCAAGGTAGTCAAGGAGCTCTGGATGAGTTGGGAGGGAACCGCCCCCTCCGAAGTTGCTTGGATTCCCTGCGATACCCCGGCCGAAATGCCAGCTCCACACCCGATTGACCATCACTCGGGCGGCAAGGGGATTCTTTTTATCCACAATCCATTCCGCGAGCGCCAGACGCCGCTTACCTCGGCCATCCGGAAACTTCGAAGGGTCCATCTCTCCCAATGTCACCGCTGCACTCAGAGGTCCAGGTCGCACCGGAGCTCCCCTCGAATAAACATCCCCTCCGGTGAGGATGCTGTCCTTTTCCATAACCCCTTTCCCCCACGGATTCCCCGGCATCATGATCCGTGAGCTCACATTCCTTCGTTCGATCGTATTCCCATCGTATACCGCCACAGCGATTGGCTTCGTACGATCAAACTCCCACTGGTGCCGGGAAATATTCTTCGCCATGCGGGCGAGGGAAGCCTCATCCCCGGGATCCAATCCATTGTCCCCGGTCTTTGCCTCACCCTTCTCCTCTTTCCGGTTGTTTCTTACCCTCTCCTCCAGTTCCTTTCGTTGGCCCTGGTAGTAAGCAACCTTCTCCCTCGCCCATTGATCGGCCTGCGCAAAACCGGTCCGGTTCTCCTCCCCCATGAAGGGAGCCTCCCGGTCCGCGAACTGGGTGGTCGAGAACACCGAGAGCATCCGGTAGTAATCTCGCGTCGGAATCGGGTCGAACTTGTGGTCATGGCACCGGGCACACTGGAGGGCATGGGCGAGAAAAGTCTGCCCCACCGAATCGGTCACATCATCCAGCCATTGCTGCCGAGTGACCCGGAACACGCTCATTCCAGTCTGCTCCCACGGACCCATCCGGAGGAATCCCGTCGCTACCAGATTCTCTGTATCACTCTCATCGATCTCATCCCCCGCAATCTGCTCCCGGACAAACTGGTCATAGGGCTTGTCGTTATTGAAGGACCTGACCACGTAGTCCCGGTAACGCCACGCGTTGGGCCGGGTGTAGTCATTAGCGAATCCTGCCGAGTCCGCATACCGGGCCACATCCAACCAGTGACGCCCGAACTGCTCCCCATAATGAGGGCTAGCCATCAGGCGCCCGGCGTAGGCCCGCACCGCGGCGATGGAATCCTTTCCGAACTCCTCCTTAAACCTCCGGACCTCTCCGGGCGCGGGGGGCAACCCAGTCAGCCCAAAAGTCATCCGCCGGACCAGTTCGCCCGGAGCCGCTATCGGCGCCGGTTCGAGACCAGCCTTCTCGAGCCTGCGATCAACAAACCAGTCCACCGGGTGTATTCCCTCCGGGACCTTCTCCACCTCGAGAGGGCGGTAGGCCCAGAGCTTCTCCGGCTCATACCGACGGTTCGTCCAGTCTTCCCCCAGCCCTCCGGAGGTCTCCACCACTTCCCCTTCCGCAAAGCGATCCCTCAGCTCCCGGATTCGCCGGGCATCCAGCCACGGCGCCCCGGCATTGATCCAGTCCCGGATCTGGTCTTGCTGCTCACTGCTCAACCGGTCCGCCTCCTTCGGCGGCATCTCGTAATCCTCATCCTCCCAGGTAGTGGCAATATGAAAAAGACTCTCCGCCGCATTTCCGGGGATCAAAACTACCCCACTGTCGCCCCCCTTGAGAAGCAACTCCCGGCTCGTCATCTCGAGACCGCCCTTTAACTTCTTTCCCTCGCCCTGGCTGTGACAGGCAATGCACTTCTCCGCAATAATCTCCCTCACGTGGAGTGCGAAAAGAACCTCTCCCGGGGCAGGATCATCAGCAGCGCACACCTGAAAAGCACCTAACAGAAGAACCGGAACAAGGCCCCAAGGCACTCTGAGGATGGGATGGGTCATCGACTAAACCAGCTTCTAATACAGACAGAATCTTTCAACACCCGATTTAACCGGATCATGGCTCTTCTGCCCTGACAAATTGCACTGAATCCTGATTCAGCGCGCTAAGAAGGGTTGCCAAAAACACCCTGCATTCTATAGCCTGCAGTAAATGAGGAAGCTCACCCTTTTATCACAAGCCTCCATCGCCGGCTCCGTACTTCTAACGGCATCCTCCTCGGGAACCGAACTTGCCCTGGTCAATGCCGATACCCCTTCCCCTGTCTCTATCACTCTCGGGGCTGGAAGCGGTCAGACTCTGCTGAATTCCCTTATCTCGGGGAAGTCACCTTAACCGGAGGACTTTCAAATGCTTCCTACTCGGGCGGCAAGGAGTTCACGATCCATGGAGAACTTTCCAGGGGCCTGGGTCCCTTCCGCATCGCGACTGGAATAATCAATGATTCCTATTTCGGCTCTGAGACAGCCATGGATGATGATGTCGAGTCCTACCTCGCCCTTGAGGCAGACCTTGCAGGGTTCTCCATCGGGGTGATGGCCTGCCATGACGCAAGCGATGGCTATGGCTACGACATGTATTGGGAGTGTTTCGCTCAATACGTGATGGATCTTGGAAGCTTAAGTCTGGGACTATCGGCCACTTCCGGTTACTTCGACGACTCCGTGGAGTATTGCGCACTCTCCGTATTCCTCGACATCCCGGTCTCCGACAGGATTAACCTTTCGACCCATTTCACCACGACCTTCTCTGAAGATCTCGGTGATCACACTTTTGTTGGAATGGGTATCGGCTTTGGTCTGTAAGACCCATATCGATCCCGGGGCTATCGGTGATACAACCCCTCGGGCAGGACACGCCAGATTCCCGGGGGCAACTGTCCGTCCAGGCACATTCCGCCCGCATCACACCGATTTTTTGACAGGTCCGGGCCACAACCGAGAACCTGCTCCCGGGGGGGGCATCCTTGTGCTATAACCGGCCTCTTTCCCAAACCGATGTCAGAGCGAACGAAGTCTCAATGGAGCACGATCCTCCTCACTACCCTTGGCTTACTTTATCTCAGCGCCAGCAATCTGGAGTCTTCACCGGACGCCGTGGTGGTTTTCAACGAGATTCAGTACAACCCTCAAGGCCCCTCGGAGGAGGGAGAGTGGATTGAACTCTTCAACCAGATGGGGGTCCTCACTGACCTCTCGGGCTGGCGTATCGACGGCATCGATTTTACCTTTCCACCGCGCACCTTTATCGCTCCCGGCGGCTACCTCGTCGTCGCGAAACAACCCACCGCAGGCCAGCTTGGACCCTTTTCCGGCAATCTGGAAAATGGCGGGGAGAAACTACGCCTTCTCAATCAGAGCGGCCGCCTGATGGATGAACTCTCCTACGGCGACGATGGGCGCTGGCCTGCCTCCGCCGACGGCTCCGGGGTCACGCTTTCCAAGCTCAACCCCTATACCGCCAACATACCCCCGGGGAACTGGACCTCTTCCTCCCTCGTTGACGGAACCCCCGGACGGGAAAACTTTCCCCAACCACCCACGGAGCACCCTCTCGTCATCAATGAGATGCCTCCTTCTGCAAGCGAGGAGTTCTGGGTGGAACTGGCAAACACCGGACTGGAAGAAATCTCACTGGGCGGATTGGTGGTCTGCGCAGGCGGAGACCCAACTCGCAAGCATGTGCTGGAAGAAGCAATCCTCTCTTCCGGGTCCTTCCTGCTTCTCACCGGGGAAGAACTGGGATTTCGCCCTGCAGCAAACGAAAAGCTCTTTATCTACGACTCCGGGGAATCAAGGGTTCTTGATGCCCGCCAACAGACCGGAAGACTTCGGGGGAGGTCCTCCCGTCGAGCTGGAAGCTACCTCTATCCCCTCGCTCCCACTCCCGACGCACCCAACCAGTTCGCATTTCATGACGAGATCGTGATCAGCGAAATCATGTATAATCCGCCTCCCATACCCTCCGAGGCACCATCAGATGAAGTAGTCACCGATTCGACCAATCAGTGGGTGGAGGTTACTAACCGCACTGACGGCCCGGTATCTCTCGCGGGATGGGAGTTTGACGACGGCATTTCATTCACCTTTGCCCCGGATACGGTTCTCGAGGGCGGAGAGAGTGCCTGTGTGGCACGCGATGAGACCGCCTTTCGTCTCGCCTATCCGGGAGCACGACTGCTGGGTGAGTTCGATGGCTCCCTCTCGCGCAGTTCCGAACGCCTCTCCCTGCGGGATCACCATCGGAACCCGGTCGATGTCGTCCACTACCATGACAGCGGACGCTGGCCGCACATTCCCGACGGCGGCGGAGCGAGCCTCGAACTCCGGGACCTTAATGCCGACAACTCGATCGCCGAGTCCTGGGCCTCAAGCAACGAATCCCACCAGACCGCGTGGAGAACTTATGTCTATCAGGGCACCCTGAACCCAAGCCAGGGACCGGATGGCAAATGGCAGGAATTCAACCTGGGCCTTCTAGGTGAGGGCGAGGTCCTCATCGATGACATGGAAGTCCTCGAGAACCGGCGGACTGAAAAACTGATCAATGGAGACTTTTCACAGGACACCCGGGGGTGGCGCTTCCGCGGAACCCATCGCCACAGCGAGATCGTCCCTGATCCAGAGGATCCCGACAACATGGTTCTCCGGTTGGTGGCGAGTGGCGCAACGGGCCACATGCACAACCAGATCGAGACCACGCTGCGCAGCCCTGTGGTGAACAACCGTTTCTACACAATCCGATTCCGGGCCCGCTGGGTGTCAGGCTCAAACCAGTTGCACTCCCGCCTCTACTTCAATCGTCTGCCCCACGTCACCATGCTCGACCGACCCCTCCATGTCGGCACGCCGGGCGCCCCGAATTCCAGCGCTGTCCCCAATCTCGGGCCCAGCATGCCCAGCATGCGCCACTCCCCCGCGGTTCCGGAAGCCGGACAAAGCGTGCAGGTAACTGCCCGGGCAACGGATCCAGACGGAATCCGCTCAATGAGCCTTCTCTATTCGGTAACAGGGCAACCCTTCAGGAGAATACCAATGAACGAGGAGGAGGCTGGCACCTTCGTGGGAATCATTCCCGGACAGACCCGGGCTACTGTTGTCCAGTTCTACCTCGAGGGCGAAGACCTGCTGGGTGAAAAGTCCCTGTTCCCGTCAACCGGGCCTGATTCGCGGGCCCTTTACAAGGTAGATGACGGCCTGGCCGCTACAAACGGGCAGCATAATTTTCGTATCGTTGTCACCGATGCCGAGCGCGACTTCATACACCGCGATGTCGAGGTCATGAGCAATGACCGCATCGGGGCCACCATTATTGATCGGGAGGAAGACGTCTATTATGATGTCAAACTTCGCCTCAAGGGGAGCCAGCGGGCCCGCAGCCAGGATCCCCGCGTCGGCTACAACATGCGCTTTGGCCGGGACAACCTCTACCGAGGCACCCACCGATCCCTCGCCATCGACCGTTCGGAAGGTGTCGGAGAGGGTCAGTTCGAGTTTCTCTTCGATATCATGATTGCGAATTCCGGAGGCGTCCTGAGCCGGTATTATGATTTCATCAAGGTCCTGGCCCCTAGGGACAGGCACACCCGTTCAGCCGTCCTCCAGATGGCCCGCTATGATGATGTCTTCCTAGAGTCCCAATTCAATAACGGGTCCGACGGCAACCTCTACGAATACGAACTGATCTACTCTCCCAACCGGACTGACTCCCAGGGCGCGAAGGTCCCTCAACCGGATAGCGTACAAGGGGTCGTCGTCAGCGACCGGGGTAATGACAAGGAACGCTATCGCTGGTTCTTCCTGAAGAAGAACAACCGGGAAAAGGACAACTTCGCCCCCATCATTGCCTACAACAAGAAGTTCAGCCAGAGCAACTCGGCCTTTGAACAGGATCTTGAACAGGTCGTCGATGTCGATAGCTGGCTCCGCGGGATGGCCTACGCCGTCCTCTCCGGCGCGGGTGACAACACCGGAGCAGGCAGTCAGCACAACGGGATGTATTACGCCCGACCCGACGGACGGGTGATCTTCTTCCCGCATGACATGGACTTTGCCTTTAATGCGAACCGCAGCCTTTTTGCCAATCCCGAGTGCGCCAGACTCACGAGCAACCCCAGCCGTCTCCGCATCTATCTCGGGCATATCCAGGACATCATCACCACCACCTACAACCGGACCTACATGGGGCGCTGGATCTCTCATCTTGTACGGTTCGACCGGACTCAGAACTGGAATGGGCACCTCAGCTACATCCAGTCCCGGTCCAACTTCGCACGCGCGGAGGTCAACCGCCTGATCCGCCCGGTATCATTCTCGATATCGACTGCCTCTCCCCTGCGGGTATCCGGAAGCACCGCAACCCTGGACGGCAGGGGCTGGGTCGACGTCCGCCACCTGCGACTGGTCGGGGCGGGACAACCCCTCGCGGTGGAATGGACCGACGCAACCTCATGGCAGGCCACCTTGCCGGTCGCAACCGGGGCGCACGAATACACCATTGAGGCCGTCGGGTTCTCCGGGGAAGTCATCACCCGGGATACCATCACGATTGAGAACACAAGTTCTCTGGAGCCAGCTTCCGTGGAAAATCTCACCATCACCGAGATCATGTACCACCCCGCCGACCCGACCCCCTCCGAAGTGGCCCTTGGATTTGAAGATGATGACCTGTTCGAATTCATCGAGCTCTCCAACATCGGTGAACAGACCATCAATCTCGAAGGCGTCACTTTTACGAACGGGATCGACTTCACCTTTTCTTCACAACTTCTCGCCCCCGGCCAAAAACTCATCCTGGCCCGGAACCGGGAGGCCTTTCTCGAACGCTATTCCCTGGGAGACATCAATCTCTTTCCAGGAGATTACTTCCTCGAACCCGACAACAACAGACTGTCCAACGACGGCGAAGAACTCGTCCTGAATGATGCCCTTGGGAACGAAATCTGCCGGATCGACTTCGAGGATGAGGGACTGTGGCCAACTCACGCCGACGGCGACGGCTACAGCCTCGTCCTGCTTGAACCACACGCGCAGTCGCTGACCTCCACCCCGGACAACTGGAGACTCAGCACACGACCAGGCGGAAACCCCGGAGGCTCAGATTCCGCCGAACCCTTCACCGGGGACCCCCACCGGGATTCCGACAATGATCAGTGGCCGGCCCTCCTGGAACATGCCATGGGAACATCGGACATCAGGCCAGACTCCATGGACCTAGTCTCAATTGCTATCGAATCACTTCCGAATGAAAGCGGTCAGAACCAACCCTATCTCACCATCTCCTTCCCGCGTAATCTCGCTGCCGACGACCTCCGACTCCAACCACAGATAAGTCACAATCTTGAATCATGGACTGACCTTGAAACCCTGCTGGTGGAATCCACGCCAAACGGGAGAGGAATCCTGGAGGTGACATACAGGAGTCCTACCCCGCTAAATACAAACAGGCAGTCCTTTCTCAGGTTACAGGCCAGCAGGAGAGCCCTTCCCGAAGATCAATAAGTTGTCACCCTCCCGTCGCAGGCAACCGGAAAAGAAGCACTCATGTATTATGAGAGCCACAGGCCGCCAGGGGCATGCGGACCCTGCTCAGAGGGAATGGCGTGCCTTGATCGCGGTGTAGGTTAGATTCGAAACCTCCCTGATGACGTTTCCGCGGCTTGCGATCCAAGACCCGTAGGACTTGTTGCGCGTGCCACTGTCAATGATCCCGATCACTGCGTAAGGGTAGGACCGCCCATCATTTCCTTTCGCCACCAGAATCCCCATATCGCCACAGCAACGCGCCGTGCTTCCAGTCTTGTTGTAAACGCGGGTTCCTTGGGGAACACGCTTGGCATTCGTGTAGAGTCGGTCCCTGCCCGGCAAGCCCATCACTCGTAGAATTTCCTTTGAGTGAGGCAGAGTGCCAGACCACAGCGACTGAAGAAAACGTCCGTAGTCTCCTGCCGAACAAAGGTTACGATACGTTCGACCTCCCGCCGGAACATACTCAACGAGATGAAGGTGCCTGCACAGCGATGGGTAATGCCGCTTGAGCAGGGCCGCGGTCGCAACTGGCCCCCCAGTCTGCCTCATCACCCAGTTGGTGGAAGCGTTATTACTCTTCTGAATCATCAGCTCCATGTGCCGCCTGCTCGTGGAGCCATAAATAAGCCTGCCGGCCCGCACCTGGTGGAAAAACGCCAGGGCAAGATAGGGCTTGATCATACTGGCAGCCTGAAGTTGCTGGTTTTCGTTGATGCTCACCAGTGTTTGACCAGAGGTGAAGTCGTAGACCAGCCATGCAGTACGCTCATTGGTCTGGAGCGCTCCCTTACTCCGCAGCGATTTGACATAACGCTCTACCTCGCCCTCCAACCTGCTATCCGCTGCCTGACTCAATTGGCCGGAAGCCAGCCAGCCAAGAGCAAGAGTGAGAAAAAAAACAGGGCACTTCGCCAAGATGTGATGATCTGTTCGCATGGTTCGACGGAATACTACAGAAACCCGTAATACTTTCACATCACAAATCTATGGTAGGGCAGAAAGTGAGGCAAAACATCGACATCTCAGGCGCCGAATTGGCGCGTTACTTTCGAAGATTTTAGGGACCAATGCGTAGTATCGCTGATTGGAGGCGGAATGCGCACCCGCCCGACACTAGGCACAAATACAGAGGGTGGGCGAATTCTCTTCCGTTACCTTTGCACGCTGTAGCGCGCCCCACACCATGGTTCCTGCACCGCGGTGGAGGACTTGGATTATCGCTTTGTGAATGCCTCATCCGCAATGATCCCAACCACCAGATCACGCAACTTATAATCGTTCTTCTTGGAAGCTGCCAAAAGGCGATCAATCGTCTCTGAATCAGCATAATTCATCTCTCTTCCCACCGCGTATTCAGAAAGCTTGGTAAGGAGATTCCTCGCAATCTTATCTTTGTCTTCCAGCATCAGGCTTTTCAGACCTTCAATACCATCGATTGCGCGCCCATCACGGTGAACCGCGTCGGACTCGACCTTGGTCGTGTCAACAAACTCGCGAGTAATACGTTCTTTCTTCACCACTTTACCGTCTTTCTTCTCTTCGGGTATTTTGGTCACGACAAACTTCTGGTACGTCTCGCGATACCGACCCAAAACATCAAAATTCTCCATGGCTAAACCAAAGGGATCCATTTTGCTGTGGCAAGAGGCACAGGCAGAATTGTTCCGATGCTCATTAATGCTATCTTTAATCGTAAATGTTTCCGTGGGCGCTTTCAGGGCCTCTACTTCAAGATTTTCAGGAAGTTTCAATTCCATCCCATAGATATTTTCGGCCACCCAGGCGCCCCGATAGAAAGGATTCGTGAATTCGCCATTGGTGGTCATCATCAAGATGCCAGGCTGCGTCAGTAGGCCGCCACGCAAGGACTCTTTATCGACCATGACTTTTTGAAAGGTCCTCTGCCGACGTAACTTCCTGTCGTTCACTATCAACTTGGATTCATTCTGGTCGGCTTTGTCCGGCAATTCCTTTTCTTCAGGGAGTTCCAATTGATAAATATCATTTAACGGCCTGTTGATCACCACGAAGTCAGAATCAATAAAACTCAGGAGGCTCAGGTTCTCATTCAAGATCACCTTGAAGAACTCAATGCTTTCCTGCACCATGAAGGGTTTCAGTTTCGCAAGTTTTTCACCATGCTTATCCCCAAACTTATGCGCGAGGATATCCGCCTGAAGATTCACGATGTCTATTTTGTGAAGTTCAAGCCACTGCTCTGTAAAATTACTGATAAAGCGCCGCGATTTTGGGTCTTGTAGCATCCTCAAGGCCTCCGCTGAACGCACGCTTGAATCCTTTAACTTCCCCTCAGAAGCCAGCTTGATCAGACGGTCGTCGGGAAGTGAATTCCATAAGAAGTAAGACAATCTCGAAGCAATCGCGTAGTCGTCAAGATTCAGGGAATCACCTTCATCCTTGTATAGGAAATTTGGTGAACAGAGCATCATCGTCAAGGCCGCTTGCCCGGCATCGAAGATATTTTCGTCCCTTTCATATCTCTTTTTGGCAACATCGAAATACCGACTCAACTGCTTGTCACTCACCGGTCGGCGGAAGAGTTTAATGGCCAATTTCCTGATGAAGTGCCGGTATGTTTCGTGTGGATCGTTGCCCTTCAGGTCTTCATAGTACGCGTTGTAAAAATTATTTTTTGGAGGCCAGCTATCATAGAGAGGACCGGTAACTTCAGCTGAGATAAAGTGCAGGCTCGCCCTTGGCATTTCTGACAGCTCCTTATCTTTCGGCAGCGGGGGAATCCGCGTGAGCTTGCTGAGATCCTTGGGCAGCGGATAAGGATAGTTTTCGCTATAAAGAACAAGGTTCTGCTCAGGCTCCAAATAGACTCGCACTGTATCGTTTAATAAAAACTCATGGGTCGCAAGTGGTTCTCTACTGATCTTAGGGTCTACATTGGTTGTGATTCTCAACCGTTCATTTTCTTTCCCAAGGTCGACCTTGAAATTGAGATCACGTTCCTGATGCTTAATGTTACGATCATAAAACGTGAAATGACCATTGATCTTCACATCGTAGTAGCCCGGCAATCTCACGTCATACGCGAAGCCAACTCCACGGGAATAATCTCTGTAATAAAATCCCTCTGTAGTCAGTCCGTTATTGGTGTCTTCGTAGTAAGCGAATCCTTTGCTGCCTAATCTGCGGACTTTGGAATTCTTGTATGTATAAACGGTCGTAGAGGGTTCGGGCATGCCTCCTACGACTTTTTCGGCTATTCCTGAGGCAACTCGAAAATAGCTATCCATGGCATAGGGTGACATGACGAGTTTATCGCCTTCGTTGTCAAAGCCATCTCTGGTGTTGTCTACCGGTAAGTGATTTTTGACCTCTAGCCTGGAGAATAAAGCATCGTTGATCGTATTTTCATATTCCGCGCGGTTCAAACGCGTGATTACCCCGGGCAACTTTGCTTTGATCGAGAAATACTGCTCGCCCAAGAGTTTTTCAAAGGCTGCCAGTTCCTTCGCTGAGGGTTGGCTCTTCGCCTTCTTGGGCGGCATTTCCTTTTCTTTGACAACGGCCAAAAGCTCATTCAGTAGCTCGTGATTAGCCCAGTCTTTGCCATCGAAATCCTCGAAATTATGACCGGCCTTGCTCTTTTCATTGCCATGACAGCTGACACAATGAGCGTTTAAGAAGGCTTTGCTTTTATCGAGCTCGTGAAGTTGTTCTTCAGCGCCAAGTAGAGCGCCGCTGCCTAGAGCCACGGCCATCAAAAATGTCTGAAAGGAAGCGAATCCCATCATGCCAATCCTTTTTTTGATTTCGATCTGACTGCCCCGATCAGTCAGATTTTTGCACTCTTGCTACTGGTGCCAAAACGTTCGGTTTCGAGACCCAGATGCTGCAAGGCAGCGAGGTAGACGTCGTTGCGATTATCCGTGCCATTGAACTTGATATGTTTGCCATGTTCAAAGCCACCCCCGGCGATAATCACGGGGTTATTCTTCATGCCGTGAGGGCCCTCCTCCTTGCTAATGCTCAGGGAGCTGGTGATCAAACAAACCGTTTGGTCCAATAAGGTTCCACCCGCTTTTGTCTTAGTCGATTTAAGTTTGTCCAAGAAGCGAGCCGTCTGCATCATATAGGCTTGGTCTGCCTCAATGTTTTTAATGAACCCTTCTTCCGTTTTAACCGCGTGGGAATCCGTATGATGACCAAGCCAATTCCATTCCCCATACACATTGGCCACTCTGGTGATGTCAAATTTGAATGCCAGAAAGAGTAAATCCAGATAAGTGGAACGTTCATTGAAGTAGGTGCATTTTAGAATCTTTTGCAGATACTCGGTAAGACCATCCGTTTTGAACGGGACATTTTCAGGGAATGGCACGTCTACGTGTTTTTCGCTCAACCAGCGCTCGGATCTCTGGATCGACTTTTCAGATTCACGCAAACTGGAAAAGTACTCATCCAGCTTGACCCGGTCTGCCTCAGAAACCTGACGCATCATGCTCTTTGCTTCCTCCCTGGTCGCATCCAGCATTGATTTCTTGAGTGCCAGCAACTCAGCACGCTTATTCTTGTCTACTTTGCCGAATATGGTCTCGAACAAAATCTGTCCATTGGTGATTGGAGAAACCGGAAGTCCACCCTTCCAGGAGATCCCATAGGAGTGCCTCTGTTCAACGACCAAATTTCGAATGCGCGTGTCATTACCAAGGTGAGAAGCCGCAATTTCATCAACTGAATCTTGAATCAACTGAGGATTGGTGTGGTCAGAGTATTCAGCAAAAGCATACATCGTGCTTTCATGATTTCCGTAGTTCCTCAAATTCGTGCAGAGAGTGAAATCATCTTTCAATTTTTCCAGCGGCTGGAAAGTAGAAGAGCTCTGATAAGCCTTGCCCGTCGACGTCGGGAAGTTGTCAGAACACATGCCATTGCCGATATTCATACAAAACAACCGATTCGCCTTCACCGCATCGTCGCCCTTGGCCTCTTGGCCAAAGCTTTCCAAAGCAGGCAACATTAAAAAGCAACCTGCTGACCTCAAAACATCTCTCCGGTTCACAGAAACACCCTGCTGTTTTTGAATCGATTTCATATTCTGTTACTCCCATGGTGAGGTAATTTGGACAATTTGGACATTCAATTTGTAGAAAAAACAGACTACCCCATGCCTCTAAACTCGATGAGACCTATTTCACGAGAAAGGCGGCGGTGACGGGTGCCGTCGTTGGTATTCTGGCACTGCTCGGCATCGCCTTTATTATCTATGCTCTGGGGTAGGTGCATACGTGGTTTTCACGTTATTGCTTTTCACTCAAATCATTCTTCTGGATCTCAGAGAGTTTCCCTTTCAGTTTTTCTTTCATATCTGAGAGCACCTTAGCGTAACCGGGATTGTCAATGAGGTTGGTGTATTGCTTGGGGTCTTTCTCCATGTCATAGAGCTCCCCGGATTTTCCGTAGTCGAGAAAGGCCCAATTCTCTGTGCGCAGCAGCCTGCCCTTGCCACTGGACAGGGCGGCATCGCGGACCTTAACGGCAGGGTCGTCCAGCATGCCCGATATGTCCTTGCCTTGAATATTTCCGGGTATTTCCAAACCGCATAAGTTGGATACCGTTGGATAGAGGTCGATCAATTCCGACAAGGAATGACAAACGGCCGGCTTCTTGCCTGGCACGCAAATGATAAGCGGCACTCTGGCGGACTCTTCGTGGATGCTGACCTTTTGCCACATATCGTGCTCACCCAGGTGGTAACCGTGGTCACTGGTGAAGATGACGATGGTGTTGTCGCGCTGACCAGTTGCCTCCAGCGCGGTGAGAATCTTGCCGACCAACGCATCGACGAAACTGACCGATGCGTAGTAGGCGCGGAGCGTGCCTTTCTGTTGGTTCAAGTCCATTTTGTAATTGTCGGTCGTCCGCCGATTACCCGAATTCTGGGGGATATCGTCCTGATCCCCCGGAATTTTGGGCGGCAGAACAATTTTGCCGAGCGGGTAAGGAGTAAAATATTTTTTGGGAGCCACCAAAGGAACATGTGGCCGGACGAAGCCGACGGCCAAAAAGAAGGGCTTTCCCATATCCTTGTATTTGTGGAGGAGCTCGACGGCTTTTTGCGCCGTCTTGCCGTCCGAGTGAACCAGATCATCGCCCTCGGCCTCTACGACATTGAAGCTTTGGCTGCTACCCGTGCCTTTCTTCAAGCCACCTGGATTATTCGACAACATCTCGGCTAGTCCGGGCACCTTCGTTTCCGGACCCTTGCTGTTGTATGTCTCATTCCATGATTCCGGATCATCGGCCCCGTCACTACCCTTGCTGATGTCGGGAGGAACTCCCATATGGAAGACTTTTGAAATGCGCGCACTGTGATAGCCATTCTTTTTGAAGTGCTGGGCCCAACTGTCCTTGTCTGCACCGACTTCTTTGCGCCCGCTGGTGTACCCAGTTGCCTTGCTTGCATAGGGATAATAGCCGAACATGAGTGATGCCCGCGAAGGCCCGCAGAACGTGGCCTGACAATAAGCGCGGCTGAAAAGCGTTCCTTTGGTAGCCAACCGATCGATGTTCGGCGTCTTGCAGAGTCTGTTACCGTAACAACCAAGAGCCGTCGCGGTCAGGTCGTCCGAGATGATGAAGAGAACGTTGGGCTTGCCACGTGCGCTCAGAGAGCACGCGAACAAGAGGGTGAGAAAAGCGAGGGAACGAAAGGTCATCCGTTTAGGTTCCCATGGTTTTCCACCCGGCTTGGTCAGCGGTGAGGATTTGGATGAAATTGGTTGGGGTTGCCGCCTGAAGACAGGATGCAAGCAGCAGAAATGGAAAAACAAGTCGTATCATTCTTTGATCTGCTTGATGCGGACGTTCTTGAACTGAACCAGCGACCCATGACCAAGAAACCCCACGTGCCCTTTGCCGGGTCGCTTAAAGCGACCGATATCATCGTCTTCGAGAATGACGGTGCCGTTCAAGGTGATCTTGACGTAGTCTTTGTTCATGATGACTTCTTGCTGATTCCACTCGCCGACGGACTTCAGGAAACCTCGCTTGGCCGCCACGCGCTTGTACAGAGAACCGTGATATTGGGTGTCCTTCAGCTTCGCGTAGCGTTTCGAGGTGTTGTCGAGAATCTGGCTTTCGAAGCCCTTGGATGATGGCTTTCCCTCCAGCGGGCAGCGCAGACCCAACCCGTTGTTAGCTCCAGGGGTCAGTTTGAATTCGAAACGTAGAACGAAGTTATCGTACTCCTTTTCGTGAAAGACGTTGCCGCCTTTTCCCTTTCCCGGGAGGCAA